>Ga0272441_10000954_pt1 | contig 62869 bp, 70 predicted proteins | sample SSMProp6N_FD_193582 | JGI IMG/M metagenome (GOLD analysis project Ga0272441, IMG submission 193582) | Marine sediment archaeal communities from Little Sippewissett salt marsh, Falmouth, MA, United States - SSM-Prop-6N | ecosystem: Environmental > Aquatic > Marine > Wetlands > Sediment ... | reverse complement strand
TCCCCCTTATACGGCAGACACTACACGGAGATCAAGATGCATGGCTTCACCGCCGAGGAATCGACGGAGTTTCTCCGAGAAGGATTCAAGCAGCTAAGACTCTCCCCAGAGCAAAACGTGTTAGATTACGCCGTTCAAAATCTGAACGGGATAGTGGGATGGCTCACACTTTTCGGTACACGGTGCAGGGATGAAAACCAGGTGAACACAGGAATCGTGGACAGCGTAAGGACGGAAGGAGGAAAACTCTCAAGGAGGGAGGCGCTTAAACTGGTGAACTACTCCCCTAGATACGCGGTGGTCTTAAACCATTTAGCTAGGACAAGAAGAGCAAGCTGGAGCCAACTAAAATCCATACTGGAGGCACGCGAAAACCGAAGCCTTCCAAACTCGACCGTCTCCGATATTCTAAACAAACTTGTGAAGACCAGCCTCGTAGAAAAAGACGGAGAATACAGCATACCAGACCCTCTGCTCATCAACGGGATCCTGGAAACCCCCCTGCCAGAGAGCTAGTACCCCCACCCCTACCAGGTAGGGGTACCCCCACTAGACTTTGTTTTCGTCCTCAAGAGGTTCACCTTCGTCTCGCCGCCAAGCACAACACCCATTACATGATTCAGTACGCCTCTTCGGATTTCCGAAAACATCTTTGGAACCCCGAAAGTATGCCTTTTACATGGGAGTCAAAAATTTTTCATACAAGATACGCAAGCTTGGATAGGAGATACCCATGAAGGTAGGTGTCCTAGGTTCGGGCGGAGGCGGATGCGCCGCCGCCTTCGATTTCGCGGCCCATGGCCACGAGGTCAGGTTGTTCGATTTCCCGGAGTTCAAGACCAACATAACCGCAGCGGAGGAAAAAGGCGGCATAACGGCCGAGGGAGACCTGGAGGGGTTCGCGGAGGTCCGCTACGCCGGCCACGACATCGAGAAAACGCTCGACGGCGCAGAGCTGGTCGTCGCCGTCGGGCCCGCGTACAGCACCAGACCCTTCGCCGAGGCCTCGAAGCCCCACCTCAGGAAGGGGGTGAACGTCATCGTGTGCCCAAGCAGCTGCGGCGGCAGCATAGAGTTCAAGAACGGCCTCGGGAGAACGGTGAGGGACGAAGACATAGTCGTCGCCGAGACCAACACGCTGCCATACGCCGTCCGCGTAACCGAGCCCGGTAAGGTCCACGTATACCTCAAGCTCCGCGGCGGCCTCTTCCTCGCGGCGGTCCCCGCCAGGAACACGGGGAAAGTGCTCGACATGGTGAAGGGTGTCTACCCGGCCATGAGGCCGGCGAAAAACGTCCTCCAGACCACCCTCCAGAACGGGAACCCCATAATCCACCCGGCCATCAGCCTGTGCAACGTGGGCCTCATCGAGCGCACCCACGGCGACTTCTACTTCTACGAGGACGGCGTCACCCCCGCCGTGGGGAGACTCGTTGAAGCAGTGGACAGGGAGCGCGTCGCCGTCGCCGAGAGGCTTGGCGTAGAGGTGCTCCCAGACCCCGAGCTGGGCATGCTTCAAGGCTACCAGACGGAGAACAACTACAGCACGAGCTACTCGAAGGCCCCCGGCTACAGGGGGATCAAGGCTCAGAGCAGCCTGGATTACAGGTACTTCAACGAGGACGTGGGGTACGGCCTGGTGTTCATGAGCAGGCTGGGCGCCCAAGTTGGCATACCCACCCCCCACATGGACTCGATAATCACCATCGTATCGACCATCATGCAGAGGGATTACAGAGAGGAGCAGAAACGCACCATGGAAACGCTCGGCCTCGGCGGCATGAGCGCCGATGAACTAGACCTGCTGCTGGCATAGCTGGACCGTGGGGCCATGGTTTAAATGAAATCGGAGCGCCTCTAAGATGAATCCACCTTGGATCCAAGAACCCTGAAGATAGCCGTCGGCCTCGCCTTGGAGAGCGCCATGCTCAGCGGCGCCGCCACGGACGCCTTAGCGTCTCTCTACTCCGACACTGAACCCCAGGCCGTAAGGGCCCTCCACCTCAGCCTCGTGGCGTCCCAGGACCACCGGGACCGGGAGGCAGGCATCTGGCTCCAGACAGGAATGGATCAAGCCTCAGCCAGGACCGACCCGGCGAGGCTCGCCGGGGAGCTGAGCAAGATGGAGTACCTCCTCTACGTCCTCATACCCAGGGCCGGGGACGCCCAGAGGGAGGTGAACGACTGGATGAACTACACGGCCAACGCCGCCCAGTTCATCACGGACGGGTTCCTGGTGGACGCCAAAATAATGCTGAACCGCGCCCTCCACGTCTCACAGACCCCCGCCGTAGAGGGGCTGAAGGCCCACCCTAGCCTAGTCTACGAAGTAGGGGTCTTCCAGGAGGCCACGGCCAGCTACTACAGGGAGGCCATGGGCTACCCCGTAGGCCTCAAGATCCCCCTGGAGATGCTCGACGCGGCCCTGACGCTACAGGAAGGCATGCTGGAGGTGATGCGGAGCCGGGTCGGTGTTGAGAGGCCACAGGAGAATCGGCTGGTCCTTGGGGTGATCAGCGGCCTAAGCTCCTCGTTGAGGCGCCTAATGGAGGGGAAGCCAGGGGATGCACGGCGAGACTTGGAGAGGGTCGCAGGACTCATGGAGACCTGGCTCGACGTGGCTGGGAGCGCAGAGAAGCGTGGGCTAGTAGAGGTGAACTTGCTGAGGGTCAGGGAAACGCTTGACACCCTCTGATGGTAGCGTCCCATTAGTCTACGCTTAGCGGGCTATCCGCCTCCGACGCATCTAGCCTTCGCCCGGCCTCATGTATCCGCTCTAAGGTAAAACCGATCTGGCCTTGGTTTACAGGTCTTCCGCGAACCTCAAATTTTCCCGCAGCTCTTCAACACTAAACCTAGTATCTGGCTTGTAACCGGCACTATGAAGATCAGTTGCCAGTCTCATATACTCGTCATATACTTGCTGCTCCACCACACCAGTCTTCACTAGGTTATCCCGAACCAAGAACTGTAAAGCGAGACGCCCAGTAAACTTGCCCCGCGAACCGGGATACTCGATCCTCCTAACGCCTCGACCATAAAGAAGAGTCTCAAGACTGTTCTCAACCGATCTGAAGACCTCTTCGGCGGCAGGGAACAGCCTACCAGCCTCGATGTTAGCCTGGGCAGACTCCAGATACTCCTCAGCCTTCTGTAGAGCCTACCTAGCCAAACCTCCTCGGCTTCTCACCATACAGGGTCTCCCCCTCCGAGTGAACGGCCTCTATGAACACGTCCCCGGATAAACCATCTATATATTCATCTGTAGTTAAAACTATGGGGTAGACGTTTACTCCGTAGACCGGGAAAACCTCGGCACCGAGATAACGCAGAACCTTGTCTTTAACCGCCTCAACTTGGTCGCCTAAATCGACGACGATAACCAGATCGACGTCGCTGGGCTCACCTACATAATCCTCTCTGACGTTACCTGAGACGGCGCTGCCAGCCAGAATCACCGCCTGGACTCCGTCTAAGCTCCCTGTGAACCCTGCTACAACTGCGCCGATCTCCCTGTAAACCTCCCCAAGGCTCCTGAAGAGCAGCCGGAGCGGCTCAAAGAGGAAATGCTCGCGGTTAACCCGATACACCTTGGATCTGCCAACCCGGACGAGGCTGACAAGCCCGACGGCCACGAGATCATCGATCTGCCTGTTTACCTCAGACACCGATACGACGGCTAGCTTAGCGAGCTCGCTTTCAATTAACTCCTCGTCTGGATTCTGGATAAGCACCGCTAAGATGTTTATCTTAGTCTTGCTGCCGAGAACTCCTTCCAAGTACATCTTCGGTTTTCCGAAAATATTATCGGAAAACCGAAAATATATGCCTTTCCCAAGTAAACTCTATTTAGGGTCGGAGGCATCCACGGGGATTATTCAACCCTGTTGGACACGAAGAAAGCATCGTTGCACACCTGTTACGTGCCTAAAAGCAAGGTGCCCGAGTGTTCTCGCGTGGAGATGATGGTGCTTCTCAGCCAAAGCCGAGTTGCTCATTTGAAGCCCATCTCTGTTGCTCCGCGCTTCAACGGCTTTACGCTTCTTGAGCCGCTGACTCGCTCCGACTCGGGCAAATATACCTACAGGAGCACCCCTATTATACCTTAAGTTAACCGGAAGACACAAACCCATCGAGTGAAACCGATGAAAACACCCGGTATTTGCATCGCTAAACGTAAAAACTCCCCAAAACAGGAACCCACCAAAATATTAACGCTTTACACTCAAAAGACGCATATAACTGGACCGGGCGTTGCGTGGCTCATATTTCGCTCCCCACCATCCAAACAGGCAACTACTGGCACATGAACCGCTAGATGCCGAGCACCCTCTCCGCCTCGCCCCGGAGACCCTCAAACCTCTCTGCGGGCAGCGGCGGCCTCCCCCTGTACTCAGTCAGCTGCTGGAGGGTCACTATCCCCGCCTCGGAGAGGGCGTCCCGCTCCCCCCGCCCGACGCTCCTCAGCATCGTAACAGGGTAAACCCCGGCCTCGGTGATCATGGCGTCGATGCCCCTGCCCGGCGGGGCCTTCCACCCCACATGGTCTATGCCGACGCAGTCCGCGTACACCCTGGCGTGCTCCGTCATCCTAGTGTTGCACACTATGAGCACACGGGAGAAGTCGTAGTCGTTCAGCCCCTCCTCGTAGCCCCTCCTGATGTCGTCGAACTTGGCCTTAGCCGACAACGACACGGCGAAGGGCGTGTAGCTGTGCCGCCTCCTGTGGTGCTTGGTCTCCAGGTACACCAGCTCGCCTTCCCTCTCCAGCACCCCGTCTATCTCGTGCTTGACGCAGCGGCCCCTTATCACCGCGTTGGGCCGTACGTCGTACCCCTCCGAGCAGAGCAGGAGCCTCACGTACTCCTCGAAGTCCGGCGCCGACCTCATCATCCCCAGGGCGGACCTCAGGTCCCGCTTAAGCCTGCCCGTGCTCTCCAGCTCGTCCAGCCTCTGGTGCATGATCCCCAGTATCTCGCTGGTCCTGATGCCGGGGACCAGCCTGGACTCTATCTCGGCGAGCACCTCCTCCGCCTCCCCGCTGGTCACGCCGTACCGGCTGAGGGTGCCGAGTATCTTCTCGGGGTCGTACTCCTGCCTATCCCCGTTCCACTTAGTTACCTTCAACTCCTCACACTCGCTGAGGGGCGTCTCACCTGCATCGGCGTTCAGCGCCAACACCGTGAGACGCCGTCGCCGTGAGGAGGTCTCCTCTGGCTGGATATAAAAAGAGGAGGGCGTGAGCCCGCCCTCCCTCAAGGCCACTACGAGTAGAGCCCCATGCGGTCAAGCTCAGCCGACACATCACCCAGGCCATCCTCCACCAGCTTGCGCCTGGTGGGGACGCCCGTCGCCGGGTCCCAACCCCTCAAAGAGTAGAACTCGTCCAGGAGACCCGTGAGGTCTTCCCGTCGCAGCCGCCGGCCCTCCAGGTCCATGCCCTGGAACTCGTGGTCGTGGAGCCAGTCGTCCTCCCTCCGCCGCCCCTCCCTGCACGCTATGGCCCTCTCCAGGTCGCAGAGGACGTCCATCATGCCGTACAGCTCCCTCTGGCTTCGCTCCAGCCCCGTTACGGCCCGGAGGAGCTTGCATCCCGCCTCGTCTTCCCCCCTCAGGTCCCTGGTGTGCCACGAGTACCAGAGGGGGTACTTGAAGTCGCAGAGGGGGACGCAGTCGAGCTCCATGCCAACCAGCATCCCGAAGCCCGCGGCCTCCGCCTTGTGCCCGGTGGTGTACTGGTCGAACGCCTCCCGGCCGCCCATCCACTTCTCCGCCATGGGCCCCGCCACCCTCCAGTACTCGCCAGAGCCGTACTCGACGCCGGGGACCCGCATCATACCCGTGTTCACGTGGAGCACCGAGAAGTCGCCCTGGTCTACGCAGCACCTCAGCAGCTGGGGGTGGTAGAGGCGGCCGCAGCCCTGGCCCCCGCAGAAGAGGTGGTGCCTCGGGTAGCCGCCGAAGCGCCCGGCCCTGGGGTAGCCCTGCTGGTACGCCAGCTTGACGGCCTCGACGCCCTCCTCTCCCAGCCCGAACTCGCCGGGGTGCTCCATCATGTAGTGCAGAGCCCTGGGCAGCCCCTCGGCGAGGAGAGCGCCGAAACCCCTGCGGTACGCGGCGTCCATCAACAGCTTGACTATGAACTCCCTGCTACCGAACCTGTCGAAGGGGAGCCCCGTGTTGTCCTCGTCCAGGACCCCAGCCTCGTGCAGGTAGTAAAGCAGGTTGAGGCCACCCAGCGTGTCCATCCTTGGGCCTCCCTCCGGGCTGTGCCTCGGGTCCGGGGAGTAGCCCCTGATGGTGAAGTAGAACTCCCACGCGTTCAGGCCCAGCATGTCCAGGAGGTGGGACGCCTCCACCGAGGCCCTGCCGTACATCTTGCCGCCGGTGAACCCCTGCTCCGGCGGTATGTATATGCCGTACTCGACGCAGGTGGACGACCCCGCCGGCACCGAGCCGTCCAGGTACCTGACGCTGATCTTGCCTGTGCCCGCGGCGCAGTTGCAGATGGAGCATGAGTAGCAGCCCTCGTACCACCACCGGGCTTCGCCCGCCTTGTAGTCGTCGTAGACGGCCGTGTTCCTGGCGTGCTCGGACCAGCCGCCCACCGCCACCCTCCGGCCGCCAGGGTCCCTTTCCTCCACCCTGCGGGGCCCCGAGCTCAGGTAGCTGAGGCGGGCGTACAGCTCCCTGAGAGCCTCCGGGTCGGCGACGCGTATGCCACCGGTGCCCCGTACAGCCACGGCCTTGAGGTTCTTGCTGCCCATGACGCCGCCGAATCCGCCTTGACCGAAAGCCACGTTGCTGTCGCTGGACACCACGGCGACCCGGGACAGGTTCTCCCCGGCTGGCCCTATGAGGAGCACCTTCGCCTCTTCGCCGTGCCTCTCCCATATCCGCCGCTGCGCGGCGTGGGTGTTCAGGCCCCAGATACACCCCGAGGCGCTGCGGACCTCCACCTCGTCGTCCATGATCCAGACGTAGGAGGGCTCCGGCGCCCGTCCCGCGACCACCAGGCCGTCGTAGCCCGCGAACTTGAGCTCGGGCCCCCAGTGCCCCCCGGCGCTGGAACGCACATAAGACTCCACGGGGTAGGTCTGGGGGGCCTTCCCCACCATGGTCATCCGCGCCGACCCCACGGCCAGGCACCCCGTCGCCGGCCCCGTCATCACTATGAGCCTGTTCTCCGGGTCGAAGGCCCCGCAGCCGAGGGGCACCTCGTCCCAGTAGATCCTGGCGGCGACGCCTCTGCCGCCCACGTACCTCGGGAGATACCTCTCCGTCGGCACCGTCTCGGATGAGCCGTCCGTGAGGTCGATCCGCAGGATCTTCCCGACGTAGCCGTGCGTCTTCACTCGAGCCCCTCCGGGTCATCCCCGATCCACGTGTGGCCGCCGTGGACGTAGACGATGGCCCCCGTGGGGCAGCTCTCGACGCACGCCGGGCGTCCGCCGCAGAGGTCGCATTTGTACGCGACGCCCCTGGCCTCGTCGAACATGATCCTAGGGGGATCGTAGGGGCAGGCGTCCACGCAGCTCCCGCAGCCTATGCAGGTCTCCGTGTCCACGACGACGGCGTACGCCGAGTCCCCGTCGATCCTTATGGCGCCCACGGGGCACGAGGCCATGCACTCCGGCTCCACGCATTGGTGGCACTGCTGGGGCGTGAAATCGGGTCCGTTCAGGGGGTTCCGTTTCACCCTGATCCTGGACAGGCTGGGGGCGATGTACCCTTCATGGGTCAACGAGCACGCCGCCTCACAGGCCCTGCAGCCTATGCATATCTCGGCGTCCACCACGAGACGCCCTCTGGCGGCCTCGACGCTGTCTGGTTTAACCTCTGGCACGGGTTGGTCCTCCAACAGTCACGGGGTATGTCCTGACGGTTATTAGAAACTTGTTCAGAGCTTCCATGGACCGGCGCCGACGTAAAATTAAGGCAAGAGAAGAGACTAGAATGGGCTTGGAGGATATATGTGGAGGCTCAGAGCCAGCGGCGTACCTTCCCCATGTAGTTCAAGTACCTGTCTCCGAAGCACTCGACGAGCTTCGCCTCCTCGTAGGACGCGAGGTAGTCGTAGAAGATGAAGACGCCGGCCAACACAGCGAGGGACGCCGCAGACATGGAGTATAGTGCGAGCCCTAGGTATATCATCATTATTCCAAGGTACATGGGGTGGCGGCTGAGCCGGAAGACCCCGTAGTCCACCAGCTCGGGCTCATGTCTATCGACGCCGAATATCTGCTGATGAGCCCTCCAAGACACGTTGCCACCCAGAAGAGCTAGTAATATGAAAAGCGCGGCGCGTACAACGCCCGGGACCGTCCGTGAGAGAGCCGTTGTCCAGCGCAGCCAGAAGGAGTCTGCGGCCCAGACGGATATGAAGAACACGGCGAACACCGCCTGGGCAGCGTCGGCGTGGGGCGCCTCGCTGTCCTCGTATCTCTCGGGAAACACCTCATCACCTCACACGTTCAAGCAGCCCGTCAACGAAGCCCAAGGCAGGCCCCTAATATAGCCTTGTTGATGGAGGAGCCCTAATCCGGGGCCGCCAGATCGCTTATCAGCAGCACCCTCGGCTTCTCCACCCTCAGAAGGCTCTTGTCGTTGGTGATGAAAGCATCCACATCCGCCTCTAGGCAGGAAGCCAGCTGCAAGGCGTCGGTGAAGGCAACGTACTCGGGGTTCGCCTCCAGGAGGTATATGAAGCACATGGAGTCGAGGCCCACGGAGGCGACGCTGAGCCCTAGCCCTGACGCTCCCCCTCCCTCCGCAGCTCCTCCAGGTACCTGTCCGTGTCGACGTCCTCCCAGACGTCCCTGTGGAGGCCCCTAGCGTACTCCGTGAAGTTTTCGGGCCTCCTGCGCATGGTTATGACGTCGTCTTCCACGTCTACGATGAGGGTGTCCCCCTTGCCGAGCCCCACCTTCTCCCTCGCCTCCTTGGGGATCACCACCTGGTACTTGCTGCTCACCTTGACCTCGGAGACCACGTAAAACACCTACAACAGAAGTAGAACTAGATGAACATATTTCTTACCCAAACCAATATAGTAAGACGACCCACCTGAGTATCTAAATCCAGTCAACGGAAAAAAGCTTATAACAAGTAACTAGTTGCAAGGAAAAACAAAGGTCACCGCCCGGCCTAAAACCACCGAAGAACGCTTATAGTAAGTAACCAGCTATAAGGGGCGCCTAGACGCCGATGCACGGCGCCAGGTAATACACCAGCCGACCCTGAGGGATCTCGAACTCCATCTTAACCGGCATATCAGTGCTCAACTCCAGCGTAGCCACCTCGCTGTTAGCCCCAGCCGCGTTCGCGATATCACTCAGGTAGCTCAACGTGAAAGTCGCGCTGCTGTCCTCGTCCACCTTCAACTCCAGCAAGTCGTCGCTCCCCCGGGTCCACTCGCTGAAGCTGCTCCCCATGTCCCCCTCCGCGTTCACCTTGAACACGTCGCCCTCCACCTCCACCCGCACATGCTCAGACACCAGGCTCGCGTCCCTTATGGCCATACGCAGCGCGTCCGTCGTCAGCCGGGCCTTCGCCTTGAAGAATATCTTGGGCTGAGGCACCTCCTCGTCCAACGGCTCCAGAATGGGCATCTCGAACCGCCTGCTGTGACCTCCACGCTTGCAGTGGATCACCAGCCGCGCCTTCTCGGTGTTCAGCTCTATGCGGACCTGCTCGTCCCTGTCAACCCTGTCAAGGAAACGCAGAAACTCCTTTATGTTGATACTCAGCTTCGGCTCCCCCTCGCAGCTATAGCTGTCGAAGAACCCGCCCGGCAGCTCGAAGTCCACCATGGCCACGTGGCTCGGATCCATGGCCAGCAGCTTCAGCTGCGCCTCGTTCATGTTGAAAGTCCCCTCCTCCACGATGACGCTAAGCGCCTTCACCAGGCTCCTGAAGGGATCGATCCGCGAAACCTCAACCTCAAACAAATTCAAACCACTCGAATATGCAGCGATGCTGCACTCTAGATAGACCCGACCCAATAAAAATACATTGATTAGCTGTAGTCACGCCACGTGTACCCGCACTTGGTGCACCTGTAGAACTGGGTCATGCTCTCGTCGATGCCCCGGGTCTGCACCATCCACCAGTACGCCTCGTCGTTCCCACACTTCTCGCACAGCGCCTTCGTCTTGGGCATAGTCGAGAGCTCACGCTCCTTCCTGCCTACGACGATGATCTTGTCCTCCTCGGTGTTCTTCCTGGAGATGGTGCGGGTCTCCTCCAGAGGCTCCTCCCATCCACACTTGGGGCAAACGTAGCAACGCTTCTCGTTGTCGGCGGTACAGAAAGCCCCGCACTTCGGACAAAACTTCACCCGACGGCCTCCGTCTTCTCTACTCCGTAAGCTATTGTTTTTAAACCTTGTGTAGGTCGGGCAGCCCACCGGCGACCATGGAAGCCACCCGCAGGGCCTCAGGGTAGCCGTCCCCGGAGCAGACGTCCAGGACCCTCTCGGCGTCGCCCCGACGGAGCCCCACGCACGTCACCGTATACCCGCGCCAGGGAAACATGTGGCGTTCATCGATCTCACCGCCGGCCCGCGTCAACCCGAGAACCGGTTTACCAGTACCCGACGCCAAAGCGTCCAGGTTCAGGGCCGCTCCGGGGGGTAGCCCGTCCACGTCCACGGCCGCCACCCGTATCTGGTTGAAGTGAACCGACTCCCTGATCATGTCCGCCGCGGCGGCGGCTAGAGCAGGCGACGCGGAGACGCGGCACAACACCCCGTCCACCGCCAAGCCACCCCTGTACACCACGCCCACCACGGCGTAGGCGTCGCCCACTCTGCCGGCGGCCAAACCCAGTAACCTTGTCTCCTTCTTGACCTGACGGATGCGCACCGTCTTCAACCCGCCACCCCCGGGGCGACAATAAAGCTAGGACTGGGCCTCGGCTAAGCTTTTCTCGAACTCCTCGAGGAACTCGTCCAGCTTGCCGTCCGCCCTCTCCAAGGCCCTCTTGACGGCGTCGATATGCTCCTCACCCTTCCTAAGCCTGATGAACAGCTTGCTCCTGTCCATCAACGGGTGCGGCTTGCTGTACCCCGCCATCTCCACGTTCTTATCCTCCAGCAGGCTCTCCTGGAGCAGGTTCAGCAACGTATGCCCCTCGCCGCTGAACTCCATCTCCATGTAACCGCCCTCCTGCTTCACCACGTTGACCTTCACACAAGCTCCTCCCTGCCGTAGCTACTGGCCGTCTTCCTCCGCTCCACCCGACCACAGTCGGGGCACGTGAGCCGCCCCCTGTCGTTCTCCAGGAGGCCGCCACACCTGCTGCAGAACGCGTACACGACGCCGTACTCGTTGCCCGCGAGGCTCATCTGGTTCAGCCTGTTCCTGACGTTCACTATGCGCCCCTTGACTATGTCGCCGCTCCGGAGCGCCAGGTCGATGTTCTTCGTGTAGTCGCGGCTGATGTCGCTTATGTGGACTACGCCGCTGTAGGTGGGGTGGATGAGCCTCCCGTCGAGCATGAATATGTCTACGCGGGCGTCCCTGCGGGCCACCGAGCCCACCTCCGCCACCGCCACCATCCCCTCCTTGGGGACTATGATCTCTGGAGTCTTCTTCTCCACCTCCATCGACCTGGCCGCATTGTTGCGCCTCGTCACCCCGAGCTCGGCCGACCTGATGTCCCCGTCCATCTCGTAGGTGCCCTCGCCGTCGCCGTACTCCTCTATGACGGCGAGCCGCTCCCCGGGGAAGACCTCTCTTCTATCTAACCTTTGCTTCTTAGCCATCTATTTCTCCTTCTTCTACGTTACCTGCCCCGGTTTTGTGCCCCGGGGAAACCTTGTCTTTGAGAGTGAATCGATCCAGATGGATCGGGGCTTCTATGCGTACAGTTTGTAATAAACCCAGCGGTCACCCCAGGTAACCGTCTCCCCAGATGTCCTCCCACCGGCGTTCGCCGAGCACAACCTCGGCCTCCCGCACCGTGAGGATGGGCCTGTCCACGCCGCTCACGCCGTCCACCGCCAGCCTGGGGCAAGCCGTGTCGATGAAGGCCTCAGCCTCAACGAAGTTGTTCAGATGCTCCGCCCTGACCTCGTCCAGGTATATTATCACCGCCTCGCAGCCCTTCTCGACGAACTTGGCCCGAAGCTCCTCGGCCACCATCGTCGCCCGCTGACCGGGCTTCGAGGAGACTAGCACCCCTATCCTCTCGGCCTCTTGGGCGGCGGTGATCTGGGCCACACGAATCTTGGCGAGCCCCATCAGGTCATCCTCCGTCATGAGGCGCACCGTGGCGTTGAACGGGTTGGCCACCACCACCGGCTTACCGGTGGACATGACCAGCCCCATTGGGTGGAACTCGCCTCCTCCCACGTAAAGATACGCTTCGACGTCCCCGGCCACCTCCATTGCGTTGCGGTAGCTGCAGCCAAGGACCTGGCCCGGGTGGGGCGTCTTCCCCGAGCCTTCGCCCACGTGCACGTTGAAACCCCTCTCTCCTAGCTTATCCCTCAGCTCGTCCACCATGTGGACATGCTGCACCGTGGTCACGAGCCCTATGCTCCGCCACCGGCCCAGCTGGGGGGCGGCCTCCTCCACCAGGGCCTCGGCGTCCAGATCGACCTCCGCGTGGACGTAGATGACCGGCACGCCGACGTCCACCGTCATGCGGCTGTGGCCGTAGTGGACTATCAGGTCCGCCGACAGCTCCCGGGCCTGGTTCAAGGCCAGGTCGCAAGCCCCGTAGCAGGAGTCCCCGCTGAGATAAACCTGGGCGCCTGTGCCCATCCGCAGCGCCTTGACCACCTGGAAGGCGAGGGGCCGCAGCCCGTCGGGCAGCTGCAGCAGGACCCGCTTTGCCCGCCGACCCTTGATCTCCTCGATGACCCTCTCCAGTTCTAGGTGGTACAAACTCTTCACGTGAAACTGTGGCTTAGGGATAATAAGATGTGGCACGCGGCTAGAGCTTCGTCTCTATTATCTTCGTGGGCACCGGGAACTTGGCGCCGGCGCGCTTGAGCGCCTCCTTGGCGTGGTCGATGTTCATCTCGTCGACCTCCGCGATGATTATGGGGCTCCTCTTCTTGATCCTTGCCGCCACGGCGGTGGGCTTCCCGTACGCCTTCTTCATGCCCTCCTGAAACCGGTCGGCCTGGGCCACGTTGACCCTCTTGTGCTCCCTTATGATCTGGTGGGGGTAAGGCACTATCTTGAGCATGAAGCCTTCCCTGCCCAGGTTGGTCTCCAGCACCCTGTTGGCCGCTATCCTGGCCGCCTCCAACGCGTTGTGGCGTATCTGGACGTCCCTGAGGTTTATGAGCTCAAGCCTGTGGCTGAACTCGCCGCTGGTGTTCCCCATGGTGAACTTTACTATCTTGCTCCCAGGCACGCCTCCCATGTACTTGCGCCTGGTGAACGCCATGTTCTTCTTGTCCCTGAATGTGCTGGCCTTCAATGATTGTCCCACCACATAGCATATGTAGATTCTTAAAAAGATAATGCAAGACCCCCGGGGGCCCGTCACCGAGGAGCCTCTTCCTCCCGTTCCTCCTCCACGTCTTCCTCGATGTCCTCCAACACCGCCTCGGAGGCGGCGCCCTCGCTGGGCTTCAGCTCTACGACGTTCAAATCGGCCGTGTCTTCAACCCGTTTCACCTGAAACATCACCCTGACCAGGAGAAACAGTATGACCAGCGAAACCGCCAACAACACGAACAGGATCAGGTACTCATTCATCGCCGTCCGTGAAAACGAACATTTAATGATACTTGAAGTTTTCGCGACTCACGCGGGCCGCGTGAAGATGTAGTACTTCTCCTCCTCGCTGAGCTCCTTCATGACCCGCCGGGATATCAGCTTAACCGGGTCCGTCAGGTTGGCCCTCTCCCTCAGATCCTGGAAGCTCTCGAACGGGTACCTCTCCCTCAGGTCGATTATCTGGAACATGAGCCGTTTCCCTATGCCGGGTATGAGCTCCAGGCTGTGCATCCTCGGCGTCAATGGCTGGCTCTTGTTCACGAAGTCCACGAAGTACTCCTCCTTGTTCTTGACTATCTCCTCTATTATGAAGGGGAGCTCGGCCTTGGCGGCCGAAGTGAGCTCGTCGTAGGTAACCCTGCCCAGGACGTGCTCCACAAGCGCCCTGTCCCCCCTACCGACGAAAATCCTGTCGCGGATGTTGTACTCGGCGTCCCGCCGGGGCGTGGCCTCCAGCAGGGTGAAGTAGTCCTCCCCTATGAGCTGGATGACCCCGGTGGCGGAGTGGCTTGAACGAGGCGCCCCTGGCCGGCCGTGTGGAAGATAATCTAAGACGTAGGCGTACTCCTCGTACTTCTTCTGCTCTCTATACAAGCCATCTGCCTCCTTCGGGGTGCTCTCCGGGTAGTTATTCCTCTACCCGGTATTTTTCAATTATCCCTAAAATCTTTTCCATGGTGTCCTCGGCGATGATCCTCTGCCTGCCGAGGAATGTGCGCAGCTCGGGCACGCTGCCCGGCATACAGTTGACTATCTGCACCGCGAGGCTCCGGTCTATCTCGGCTTCTTTCACCAGCTCCTCGGTGAGCTGCTTCGCCGTCTCGCTGTCCAGCTTGCTGAACCTGATGGTGTACTCCAGCACACGCCTCTGAAGGGGGTCAAGTTCCTCGGCCTTGTCCATGAGCAGCTTACGGGCTTCGGCTACTGTGACTTCCTTCTTCTCGGTGACGGACATCCCTACGCCTCCTGGTGTTTACGCATGTGCTCAGGGGTCGTGATGATGGTCTTCACGGTCTTTCTCTGCGGGACCTCCAGTATGTACGCGCGCCCCCTCTGCCCCACGACGGTGGCTACCTTGCCCTGGTAGCGCTTGTGCGGCATGGCCTTGTGGATGGCGGGGTCTATGTTTATGACTACCTTCTCGCCTTCCTCGTATTTTGTCAGCAGCCTGCTCAAGGGGAGCCTCCCCCTCTCCCTTACCTTCTTGGTGAGGGCGCTCCTGCTCTTTCTCCGTGTTCCACTGCTTTTTCCCATTGTTATCGTCTCCTTAACCCAGTTTGAAGGGCATCTGGCGCCGCATCCTTCGGCTGCCCTTCATCTGTCTGAGCATTTTCCTCATAGTGTTATACTGTTTTATAAGTTCTCTTACTTCCCGCTCGTCGGTGCCGCTGCCCCGGGCTATCCGCCTGATGCGGCTCCTGTTGAGCACCTTGGGGTCCTCCTTCTCCTCGACCGTCATGCTCTGGATGATCACCTTGTATTTAGCGAGCCTCTCCTCGGCGTCCTCCATCTCGTCTGTAGGCAGCTGGTAGCTGAAACCCGGTATCATGCCCAGCACCTTCTGGAGGGGCCCCATGTTGCTCATGGCCTCGAACTGGTTGTACATGTCCTGGAGGCTGAACTTTCCGCTGAGCATCGCCACCACGTCCTTCTCCGAGACAGGCATCTCAGCCTCCTTGACCTTGGCGACGAGACCCTCTATGTCCCCCATGCCCAGGAGGCGGCCGATGAACCTGCCCGGGTCGAAAGCCTCAAGGTCCTCCACCTTCTCGCCGGTACCGATGAACTTGATGGGGGCTCCGGTGGCGGCCACCCCGCTGAGGGCGCCCCCGCCCCGGGCGGTGCCGTCCAGCTTGGAGACTATTATGCTGCCCACGTCGGTGGCCTCCTTGAACGCCGTGGCCTGGGCGGCGGCCTGCTGGCCTATGGTGCCGTCCAGCACCAGTATGATCTCATGGGGCTTGACGGCGGCGGCTATCTCCTGCATCTCCCGTATTAGCCCCGTCTCCTCCTTGTGGCGGCCCGAGGTGTCCAGTATGACAACCTCCCTGTCCCTGAAGTGCTCGACGCCGCGCCTAGCGAGGGCCACCGGGTCTTTGGCGTCTTCATCGCCGTAGAAGGGCACGTTTATGCTGTCGGCTAGCTGTTTGAGCTGGCTGTAGGCCCCCGGCCTGAAGGTGTCGGCGCATATTATGCCGGTTTTGAGGCCTCGTTTCTGGTAGTAGCGGGCGAGCTTGGCGCTGTGGGTTGTCTTGCCGCTGCCTTGGATGCCCACCATCATGAGGACGTTCTCCTTGCCGGGCTGTATCTTTAGCTCCTGGGGCTTCTCGCCCACGAACCTTGTGAGCTCGTCGTAGATGACTTTGATGAGGTGCTCGCGGCGGCTGATGCCTGGGGGGAGCTTCTCTTCTAGGGTGCGTTTCTGTATGTTCTGGCTGAGCTCCATGACGAGGCTCACGTTGACGTCTGCCTGTAGGAGCGCCCTCTGGAAGTCCCTGACGAGCTCCTTCACCAGGGCCTCGTCCACGACCGGCGCCTTCATTATCTTCTGTATGGCGTTGTATAGGTTGCTTCCAAGCTTATCCAGCACCACTACGATCACCCGGTATTGTTGTAGACTAGGTCATGTCATATAAATATCAAGTATAGGATGTGTCCTCGTCCACGATTCGTCCCGGGTACAGCGGTTTAATCCCCCTTTCAAGGCTTAAACTGTAACCGGTGTAGATGAGGCCCGGCTACATCCTGCCATTTCTCCTGTTATCCATCCTGTTACCCACGCTGAACCAGGGCACGGAGCCCGAGATACAGACCCAGCTACACTCGCTCAACGTCACCCAGTCGGGCCCCCACGTACAGGTATGCGCCGAGGTGTACCTGGAGAGCCAGGCCCCGGAGATGGAGTACTGCAGCCTCGACCTGATGGTCGACGGCTTCATCGTGGAGGCCGCGTGCTGGAGCGACCTCCCCGACGTGCCCTGGGCGAGCCCCGCAGTCACAGCCCCAACCATCCTCGGCGTCAACAGGACCATCACCCTTAGGGAGGGCGACCACCTGCTACAGCTGGAGAGCTACGCCCGGAACACCGAAAACCAGTGGACGCGGTACACCTCGCCGACCGTCACCCTGACATGTGGACCCGCCGGCGGCTCGCCGCAGGGCATCCGCTTCACGGACGTCAAAGCCGAGCCCGGCACGCCCCCGACGGTTTCCGCCTCCATGGACTACACAAGCCCAGGCGGGGCGGTGGAGCTCAGCTACGGCCTTATGGTGGACGGCGAGACCGTGGAGAAGTGCAGTTGGACCGCCTCGGGCGGCCTCGAAACGGGTCTCACCGTCCACAAGAGGTACACCCTCAACGCCTCAGCCGGCCGTGTGCAGCTCTACGCGGCGATGAGGGACCGGCACAACAACACGGTATTCAGGATATCCCGACCCATAACCTTCAAGGGCGCCTCAGAGGAACAGGGACACACCGAGGCACCCGGAGTGAACGTGACCCTCCAGAAGGTGACCGTCGCCGGCAGACAGGGGAACTCGACGACCGTCACGCTTGAGAGGGTGGTGGGCGTAGACCCGGGGCCCACCACCTGGCTCACGGCGCCGGCGGGAAAGGTGAAGCTAACCGTCACGGTCCAGCCATACAACATGCCGGGGCTGGCTACCACGCCCGAGCCGGGCGTCTACCTGGTTGACGAGGGCTCGACGGTCTGTCTGTGCGCGTCGTCTGGGAGCCATGGCTGGGTGTTCAGGGAGTGGGCCGTAAGCAGGGCGGGTGAGGGCGTGACGAGGGTTATAGGCATGGACGGCTGCGTCGAGGTCGAGCTAACAGGAGACACCGTGGTGACCGCACTCCACAGCCAGGTCATCAGGTAGCCGGCCGCCCCACATATATAAAGTGACTCGGCTTACTGAGAGTGGAGACATCCGGATGCAAAAACGTGGGGAAGCCAGGCGCCGCAGAAGCTACACCCCCGAGGGCCTCATCGTGGTCAAGGGGCCCGGGGAGGGCTACGGGAAGGGCTCGGTCTGGGTGCTCGGGGACGAGCACGGCTACCTCCAGGCGACTCTCCTCCATGACTCACGGGCCATACACCCGGATACCTTATACATAGAGAACTTGGAGGTGAAGCCCGGCCGTAGAGGCCGCGGCCACGGCAGGGCGCTCTACCTTAAGGCCGAGAGGTTCGCGGAGAACGTCGGCGCGGAGTGGATTCAGATAGACTCGGAGGCCGACGCAGTGGGTTTCTGGATCGAGATGGGGTTCAAGGAGACTGGCAGGCTGTTCTACGCCGGGAAGACCTCCATGGCGAAGAGGGTCGGCTAAACATCCCTCATGGCGGCCCTGACCTTCTCGGCGGCCGCCTCGTCCAGCGGCTTCAACGGCCTGCGGGGAGCACCGGCGCCGTAACCCATCTGGTTCAGGGCCGTCTTTATGGCGGCTATCTGGGGGTTCTCCCGGACGAGGACCTTGTTCACGTAGCTGGCGGTGTGCTGCCCCTCACCGGCGGCGGCCAGATCGTTTCTCCTGTAGGCCTCCACTATGCCGACGCACTGCGCCGGGATCACGTTGGCGACGGCCACTATGGCGCCTTTGCCGCCGAGCATGAGGGTCGGCAGGATCATGTCCGCAGAGCCAGAGAGGGCGTTTATCCTGTCCCCGCACAGCCTGATGACTTCGGCCATGGTGCCCGGGTTTCCGCCGCTGTCCTTCATGGCGACGAGGCAGCTGCTCTCCTCGGCTATCTTCGCCACGGTCCTGGGGTCGACGCTGTACCCGGTGAACTTTGGCACGTTGTAGAGTATCACGGGTAGGTCGACCGCGTCCATCAGGGCTATATAGTGCTCTGCTATCTCGTCGCCGGTGGGCTTGAAGAAGAAGGGCGTCGTGACGAGGGCGGCCTCGGCTCCAGCCGCCTTGGCGTCCACGGTGAGGGCGATGGTCTCCCGGGTGCTCATGGCCCCGGTGCCCGCGTACACCTGGGCGCGGCCGTCAACCTTGTCCACCATGAACTCGATGATACGTTTCTTCTCGTCCCTGCTCAGGTAGGGGGCCTCCCCGGTGCTGGCGTTGGCTACCAACCCGCTTACTCCCCCGCCGAGCCAGTGCTCGATGAGCGCCTCAAGCGCGTCGAACTTGATCTCTCCGTGTTTGTCGAAGGGGGTTACGGTGGGCACATAGACTCCGGTGGGCTTCATGTTGATCATCTCTAAGGGGCGGCTCGATGGATAAAACAGTTGGTGGCACGGTTTTTATACGGTGCGCCGCTCCCCCATGGTGGATGACGGCGAAGGACGGCTACCCCCGCGGCGTGCCCATAAGCATAAAGTACCCCGAGATGCCGGTGTACGAGTTCTGGAGGAACACCGCCCGCAAGTTCCCGGACAGGGACGCCGTAATATACCTCGGCGCGAGGCACAGCTACGAGGCGCTGTGGCGCCAGACGCTCGGGTTCGCGGCAAACCTACAGGGGCTCGGCGTGAAGAGGGGGGACCGCGTCGCCGTGCTGCTACCCAACTGCCCCCAGTTCATAGTCGCCTATAACGCCGTGAACGTGCTTGGGGAGACTCTAGTCTCGCTGAACCCCCTGATGCCAGCCCCGGAGATAGGACGGGAGATGGAGGAGACAGGGTGCAGCGTCCTAGTCGTCCTGGACCGGCTGCTCGACAGGCTGCCCGAGGAAACCCCGGAGACGATCATAGTGGCGGAGGCGGCCGGCTACGCGCCCACACACCTGAGGCTTCTCAGCAGGCTCAAGCAAGGACACAGGCCCCCCGGGGGCTCGTTGAGGTTCGAGGACCTGACCGGGGGGCCTCCCATCGAGGAGTATCCCGGGGTCGAGCCGCGGGAGGACGTCGCCGTCGTATTGTACACGAGCGGCACCACGGGGCAGCCTAAGGGCGTTATGCTCACAAACTACAGCCTAGTCGCCAACGCGCTTCAGTCCTACCACTGGCTCAGGGGGTGGGGGTACAGCGCCAAGCCCCAGCCAGCGGGGTGGCCGGTCGTGCTGTGTGCTCTGCCCTTCTTCCACAGCTACGGATTAGTGGTGTTGAACGAGGCCGTGAGCTTCGGGTGCACCCTGGTGCTGCTGCCCAACCCGACGCCGCTGGAGATAATGAAGGCGACGGACAGGCACAGGGTCACCCATTTCCCACTGGTTCCTAGGCTCATCAGGGAGATACTGCGCCACCCCGACCTGGACAGGTACGACCTCACGTGCCTGACCCACTGCGCCTCCGGCGGAGCCATGATCCAGGCCGAGCATATGAGGGGGTTTGAGGCCGTCACAGGCGCCAGGATGTACCAGGGGTACGGGCTCACCGAGGCGGGGCCCAGCGTATCCGCCACCCCCATAGAGGGGGAGCCCAACTACGCCAGCGCCGGCCTCCTCTACCCGGACACCGAGGCAAGGATAGTGGACCTCCAGCTCGGGGAGGTGGAGATGCCCCCCGGCGAGAAGGGCGAGATCACAGTGAGGGGCCCCCAGCTCATGAAGGGCTACTGGGGAAGCCCCGACGAGACCGCCGACGCCCTGAGAGACGGGTGGCTCTACACCGGCGACATAGGGTACATGGACGCCGACGGCTACCTTTACATGGTCGGACGCAAACGGGACAGGATCGTGGCCCGGGGCCACACGGTCTGGCCCACCATGGTGGAGGAAGCCCTCGAGAGTCACGGCGCGGTCGAGGCGTCCGTCGCGTTCGGCGTCCCTGACCCCCTCAGATGCTCAACCGACATCAGGGCCGCCGTCAAGCTGGCGGACGGGTACGAGCCGTCACCTGAGCTGGAGCGCGAGCTCATCACGCTATGCGCCGGTAAACTAGAGGAGTACCAGGTCCCCACGGCGATAGTGTTTAGGGAAGAGGTTCCCATGACCGCCATGGGGAAGGTGGACCGAGCCGCCGTGATCGCCGAGGTGGATGATAGGATCAGGGAACTCATGCAAGGCGGAGAAACGTCTGATGAGGCACCCTGATCACGCCTAGAGAAGTTTAATAAAAATGGCAAGTGCATGGAAACTAGTCTGAGAACTGGATTCCCAGTCCTCCCCTGCTGTGGTTCACCAAGTCCACGACGAAGTTGCCCAGGTTCTCCAGCCGTGCGCTCCGCTTGTTGTGTATCGACCCATACGAGATGAGGTTCAGCTCTCGGAGTATCCTTGCGTTCAACTTCAGTGTGGAAAGGGGTATACCGTACTCCTCCGACAACTGCTTCAAGAGGCTGGTCAGCGACTGGTCTCTCTCGGAGACCGCGTTTAACACGAGAAGCTGGTTATCGTTGAGTGTACGGAGAATCAGATTGCGGAGTTTATCGACTCCGCCCGAAGATATTGGAACTGATGCACGTCCATCACTTGCAAGATAGCCACGCTCAGCCTTTTTAAGATTGTTGGGTAGCTGGACCTGTCCAGCCCGTAACCGGGAAACCGTTATCACCGACGGTTCAGATAAAGGGAGTTGATCGGATTGTCGGACGACCCCTACCTACAGATACTGGACCACGACGTCAACGAGTACAGGTCCTGCAGCTTCCACTGGGACTGCGAGAACTGCACCAGGAACCTCTGCATAAGCCTCGTAGGGGTGGCGGAGCTGCCGTCCCTCTACGGCAGATTCAGGATACTTGGGTTCGCCAACAATAAGGACCAGAAGGACCACGTCGCCGTGGTCAAGGGCGAGGTCTCCGGGAAGGATGGCGTGCTCACCAGGCTTCACTCCTCTTGCCTCACAGGCGACGCGCTGGGCTCCCTAAGGTGCGACTGTGGCCCCCAGCTCCACACCGCCCTCGCGCTCCTCGAACAGGAAAAAAACGGGATCCTCCTCTACATGCAGCAGGAGGGCAGGGGCATCGGCCTCGTCAACAAGATCCGGGCTTACCAGCTCCAAGACGCGGGGTTCGACACCTACGACGCAAACCTCCACCTGGGGTTCGAGCCCGACGAGAGGGACTACGAGGTGTCCGCCGCCATGCTGGACAAGCTGGGGATACAGAGCGTGAGGCTGCTCACCAACAACCCGGACAAGGTGACCCAGCTTGAGAGGTTCGGCGTACAGGTCTTGGAGCGCGTGCCGCTGGAGGTCCCCTCACAGGAGCACGACGAACATTACTTGAGGACAAAGAAGGAGCGGTTCGGGCACAGGCTAAAGCTGTGAACGAGGTCGCCCAATTTTCTGTAACTAGTTTGAAATATTCGGTGAAACGCAGTATGACCATCCGGGTAAGATCATGGAGCAGAGAGTCAACCCCACGGCCCGCCTCACAGGCACAGCGATTCTGGCGGCGCTGGTGCTGGTCTTCGATTACACCCTCAAATACTCGGGTCTGAAGATACCTTTCCCGTGGCTTCCGGACCTCAAGTTCGACTTCACCGGGGTCCCCATAGCCCTCAGCCTCCTCATGTACGGGCTCCCCTCGGCGACGACGACGTCGCTGGTGGCGGGCCTCGGCATATTCGCCAGGAGCGGCAACCTCATCTCAGCCCTCATGAAGACGGGAGCCGAGCTCTCCACCGTCGCCGGGTTCTGGCTCGGCCTCTACTTTGCCGGCGTCTCCGGCGTGGAGGGGGTCAAGAGCAGGGTCGCCGCGTACAGCGTGGGCCTCCTGTGCCGAGTCGTCGTTATGTCCGTGGCAAACATCATCGTTCTTCCCAACTTCTGGGGAGTACCTTTGGAGATTGCCTACAGCCTGACGCCCCTCATAGCAGGCTTCAACGTCGCCCAGGGGCTCATATCCCTCGGCCTGGGCAGCTACCTCTTCGACGCCGTCGAGAAGAGGCTCCCCCGCTGAGCCTCTGGTCTTAAATTCTCTGAAATCGTTATCCTGTTGATCGAGTTGAAGGAAACCGCTTACCAATGGGTAGACGAGAACGAGAAGAACATAATCGAGTGGAGCGACAAGGCCTGGGGTTTCGCAGAGCTCGGGCTCCTGGAGTTCAAGACGGCTGAGTACCTCTCAGGCGTCGCCGAGAACCACGGATTCAAGGTGGACCGAGGCGTCGCCGAGATGCCCACCGCCTTCATGGGCACGTGGAGCAACGGCAAGGGCCCCACCCTAGGTATCCTGGGGGAGCTGGACGCCCTGGCCGGCCTAAGCCAGAAGGCGGTGCCGTACAGGGACCCCATAAAGGAGGGGGCGCCCGGCCACGGCTGCGGGCACAACATCTACGGCGCAGGCTCCATAGCGGCGGCCATCGCCCTCAAGACCGCCATGAAAGAGAACGACGTGAAGGGCACCGTGAAGGTTTACGGTTGCCCCGCCGAGGAGACCCTCGTGGGCAAGATATGGATGGTGAAGCACGGGCTCTTCGACGGCGTGGACGCCGTGCTGGCCCACCACCCAAGCAGCGCCAACACCGCCGGCACCGGCAGCGGCAACGCCATGAACAGCTTCAAGGTCCACTTCTACGGAAGGACGGCTCACTCGGCGGGCGACCCCGAGAACGGCATCAGCGCCTTGGACGCCGTGGAGCTCATGAGCAACGGCGTCAACTTCATGCGTGAGCACGTAATCGAGAAGGCCAGGGTCCACTACATCCACGAGGAGTGCGGAGGCCAGCCCAACGTTGTCCCCGCCTACGCCAGGACGTGGTACTACGTCCGCGCACCTGAACGGGCGCAGGTCGAGGAGATATACGGCTGGGTGCTGGACATCGTCAAGGGCGCGAACCTCATGGCCCGGACCACGAGCAAGCTTGAGTTCCTCACGGGCTGCTATAACAAGCTCCCCAACAAGGTGCTGGCGGACCTCGTCGTGAGCCAGATGAGGGAGATAGGCGCCCCCACCCACACGGAGGAGGAGCTGGAGTTCGCAGACAAGATGGCCGAGAGCATAGACATCGACAAGAAGATGAACAGCCTCCAGAAATCCAACAGGCCGGACTGGCAGAAGCTCAGGGACGTCCACTTCGACGAGCGCGTCCTCGACGACTACCGGGAGGGCATGGTGAGCGCCGGCAGCACGGACGTCAGCGACGTCAGCTGGGTGGCTCCCACCATCGAGTTCGGCACCACCTGCTGCATGCTGGGCACCCCGGGGCACAGCTGGCAGTTCGTCGCCCAGAACGGCATGAGCATAGGCCACAAGGGCCTCATCTTCAGCACCAAGGTCCACGCAGCCACGGCCCTTGAGCTCCTCACCAAGCCTGAGCTGCTCAAGAAGGTCAAGGACGAGTGGGTGGAGAGGCTCGCGGGTCGCGAGTACAAGCCGCCCATCCCCATGGACCTCAAGCCCCCGCTGGACCAGCTCAAGGACGCCTAGAGGCGCCCCACTCCCTTTTTATCCGGTGTGAGTTTCACCTACGACAAAGCCTTTTAGTGTTTAAATCAATACGGCTTTAGGTTGATAGCCGCATATGCCTTGATCGCATACATATGCTTGACCGCGGTGGGGAACCGGCTCATCTTCGGCTCCTTCACCGGAGAAAAGTTCCAAGAAAGGGTCAACATAGCCACCGAGGGCATGAGGCAGCGCATGATCCAGGCGAACCGGGAGATGGAGGCCCGGCTAGGCAGCAGGATCGGCGACGAGGAGCCCGAGGAGCTCTTAGAGTTCGGGGAGATATGGAGGAAACGGCTCCAAGTCATAAACACCCTCAAAGCGGAGAGGGAGAGGATGAACGGCCACATCAGGTTCATCTACTACATCCTCGGGTTCGGGCTGATCCACGCCGCCCTGGGGCTACTCCACCCGCTACCCATCTTCGAGACCCAGGGCGTCAAGGTCTACCCCGTCACCATAGGTTGGGGCTTCGCATTGTTCGCGGGCGTCCTGCTCATACTGTACCAGTTGTCGTTTCGGAAGCTGGACCGGGCCCTGAGGGAGGTCGAGGCCGACCTCGGCGAGGCGGCGGACTAGTTTTTTAAACCCAAGCACGTCCATCTGGTTAGGTTGATGGAGCCCTACATACTCATCCTGCTGACGGTCACTTTGGCTGTCTGCCACTTCGCCGTCTTCAGGCTGGTCTTCGACGACGACTTCAAGGCCAGGTTCAGCGTGTACCAGGACAGACAGAGGAGCCTCCTCGTCAGGGAGAACGAGATGTTCGTGAGCTCCATGCAGAGCGTCATCGACAGGGACCCGGAGTCAGTGGAGGCGTCGGGCTTCGGCGAGAAGTGGCGACACAGGCTGGCGAGCATCGACGAGGTGCTGGAGAGGCGGAGGGAGCTCGAGGGCAAGGTCCACTTGACCTACTACGTCCTAATAGCCTCGGTACTGGTCTCGGCGGCGGCGCTCACCGTCCCAGACGGGATACGGCTGCCCTTGGACACAGTCCTCTACGTCACCAGCTTCGGCTGGTGGCTCCTCCTCGCTGCGCTCCTCTGGATGATGTGGCTGCTCCTGAGGTACCAGATGGTGAACGGCGAGCTCAACAAGACGGGGTTCGACGACCGCAGAGGTATCAGGATAGGCACAGGGGAGAACATAGTGTCAAGGCTCTTCAGCCGGCTCTCGGAGGCCCTGCGCCGCTAGAGCTGGACCCTGTCCTTGTACCTGAACTGCCTCTCGTAGAGCTCCTCCACCCTCTGCAGAGTGTCCGCCTCCTCCGCCGCCTTGTCCTCCCTGATCCGCGTGACGCGGGCGAACCTGAGGGCGTACCCAGACTCGTAGTGGGGGCTCCTCTGGATCTCGTTGAACGCCACCTCCACGACGAGCTCCGGGCGGACGTGCACCGTGTAGCTGGACTCGGAGACCTTGAGGCTCTGGAGCCTCTCGGTCATCCACCTGAACTGGACGTCGGTGAGGCCCTTGAAGGTCTTCCCTATCACCATGGGCGTGTCGCCGTCCCAGACGGCGAGGTGGTAGTTGCTGAGCCAGCCCCTCCTCCTGCCCGAGCCCCAGTCGGCGGCGGCAACCACCACGTCCAGGGTCTCTGCCTCCTTGATCTTGAACCAAGCCTTCCCCCTGGAGCCCGGCGTGTACGGGCTGTCAAGCCGCTTCGCCATCAACCCCTCGTGTCCCAGCGCCAGCGCCTCCACGAGGAACCTCTCGGCCTCCTCTGGGCTCGACGTGACTATCCTCTCAGCGAGAAGCTCCTCCGGGGCGATGGACTCCAGAGTCTCCCAGCGCCGCCGATAAGGCTCGTCGATGAGCAGCTCCCCGTCAAGGTACAGCACGTCGAAGAGGTGCAGCCTCAACGGCACCAGCTCCACCATCTCGTCCACGTTCTTGACCCGGGTGAAGCGGCGCATGAGGTCCTGGAAGGGGAGGGGCCTGTCGTTGGCCCCGACGGCGACCACCTCCCCCTCCAAGATAATGTCGCCTCCGCTGATCTTCTGCTCGACTAGCTCTACTACGTCTGGGACGCTGTCCGTTACGTCCGAGAGCCTGCGGCTGAAGACCCGCGTCTCGCCGCCCCTTCGATGTATCTGGATGCGGGCGCCGTCGTACTTGTGCTCGAACGCCGTCTCGCCTCCATGCGCCTCGATGGCCTCAGCGGCGTCCTCAGCCATGTTGGCGAGCATGGGCTTCAGCGGCACGAACAGGCTGGCCTCGATCTTGGACAGCCCCTCCACTCCCCGGGAAAGAGCCACGTCGGCGACACTGCCCAGGTTGCCGGTCATCATCAGCGCACGGCGGACCACCCCCGTTGGGGCGTCAGCCGCCTCCGCTATGGCCTCTAGGATCACGCCCTCACTTGCCCCTATCCTCATCTCACCGAAGATGATGCGCACCAAGATGTCCTTCTCGTCACCTTCGGCAGATGTGAGCAGCCCCTCGATGAGCTGCTCCTTGAGCCTCCTGGACCCCGAGCCCGACGCCTCCGCGACCCTGGACAGGGTCTCATGCACCTTCCTGATGGACGTCTGCTCCCTGAAGAGGGTGGTCTGGCCGCCGCCTTCCAGCACGCTCCGGACGGTGCTCCAACCTACGTCTAGGCTCCTCGGGTCGAACTCCGGGAAAACCGTCCCCGCCAACAAAAGCACAGAAGGCGCCACCTCGTCGGGCTCCAGCCGCCTCAGGAACCCAGCTATGAGGGCCGTCTTCTCCTTACGCTTCGTGGTGGCCTCAAGGTCCCTGCACAGCGCGGCTAGTTCGCTGAATCCTGTCTCAGGCGTGGCCGCCGCCTCCCATATAGTCTGTCAGGCTCCGCTGGCTGGCCGCGGAGCGCATCCGCTTCACCAGGGTCTCCACGCGGCCCCGGCTGAAGCCACGCTCCCCGCAGAGGAACTCCACCAGCCCCTCCTCGTCCAGCCCCTGCGTCTCCAAGCTGTACGTCTCGGTGATCTCGGGGTCCAGGTAGATTTCTCGGATGTCCTGATACGTGTCGGGCACCTTGGCGAGGGTCTCCTCGGGCAGCTCCTCGATGGAGCCGTGCCGCCTAATGAGCTTGAGAGCCGTCTTGGGCCCAACCCCCTTCACGCCCTCGTTGAAGTCTGTACCAATCAGTATTGAGAGGTCGATGAGCTGCGCCCTCGTGATACCCAGCTCCGTAAGCAGCGCCTCCAGCTCTATGAGCTCAGGCTCCAGCTTCCTTGCCCGCCCCTTGCTGGGGAGCCACTCTTCGCCGCCTATCGTCAGGTACCTCAGGAGCCTGGGCGCCCCGAATAGGAGGGAGTCGTAGTCCCTGCTATTGGCGGCCCAGACGTCCCCCTTGGATGCCATGTAGGCGGCCTGCGCCTCACCCTCGCCGGGTGCCTGCACCCAGGGCACGCCCAGCAGGGTGAGCAGCCTCTTGGCGTCGTCCAGCCCCTCCCTGGTCAGCCTCCCCATCATGACGGCCTTGGAGTAGGCGGTCGCGATGTCCCCGCGGCTCACTGCCTCCGCGTACTCCTCCTCGGCCTTGTGTCTGGCCTCCCTGCGCTTCTCAACCTCCCTCTTCTTGAGGTCGGGCGGCCTGCCGTCGAACACAAACACCAGCCTCATGTTATAGTCTGAGACGAGCCGGGTGGTTCTGTAAGCCAGGCCGACGAGGTGGCTGGTGACCCTGCCCTCGCCGTCCATGAGGGGCGTCCCGTCCCTGGCCCTGATGAGAGCTAGGAACTGGTGGAGCACGTTGAAGCCGTCCACTGCGAAGCTCCTGCCTTTGAGGTCTTCCAGGCTAAGCGTCTTCTTCGCGATTATGGGTGTGAGGAGGACTCCCAACGCAACCAATCAATGTAAAACGAGGATAAGATAAAATGTTCTCTGCTCCGCGTGGAGCATCTTAGTTGACTACATAGTGGGCCGTTTCGCCTCTCAGCACCCTAAAGACGTTCTCGGAGAACTGCTTCGACCACCGGATCTCAGCCTCTGGAGACATGGCAGCCACGTGAGGAGTCAGCAGCACGTTCTTAATACCTTGGAACGTGTTCACGAGTTGAGGTAACTCCCCTTCCCCGTAGCGGGGCACGTCGATGGCGGCCCCCATGAGCCTCTCCTCCCTGAGGGCATCCGCCACAGCAGCCTCGTCGACTATGGGGCCTCTCGCAGTGTTGATGAGGATGGCCCCCTTCTTCATCCTGGCCATCTCGTCACGGCCGATGAGCCCCCGGGTCTCATCCGTGAGGGGCACATGGATGGTCAGAACATCTGACTCCTCTATGAGCCGGTCTAAACTGCCGTATTCTACCCCCAGTTCCTTCTCCGTCGCCTCGTCAAGCCTGTTTCTCTTGTTATAGAGGATCCTGACATCGAATCCTCTGAGCCGCTTAGCCACCTCGGTGCCTATGCTTCCGAAGCCGAGGATACCCACCGTCTTTCCGTTCAGCTCACCTAGCTTGAACCCTACCTCTTTTTGAACCCAGTTCCCTTTTACCAGCTCCATGTGGCTGTAGGCGGCCCACCTCATCAGGGTGAGCATGGACATTATGGCGTGCTCGGCCACGGGGATGGCGCAGAAACCCGGGTTGTTCGCTACGGGTATCCCCAGCTCTGTAGCGGCATTCATGTCCACGGTGTCATACCCGATGGATAGAAACTGTAGGAGCTTCACTTTACCCATGTTTTCAAGTATCTCCCTCGTCAACATGACGCCTGGAACCTGTAGAACGATGTCAGCTTCTCGCACAAGGTTACATATCTCCTCCGTCGAGCAGCCCGTCGGGACGATCTTCAAGTCTATTGGTGGTTCAGGCTCGTCCTTGAACCAGCTTTTCTGAGTCTCCAGGGGGTATGCACTATAAAAGGAGACGATTTTGTATGCTTCATTCATTCAACTTCCATCCTTTTACGACGCGATTGAACTCTCATCAAGGTAGAGCTCCACTTCTTCTCTAGGATGTAGAACTCTAAATCGTCTATATATTCAACAAGTTTTAAGATACTTTCGCCGTAAATTATACATATTCACCGAAAAAAACAGAGCTTATCCGAGTGTTTTAGATTATTAAAGCTAAAAGAAGAACTAGCTGAAAGCAAGGCATCCTGTTTAAAATGTATTAAAAACTTTCCAATTCTCATGTCATTCCCAACGGAACCATTCAAGATGAGTAGCAGCCCAATCTTCCCTTTACAGGCCGTTGAGCAGAAGGTGGTACGCGAGCCCCACAACGTAGAGCGCGGCGCTTGACGAGGCCAGGTACCTGATGACCTTGTTCATGTCTGACTTGAAGTAGGCGTTGGTGAGCACCGTGCACAGGTGCAGGGGGGAGGTGATGTAGGCGCACGTGGTGCCGAGGAACACGATGCTCGTGTAGTGTATGTTGGGCGCCCCGAAGAGGGGAAGCAGAAGGGGGAAGCTTATGCCTACCCCCATGGAGTGTGAGCCCGAGACGGCGCCTATCATCATGGGGACGACCATGGCCACGGCGAGCAACGGGACTCCCGACGCGATCATGGCGTCGAAGAGGCTGGTCACGCTCCCCGACGCCAGTATCATGTCCCGTAGATACAGCATGGAGGCCGCTGAGAGGACTATCTCAGGGCTGAACCCGCCGGCGACCATCCTCGACGCGCCACGGGGCCCCACCCGGCCCAGAACGAAGGTGGTCAGGATGCCCACGACGAGGCTCATCCACACTGGGACCCCGTACAGGGTTAGCCCCACCGAAAGCAGAATGGGAACGACGCCCTTCATGTCTCCGGGGTCAAGCGCCTCGCGGCCCCCATCCTTCTCCACCGTTATGAACCTGCGGCCCACGATCAACCCGATGGCCACCATGACGAAGAACAGCGGGGACTGGACCCTGAGCCAAGTGTTCACGGGAAACCCCGAGAGGGTCACCGCCATTATCGTCGAGGAGGATATGGGATTCATCCAGTAGAGGAGGTGCCTGAACCAGACGTTGAAGTAGGTCTTGTGCTCGGGCCTCAGCCCCAGCCTGTCGGCCTCGGGCTCGATGAACGGCGCGGACATGAGGGCTCCACCCGGCATGCTCAGGAACCCGAAGAGGGCCGGTATCGTAGCCAGCAGCACGCTGCCCGGCAGCACCGTGCTCAGCCCCTCGATGAACCTGACCATGAGCCCCGTCTCCTTCAAAGCGTAGCCGAGAACCGATATGAGGGCCACGGCTATGCAAAGCGTCCACGTACTCGGCTCCGTCAACGTCGTGAGCAGGACCTCGAAGATCGTTGCCGGTGGCCCTCCGGAGGTCAGCCCTATGATTATGGCGGCGACGGTGATGGCAGCGTAGAACTGGATGCCCCTCGCCCTGAGGATGAAGATCATGGCGAACGCGGCTATGACCCCTGCTACTTCAATCATAGGGAGGACCGGTATCTCTGTGCAAGTAACCCGATGCTATTTAAACACTAATAGTATACGGTCGAAGCCTGCTCGCATCTGTCCACCGAGTCGCTATATCCGAAATATGGCCCTGACGATCCAGAGTATAATCCTCAGGGGCAGCAGTACCAGGACCAGCGCGAGCTTCATGAAGAAGGTTACGCCCATCACCGCGGAAACAAGGAGAAGGAAGACCCCGAGTAATGCTAGCAGGGGTATGAGGAGAGCGCCCAACACCACACCGCATATCTCTAGCGATATCATGTTTTTAACCGTTTCGGTGACGCCGACCATTCAGGTCAGGGGAAAACCCCAGAAAGGAACGGTTACTAAACAAACAATGATGGAAATGCTGTTCGATGAGTAACCGTAAACATGAATACCTACAAATTCCAGCCACTTTTCCAGTATACACGGTATTAATACTCCTGAAAAACGGCGAAAACAGTGCATATAACCGTTAAACAGGATTCTTGTGCAGTTTAAACTGTGAAATTATTCATTCAACACTGTCGATGAAATACATATGTCAACATGTTTCCTCAAAAAGGTGTCTTAAAACTAAAATACCTAATCCATACACACTACTATCCGTACGGTAGCCGGTGCCCACATGAGCTTCACTGAAAAGATAGACGTGCTCGACCTCATAATCAACGTCCTCAACGAGCATGAGAAGAAGATGGACGACATAGTCCAGAGGCTCGAGATAATAGTAGACATACTAGAGGGGCACCCACAGTTCTCGGAGGCTTTGACGGAGTACCAGCAACGGACCGCCTTTATCCCTGGGGGCAACGGCTGCGTGCTCATAGTCGACGACGACGAATTCCTCACCGAGAGCTTCAGGATTCTCCTCCAGGACGCGGGCTTCGACGTGGAGACGGCGTCCACCGGGAACCAGGCGCTGCTGAAGGCGAGCCAGACCGATTTCGACCTGGCCATACTGGATCTGAAGCTGCCTGACACCACGGGAAGCGAGTTGGGTAAGAGGCTCAAGTCGCGCAACAAGGACCTGAACATAGTGCTGCTGACTGGCCACGCGGAACTCCTGGACGACATGGACCCGGAGGATCTGGGGACGGACGAGGTGCTGTTCAAGCCCATAAGTCCCGAGGAGCTTATGAAGATAACAGAAAAATTGAGGAGCCGAGCCTAGGCTAATCGAACACGGCTAACCTGGACTCAACCATCTGCTTGGGCAAGGCGCCCAGAGTCTTGTCTACGAGTTTCCCGTTCTTGAAGTAGAGCAGGGTTGGGATGCTCATTATGCCGTAACGCATGGGTACGGCTCTGTTCTTGTCGACGTCTAGCTTGGCGAAGGTTACGTCCGTCCTTTCCTCGGCCAGCTGCTCTATCACCGGGCTCAGCATCCTGCATGGTCCGCACCAGGCGGCCCAGCAGTCGATTACGACGTTCCCGTTCTCCTTAACGAACTGATCGAAGCTGGAGTCTGTGAGTTCTATGGGTTTGCTCATTAGGTTTCAGAGTATGTTCCATGGCTGATAAATATAAAGGTATTTAAAGATGTTCGCCATCATTGAACATAGTTATGAGTCTTAGGGAGATCCAGAGCATCCTCAACGCCCCGGAGATAGGGCCGGAGGAGCTCATAAAGTGCGCCCTAGGGATGAAGACCACCGAGATACAGGCCTACTGCGCCCTGGTAAACGCGGGGCCTCAAACGGTACAGGGCGCCTCTGATGTGCTGGACAAGAGCAGGTCCACGGCCCAGAGGCTCATGCAGAACCTCGTGGAGAAGGGGCTGGCCACCCGCTAGGAGGAGCTCATAGGGCTCGGCGGCTACAAGTACATCTACAGGGCCGTGCCCCCCGGGAGGCTCAAGGACTCCATCCGCGAGACCCTGGACAGGTGGTACGAGAGGATGACGTCGGAGCTGGACGATCTGCCCCAGAGGATAGCGGAGATGGGGTGCGCGCCGGACAACCAGGCCCGGGGCTAGCACCTGGTAAGGTACCGATCGTACTCCCACGGAGTTATCTTGGGTCGGCTGGCGGCCCACTCCACGCCCGTGTACTCCAGGTAGCTCTCGTACTCCCTCTGCTTGAGCTCGACGAGGTTGCTGTGGAGGTACTCGCCGAGGGCGTCCTTCATGGTGGCGTCCTCCTTGAACCACTCCACCGCCTCTCCCAGGTGCTCGGGCAGCACCTCTACGCCAAGCTTCTTGATGTCCTTCTTGGTGAAGTGGTAGATGTTGTCGGAGAACGGCTCCGGGGGCTCCGTCTTCTTGTCGATGCCCTCCATCCCCGACTCGAGGAGCACCGTGGCCGTGAGGTAGGGGTTGCTGGACGGGTCGGGGTGTCGGTACTCGATCCTGGTCACCGTGTTCTTCTCGCCCGGCGCCAGGGGCACCCTGACTAGGGCGGAGCGGTTGGCGTAGCCCCAGCTCACGTAGACCGGGGCCTCGTAGTGGGGCACCAGCCTCTTGTAGCTGTTCACCAGGGGAGCCACCACCGCCGACATGGATTTGGCGTGCGTCAGTATGCCTCCGACGTAGTGGCGAGCCGTCTCGGACAGCCCGTGCTCGGCGTCCATGTCCATGAATATGTTGCGCCCAGTCTCCAGCTCCATGAGGCTCTGGTGCATATGGCAGCCGCTGCCGTTGATGCCCCAGAAGGGCTTGGGCATGAAGGTGGCTGTGGCCTCGTGCTTCTCGGCGATGGTCTTGACGGCGAGCTTGTACAGGATCACCCTGTCGGCGGTGCCCAAGGCGTCGCTGTACCTGAAGTTGATCTCCTGTTGGCCCGACGCAACCTCGTGGTGGACGCGGTCCAGCTGGAACCCCGCCGCCTCCAGGCACATGAGGGTCTCCAGCTTCACGTCCTCGGTGGGGTCGAGGGGCGGCAGGTCGAAGTATCCGCCCTTCCCGAAAGGCGCGATGGAGCCGTTAATGTTGGTGACGTAGAAGTACTCCAGCTCGGGCCCCGTGTTGAAGCCCAGCCCCTTCTCCTCCAGCTCGTCCACCGCCCTCTTCAGCAGGCCCCGGGGGTCCCCGAGGAACGGCGTCCCGTCCGGGTTACTGATGTAGCAGAACATGAGTGCTATGCCGGGGGTCTCCCACATAGGGACCAGGAACGTGGAGGGATCGGGGTGGAGGTTGAGGTCGCTCTTGTTCACCTCCGCGAACCCGGGTATGCTTGAGCCGTCGAAGGCTACGCCGTGGGTGAGGGCGTCCCGCATGTTGTACTCGGGGATCAGCATGGCCTTGGGGCTGCCCATGGGGTCGATGACTATGAGGCGGATGTATTTAGTGTCGTGACGCTTTATGAGCTCCATTATGGGCTCCACGGCGTCTCTAGTCGTCAACGTCTGAGACATACTGTCCATGAGCGATCTACACACATATATAGTTTATGGCAAAAACTCTGAACGTTTGTATAGTTAAGGCCGGATATATGATACGTATGTTAATCGGTTTTGCCGCGTTCGAGGCAACTTTATTTCTTCGCTGCGGATGTTAGCAGGGCCCCAACCATGATGAGGAGCCCGCCTCCCGCGGTCAACGCGTCAGGCATGATCCCCAGTAGCAGCGCCTCGCCGATGAACGCGGCGACCGGCTCAAGGTACAGCCAAATCGCGGCACGCACAGACTCGAGCCTGCTAAGGGCATAGTTCCAGAGGAGGTAGCCTCCACCACTACACACAATCGCCAGGTATAGGACGCTGAGCCACTGGCTCTGGGTCAGCAGCCGCACCGCTGACCAGTCAGACGCGAGGGACAGGGGTAGAAGCACCAGAGTCCCTGACAGCGTGACATACGCCGTCACGAGCAGGGGCTTCCCGGTCCTCTGCATCAGCCTCCGGCTCATAGTCGAGTACAGTGACCAACAAACGGCGTTTCCGAGGAGGCAGAGGACGCCGAACAGGAAGCCCGTGTTGACCTGTACGTCGGCCAGCTTCGGGACGGTTATCAGGGCTACGCCGAGGAAACCGGACGCCGAGCCGGCGACCTTCCAGCGGCTCAGCACCTCGCCAAGCATGAACGAGGACGCGACCCCCGTGAGAATGGGTATGAAGCCGACCACCAGCAGCGCCGAGACCCCCGCACCCGCGTACTTGACGCCTGTGTACTGGAGCCAGAAGTAAAGGCTTATGCTGAGGAACCCGAGGTAAGCCGTCTCCCTCAAGTCGCTCATCGACGGCCTCGCGCGCCCCGGTTTAGCTCCCGCAGGATCACGGGGAGGAATAACGCAGACGCTATGGTGAACCTTAACGTCGCAAGTACCACGGGGGACAGGGTTGTCAGCACGACTGATTCGGCGACGAAGCTGAGCCCCCAGATGAGGGCCACTGTGACGGCGGCGGCTACGCCGCCCGCGCCGCGCTGGTCTGCAACCATAGACCCTCCGTCACGTTAAACAGATATATATTTTACGGCAAGTTTAATATACATCTGTATAGACGAATAGGTAATCAACACACATATGTGAAGGTATCGAGATGTTCGCAATAGACGAGATAGACAAGAAGATCCTCGCGGAGCTGCTACTTGACTCCAAGAGGAGCTACCGTGAGCTGGCTAAGGCCATAGGGATCTCCGCGGCCACGGTCATAAGCCACGTCCAGCGGCTGGAGTCCGCAGGGGTCATAAAGGAGTACACCGTGATGCTGGACTTCGAGCGGCTGGGGTTCGAGCTAACCGTGGTGACGGAGATGACGGTGAACCGAGGCAAGCTGCTGGAGACCCAGGAGGAGATCGCCAAGCTACCCTACGTCTGCGCCGTATACGACGTGACGGGGGAGATAGACTCCATCGTGGTGGCTAAGTTCAGGAACAGGAGGGAGCTCAGCGAGTTCCCCAAGGACCTGCTGAGCATGCCCTTCGTGGAGAGAACCAACACCCACGTGGTGCTCAACACGGTGAAAGAGGACTTCAGGATGCTGAGCAACCTCTAACTTTACCCATGAAACGACAGAAAAATAGGGTTTAGTGTTTCCTCAGAGCCTTCCCGGGCAGCGCTCCCGTGTACTCGCCGTCCTCGATGACGGGCACGCCGTTGACCAGGACGTATGGTATCCCCGAGGCATACCGGTGCGGGTCGGTGAACGTGGCCTCGTCCTTAACCGTGGCCGGGTCGAAGACCGTGACGTCGGCCTTGTACCCCTCCCGCAGGACGCCCCTGTCCTTGAAGCCCATCTTCTGGGCTGGCGCGCTCGTCATCTTCCGCAGCGCCTCCTGGAGGCTGATGACGCCCTCCCGGACGTAGTGGCCCAGGACCCTGGGGAAGGTGCCGTAGTAGCGTGGGTGGGGCTTCATGTCTGCCCAGATGCCCTCCGGGGAGATGGCTGAGCCGTCGCTTCCCACCATGCCGTGGGGGCTCTGCATGACGCGCCGGACGTCGTCCTCGCTCATCCCGAACATGACGCTGGGGACCTGGGTTTCCTCCATGATGAGGAGGTCGAACATGGCGTCCATGGGGGGCTTGCCCATCATCTCGCCGATCTCCTTGAGGTTCTTCCCCGTGTACTGGGGGTTGTTCTTGGCCTTGGTGACGAGTATGTTCTCGGGCGGGTAGTTGAGCCGCTGCTCCTTCTTCATGCGTTCACGGGTCTCCGGGTCTCCGAGGCGCTCCAGTATCTTCTCTGCGCCCCCCTCGTGGGCCCAGTGGGGCAGCAGCGCCGTGAGGCCGGTGCTGCTGGCGATGTAAGGGTACTGGTCGAAGGTTACGTCCACGCCCTTCTCCCTTTGCTCGGCGACTAGGGCGAGGCTCTCCCTGGTTTTCCCCCAGTTCCTCTGGCCGCTGGCCTTGAAGTGGGCTATCTCTACGGGGGCTCCCGCGCCCCTACCGATCTCGCATGCCTCGTTGATGGCTTCGAGGAGGGTGTCTCCCTCGCCCCTGATGTGGCTGCAGTAGACTCCCCCGTGCCTGGCCACCACCTTGGCTAGCTCGGTGATCTCCTCTGTGTCGCCGTAGACGCTGGGCGGGTATATGAGGCCCGTGCTCATCCCCCAGGCGCCGTCCTTCATGGCCTCGTCCACGAGCGCCTTCATCTCCTCAAGCTCCTCAGCGGTGGGCCTCCGGTTCTCGTGGCCCATGACGTTCTGGCGGACGGTGCCGTGGCCCACGAGGGGCGCGATGTTTGGGGCGGCGCCCTGCCTGTCGATCCTGTCCATGTAGTCGGCCATGGAGTCCCAGTCGAGTATGAAGTCGTCGGGCACGGAGCTCCTCGCGTAGGTCTCCCGGTACTCCTTGACGGCGGAGCTCATGGGGGCGGCGCTGCCCCCGCAGTTGCCCACCACCTCGGTGGTGACGCCCTGATGTATCTTGCTCAGCCCCCGGGGGTCGATGAGAATCGGCGTGTCCGAGTGGCTGTGGATGTCTATGAAGCCGGGGGCGACAATGAGTCCCCCCGCGTCTATGGTCTTCCCGGCGTCGGCGTCACGGAGGTCGCCGACCTTTTTCACGGTGTCGCCGGATATGCCGACGTCGGCCCACCGCCACGGGTTGCCCGTGCCGTCCATGACGCGGCCGTTCCTGATGACTATGTCGTACTTCAAATCCTATCATTGATGATAGGCGGCTGCGGCGATAAATGGTTTGGCAGCCGTCGAGCCGTTACCCAAATATTACGCGGCTCCCCCATTCATAGCGAGTTGAAGCGCAAGTACAGCTACGTCCGGTACACGTGGTGGAGGGAGGTGGACATCGACGAGCTGGGGGGAGAGCTTTCGGAGGAGTTCGAGGTCAAGCCCGTCAACGTCCCGGAGAGCACCATTTACGAGTTGTCGCTGTACAAGAACGCCAGAGAAGAATCCCTGGTGAAGGCTGATACCGTGGGAGTCTACATATCCAGGTTCAGGGCTGTGCTTTTTCAGAGGGACAGGGTCCCGTTCACGTCCCGGGACATGGAGCTGCGGAGTAGGATTCTGGAGGTATACCCCAGGGACAGGCCGTCGCCTTTCCCGTGGGCGTTCAGCGAAGAGGAGCCCTTCGAGGTGGCCCAGTAGGCTAGACTCTTCTCATGTACTTGTGTCTCTTGTCCCGGTAGGGGGAGACCTGTCGCTTGTATATCTCCACGAGGCCCTTGTTTACGAGGCTGGTGATGGCGCCGCTGTCCATGCGGGGCACCTCCTTGCACATGACGTCCCCCTGGCAGACCAGTTCGTAGACCCTTCTCTCGGCCGGTGATAGGTCAAACTCATCAGACAATTCGCATCAAGAAATTATCGTCATCAGACGGTAAAAGCAGTTCGATGCCTTGGGGTTGGGATAAAATGTTGCCCCTAGACGAACCTGATCTCCTTACGCAGGTAGAAAGGCTTCATCAAGGGACGGTACTTATCCATCGTGTCCTTGTTCAGATCCGCTGGCGGCTTCTGGCCTGGCGGCAGGAGCGGCTTGTACTCGGTCCCTGCCATCTCTTCGGCGAACGTCTTCTTGGCCTTCTCCAGCAGCTCGGGGCTCGTGAACAGGTCCACCATCGAAGCCGCCAAGACCTTGGCGCCCGCCACGGTTCCCTTGTGGGCGATCGAGGTCGCGGTCGCGATCGCGGCAGTCCAGTGGTGGCCCCGGATGCCGGGCACGTTGGCCGGGAAGGTTATCCTGCCGTGGGGCACGGTCCAGCAGATGTCTCCCGAGTCGTTGGTCGATGCCCCCTGCACCGCCTTCTTCAGCGGGAAGAGCCTGGTCTCGAGGCCGATCTCGGGTACCTCACCGATCTTCTGCACCTTCAGCGCCAGCTCGACGTCCTCGGGAGCCCACTTAGGCATGCCAATCATCTCGATGTTCTTCTGGACGATCTCGGCCATGGTGACGTTGTCACGCGTGGGCCAGCCAGCCGAGAGCATGTTCTCCGTCACCGTGGTGCCCGTCATCAATGCTGCGCCCTGCGAGACGTTTTTCGCCCGGTCGTACATGGCGAGGACGCCGTCGCGGTCGACGTCCCTGAAGTAGAACCAGATGGTAGCGATCTCCGGGATGACGTTGGGCTGTACGCCGCCGTCGGTGATGACTGTGTGGCTCCTCGCCGACGGCTGGATGTACTGCCGTTGAACGTCCCAGCCCACGCTCATGAGCTTGGCGCCGTCGAGGGCGTTCCTCGCCAGCCAAGGGTTGGCGCCGTGGGCGGTCCTGCCGTGGAAAGTGTACGTCACAGACATGTTTGCGTACTGTCTTATGCCCCAGGAAGTGGAAAGCCGGCTGCCCACGTGTGGATGAAAGGCGGCGTCGACCCCCTTGAGGTAACCATCCCGGACAAAGTAGGGTCTGGCAAGGATCTGCTCCTCAGCCGGAGTGCCGAAGAGCTTGATAGTTCCCTTCAGGCCGAACTCGTCCAGTACACGCTTTACTGCGATCGCGGCTCCCACCATCACAGCGGCGTTGGTGTTGTGCCCCTCCGCGTGCCCGGGCGCGTCCTCGACCACCGGCTGCCTGCGGTCGGCGACCCCGGCCGCCTGCGAACCGCTTGGGACGGCGTCAAACTCCGTGTGCACCGCGATGACCGGCTTGCCCGAACCATAGGTGGCCATGACCGCCGTCGGGAAGCCCTCGATGGGGTCGATCCTGAAGCCCTCTTGTGAGAGGACTTTGACCAGGAGATCGTGGGTCTCGTACTCCTGCATCCCGATCTCCGCGAAGCTCCATATCGAGTCCCCTACGTCCGCGATCTGCTCAGCGTTCTGATCGATGACCTGTAGTGCTCGCTGTTTGGGTTCCATCTTGATTCGCCTATTAGTGTATGAGGAGTTATAAAGCCTTGATGTGGTGGCCGCGCGCGTTTAGCCTCTTTTTGACCTCGTTATCAAATGATATTTCTCTCGATTTCCTCTAGGGAGAGATAAAGATGGTTTTGGTTTGGGGATAAACTTATGCCTCCACACACAGCCGACGCTCGCCGACAACGGCGACACGGAGACGATAATAGTATAGTCTCGGAAGCCTTGAGGGGCTAAAGCCTCAGCCCTTCAGGTAGCCGCCGAGGTGCTCGACCATGGGCCTGCCCAGGGCGGCCTCCACAACCTCGTAGTTCTCGCTGTACCTGTTGCCGTCGCCCACCAAGATCTTCTCCTTGGGCACGTTGACCACGTAGACGGTTTGGCCCTTCGCCAGTCCGGCGCTGGTCACCGGGTCGCCTTCCCCGGTGAAAGTCGTCACGAGGTCGGGGAACGTGGCCAGCCGCTCGCCGCCCTTCTCCAGGGTCATGTACTCGTTGACGTAGCCGAGCACCCACTCCCCACTACCTTGCTTGATGGTGGCGAAGCCCACGTCGAAGCCGCCCTTGGCCTCGATGGCCAAATCGGTGACCCGCCCCTTGCATATGAGCTCGCCGCCGAGGAACTCCGTGGCGGCCTTCACCTTGGCGTCGGAGCCCTTGTCCTTGGCTGCGAGGAACGCTTTGCCCAGATCTATGGCCATCCTTATGGCGCCGGGTGCGCCGTGTTCCCTGGTGTAGCTCACGGGCACGGGGTCCCTGGCCATGGCTATGAGCGCCTTCATGTCCCGCGCCTGGGCGCGTATCACGTTGCTCGTGGTCTGGAGGCTGCCCCACGCCACCACCTCGCTCCCCTCCGTGACCCCCGACTTGACGCTCCTGTACTCCAGGCGGTGCAGCCCCATGCTCCCCATCATGGCCGTGGGGTGGGCCCGGCCGTCGCCGGGAGTGTCCACCACTGGAAGCCCCAGGGCGGCGGCTATTAGCCAGCCGCCGAAGCTGTTGTGGCCGCCGTTCTCGGCGGCGATGACGCCGTGGAACTCGACGCCCACCTCCCTCAGAAGCTGGGCCGCCCTGATGTAATGCATGGGCTTGGTGTTTCCCCGCTCAGTGGGCGCCCCCAGCGCGGCGCTCGTTATGACCCTCCACTCGGGGTCCGCCTCGTCCGGGCCCCATAGCTCCATGTTGCCTATCTCCAGCGCGAGGCTGCCCGTCTTGAGGCCTGTGTCGGGCCAGCCCCCGCCCCCTCCTCCCAGGATGGCCCCGCCGTAGGCGAGGGCCTCCACGTCCTCCAACGTGACGCTGTGCGGCATATCGTCTCAGGAATATAGTAGCCGGCCCCTAGGTATAACAGGTTTAGGAGAAAAGGGGTCAGTAGAAGGGGAGCCTGCCTTCCTTCTCCATGTTGAGGAGGGCCTCCCAGTCGCCGTTGATGTGCGTCTGCAGTATCTCCAGTTGCTCCTCGGTGACGTGCCTGAACCGGCGCTGGGGCTCCAGGTACTCCTTCACTGGCTTCAGCTCCCTGGGCTTGACGCTTATCTTGAACTCGCCGTGGTCCACCTCCACCAGCGGGAACGCGCCGGTCTGCACCGCAAGCCGCCCAACCTCCACCGTCTTGGCCGGGTCGAAGTACCAGCCCGTGGGGCACGGCTGGTGGACGTGCAGGTAGGCGAGGCCCTCGCCGTTCCTAGTCACCTCGGCGGCCTTCTCGATCTTCCGCTTCAGGTCCGGGATGTAGGCGAGGGAAGCCGTGGCTATGTAGGGTATCCTGTGGGCCGCCATGATCATGAGCATGTTCTTGCGGCGCTGGGGCTTGCCCTTCCAGACGCTGCCCACCGGCGTGCTGCTGGTGGCCGCGAATTGGGGTGTGCTGCCGCTGCGCTGTATGCCCGTGTTCATGTACGCCTCGTTGTCGTAGCAGAGCCAGATGATGGACTCGCCGCGCTCGGCGGCCCCGCTGAGGCTCTGGAGGCCGATGTCGACGGTGCCGCCGTCGCCGCTGTAGCTGGTGACGTGGACCTTGTCGGCCTTCCCCTTCTTGCGGAGGGCCCTGTAGATGCCTGTCTCGTAGGCGGGGGCCGAAGCGAAGTTGGCCAGCACCCACGGCACCTTGACGACTCCGGCGTAGTTGACGCCGCTGCAGTTGGGTGGGTCCACGACTATGGTGTTGGGGCCCAGCGTGTCCAGCAGGGTCCTGATGATGATGCTGGCGCCGCAGCCGGCGCAGCCGTCGCTTCCCGGGTGCACGCAGTGCTCGCTCTCCACGTCCACCGGCGGCGAGCCTCCGGGGAGGGCGTGCTCCACGAACTCGACCTCCTGGGCTAGCCTCTTACCCTTGTCCTGTATGATCTTCCTGCCCATGGCGTAGAGGTCGTCTATGGGTATGTCCTCGCCGCCCAGGCCGGTGACGTAGTTCTTCACGGGCACCCTGACGTCGGTGTTGTAGAGGGCGGACTTGACGTCCATGAACGCCATGCCTCCGCCGGTTCCGTGGCAGACCACCCTGTCCAAGACGCCTATGCTGTCAACCTGTTCGGCGAGCTCTATGACCTCCTCTCTGGGGAAGGGCCTCATGAACCTGAGCTTCAGCAGCCCTATCTTCTCCCCCTGGTCTCGGAGCCTGTCGACGGCCCTGCGGGCGGCTGTGGTCATGCTGCCCATGGTGACCATGAGGCTGTCGGCGTCTTCGCACCTGTACCGCTCCACCATGCCGCCGTAGCTTCTTCCGAAGTTCTCATGGTAGCTCCGGTCCACCTCGGCGATGACCTTCTTGGCGTCCTCCATGACCTCCTCGTGGAGCCGCCTGTAGGTGGTGTGCAGCTGCGACGGGAGACTGGCGCTGGGCCAAGCCTTGCTCACGGTGGGGTCCACCGGGTACGGCGCCTTGTAGGGCGGCAGCCACTCGTCCACGGCCTCCTGCTCGGGGAGGTAGACCCGCTCCTGGCTGTAGCTGAGGTAGAAGCCGTCCAGGCTCATCATGGTGGGGAGGAGCACCCTGTAGTCCTCGGCGACCTTGTAGTTCATGAGGGTCTGGTCGAGGCACTCCTGGTTGCTCTCCACGAAGCCCACGAGCCAGCCCAGGTTCATCTCGGGCATTATGTCGCTGTAGTCGGGGCCCAGGCTCCAGTACCAGCCCAGCGTCCTGTTGGCTATGGCCATGACTATGGGGGCCCGGTAGTTGGTGGCTTGCGCCACCACCTCGTGCATGTAGGCGAGGCCCTGGCTGCAGGTAGCCGTGAAGGTGCGGGCGCCCGCCATGGAGGCTCCCAACGCGACGGCCATGCAGCTGTGCTCGCCTTCCGTGTGGACGTACTCGGCGTCCAATTCGCCGTCGGCGACGAAGTCGCTTATGTACTCGATGATGGTTGTCTGGGGCGTGATGGGGAACACGGGCACCACCTCGACCTTGGCGAGGCGGACGCCGTGGGCGACGGCCTTGTTCCCGGGCATGACGTCGAAGTCTTGGGTCATTGCTTCTCCTCCTTCTCCATCTCTATGGCGTCCTGGGGGCACTCGTTGGCGCATACGCCGCAGCCCTTGCAGAACCTGTAGTCTATCACGGGCTTCCCGTCTTCCCCGGGCTCTATGGCCTGCTCGGGGCAGTAGGTCACGCAGAGGCCGCAGGCCACGCACTTCTCGTAGTCGATGACGGGCTTGTACACCCTCCAGTTGGCGACGTACTTGCCGCCCTTGCTGGATATGTCGTTCAGGATGAGTCCCTTTATCTTTGCTTGGTCGACTTTCGATAACATCTCTAGTACTCCTCCACCTCTACCCTGTCGTACCCTGCCTGGGCCGTCACCTTGTTGGGCTCCGCTAGGTTCGGGGGGAACCTCTTGTCGATGGCCTTGAAGATGCTGTCCATCTTCAGCAGCCCCGTGGCCTTGGCGAAGGCACCAAGGATGGTCGTGTTGGGTATCGGCCTTTTAATTATCTCCACAGCAATGCCCGTGGCGTCGACCACGCCCAGCGTCCTCAGATCCTTCTTGAATATCTCCTTGGCTTCCGCTGGGGTCTTGGTCGTGTTGTAGACTATGACGCCCCGGTCCTGGAGGCCCTGGGTTATGTCCATGGCCTCGGGCATGGGCGGGTCCAGCACCAGCAGGTACTCGGGGTGGTATATCATGCTGCGCGTTGCCTCGTCCTCGCGGCCGATCTGGGCGAAAGCGAGCACAGGGGCGCCCCTGCGGGCGCTGCCGTACATGGGGAAGGCGCGGCAGAACTTGTCTTCGTAGCTTGCGGCGATGGCTATGAGCTCGCCGCAGGCTACGACGCCTTGGCCTCCCATGCCGTGAAGCCTAATCTCCTCTACCATATCAATACCTCATAGAACGATTGGATCGAAAGGGGGTAGTTGCACGCCCTATCCATCTCAACTCTAATGGACTTGAAATCCTACAGTAATAACTTATTCGGATCGTACTAGGTGGCGGTATTTACTGTAAATATCACCCTTATCTATAAATTAAGATAACATATTTCGCTCTGCTGCGGCCGCCCGTAAATCCACAACGTCATACGCCGTCGGCTCTCATTTGCCGTTGGATGTCGTGTGCCAGTCCACCGAAGATCATCAACAACATGGGCATAAACATGGCAGCGGCAAGGGGCTCCATGGGCTTCAGATACATGACATCGTTGACGCCTAGAACCGTCAAGACAAGCATGGCGAGGGAAATGAAGGCGTAAACCACTAACGAGAACGGGAAAAGCCTTGCTAGCCAGAGCCTAAGATGGGCTGGAAGATTTGATCGCCACCAGTTAAGTGGCTTACCGATCCTCGTAGCCAGGATACAGGACACCACAGAGAGATCGATCACCCAGCCCCCGCCGACAAGCATCTGCGCCATGGAGAGCCCCAACAAGATCAACGCCCCGTTCTTCTTGTGCACGAACCTCACCGACCATAGAATCACCAGACAGCTGACGATGACCGCCAGCATCCCGGTCAGGAACATGTTGGGGACGACGGTGACGGCGAAATAGGTGAAATCGTCAGCCGATACATAGTTTGAGCCGATGGTGCTGATCACATACCCGCTGGGAGCGACGCTGCCTTGACGCGCCTCAAACAATCCGGCCATTACGCCGGTTAACCCACAGAGGACCCCGAACGCGGCGACGACCAGCCTAGTCCCGTCGACGTCACGCCAATGAATTTGTCTCATTTACCCATCCAGTAGTTCCTGATATGACCTCAAAACCAGCATATCGTTTTCGGGCCCCAAGTCCAATAACTTCGTCTCACCAGTTAGGACGAGGATAGTCAGTATCCCCGCGGCCTCCCCCATGGGTATATCCGTGTACAGCCTGTCGCCGAAGAAGACACAGGCATCAGGGTGAACCCCGTAGGCTTCGAGGATGGACTGCATCATCTCGGTCGACGGTTTACCGCCCGTGTAATCGACCTCATGATCCGTCGTGGCCTTCAGCATGTTGGCTATGGAGCCTGCGTCGGGGATGAAGCCGAACTCCGTTGGGCACCTTAGGTCTTTGTTGGCTAGGATTAACTCGACGGATGGGTCCATTAGAATCCTTGAGGCCGTCACAAGCTTCGAGTAGTCCAAGGAGGTGTCGAATGTCACGACGACCGCCTCCGGGTTCTTATCCGTTAACTCGAATCGGTGTTCCTTGAAGAAGGCTTGAACAGACTCCGTTCCAATGACGTGGATTTTGTTGATCGACTCCTTTAGGAGATGGTTTTTTGTCTGATCCAGAGGCGTGAAGAGGTGTCGTGTCGTGAGCTCCCTGTTTAACAGGTTTGACAGGTTCTTGAGGTGGTCTGTCTTCGATAGGGACGTGTTATTGCTGAGGAAACAGTAGTACCTCCCTTTCTCCTCTATGGTTTCTAGGAATGGCAGGAAGTGGTCGACGAGTCTTTCTCCGTTTTTTATGGTGCCGTCGATGTCAAATATGAACAGTTTTTTGGCCCATACTTCCTTCTTTAGCAGGCTCATTTTTTGTTCTATGGCGGCCTTCTTTAAAATGTTATATGGTTGTGGGTAGGGTGATGTTTTTTAGTCTATATATTCTTGGGGCCCGGGTGAGCAGTCTTCGATCAGCGACCTTGTTTGACACTCATGTTCTCTAATCTGTATAAAGTTTCCATTTAACGCTGGAAAAAATGAAAATCAGTACAAGTATGCATGCAGCCATGTCGAAGATTTTATCCTTACTTCAACATAATTCGTTCTATGAGTTCTCAACCTAACGAGGCTACTCTGGACCCTGAAGACTGGGATGAAATCAGAACTCTGGGCCATGAGATGATGGATGACGTGATAGATTACTATAAGAACGTACGTGACAGCCCTCTGATTCAACCAATCCCAGAAAACATAATTGATGAACTACGTAAGGGAGTGCCACATAACCCAATAGGGGCGGATGAAACCTATCAAGAGTTTAGAAATATTCTACAGCATACAAGTCGCTTCAACACACATCCAAGGTGCTGGGGTTTTGTGGTTGGCACTGGAGATGTGATGGGCGTCCTCGCGGATATGTGGGCGGCGACAATAAACTGTATAGTCGAGAACGCCCACCAGACTCCCTACTACGTCGAAATCCAGGCTTTGAACTGGATGAAGGAGATGCTCCGCTATCCAAAGGAGTCTAGTGGGTTATTCGTAAGCGGGGGGACGATGGCAAATCTTACTGGTTTAATCGTTGCACGAAACCAAGTTGCACCATTTAATGTCAGAGAAAAGGGGCTCCAATCCATTAGAGACAAGTTGACGGTGTATGGCTCAGTTGAGATGCATAGTTGCCACCAGAAAAACTGTGAGATAATCGGGATAGGCAACGAGAACCTTAGGAGGGTGCCAGTTGACGACGAGTTCAGAATCCGACTGGATTTGCTTAAGGAAAGAATCAAAGAAGACCGTGAAGAAGGCTACCACCCAATATGCATCATAGGAAACGCAGGAACAGTCAACACCGGTGCATTTGATGACCTTGATTCATTAGCGTCCCTATGTCAAGAGGAAGGGTTATGGTTTCACATAGATGGAGCTTTTGGGGCATGGGCGGCTCTCAGTCCCGAACTCCGTCATCTTGTAAAAGGGATGGAGAGAGCCGATTCCTTGGCTTTCGACCTTCACAAGTGGATGTACATGCCGTATGGGATCGGATGTACACTAGTAAAGAATAGGAGAGCCCAATTCGAGTCCTTCACCCTACAGCCAGATTATCTGACATACGACGAAAACGCTCCTGAGTGGTTGAGCGATTATGGCATAGAGCTGTCTCGTGATTTCAAGGCGTTGAAGGCTTGGATGTCCATTAAGACCCATGGGGCAGAGAAATATAGGCGGCTGATTCAGCAGAACGTTGATCAGGCCAGATACCTGGCAAGTTTAATGGATGAATCGAAAACGATTCAGTTGGTGGCTCCAGTGTCTTTGAACATTGTCTGTTACAGGTATTATTCTGATTCGTTGTCTGAGGACCAGTTATCTGATTTGAACAATAGACTGTTCATCGGGTTAAGAGACGCAGATTACTACACTTCTCCCTCCAAGATCAATGGAGTAACGTGTCTTAGGGCCGCGATTACCAACCATAGGAGCCGAAGAGAAGACTTTGATCTCCTTGTGGAGAAGATAGAGAAGATTGGAGGTAGACTGGTAAAGGAGTTTACCTAAGAAAGTCTAAACCGTTCATCACGTATCCATTTTTACAATCCATCGATACAATTTTTATCGACTGAATTAAACATCATAATTCCATGTAACAAAGAAGACTCCCCAGATTTTTTTCTCGTAATTACAAGTAACTTGTAACAAGGTAGCCCGGGGGAGATTCGAACTCCCGTCTAAGGCTCCAAAGGCCTCCATCCTTGTCCACTAGACGACCGGGCTCCAGCACCCAAAATACCCACCAACAACTATAAAACAATAACACAAAAACAACAACCCTAAAAAACGGCAACAACCAAACAACCAACACCCATGAACCCAACCAAAGAACAGCTAAGAAAACTCAAGACAGCAGCCCAGAAAATCAAACCCACCATACAGATAGGAAGAGAAGGCCTCACCCAAGGCCAGCTAGACAGAATCAGCCACGAACTCGCCCACCACGAACTAATCAAGATAAGGTTCAACGACCACAAAGACCAGAAGACCCAGCTCTCACAAGAGATCACAGCCAAGACCCAAGCCACCCAGGTGGACCTCATAGGAAACACGCTGGTTCTCTACAAGGAGAGCCCACACCCAGAAAAACGAAAGAACATCATCTAAACCCAGAAATTTTGAGACAACACAACGTCTTTATTATGGTTGTATCGATCTCTGAAACGGAAAAGATGAAGATAGACGACACCGACGTCGCCATCCTCCGCGCACTCCAGCTAGACGCCCGAACCAGATACACCGACATCGCCAAACAGTGCAACGTCTCCGTGGACACCATAATCAAACGCTACAAGAAGCTCAAACGCAGAGGCCTAGTCAAACGCACCACCATACTCCTAGACCCAAGAAAGTTCGGGAAAGAAGTGATAGCCAACCTCAGCATAGACACCGAGCCCGCCTGCATAGACGAAGTCATAGGGTTCCTCAACGAGCAGGACGGCATCACCTTCGCCACCCACAGCATGGGAAGCTACGACGTCTTCGCCATAGCCATGAAACGCAACATGAACGAGATGAACGCTCTCAAGGAGACCATCCAGAGCCACACCAAGGTCAACGACGTCCAGACCAACATATGGGTCGACCAATACCTCCTATGCCCCCAGAACTTCGAGCTAGAGCCCCTGCTGGAGGCAAAACGATGAACGAGCTAGACCAGCACATAGCGGAGGCCCTCACCGACGACGCCCGCCTCAGCTTCAGGAAGATAGCCCGCCAGGTCGACAAGTCCACGGACACCGTGATCAACCACTACAACCGGATGGTCGAGCGGGGAGAGATCAGGGGAAGCACCGTGGTCGTCGACACAGCCAAGATGGGCTACGAGGGAGTAGCCGCCTTCCAGATAGACGTAACCACGAGCAGAGGCGCCGAACCCAACGCCATCCTCGACGCACTCATCAAGATGCCCAACATAATCCTGGCCACCAAGACCGTCGGGGAACACGATATACTGGTCCTCGCCGTGATACACGACCTCCCCCACTACTCACAGCTGGGAAAAGAGATCGCGGAGATACCCGGCGTCAAGAACATAAGCTCCAACGTCTGGCCAAGCTCCGAGGAGATCTGCCCCAAGCACTTCATAATCTAGCGTAAGCGTCATCTACGGGCGGAGAGCACACTGTACCCGCTCCCCCTCTCAAGCACCTCGTGCCCGCCGAACCACTCGTCAAGAAACCCCGCCAAGGTCCTGCCACCCTTGTTAGACTGGACGACGACGAGCAGACGACCACCCAAAACGAGATGCTCACGGGCGTCCCTCACCAGAGGCCCCACCACCCTCCTCATCCCGGCCGAGATCGGCGGGTTGGAGACGACCAAGTCGAACACCTCCCCCTCCACGGGCTCGTAGAGGCTGCCCGTCAGAACCCTAACGTTCCCGAGCCCCATCCTCTCCACGTTCCTCGCCGCCACCATCGTCGCACGTGGGTTAACATCCGTCAAAGTAACCTCGAGGCCTGGGCTCTCAGACGCGGCGACGAGCCCTATGACGCCGATGCCGCACCCCAAGTCCAGAAGCCTCCCCGCACCCGGTATGGGCATGGCCTCGACCAGGACCCGGGTCCCGTTGTCCACCCTCCTGGCGCTGAAAACCCCTGAAGCCGTCAAGAACCTGTACCTCCTCCCGCGGAGAACCGTGTCTATCAAGCCGTACTCTAGCCGGGAGTGGGGGTCCGGCGAGAAGTAGTGGCCGCTCACCCTCACCACATCTTGGGGTAGACACCTCTGGGCATGATCACCCTGACGGGCGACGCCGTGATGCCGTGGCTCTCCGCCTGGATCTTGCCGCTGCTCATCTCGGCTTTCATGAGGGCCACGGCCTCCCCTTTCAGCGTCAGCACCGCGACGAGGTCGTTGACGTTGATGCCTGTGCTGTACCTGAGTATGCCCGGCACCGCGAGCTGGGCGCCGTTGCACACCGCCTCCACCGCCGAGTCCCTCACCCAGATCTTAGGCAGCAGCTCCAGCGCGTTCTCCAGCGGCCGTATTAGGCGGCGAAGAGGCTCCTCGTCGCCTCCCTCCCTCAGGTCGATGGCGTCGGCGAGGTCGTACATGGTGCACGCCTCCCCCTCCGTGAAGGGGCCGCTCCTGGTGCGCCGAAGCTCCTGCATGTGGGCCCCCGCCCCCAGGTACTCGCCCACGTCGTAGCAGAGCTTACGTATGTAGGTGCCGCTCTCGCAGGCCACCCTGAATAGCCAGTTCTTTCCGTCGCCCTCAAGGAAGTCCACGCCGTAGATATACCGCGTCCGCAGCCGCCGCTTGACGCTGGACCTCAGAGGGGGCCTCTGGTAGAGCTCGCCCGTGAAAAGCTTCAGCGCGTCCCTGACCCTCACCTCCCTCTCCTCGCCGTGGGTCCTCATGACACAGACATACTCCTTACCCGATTCGAGGAGAGCCTGAACGACCTTGGTCGAGTCCTGGAGGGTGACAGGCAGCACACCCGTCACCTTGGGGTCAAGGGTGCCTCCGTGGCCCACCTTGTCCAGCTCCAAGAGCTTCTTGACCCAGGAGGCCACCTCGTGGCTGGTGGGGCCCGGCACCTTGTCTAGGACGAGTACGCCGAACCTCATGTGCTGCTGGAGGGGCCTCTGTCTGGGCGGGGTGCCGTACTCGGGGCTGGGCTCCTCCTCTGCCTTAACCCTGACCTCTCTCTGGATCTCCCAGGCCGGCCTCTTGGACATGTCACTCAGACAATACAACGCGCGTTTTAAAGGATAGCTGTATCCCCTCAACCGCGTCACCCGCGTTGCAGGTGGGTAGCCAACCATTAAAAACCCGTAGACGTTTTACACTCCGTTTTGCCGGTAACCAGAGAGACAGTTAGACGGCTTATGCTGGAGAAGCAAGGAGTAGGCAGGTACCCGGCTCACGTCGATAAGACCGACGTCTACGACACCGTGGACCGCCTCGGGTGCCTCCAGATAGACACCATCAACGTCGTCGAGAGGGCCCACTACCTCACGCTTTGGACGAGGCTCGGCCACTACGAAAAGGAGCACCTAGACGCGTTGGCTTACAGGGACAGGCTGCTCTTCGAGCACTGGGCCCACTCCGCCTGCTATATCCCGTTCAAGGACTACAGGTACTACATCGAGTCCATGAACGTTAGAAGGGAGGAGATGAGGGCAAGGTTCGCCAAGAGGAGCAAGGCCGACCCCGAGCTCCTCGACAGGGTCCTCGAAAGGGTCCGGGACGAGGGCCCCCTCTCGTCCAAAGACTTCGAGGGACCCAAGAGGAAGGGCGGCTGGTGGAACTGGAAGCCCGCCAAGCTGGCGCTGGAGCTCCTTTTCGGCGCCGGGATTCTGTTGATCGATCGTAGAGAGAACTTCCAGAAATACTATGATCTAGCCGAGAACGTGCTGCCAGCCGGCGTGGACACCTCGGAGCCGGGCGACGACGAGAGGGTGAGGTTCTTCGCATCGAAGACCATGAGCTGCCTAGGGCTGGTGAAGCCGCAAGAGGTAAGGAAATATTATCATCCATGGTCGGTTAAGCTTGGCCGTACGTCCAGGCAGCTGAAGACGCTTTTGGACCAGCTCGTCTCCGAGGGTGAGGCCGTGAAGCACAGCGTCGAGGGGGAAAACAACCCGTACTACTGTCTCCCCAGAGACTCGGATAGAATCGAGGAGCTGAACCAGGATTTCGGCTTTGACGAGGCGCGGCTTTTCGTCTACTTCGACAACATGATGTGGAACAGGGAGAGGATCATGGAGCTATTCGGCTTCGAGTGCCGCCTCGAGATATATACCCCCAAGGAGGAGCGGGTCTACGGGTACTATCACCTGCCGGTGCTCTACGGCGACCGCTTCGTCGCGAGGGTCGAGCCCAAGATGAACCGGGAAAACAACGTTATGATCATTCGCGGATACTGGGTGGAGGACGGCTTCGAGCCCACGGAACACTACGAAGATGAGCTGTATAAGAAAATGGAGACGTTCGCCCGTTTCCACGGCGCGGAAGACGTGGAGTGGAACGCCTAGGCTCTACACGTCCTCGGGCTTGTCTATGATGCTGGTGGTGATCTTGGGTTCGCCCTTTATACCTGAGAGAACCTCGTAGGCCAGCTCCACGTTTTCGGTGGGCCCCTCAAGCAGGAATATCTTGCATCCCTCGGCGCCGTCGATGCCTCCGCCGGCCACCGGTATCACGTCCACGTCGAAGAGCAGCTTCATGGCCTCCATCTCGGTTATGATCTGGCCCTGCACCACCATCATGCCACACTTCCAGCCCATGGCCTTGTCGATGACCTCGGTGCACATCATGGGAGCCACGCCGTCCAATGGCCCAGGCACCAGTTTCTCGAGCCCCGCAGCTATGATGAGCTGGGCTCCGTTCCTTATCAGGTGGCCCCACGCGGTTCCTATGGTGCCTCCCCCGGAGCCTGCGAGCAGTATGCCGGCGGCGCCGAATGGGTCGATGGCGTTGGCGCCCTTGATCATCACGTCTTCCGGGCCCATCCTCGACAGGTACGGCACGAGCTCGGGTGTGGAGCACATCTTAAGCTCTCCCTTGTGGAAGACGTGGTGCTTGTACCTGTCTTCAGCCTTGGTTATGCTGGCGCCCTCCTTGGTTACGACTCCCGCCGTGAACATACCCTTGTTGATCTCCTCTCCCGTGAGCTCCTCTGCTACGTAGCCCGTGGTGGTGCTTGTGGCGATTATCAGGGTTCCCACCCGGTAGGCGTTCTGGACCGACTCCATGCAGGACACTGCCTTTGCTATGAGCCTCTTCCCCTCGGCGGGGGTCAACGTCACCTGTGCCTTCATACTGTAACCTCAGTTCGTGAGCGATCTGTTGAGGGCTCCCAATAAAAAGGTAGCTGACGCGCCCCGACCAGCATAATACCTCTAAGACCTTCACAAGACACCCGTATTATGATCTATCCTGCTGCGCGTCACAAGTTACAGAGTTAAGAAAAGAACGTTCGAAGCAGCGGCTCTCTTTTGTACTAAAAAATATACAGATTTTTTAGGCTACTACTATGCGTCCTCGGCTAGGGCCTCCGCGAATATGGCTCCGAACTCGGTGAGGCTTATCACCTTCATCTTGCTGCCCTTCTCGGCGTCCACGAGGCCTTTCATCTCGAGCCGGGCAACGATCCTGCTGAACCTGTTCCTGAGGGTGCTGTTGGCTTTCTTGTGACCGAACCACCTGATGATGTCGCTGATGCTGTCGGACTCGCCGCCGTTCTCCCTCAGCAGCACCAGCAGCTTCTTCTCTCGCTCCCACTCCTTCTCCTCGTGCTTGCTGCTGGGCTCCAGCCTGTAGCCCGGGAGCTGTATCTCGGTGGGGTCTCTGCTTGGCTGGTCCCTCGCCCGCTCGAACCACCTCTCGAAGGCGGGGTCCCCGGGCTTACCGTTGACGTACCAGCCGGGGTCGGCGCTCGGCACGCTGTAGACGCGGGCGTTCCTGAACATGAGGGCTATTGTGAGCGCGATCCCCATGGCCGTGTTGGTTGTGCTGGTGATGTCTATGAGCACCTGCTCCCCCGCGTCCCTGGCCTGGCTCATGATCCCGTATATTACGCGGAATACGCTCCTCTGCTCCATAGGATTAAACGTAACCATGATTGGGTCCAGGATCTCCAGCTTATCCCTTAACTCCTCGGCGTTGGTCATGCTAATGTAGGCGAAGGGGTTATCCTCTGCCTCCGTGTCGCTGTGGAGAAGGTACAGTTTCGTTATTCCGTGTATCTTGCTCCAGTACCTAATCCCGTCGAAGGCTCGACGGTAGTGTTGTCCCACGAGGCAGATTATTATCGTCATGCTGATACCCGAATATTCTCTTTATTATCGATTAACCAATGTGGTGTGGAATATATAAAAAATTTGTTACTGAATGCCAGACTTACTTATGATTTATAACCTTTGTGACAATCCCCTAGTATCTAAGTATATCGTGATTATTCTACCGGAAGCGTCAAGCAGTATTACATTATGGATGATTAAAATAATATAGAACGATTTATGTAGTATCCTCGTCTACATGTAGTGCTCTCCATCTAAGGAGGAGCACTTGGGGAGGCTGCTGCAGTAAAAATGAATGTTACGGTGTACTCTCTGCCTGATTGCCCAAAATGCGATAAGCTCAAGAAATTCCTAGAGAGTAGCGAAATTGATTTCGAGGCCAGATGGTTTGACACAGAGGCCCAGACGGATTTCATAATGATGAACATGTTCGGTAACCCACCCATACTTACGTTAGGCGACAACGCCAGGGTGGAGCCCTCCGAGAGATTGTTTGAGGGGGAGGATTTGAAACAGGATTTGGTTTTGGAGGTATTGAATGGCTAGGAAACGTGATCTGCCGCCCTACCAGCGGAGGATAGAGGAGTTCTTCACAGAGAACGTTTACATGGGCATGCCCATGGTTCGCACCACGGACGGCTACCTGATACCGTGGGAAAAGACCCGGATAATAGATATGCTCGACAGGGAGACGACGCTGGCCGAGAAGATGTTCGACATACCGGCGATAAGCGAGTTGACGGCCGAGAAGGTCGCAGACGAGGTCGAGCGCCGCATCAGGCTCACACGCCCCCGGTACGTGTCTGGGCCCATGGTGAGGGAGGTCACCAACAACATCCTGCTTGAGTGGAGCCACGAGATACCCGAGTTCCAGATCTACAGGAACCTGCTCACCAGGGTAGGAGCCCCCCTCTACGACGCGTACCAGATCGACACGGGGAACGGGTTCGAGGCCAAGGAGAACGCCAACCTCCAGCCCAACCCCGAGACTGTGCACAAGAAGAAGGCCGACAGGCTGAGCAAGGAGCAGTACCTGCTTCTCATGGACCCCAAGCTGTCCACGGCCCACCACCAGGGCGACATACACATACACACCCTGGAGTATTTCGGCACGAGGCCGTTCTGCCAGGACTGGGACCTCAGGTACTTCCTCTACTACGGGCTACTTCCCGACGGAAAGGGCTACCAGAGCAGCGTGGCCGGCCCCGCCAAGCAGCCCGAGGTCGCCATACTCCACAGCGTCAAGATACTCGCAGCCGGGCAGACCAACTTCAGCGGCGGACAGGGCTTCATGTACTACACCATGTTCCTGGCGCCGTTCATGAGGGGCCTGAACTACAAGCAGATCAAGCAGCTGGCCCAGATGATGTTCTACGAGCTCACCCAGACCTACGTGACCCGGGGCGGCCAGCTGGTGTTCAGCAACATCCAGCTGCCCATGGGGGTGCCCAAGATATGGAGGGACGTGCCCGTGGTCATGCGGGGTAGGGTGGGGCCTGACACCTACGGCGACTACGAGGACGAGGTGCAGCTGTTCTTCAGGGCCATAAACGAGGTGGCGCTGGAGGGGGACTACTGGGGCAAGCCTTTCAATTTCCCCAAGAACGAGAACTACGTGAGCCCCGAGTTCTTCAAGCCTGAGTACGACGACCTCTGGCTGCTGGTCCACGAGGCGGTGAGCAAGTTCGGGGCCCCCTACTTTGACAACATGCTGCCCGCGTACCGCGGCTACGGGAACGGCATCAGCTGCTACCAGTGCTGCGCATACCAGTTCGCCAACACGCCGGAGACGGACGAGCACTTCGAGGAGAAGCTCTGGTTCCAGGACGGCATGCACTTCAGCATGGGAGGCTGGCAGGTGGTGAGTCTCAACATGCCCCGGCTAGCCTACAGAGCCAACGGTGACTACGACAAGCTGCTGGCCGCCGCCAAGGAGAACATGAGGCTGGCCATGGGGGTCTTCGAGGCCAAGCGCCGTTGGATGGACAAGACCATCGGCAGCGGAATGGTGCCCTTCGCCACCCAGACGCCCAGGGACCCCAGGACGGGCCAGAAGGGGCCGCCAGCCGTGGACTTCAGCGAGCTGGTGAACGTCATAGGCGTGGTGGGCATCAACGAGATGGTGCAGTACTTCACCGGCAACCAGCTCCACGAGGCCGACGACGCCGTGCGTCTGGCCGTCCGGCTGCTGCTGGACTTGGAGAAGTTCAGGAAGGGGCTGGAGATGAGGAGCGGCTGGAAGGTCATGCTGGCCAGGACGCCGGCGGAGAGCACGGCCCAGACCTTCGCCGTCGCCGACTACCTCAACCCAGGGTACAAGAACATGGCTCGGGAGATGGTGAAGGGCGATGTAAGCCAGATCAACGGAGCCCCCAGGAACCGCGACCTGCCCATCTACTACACCAACGGCACCCACACCTACGTGGGCGCCAAGGTGCCCCTGGGTAAGAGGATCGACATAGAGCACAAGTTCTTCCCCATACTCAGCGGCGGCAACATATTCCACGCCTGGATAGGGGAGAGCGCGTCTGACCCTGAGGCGCTGTACAAGTTGACGCAGCGCATCTGCCGAAACAGCCAGATAGGGTACTTCAGCTACACCAAGGACCTCACGGTGTGCAGCCAGTGCCAGACCACGGCCGCTGGGATGCTGAGCAAGTGCCCGACGTGCGGCAGCGAGAACGTCAGGTGGTGGAGCAGGATCACAGGCTACTACACGGACGTCACGGGCTGGAACGAGGGCAAGCGCCAGGAGCTCATGGACAGGTACCGCGTCACGGTATAGCACACCTCCCATCATCCATTTTTATCTTCGAAAGCCATACATGTATCATGAACCCAGCCGTTGAAGGCTCCATCACCTTCTTCTACTACGACGACCTCGACGAGGCCTCCAGGTTCTACGGCGAGACCATGGGCTTCGAGAAGGTGCTCGACGTAGGGTTCGCCCAGCTGTTCAAAATCTACGACAGCGTCCACGTGGGCCTCGTGGACGGCAGCAGAGGCAGCATGAAGCCAGCTGAGCACAAGTCGGTGATGCTCTCCTTCTTCGTGGAAGACGTGGAGGAATGGTACCTTAGACTGAAGGAAAGGGGCATGGAGCTGAGCCCTCCCATTGAGCCGGACTACCTCGAGATGAAGGTCTTGATCTTCAAGGACCCAGAGGGCTACACCCTGGAGCTTCTCCAGTGGCTAAAGAAGCCCTACGGCCAGTAGTTCAAAAACATCCTGTCCGTCAACACTATTCAGTTTACACAGGACACGGTACCCTAGGGTAGGTGTGTAGCAGAGAATATCCTGTCCACAAGATACGCCTTGTAGTCGTCTAGGAACACGAAGTCGTGTCTCTCCAATATGGCGTCGAAGCCCTCGACGAGCTCCTCGTCACATAGATCCATGAACGGGTTGACGTAGAACCGTCCATACTCGGTGTACTCGGCTAACCTACCGTAGTCCTCAAACGCCTGAGACAGGTGCGGCTCCTCGGTGACCACGCCGTCGCTGCCTATGAAGACAGCCATCGACGCTAGCTCCGTCTGCCAGGGCTGGAGGCTGTTCATCACGTACTTCACGGGTATATCAGCCTCGCATCTGACTTCCTCTAGAAGCTGCGCCGCCCAGGTAGCCTCCTGCGCGGTGTGGCACCTGTCCAGCCTGTCGATGGCGAAGCCGTCGATCTCGGGGAACCTCTCTGTGAGCCCCAGCATACCCTCCTTCAGATAACTGTACCACTCCTTGGACGGATCTAGGGTCATGAGGCTCCACCAGTCACCGGACGCCAATACGCAGCCGCTCCACCGATAGGACACGCTGCGGTGGCTCTCCGAGACGTCCACGTATATTATGTTGCTGAAGCCTAGCTCCTTGAACTCGGCTAGCCTTGCATGGATCTCGGCGTCTGAAGTCCGATAGTTGAAGTAGTCGCCCCAGACCGGGAAATCAGGGAAAACGTAGTTCCACCTGAGGACGTTGAACTTGGACTCGTCGAGATACGGATCAACGATCTCCATGGAATCGACCCCGATGTGTGTCACGAACATGACCGTCTTATCCGGCATGGGCTCCAGCAAACCCGAGACCTCGATAGCCGCGTCTAACCGTAGACAACTTTCTTCGACGCACCAGTCGCCCCGGGACAACTCAAAGGAGAGGGCCCGGCCTTCGTCGGTCTCGACGGTGACCGTTACCCTAGCTATCCCTGAGGGCTCTGTTTCGGGTGTTGGTGGTGAGGATGAGGTGGGTCCCACGATGACTGCCTTGCCGTCTGGCAGCGGCTTCCATTGAACCGTCATGCCGACGGAGAGTGAGCCCAGGTGGACTTCTTCTCCCAGATATGCCTCGCGTGTCATGTTTCTTCTCCTAGAGAACCTGTAGGTTATGTCCACCGGACATTTTTTTTCGGGGTCGATGCCGACGACGGTGGCTTCGTAGATGGCTTCAGAGGCGGGGATAGGTGTCACAAGGAAGGCCGTTAATATCGTGACAGCAAGTATAAGGGGGAGCCTCTTCATGGCTCAAGCCCCAGTCGAAATCATCTAAATAATTATGCATCGAAAAAACGATATTTTGAATATCTATCAATGATATTAAGCATCAAAAAACCGAGAAAATGCCTAAAAAATATCTGAAATATGCAAAACAAAGCTATCAATACGTAGAAATAAAAATAAGAGAATCAAGCTGCAGCCGATACCTTGAAGCACTTCAGCAGAGAACCAGCAAATTAACAGAGACGGGTTAAAATAAATCTGTAGAAATAACTGAAAGCTAAAAACCCAGCTTAATCGACGCGATACGAAGCATATTAAAAAAAGCTAGAATAATCGAATGAAAACTAAAAATGATCTGCATAGACTGCTGAATCATTTCCAGTTAAATAAAAACCAATGAGGTTGTGTTTGGCGACCGATGTAGGCGGTTGTGTGGATTCAGTTTTCTGATCAAGCGTCTTAGGAAGGTTTATAAGGAGATATCGAACTTGATATCGAATATGATATCGGATTTGATATTGGGGGTTTTCTACCATGCTTAGACACCATAGGCCAAGAAGACGCATAGGCGTGCCCAAAGGGATGCTGCGCCACATCACGCTGAACATACTCAGACAGGAGCCCATGTCGGGCAGCGAGCTGACAGAGCAGATACAAGACTATACGGACTGGCGGCCAAGCCCGGGCAGCATGTATCCGCTGCTCGCCAGCCTCCAGGAGGAGGGGCTCATCATGCCCTACGAGGACCAGGACACGACGCTGAAGAGGTTCACTTTGACCGACGAAGGCACAAGGATCCTGGAATTCCACAAGAGGGAGGACCAGGAGTACCGTAGCAGACACAAGAGCATGCGTAAGATGTACTGGAGGCTCCACAGAGACATGCCGCTGAAACTGTACACGAGCTTCTCAAACTTTCTGGACACCTTCGAGGAGGTGTTCACCGAAGCCGGGCAGAGCGAGGCAACTGAAGGAAAACTCATCGCCATCCTGGACGAGTCAGCCGAGGAACTCAAGGAGATATCCGGCTAGATGAACGACCTGAGACGCGTCCTCAGATACTTGTCGCCTTATAAGAGGGAGGCGGCGCTGGCCGTCGTGCTGCTCGGCCTGGTGGTGTTCACTGATCTATCCATACCGCGGCTTGTCCAGGTGATCATAGACGAAGGCGTCGCCAACAGGGACATGGACGTCATCGTTAGGACGAGCCTCCTCATGATAGGGGCGAGCGTCCTGAGCGCCCTCTTCATGGTGACGAACACGGTCTACGCCGTGAGGGCCTCCAGGGGCTTCGAGGCGGACCTCCGTGAAGATATCTTCAAGAAGATACAGACATACAGCTTCGGCAACCTAGACGACTTCACGACAGGGCAGCTCCTCACCAGGCTCACCAGCGACATCAGCCAGATCCAGACCATAATCCTGATGAGCCTCCGCATGTTCACGAGGGCTCCCCTCATGTTCGTGGGGAGCCTGAGCATAATGCTCTCAACTAACCGGAGGCTCACGTCTGTGATGTTCGCGCTGCTGCCCATCACCTTCGTCTTGGTGACGGTTTTCGTGCGCACGGTGCAGCCTCTCTTCACACGGGTCCAGGAGAGGCTGGAGTACCTGAACCAGGTGATGCAGGAGAACCTCACAGGCATACGGGTGGTCAAGGCGTTCGTCCGCCGCGACCACGAGAACGGGCGGTTCGAGGCCGCCAACATGGAGCTGTACGGCACCCAGCTAAGGGTGACCCAGCTCATGAGCGTGTTCTTCCCGATAATAATGTTGCTCATGAACCTGGGCACCGTCGCCATCATCTACTACGGCGGCGTACAGGTGTTCGAGGGGACCGCCAGCGTGGGCCAGATCATGGCCTTCGTCAACTACATCTTCAGCACAATGTTCCCGGTGCTCATGCTATCGATGATGGCCGGCCAGATATCCGCCGCCAACGCCTCGGCTACCAGGGTGATGCAGGTGCTCGACTCGGAGCCGGACGTGCAGAACAGAATCAGCGCCCTCGCCCCGGAGAAGATCACTGGACGCGTGGTGTTCGAGAACGTGGGCTTCAGCTACCACGACGACGGGGGCGACCCCGTGCTACGCGACGTAAGCTTCACGGCTGAGCCGGGGGAGACGGTGGCTATACTGGGAAGCACCGGCTCAGGCAAGTCGAGCCTCATAAACCTCATCCCACGGTTCTACGACGCCACCTCGGGAAGGGTGACCGTCGACGGCGTCGATGTCCGCGACCTGGACATGAAGACCCTGCGGAACCGCATCGGCATAAGCCTTCAGGACGTAGTCTTGTTCAGCGGAACCATCCGGGAGAACATCAGGTACGGCAGGCCAGACGCCACTGAGGAGGAAGTGGTCAGAGCCGCCAAGGCGGCCCAGGCCCACGACTTCATAACGGGGTTCCCCGACGGCTACGAAACCATGGTGGGTCAACGCGGCGTCAACCTTAGCGGCGGCCAGAAGCAGCGCATCGCCATAGCCAGGGCGATGCTGATGAAGCCGTCGATACTGATCCTCGACGACAGCACCAGCGCCGTGGACGTGGAGACCGAGACGAGGATCGAGGCGGCTCTCGAGGAGCTGCTCAAGGACACCACGAGCTTCGTCATCGCCCAGCGCATCAGCACAGTGCTCAAAGCCGACAAGATACTGGTGCTTGACAACGGGTTGATCGCGGCGGAGGGCAACCACAGCCAGCTCATGGAGACCAGCCCCATCTACAGGGAGATATATGAAAGCCAGCTCGGCAACGGAGGCGCGGTTCAATGAGCGGCCACGCTCCAAGAGGCAGAGACTCCGAGGAACGGAACCAGCGCAGCGGGATGATGCACCGAGGCCCCCGTGGTATGGGCAACATAGAGAAGGCCAAGGACGTCCGCGGGACCCTGGGCAGGCTCCTCGGCTACCTCGGCGAGTACAGGCTGCACGTGATGGCGGTGGCGGCGTTCACCGTGGTGAGCACGCTGTTATCGCTCGCGGGGCCGTACCTGCAGGGACTGGCCATCGACAAGTACATCATCGGGGGCGACGCCGCGGGCCTAGTGACGATAATGACCCTCCTCGCCGGGACGTACATAGCGAGCTCGGTGATGTCCGTGGTGGCTGGCTGGATAATGGCAACGGTGAGCCAGGGGAGCCTCAAGAAGATTCGCAAGGAGCTATTCGAGCACATGCAGACTCTGAGCCTGAGCTTCTTCGACAAGAGGCCGGCGGGCGACCTCATGAGCAGGCTGACCAACGACGTCGACGCCATAGCGGCGGCGCTGGCCCAGAACGTCACCGAGCTCATACGTAACGCCATCACGCTGGTGGGCATCGTGGTGATGATGTTCACCCTCAACGTCTGGCTCGCCCTCGCGAGCCTCGTGGTTTTCCCGTTCATGGTTGTGCTCACCGCCGTGGTGAGCGGCAGGACCCGCAGCAGCTTCAGGGACCTACAGAGGAACATGGGGATGCTGAACAGCGTGATGCAGGAGACCATCACCGGCCAACGGGTGGTGATAGCCTTCGGCCAGCAGGAGACCGTGAACAGGAAGTTCATGAAGGCCAACACAGACGTCAAGGAGATGGGCATCAAGGCCATGACCTACGCCATGCTGGTGCCCCCGCTCATGGGCATACTCAGCAACGCCAACATAGCCATAGTCGCCGGCGTAGGGGGCTGGATGGTCCTCAGAGGGTTGGCCACCGTGGGCACCATCGCCGCCTTCATAGGTTACAGCAGGAGCTTCGCCAACCCGCTTCGCCACTTCGCGAACCTGTACAACAGCATCCAGAGCGCCCTGGCTGGAGCCGAGCGCATATTCGAGATAATCGACACAGAGCCTGAGCTCAAGGACGACCCAGAAGCCGTCTCCGTCGACGACTTCGAGGGGCTCGTCGAGTTTAAGGACGTGGACTTCAGCTACGTGCCCGGCGTCAAGGTGCTCAAGGACATAGATCTCAGGGCCGAGCCCGGGCGGACCATCGCCCTAGTCGGGCCCACAGGCGCAGGCAAGACGACCATGGTGAACGTGTTGACGCGGTTCTACGACATACAGGACGGCAGCATAGAGATCGACGGCATGAACATCAAGCAGGTGAAGAAGGACGACCTCCGCAGGCAGCTGGGCATAGTCCTACAGGACGTGTTCCTCTTCAGCGGGTCGGTCATGGAAAACATACGATACGGCAGGCTGGACGCGACGGACGAGGAGTGCATCGAGGCCGCGAAGCTGGCGAACGCGGACGGCTTCATCAGGCGGCTCCCCCAAGGCTACGACACTCTTCTGAGCGAGCAGGGAAGCAACCTGAGCCAAGGGCAGCGGCAGCTGCTGAGCATCGCCCGGGCCATAGTGGCAGACCCCGCTATACTGGTGCTGGACGAGGCCACCAGCAGCGTCGACACACGCACAGAGGTCCAGATACAGGAGGCGCTGCTGAGGCTGATGAAGGGGAGGACGAGCTTCGTCATCGCCCACAGGCTGAGCACCATCAGGAACGCCGACAACGTGCTGGTGATAAACGGCGGCGAGATCATAGAGCGCGGCACCCACGACGAGCTACTGGCGAGGAAGGGGTTCTACTACAACCTCTACATGAGCCAGTTCAAAGGCACAAACAACACCTAAACCTTTGACACCAATAGTGAAGCCGCGAGGTCGATCTCGGCCTCGGGGCTTGTGCTCAGGCCATAACGTTTTCATCGTCCCCCCGGGTTTACACCTTGAAGGCGATGAAAGACATAGAGGGCATGATAACCTTCACCTACCACGAGGACATCGAGGCAGCCGACAGGTTCTACGGCGACGCCCTGGGGCTCAGACGGGTCATGGACAGGGACTGGGTGAAGATATTCAAGCTTGGAGCGGACAGCCACGTCGGCCTCGTCGACTCGGAGAAGGGCTACCTCAAGCCCTCCGAAGATAAACCCGTCATGCTCACCATAATAGTCGAGGACGCGGAGGCCTGGCACAGGATGCTGACGGAGAAAGGCGTCAAGACCAGCCACCCGCCCAAGGAGAGCGACGAGATACACATGAAGGGCTTCCTGACATGGGACCCCTCGGGGTACGTCATCGAGATACTGGAGTTCCTGACCAAACCCTACGGCGAGTAATGGATCACTGATAGAGAAAAGTAGCCCACAACCATATAATAGAGCCTGTAAAAGGTTCAGGCTGAGGAATATCTGACCCCCGCTCCAGACGAGGTACGGCGAAACCACTCGTGGTTCACCCCTCAGGGAGCGGGAGTTCCTCCATGCTAGATTCTTATCAGGCCGTCACTGCCCGGACGCCATTTACAACTAGACCCGACAGCCCAGAAGAACGTTGGACTATAGAGGAACACCCATGGAGCGTCGTCGCGAACCAGTCTATATATCTGCCTGTATACACTCTGCCTCGCCTCGTCGCTGAAAGTCCTCTGAGCCACTGATAT
>Ga0272441_10000953_pt1 | contig 62889 bp, 54 predicted proteins | sample SSMProp6N_FD_193582 | JGI IMG/M metagenome (GOLD analysis project Ga0272441, IMG submission 193582) | Marine sediment archaeal communities from Little Sippewissett salt marsh, Falmouth, MA, United States - SSM-Prop-6N | ecosystem: Environmental > Aquatic > Marine > Wetlands > Sediment ... | reverse complement strand
CCCTTGACATGAAAACAGCGGATCTTCTGATTCGGGAGGTAAAACAGTATTGCTCATCTTTAAAAAAACGTTTCGTTTCTTTATACATATGCAAACAAGGTGTATACGATTTTCCCCTAACGTTTAATTGACTATGATCTTTAAGCTTTTCACTCGAACCCGCGGCCCCTTGACCCCTCCAATCCTTCATTTAGACCAACTCTTTTGAAGATGATCCATGTAGTTATTACTTCTTATAATCATAGCCATTGCTATTTTTGTCAAGTTGATATCTTATAACTGCATGGATTATAGCCATAATAATCATAGCAGCATTATTTCAAACTTGACTTAACCATCTATCATTTACAAACTCCCAAAAGGTGAAACAGAAACGGATAGGATATCTTGAATTCAGGAAATGATAGATAAAATATAAGTAACCTTTTCTTTCATTTTGTCATTAAAGACATAAATGTAAATTTCGTTTCATTATCTTTTATTGTCTGCTCCATGGCCTTGATCATAAAATTAGTTGCTCCGGGGCAGAGATTCCGACTCTCCTTCACCGCCCAAAGCCCCATCTCGAGGCCCCTGTTATACTCCATGGCCCTTTCACGATCCGAAAGCAGCTGATCTGGAGACAACACCGCCACTTTCATCACCCCTTATAGATGGTGTCATTCAAAAGGTGTGCCATCGGAAAACATTCCAAGAAGTTCAATAAATTGCAGATATGGAGAGGATTAAACAGAAGAAATCATAGTGATATTTGCACAACTTAATGTGCATTCACGCACAGGATTATGTGCATACCCTTTCCGTAACCCACCTTATCTTGAAATTTAATTGTTTTTCTTTTAGAATCATTAAAGCCTTTAACATGGCTTCGGAGGCAGACATCCAAAATATTGCGCTTAAAAAAATCGTTGAACTACAATCCCCTGGCAGTGAGGTCTTTTGCCATGCAATCCATGGAATCAATCATAAAGCATTATGAATTTAATCATCAGGATGAAGAAAATCTGAAGGAGCTTGTAAATGTTATCCTGCCTGTTCAGGACAGATTTGCCGAAGATTTCTACGAGTTCCTGATGCAAAACGATTACACGGCCGCTTTTTTTCAAACTCCTGAGGCGGATAAACGAAGGAAGGAGACCATAAAGGGTTGGCTCAAATCGATCCTTACCTCAAAGTATGATCACCGCTTGTTGATGAGGCTCATTCGTATCGGACAGATCCATGTAAAAATCGGACTTGAAGGCCATTATGTCAACTCGGCGATGAGTTTTATCCGGCGTTATTTCCAGGACCAACTGTTAAGCACCATATCGGATGCCGGTTTGAGAGACCGACTGCTTGAGACCCTGGACAAGGTCCTGGACATCAGTCTGGATGTAATCACCAGTTCCTACCGGGAAGCGGAGCTGAAAAGGGTTTTTCTCTCCCAGCGGGTCGAATTCTGGCTGGTAAAATGGTCGGAGAGATTGATGCATGGCCTGAATCTGATACTGATGGTCGGGCTGGTCGTTTTGTCTCTTGGCGTGGCCGCTCTTCTCGGCTCGGACATCCTGTTCGCCTTTCGATCCAATCTTGAAATCGGGGTCATCAAGTCCCTGGGTTCACTCCTTATACTGTGGATGATGATAGAGCTCCTCCACACCCAGGTCCACCAGCTCAAGGGCGGAAAGTTCAATGTCCGAATTTTTGTCGATCTGGCCATGGTGGCATTTATCCGGAAGCTGTTCGTTGCCGCCATCGAGCATGAAGATCCGATCTCCTTTGCTCTGCTGCTTGGGGGTCTCCTTGTCCTGGGAGTTATCTACTTTTTTGTCGGCCGCTCCGACATGAAGTTGTAAAACCTTGCGGCCGCGACAGAACGCCGGATTTTTTCTGCTTACTTCATCTGTTATTTACTTTGTTGACTTTGAATAATGTCTTTTATCCTGGTTTGAACGCACCGCAAACACGCGGCTGCCTTTCCACGCGCTTCCTATTTGTATTTCCTCTATTTCACCTTTCCTGAAATCGAATCCTACTTCATTGGCCTGCGAATAAGTTGCCCTGTCATTACTCCACACCCAGTAACCGGTAGTCTTAAAAAGGGGTGACATGTTTGATTTGCCCCTGTCCTTAAGGTAAAGGGTTTTCAATTCATCTGACGTCGGAAGTCTCCAGCCCCCGCCATCCAATTTCAGGCCGTCTATAAATTTGGCGGCATCTGAAAAATTGCCTTTCTCATCAGGCCCGACGAACCACTCCAGACCGGTTTTTGTGTCCTTGATTATGCCGTTATCACAGACGATGAAATTCCCGTCACCGGCACTTTCGCCTGCCCTCTTTGTTCGGCTGTCAATGGTTTGGCTGGTTTCCAAGGCGGAAATATTGCGCGCGGCACTTCGGGAACGCACCGCAAATGCACGCCCGTTTTTCTCATCGAGTTCGATGAAGCTTAAATCTTTCCCGTACCCGTCAAAGAAGCTAAAGAGCATTGCCCTGCCGGAATCTTCTTTTCCCGACCATACATACCAGCCGGTCGTCTTAAAAAGAGGGCTTATGTTGCGCTTTCCTTTTCCTTTTTTGTACAAACTCTTTAATTCATTAATGGAGGGCATGCGCCACCCCCCGCCGCCTATATTCAAATTCTTCGCCAGGTATCTGGCCTCATTCCAGTCAATATTTCTATCAGGCCCTACAAACCACTCCAGACCTGTAGTTGCGTCCTTGATTATGCCGTTATCACAGGCGATGAAATTTCCGTCCCTGCCGGCTATTTTATTGTCTGACGGTGGCGGCACTTTTTCACTTTTTTCAGGTGCACGCTTTGCCGTGCGGATCTTTGTTTTCTCCTTTTTGAGTTCCTCTTTAAGCCTGTCTTTTTCTTTCATCAACTTTTTCATTTGAAGCAGTTCTTCCTTTTCACGCCGTAACTGCTCTATCTCCTCGGCGAGACGGGCGTTTTCACTTTGCATTTCCGATGACGCCCCCTGGGCCGCTGCTGGAGCGGGCTCTTCCTTTTTTGCGGGAGCCACGAACACAAAATCACCTCTGTCCAGGTTGGGGTTGTTGATCTTGCCGTATTGAGGGTGCTGCCTCCTGTGAGAGTAGTTGACCACCTTGTCCGAAAGATACATCCCCAGTTCGGAACCGGTAACGTACCCGTCTCCCGTCAAATCCGCATCCCCTTCAAGACCAAGCAGAAAGCACCTCTTGAACATGCTCCTGTCAGGCACCTGCTCATCTTCGTTTCCGGCGGTAATGTACTGTCGTACCGGCAACAAAGACTTCTCAGTAATGTCATCAGGCACCGCCCGAACCAGGGCGAACAGAGAGCCTGAAAAACAGGAATCAAAGAGCATCAGCACGTGCCGCGCCTTCATCCGCAGAGAGGCCGATTCTATGTCCCTCATGCTCACCGCATGGGTGGCAAATCCCAGAGGATCGGAACGCCGCAAAGGGCAGTCCCTCGGAACCAGATAACCCATCTTTGTCCCGTCCGCCAAAAGCTCGGTATCCCCATGGCCCGCATAGTAAAACAAAAGGGCGCGGTTTTCATTGCGTCCCATGGTGTACACCATCTCGTTTATCGCGGTATTAAGCTCCCTGCTCGTTGGATCGAGCACTACCTTAACCTCAAAACCGAGGTGCGAAAGCTTGTCCGCGACTTCGGCGGCATCGCTTTTCGCATAAGGAAGCTTCGGCCACTTATCGTAGTTACTCACCCCCACCACCAGGGCATGATATTCGTCATAGAGCTGCAGGGTCTCGCCACCATCCGAAACCACCTTGATGCCGCGGCTCACCCCATACACGGCGGAAACGCTTAAAACAGAGAATGCCGCCACCAGAAAAACCGAAACCATCCGTTTCATTTAGACACCCCTTTAGTTAAAAAGACACAAAAATCCATCTCTCTAATTAGAAACGGGGTCACCTTGTTACATGAGCGACTCCGGTTATGCCCATTGGTTCTTCTCCAAATTAGTTGGCAAAGAGGGTCCAAGGACCCAAGGATTAAATTAAAAGAGGCTGGTCAGCTCCGCTTTATGGTCCAAGGTCTTTATTCCAGCCGGATTTCATCGATCCATACCTTGTGAGATTCAGGTCTGCCCCCCCACGGTTTGTGACTTGTAACAAGGAACTCCAGCCATAGGACATGGCTTAGATCGGGATTTTGAGGATAATTTGAGGCATGCGTTTTTGTCCTCAATGAAGGCATGAGATCTTCAAAAAGAACCTCGTGCCTTTCCCACTTATTATCCGGTATGATCTTGATCTTATGAGTATATTCGGCCCTTCTATTGCCGTATGCCGCCTTTATATCTCCTCCGTAACAGTCAATGACCAGGTAAACAGGGTTAGGGTTTAAAAATATGGAACGGCTCTTTTCGCCTTTCAGGTAAAAGACAAGTTTATTGAACCTCGATAGATCATGGGCCTTGGATCGATCCTTATGAACCTTTTTGATCCTTGAGGGGGGGGATTTGCCTCCCCCGATAAGGGCAACGGCAGTTGATTTCTCGACAAGGTTGAAATCAAATTTCATTGAACAGGCGGTATTGTTTGCCCCCTGAGTTCGATCGACAGCCAGTTCGACTTTGCACTTGCCTTTTTGATAAGACCTCCAGGTATCATTAAAAGAACTCGCGAATAGATCCCCGTCTTCAAAGTCGTCTATCAGGAAAGACCCCTTGCCCTTTTTCAGATCGTTATAATTTGACCTGTCCGATTTGGGGATGTAGGCGGTTTGTGTCTTTTCCTCTGCGCTTACCACGCCCTCGACTTTCCCGGGCCGGTCATCCACCAGTTTCTCGATTCGCTCCAGGAGCTCCGTGTTCTTCTTTCTTTCCTCCCTCAGTTTTTTAAGTTCCTCGGCAATCAGGCTCTTTTCATCCTGATACGCCCCTGAAGCCTCGGCTTTTTCCTGGACATTCACAACGACAACAAAGATGAAATCCCCTTTGTCGAGTTTAGGATTGTTTATCTTCCCGTACTGAGGGTGCTGGCCTCCTCTCGAATAATTGACCACCTTTGTCTGAAGGTGCATGCCCAGTTCCGATCCGGTGATGTATCCGTCCTTGTTGAGATCGGCATCGCCTTTGATCCCGTCCAGAAACACCTGTTTGAACACCGAGGTGTCAGGCACCTGCTCACCCGAAGACCCTGCGGTTATGAACTGTCTTACCGGCATGGTGGATTTTTCGCTGATCTCCATGGGGGCGGCCCGCACCAGGTTGAAAAGGGACCCTGAAAAACAGGAATCAAAGACCATAAGAAGATGTTTCGATTTCACCTTGAGTGCCAGGGCCTCGATTTCCTTCATCGATATTGCCAGGTCATCGAATCCTATCGGGTCCTGATTTTTCAAGGGGCAGTCGCTGGGAATTATAAACCCCAGGCTGTTCCCATCCGCCAGATTCATGGTCTCGCCATGACCGGCGAAATATAACAGCAGACCCCTGTCCGACTCCCCGCCCGTCCGGTATGTTAATTCGGCCAGTGCCCTGTTCATCACTTTGGACGTGGGGTTTTTGAGGGTCTTAACGGTGAACCCGTAGCCCTCAAGAGATCCGGCGACCTGTTCGCAATCCTTCAATGCACCAGGCAGATCAGGCCACCCCTCCGTGTAATCACCCACCCCTACCACAAGGGCATGGTAATCCTTGTATAGATTAAAGGTTTTTCCCTTTTTACCGGTAATTTGTATCCCGCGTGACGCGGAAAAACAAAGCGCAGCACAGGAAAAAATATAGATCGCCACCAGGATAATGGTTTTATTTTTCATCGCAGAACATCTTTCAAAGGGCAAAAAATTTACAGAAAGGCTGTTCAAGGGGGATATTTAAGGATGGCGGGAGGAAGAGGTGATGATAAGCCCTTTTTTTAACGTGTAAGTGTAAGAAATTTCGCCTGATCTGTCAAACCCATGTTTTTCCAAGCCCACAAATAAATCCGACGAATAGCCGCCTCCCGAGCGGCATTGAAAAGTCGGTACGATAAGAAATTCTCCCGATTAGATTTCCGTCCGGAAACGGCTATTTTCAACAACCTCCGCGTAATTTCCGGACCGGCACCAGGCAGCAGAGGTGCATCAACCGATTACTCCTCTGCCTTTAAGATACGAAAGGGCCTCCATGAGCCCTCCGGCTGTGTGAGGTACCTGAGCGATGTCAAGCCCCATTTCCACCCCCGCCAGGGTTCCGGCAAGCATCACATCATTTAAATCCCCCAGATGGCCGATTCGAAACACCTTTCCCCGCACCTTCCCCAGACCGGTGCCCAGCGACATGTCGAAGCGATCCAGCACAACCTTTCTGAACTTGTCGGCATCATGGCCCTCCGGCATCATAACCGCGGTCAAAGAGTTGCTGTACTCCCGCTCATCAACGCAGAGTACCTCAAGACCCCAACCCCGCACGGCCCTCCTCGTGGCTTCGCCATGGCGGGCGTGCCTTACGAACACGTTTTCAAGACCTTCCTCCTCCAGCATGGAAATGGCCTCCCTCAGGCCGTACAGCAGATTGGTCGAAGGAGTGTAAGGGAAAAACCCCTTATCGTTGTTGGCAAGCATGGCTTGCCAGTCCCAAAAGGATCTGGGCAGACAGGCGGACCGTGAAGCATTGAGTGCCTTTTCACTCACCGCGTTCAGCCCCAGCCCGGGGGGTAACATGAGACCTTTCTGGGAACAGCCCACCGTCACATCGACACCCCACTCACCATGGTGGTAGTCGATTGAACCCAGGGATGAAATGGTGTCCACCATCAGCAGGGCCGGGTGCCCGGCCGCGTCCATGGCCTTCCTGATATCGGGGATACGGCTCGTCACCCCGGTGGATGTTTCATTATGGACCACGCATACAGCCTTTATCAGGCCTTTCGAATCATCACGCAACTTTTCTTCCACCACTTCCGGGTCTACCCCCCGCCGCCAGTCCATGGGGATAAAATCCACTTCAAGGCCGAACCTCTTGGCAATATCGGACCACAGGGTTGCGAAGTGTCCCGTTTCGAACATGAGGACCCTGTCCCCCGCAGACAAGGTGTTCACTAAAGAGGCCTCCCAGGCCCCGGTACCAGAGGAAGGATAGAGGATAACCGGAGACTCACTTTGAACGATGCGCTTCAGCCCCTCAAGCACTTCGTGGCCGAGGCGGGCGAATTCGGGACCACGATGATCGATTGTGGACCTGGACATTGCGCGAAGGACCCGGTCCGGCACATTGGTGGGTCCTGGAATCTGCAGGAAGTGTCTGCCACTTTTTCCCATTGTCAAAAAACCTCCTAATAGGTGATTTATTCATACAAGAAATTCTTCTCAAGTTTAGACACCCGGTTGATTGCCGGGTGAAATCCGCGGATCATCAAATTCCGGTTCCGCTTCTTATTCTGCGAATCAGATTGTACCCACACTTTTCCGTTTGAGTGTCTCACGATAGAACTGAGGGTCGGTGTCCCCTTCCGTTGAAATTACAAGCACTCGGGAAGATTCGTTCAAGCCGATCTCTTGGGCCGGTCCGGCATAATTCGCATTGCTCAGAAGTTCATAGACCAGTCCAGAGGTAACAGCCCCTGACTCACCTGATATCACGGGAAGATCGCCTTCAGGAGGTCTTCCGAGCAGGCGCATACCCTTTAGGGCCACCCTGTCCGAACAGGCGATAAACGCATCGGCATTGTCGCGCAGGATCTCCCAGGCTATATTGCTCGGCTCCCCGCATGCAAGTCCCGCCATGATGGTCGGCATATCCCCTGTAACGGCATGAGCCGCCCCGTCATCCGCGACCGAGGACTTATGAAAACATGCGGCCTCGATCGGCTCCACTACGCCGTACCACGGCCTTTCACCTTTTTTTAAGACGGCGCAGAGAACGGCCGCGGCCAGAGAACCGACCCCCGCCTGCACGAATATATGCGTGGGCCTTTCTCCTCCAAGCTGATCAAAGGATTCCGTGATCAAGGTAGTGTAACCCTGCATTATATAGGTCGGAATCTCCTCGTAGCCTGGCCACGACGTATCCTGCAGGAGCACCCACCCCCTATCATCTGCGTGTCTTGCAGCCAGCCTTACCGCGTCGTCGTAATTTCCATCTATAACGGATGCCTCAGCCCCGTGGCCCCTGATCGCATTAAGCCTAGCGGAAGAAGAGCCTTTCGGCATATAAACCACCGCCCTGCAGCCAAGCTTTTCAGCCGTCCAGGCAACCGCCCTTCCATGATTGCCGTCTGTCGCTGTAACAAAGGTAATCCCCTCACCTTCTCCCGAATGGCTTACGATCCGATCGAAGGTCAGATCCTTACTTTCTAGGCCTAATCTTTCAGCCGTCACCTTGCCTATCGCGTAACTTGCCCCCAGCACCTTGAACGCCTTGAGATCGAAACGCTCATTCTCGCTTTTTACCCACAGCCCCCCTATTCCCAGACGGCTCGCAAGCCCCTCCAGGCATGCAAGAGGAGTGGGACGATACCCGGGCAGGCTCCTGTGAAAACGGATCACGGACTTAAGCGTGCCCCCGGGCAGGACTTCATCGACCTTGCCATCCGGGCCGCTAACACGCCTGCTGTTAAATTTACAATGGATCTCACTCATATTTCAGAAACTCCCGTTATGCTCGCGCTGTGTAAGGCCGCCCCTCAAAAAGAACACCCACGTTATGAGTGTATCAGAGGGCCTGATTTATCTGAAAAGGATTCACCTGGATTCGAAAAATACATTGTTCAAATGCTAATGTCATCCATTTTGGCATCAAAAAAAGATAAAGCCGGGGTTATTTCACAGCCCCGGCCTTAAGACTTCATCCAGGCATAACCTATTGTCACAGTGACACTACCCGGTTTTGACATCCTTTAACAGATGATAGTTTTCCATAAAAAGGCTCACCACGTCAGGATCAAAATGCGCGCCGGCCTGATCCCCCGCATATGTTTCAGCACCTTTTCCTCAGGCCATGCAGCCTTATAGACGCGTTCGATAATCTTGAGTTTCTTTTCCAAAATGCGGGCAAGCCTCGCAAGTTCCATCGTCATCACCGTTACCCGCCCGGTATGGTCTTTTGTCTCCTTGTGCCGCAGATCCATTACGTGAATCCACCCGCACATTGTCTGTTCATAACTGTCGAGCAATTCTGAATTGGCCTTGGTTATAATGTTCATGGCCCTGTTAATGAGGAAGTACAAAAGCAGCCCGGTGACAAAAACGAACACCCATCCCTTGACATTCTGGGCAAATTCGATTTTTTCAGGTGTTTTGAGCATAAGGCACACAATCAGATCGGATATATATCCAGAGGACACCGACCACGAGATATATGAATACGATTCTATGTTCCGGCCCCAATTTCACCTGGATTATCTCCTGTTATGATTAATACCGGCTACCCCTTGACAGCGGCTATCGCCTCGATCTCTATCTGAAACCCGAAATGAAGGTCCCTGGTCGGTACCATTGCCCGCGCAGGACGGTGCGCGCCGAAAAATCTCGAATACACCTCGTTCACCCGAGCCCACAGCTCTATATCCGAAATATAGACCGTGGTTTTAACGACCTGATCCGTATCGCTTCCCGCAGCCTCAAGTATCCCGGCCATGTTCTTCAATGCCTGTCCGGTCTGCTCTTCAATAGAACCTGTCACTTTTCCCCCTGTCTGAGGGTCTATCGGCAGCTGCCCCGACACATAGACCATGCCGCCGTTTACTATCGCCTGAGAGTAATGCCCTGCGGGTCTTGGGGCATCTTGAGTGGAAATCTTGATCATTTTCTTCACAACCTCCTTTCCACAATAGAACCATGCGGTTTAGGGTAATACCCTCTCCAGGTACAAGGCCTGACGCGTGGTCAGATCCAAACCCAAATCAGTTTGACTGATTTACCTTACTTCGGGATATCAAGGCCCTCTTCTCTGCAATATTCAAAAAATCTCTCCTTGTACCAGTGGACGCCTTTGTAGAAGCCGAACCATTCCGATTCGATGAAGTCATGGGCCGGTTCCGCATCTTCCACTTTCCTTCTGTTGAAGCGCTCTTTATCATAATTGGAAAAGGCCTTTTTCAACCAGCGATCTTCCGAATATTCCAGCTCCTCTTCTCCTTCACCGTAATACCCGGCCGTTACAAGATGCTCCTTCCACGCCTTGATTCTCTGTTTATCCGTGCCCGGCCTCAAAAGAGTCTCAAAAAGGTCATAGAAGCCGGGGTTACTCACGGCAGGGTCAAGATACTTTTCGTGTTCCGTCAAAAACCTGGTAAGCCAGACCGCGATTCCCTTGAAAGCGCGGGTGTAACGCTCCCTGTTGCACTTTATTCCTGACGACTTTGAAGCCTCGGAAAATTCTTCACTGTAATCGTAATAGTATGACCAATCCACAAAGGGCAGGTCCGGGTACTCCATTGCCTGTCCGTGACCATAGGCCGGGCAAGCCGAATCAAAAAGGCGGTCAAAACGGTCTTTGGTAAACCACCGGAAAGTCTTTGAAGCAAAATCAGAAAGGCAAAATGGAATCTTTCTCAAGGATGTGCATCCCTGAATGTCATTAACCTTGCTCAGCAGTCCTGAAAATCCTTGATGAGAAAAGGTGTCCGCATAGGCGTGAAGTGAAATGCCCAGCTTGACAAGGTCCCCGCTTTCAACCGCATTATCAAGTATCCGCCTGATCACCCGGGAGTTTTCCCTGCACCTCATTTTCTTGGGAAAACTGATACCCCGGCAGCCGGGGACAAAATGAAATGCAGCTGTATTTCCGATCATTGCCGAATAATTGAATGTCTTTATCCTGGTGTAGGAATGACAGGTCGCCATATTGAAAAAAGACGGCTTTCCATCCACCAGTGGAAGGGAGATATCTCCGGTCGGCTTTTCCTTAAGCCCTATTTGGTTTATCTTTGCATCGTCCACGAACTGAGAGGCGAATGCGATCCGGCCCGCACTCTTCTTTGTGAAGCCGCACGCCCTTGCAAATGAAAGGACCGCATAGTAATGCGCATCAATCTTCATCCCGGCCTCCTTTCTTTAGATATTTTGAGAACCCATACATTATTTTTTTTGCCAGGGCTGCAAAAGGTGAATGCGGCATCAATCAGTAATTAACATTTCCAGTTTCGCGATTCTTATCGGTAAAACCTGCTAATCGAGCCTGCAACAGCCCTCAATTTGCAACCGGATAAAGAGTTTGTTCCACGGTTAAGTGTCTGGCTGGAAAAATCAAAAGAGGTCTTTTTTGCACATTTTTATGTGCGCAGCGGCATAATATTGAAAACATGCATATGGAATAGTGCAAACCAGAAGAAAATTAAATTATTTCCGATATTTGACGTGCCAATCAATGCACATAAATATGTGCAACCTGATCTGAATGGTGTCCTTTTTTATTAAAGTATGGCAAATTAATGCACATAAAAATGTGCATTAAGATAATATACAGGCTTTTTTGTTTTTAATAAATATTTTAGCCTATTATAGAGCTGCATAAAATAAATGCAATCAAATTTTAACATTTTATTGAAAGCTTGCTGATGTATCAGGGATGATAAATACAGAACCCGCCATAATTGGGTCCATGCATAGGATCCCCTATTCCAGCAATATCGTCTGAGAATATCGGGAATAAGCCAAACAACATCCACGGCCCATCTGTCTGGTGCCGGTTGATTTTTTCCGGTTTTTCATTTATTTTCATATGAGGCTAAGGAAAACGTTCACCCGCATGCAGGAATCCGCGGATGAGCAGTGATTCAAATCTTTTTCATGGAGGAGGGATATGGCAAACTGCTGCGACATGAAAGAGGGAGATGTCTTTGTCTGTAATCTTTGCGGTCTGGAGTTAAAGGTTGCAAACCCCTGCAAATGCGAGACTGGCGAGGCCGGCTCATGCAATGTCCCGCTTCAGTGCTGCGGGCAGGAGATGGTAAAAAAAGTTTGAAGTCTTTTTACCGGACCCTTAAAAAAATCATACCCCTGACGATATTCCTGCTCATGTCTCTTTCAGCGGGCTTTATCGGCTCACAGTTCAGGCCGGGACAGTGGTATCAGACTCTTGTAAAGCCATCCTGGAACCCGCCTTCCTATATCTTTGCGCCTGTCTGGACGCTGCTCTATGTCATGATGGGTATTGCGGCCTGGCTTGTGTGGAAAGAAAAAAGGATAAAGGCCGTCTTTCCGGCGCTCCTCTTTTTCGTCATACAGCTCATCCTGAACACCATCTGGTCCTGTATATTTTTCGGGCTCCACAGGATTGACCTTGCCCTCTTCGATATTACCGCGCTCTGGGCGGCCGTGCTTGTTACGATGCTTATGTTCCGGAAAATCAGCAAAGCAGCGGGCATGCTTTTTCTCCCCTATATGGCGTGGGTCAGCTTTGCGGCCCTCCTTAACCTCCAGCTCCTGCGTCTCAATCCATAAGACAACGAGGCTTTCCCACAATAAGGAGAGAAAGTGAAGGGCACGGTTTTGCCAAACAGGCACGTAGTTTGCAGTGACTCGGGATTTAAATGACTTTCCTGCCTGCCCTGAAGCTCAACAGAGACCGGATTCGGAAGTACTTCGGCAAGCTGCCTGAAATTACCGGATCAACCCGGATTTACAAAGAGAAAGGACAAGAATGAAAAGTTGCAAGTACCTGCTTCTTTCAAACGCACTGATTGTCGGCAACATATTTGCCAATCTGCTTGGCTGGAAAATGGCCGCGACCTTATCCGAGGTCATGCTCCCCGATTACGCGAACGCCCTGGCGCCCTCTCTTGAAATAACAGGCCGCCTGATTACCATTACAGCATTCACTCTCATCCCTGCGATCATGTTCTGGTATGAACTTCCCTTCCGAAGGAGTCTGAAAAAGATCCTCACCAATAAACAGGTTGAACCAGGGGCACTTATGAAGGCCGGGAAAAGGCTCCTTAATGAACCATATCTGGTAGTAGCCATAGACCTTTTTGTATGGTGCTCTACGGCACTGATTTTTTCTGCCGTGATCTATTTGAACCAGGAGCTGAGGCATCTGGCACCGGGAGCAATGTTACGGGGCCTGGTTACCGGTCTTATAACCGTATCACTTGCCTTCTTCTACCTGGAGCATGTGCTTCAGCACCAGCTCGCACCTCTGCTTTTCCCGGAAGGCAGGCTGTACGACACCCCCGGAACCCTCAGGATAAAGGTCGGGACCAGGATAGCAGCCCTCATCCTCGCGGCGAGCATAGTCCCCCTTTCAGCCATCCACATGACCATACATGGCTCTCAAAAAGGCCTTCAAAGAGGAATTGAGCCCCTTCAGATACTGGAGAGGCTTCAATCGGTCATCCTCGTTGAAACCATAATCTTTTTGATTGCCGCGGCAGGGTTGGCATTTCTTGTATCGATCAACATCACGCGGCCCTTAAAGGAGATCATCAGCGTGCTGAGAGATGTGAGCAAAGGCATCCTTAACAGGAAGGTAAGGGTCAGCTCAAATGACGAGATAGGATACACGGGCGATATCATAAATGAGATGACGACAGGTCTCAGGGAAAAGGAGATGATCAAGGAGGCATTCGGAAAATATGTCTCAAAGGAGGTTCGAGATGAGGTGCTGTCGGGCCGCATCCCCCTTGACGGCGAGATAAAGGAGGTAACCATACTTTTCGCGGATCTGAGAGACTTCACGCCCATGACTGAGAAAAATGACCCGAAGGTGGTGGTCAGGATCGTCAACAGCTATTTCAGGGAGATGAGCGAGGCCATACAGGATAATGGGGGGCTGGTCCTCCAGTTTCTGGGTGATGAAGTCTACGCGGTTTTCGGGGCCCCGGTTTCAAGTCCGGATCACGCGGTAAAGGCGTTTCAGGCAGGAGTCGACATGAATAAGCGTCTGGTAGATCTCAACCGCTCCTTTGAGAAAAAAGGGCTGCCGATCCTTAAACACGGCATAGGCATCCATACGGGGCAGGCGGTTGCGGCAACCCTGGGAAGCCCTGACAGGCTTTCCTACCTTCTTGTGGGGGACACGGTCAATGTCGCGTCACGGCTTCAGTCGCTTACCAAGGAGCTGGGAACGGAGATGATAATATCAGGTGAAACCAGAAAAAATCTTGCCGATGAAGATCTCAGGGAAATATATCTCAGGTCCCTGCCGGCTACCGTTATCAGGGGGAAAAAGACCCCGATAGATATCTTCGCCGTTTCTTGAGCATATAAGAATGGATTGATCATCTCCAAAAGAGGTGATCCAGATGAAGCATTCTTTGCTCCGCTTACGCTTCGCTCAGTCCCGCTGCTTCGCAGTTGGCCCCCAGTTTCGAAGGGGATTCGAGTAAAGGACGAATAAATACCTGAGCAATACCTCACATAAAACAGGAGCCGGACAGTGGTAATGAAAAGGGCGATCAGCAGGCTGGTCATATTTCTCGTTATTCCGTTTATCATCATCTCTTTTACCGCTAAAGCCTCCCCGGCCTTTCAAAAACCGGCTATCGCCGATGAGACCTGCAAGGGGCTTGAGCTCAAACGGCCCGTTTCTCTCCCAAGGATGATCGTGCTGCCTCTTCAGTCTGAAAATCACGATTTTCATAATGAAACGGGTCTTGCTCTTCATTTTTATCTGAGCAATATTCTGGCGCTTCACACCGGACTGGACGAGTTCTGGTTCAGTTGGAGGATGAAAAGCCTTTTTCCCCATAAAGATGACCTTTTCGCGTATATCAGAGGCAGTACTCCTCTAAGCAACCCCGGCCTTCAGGCGGAAAAGCAAGGCATCAGGTACCTGCTTCAGGGAAAAGTCATGAAAACCGGAAAGGCCGTTAAGGTCTTTTTCGACCTCACGGATATTCAAAGAAGTGCTCATACCATGAAAACCGCTATTGAGATAAAAGATCCGGGCCGATTGGACCTTTTTGCGCTCGATTTCATAAGATGGCTCAAGGCATGCGGACTTTCCATGAGCCGGGATCAGGCTGAAAAGGCCATATGGAAAGAAGAGATATCTTTTACCGGGTTGTCATCTCTCGGCAAGGCCCTTGAGGATTATTACGCCCATTCCTATTGTCCGCCGGATGACATGCTTCAAATGGAAAGTTTTAATTCGGCCGTCAATCTCGCACCCGGTTCCTACATGGCAGCCGACCTGCTGGGGTGGGCGTTTTACAAAAACAGGCGGTACTCAGAGGCGCAAAGTCAATTTATCTCATCCCTGAAGATAAACCCTGCTGGCGCAGGCGCCTTAAGCGGCCTTATATGGTGCGCCGTCATGGCAGGCCATGAAGATGAGGGCTACCGCCTGGGACGCATACGAGCCCGGCTCAGAAACGAGCCCGAAGGCTACCGGCTGGCAATAATAGCGAACAGGTTCGGGAACATTGCTTCAAAGGCGGGAGAAAGGGACCGTTCCATCAGGATGTATGAAAAAGCCGCCGGATGTAATCCCTGGAAGAGCATCTATCTGACCAAACTGGCCTCGGAATATTCAAAGATCAACAAATATGAAAAGGCATTGAGGGTCCTTGATACGCCCCCTCCCCTTCCCTGGCCGAAGATGGAAAAAGAGAGGCTTCAGATAAAAAGGGCTCAAATACTTGTCAGATACGCCATGTTTTTAAAAAAATCGGAGAAATATAAAGAGGCCCTTTCCCGGCTTGAACAGGCCCTTGAGATAGAAACGAATAAAAAGGCCTCGGATATCATAAGACATATGGAGGATATAAGGGCTGAAATGCAGGATAAAAAACGAGGGCGAGGAAGGCCGAATGACAACCTGTAGACGGTTGAGTTTAGGCAAAAGGTTGTTTATTAAAGTGCCCATCTACAGATATATGAATTGTCACGGCTAAGTTTCCAGGTCGCGGCCATCAAGCATCCTGCCGCCTCTCAGATACATGCCCTGAGGGTCTATCCTTTTTCGCAGCATTTCCAGTTCCTCTTCCGTGGGTGATTCAAGGGCGCTGACATCATCCGCTACCCGGAGATCCCACTGGACATTTTCTCTTATATCTTCAATGGAAAAACCGGGATTGAACCTTAAAAGAATCATTTCACCCTGCTCGTCAAATCCGAAAAGACCCATGGTGGTCACAACGGCAAAAGGTCCCGTACCGGGTCTTAGACCCGCCTCCTCACGAGTCCCTCCCCCCTCAAGAAAACCGGGTGTGGTTATGAAATCAACCTTTTCAGGGAACCTGCGCCTTTCATGCTCCATGATAATTATCGTCTTTTCAGCAAGGCTTCCCAGATCGCAGCCCCCTCCGCTTCCGCCCAGTCTCACCCTGGGAGATCCGTAATCCCCGAAGCATGTCGTATTGATATTTCCGAACCTGTCAATCGATGCGGCAGCCAGAAGCGCCATATCCGCCCTTCCCGCGTGAAGCACCGCACCGAGCGTGTCAAAGGAGCCCCCCAGGAGCACCGAGCATGAATGAAGGGTGGGATCCACCGTAAAAAGAGGCACCCTTTCAGGCAGCTTGCCCATGACCACTCCGCCTTCGTGGCATATCACGGAATCGGGGGCATGAAGAGCCTTTGCCAGAAGGGCGGCCACTATAGGCCACTGTGTTCCCACCATCAATACGGCGTCGTTTTGAATGAGACGTGCGGCGGTTATAACCATCCGCTCAATATCCGTTGAAGTTCTACCGGTCATTGTCTTCGGGGAAATGGCGCGTCAATCTGCCGTAATCGACAGGTTCCGAAATAAAGGGCTCCGGGATAAGCGATCTGACCCGCCTATCCCCCAGAAGCCTCAGATACTGCTCCCTTCCTGAGACATTTAACACCCATTTATCGAGATATTGCTCAAAGTCCTTTTCAGTGGAGGTCTTTGTTCCGTAGTAGGCGTAGTATCTCCAGTCCATGTCATAGAAGCCTGCAACGGATGAAGGGTGCGCCCCCCAGGGCTCCTTTACCACCGCATTCACCCTGAAGGAAGGGATAAGGGTCCGGTTGGGGTCCCGCATGATCGTCTCTGTTTCCACTATCTCTTCCGCGCATATGATAATCTTATCACAGCTCAAAAGCCCGTATTTCGTTTCTCCCATTATTCCCCATGCCTGCGCGTTTCCGAACGCGTCGCAGCGCTGCACCTGCACTATTCCCAGATCGTGCCTGATGGGAGGCACGAGGCAGACCCTCTCACCCGTGAAAGGGGAATGTTCGAACCTGAGCCTGTTTTTCGCCCCGCCCGGATTTTTTTCACTGTCAAAGCCTGTTCCAAGGAGCGTCTTTGCGGCCACATAGGGAAGACCCATGGCACCGGCGTAAAAGGCCAGATTCAAGGCCAGTACGGAATACTCCTCCAGGCCTATGGTTCGGGGAATGCCTTGTATAACGGAGCGGGAAAAGCAATGGGCCTTGAGAGGAACCGGATTCCACACAAAGGCGGTTATCAGATTCTTCACGACCCCCGCGCCTATCATCTGATCCGCCAGGGTAAGGCCGACACAGGTCGAAAGAGTCAGGTCTTCCGTTTTTTGCCTGATTATCTCATGGGCCGCGGCATAGGGCTGGAGCTGGGTGAACCCACCCATATAAAGGGCTGATCCGTCTTTGACGTATTCCTTGACAGCCTCCGACATTGACATCAGTTTGTTTTGATGGGCCATGTTTTGCGGTCTCCGTTTAGAGACATGCTTTATGGGAAAAGGGGTGAAATCCTTACAAACCGGGCAAGCAACTTACTGTAAGTCGCATATACCTCCTGAAAATTCAAGTATTTTGGCCAAAGTACCGGCAAAGCACGCACCGGCCGAATGATACCGCTAACGGAACAAAGAAGAAATAAGAATTCCTTTTACAAGGCCGTTAAGCTTGAACAATGGCGCTGATATAGTATAATCGTATATTACGGAAATCGGATAAATAAATTCAACTTTATCAGGACACTCATTCCTATGAATAAAAAAAACCTTTTCAGAATCCTGATAATATATCCTCCCCTGATAAATCCGTCCGCACCCCCTCCGATTGGTGAATCGCTCCGGATATTCGATCAAGAGGGCCTCACAACGGAAAGATACGACGCGGGTATCGATTTTTTCAAAAACCATCTCTTTGATTCCAAAAGGTTCGAACGGATAACAGGGCTGATAAAAGAAAAAGATAAATCAGGTGTATTTGAAAAAAGGGATGATAAAACAAGGACAAGGGTATTTGAGGTATTAGAATCCGGGGAAAAGTTTAAGCAAAGGATTGTTCAGGCAGGAAGAGACCTTGATTTCTTCAAAAGTCAGGATTTTTACGAACCTTCTTCGTATATTACAAAGGCCTCAGAGATAGAATCACTTTGTGATGATCTTTCCCTTGCCTTTTATCCTTCCCGCATCCATTGGAACGGATTTTCAAGCCCCGACATCTTTGAACCGAAAGGACTTGCCGATCTTGTCCAAAATCCGGAGAAAAACCCGTTTATCGATTTTTTTGAAAAAGGCATGGATTTATCCGGCATCGGCAAATCAGACCTTTTGATCCTCGATATATCCGCCCAAAGCCAGATCCCCGCTTCCCTTACCCTGTCCGGCATATGCCGCAAAAGGGGATTTGCATGTCACATCGCCCTTATGGGTGATCCGGCGCTCCTGGAAAAGGCAGTGGGGTTTTCAGGAAGCCTTGTCCCGCCAAATGATGAGAGGGCGCTGTCAGTCCTGCTGGAAAAACTTGGTTTCAAAAAACGACCCGTCAATTATTACAAGAAGACAAGGGGGCTGCCGGCGGGGGGCTATCTCTGTCCTGAAAAGGTTATCGAGGCCGGCATGGGCGGTTCACGCGGAAAATTCCTCGATAGTCTGATTTCCGAACCGGGTGCTGATAAAAAAATCAGCGATATAAAAGATATCCTGAACATCCATAAGGCCATACGGCCCTCATGCGCAACCGGACTTTCGGGCCAGTGTCAACCTTTCTGCATTGCCGTCGAATCCCCGCTTGAATATAAGCCCGGCAAAGACGTCCTTTCCGCCCTTTTCAGCTCCGGGGTAAGACTCATCAAGTGGCACGCGCCCATGGACATGCCTGCGAGCGGCCCGGGATCCCTGACAAAGACTCTGTGGTCCGCCTCAAAATGCGGAATCTGGAATCACTTGGTAACATATGAAAAGGCGAACCCGGAACTGCTGCAGGGTCTTTTGAATTACGCCTCAAATAATCCTCATTACTGTCACTCCTGGGCAACGGTGGATTCCTCCGATACAAAGTCCGGCCGGACATTACATCATATCGAATCAGAAGAGCCTCCATACGGCAAGGTAACGCCTCTGCCCGGTTATCCGTTCTGGAGGGGATGCATGGACATCTTTCACCTGCTCGTTCATATAAACAGGAGCGGCACAAAGAAGGTCATGCGCTGGAGGATCGATGAATCAGGCACTTCAATCGATACCATAGGCGAAGGCATTACTTACCACTATAAAAAACCGGAAGATTTATCACCTCAATCGTTTGAACAGATATGCCTTCTGGTTGAGGCGGGAGGCGCGGTAGGCGCAAAGTGGATAAGACATAATCTTGAAAGGGCATATCTCATAGGTTTTGCCATGGAAAAGGGAGCCATAGCAGGCACTGTCAGCCTCAAGAACCCGAGGCGGGAATTTATCGAATATATGAAAGGCAAGACCGGGATCGACCTGGGCGATTTTGTCGAACGGGGCTATAACTCCGCAAGACCGCAATACAGGGGCCTTGGAATCGGAAGCGTTCTGGTAAAAGGCCTTACCGAAAGGGTGGGCGAAAAAAGGCTTTATTCCACCATCAGCTCGGACAATCTCGTGGCGCAGGAGATTGCGCGACGGACCGGGACAAAGAACGTGGCCGTCTATTACAGCGAGCGACTCGGCAAGGATGTCGGGGTATGGATACCGCGCTGGATGCTCAATGATTGATAACGGGATCACCTTTTACGGACCAAGAAATTTCTTTGGCACCCGGCACATTTCCTGATATAACCAAGCCAGGAACCTCATGGGAATATCTATCGGAATAATTTCAGCAAGAAACGCCGGCTACCACCCGAATATGCGGTTGTCGGCAGCCGCGCGCGAGCGAGGACACGGCGCCATACTGATAAATCCGTACACGGCCTGGTCGGGGCTTATTAAGGGCGATCACACCCTTTTCGGTGACCTTGAAAAAGGCAGGCCTGATATCATAGTGCCCCGCCAGGGCGCACAGGTAAGGGATTCATGCCTGGCCCTGCTTCGTCATCTGATTCTAATGGGAATCCCATCGGCCAACGACTTTGAAGCGGTTCTTGTTTCCAGAAATCAATATCTCACGCTTCAAAGTCTTGCCGGTGCCGGGATTCCGGTCCCGGACACGATGCTGGCGAACTCGGAAGACGTGCTCATGAAAGCGGCCGATCATATCGGCGGCTACCCCTTTGTGGCAAAACAGGTGAGCGGCAGACAGGGGCAGGGAATAATGCTTGTCCGATCAAGGAAGGACTGCCGTGATATAGCCACAAATCATCTCGATATCAACAAAGGCATCCTTCTGCAAAAATTTATTCCGCCCCAAGGCAGAAAGGACATAAGGGTCTTTGTCCTGGGAGATAAAGCGGTTGCATCGATGGAGTTAAAACCGAAACAGGGCGATTTCCGTGCCAATTACCACCTTTCAGGCATGAGCAAAGGGATTGAAATCGGCCCGCAACTCTCTCGAATTGCCGTCAAGGCCGCCTCGGTGATCGGACTCGACATAGCCGGAATCGATATGATCGTCGATGGAAACGGTAAAAGCCGTGTGGTGGAGGTAAATTATTCTCCCGGCTTTAAAGGCCTTGAAGCCGCCACAGGCATGGACATCGCAGGCATGATAATAGATCATGTACACCTGTGTTATTTAAATAAAAGAGGCACTGCAAAGACCGCTTGAATCGATAGGCCCCGGTTTTTTATCGGCCTTCACCTAACCGCCCTTCAGCCTGCTGACAGGGACCTCGTTATTAGTAAAAGGAGATACCGTTGCGGATATCGGACCTGAGTCTAACAAAAAATGAAACCGGAATCAGGGCATCGGCCAGGGTTGAATGGGAAGACTGTGAACAAGCCGGTCAGGAAGTGTTTATAGAGACTGAAAAAGAGTTTGAAAAAGATATATCCCTGAACCCACACAGTTTTCTTATAGGGTGTATCCTTCCCGCACTCAGGCTGGGAGAGAAAAGAATTTCGATTGAAGGCCGAATCTGTCCGGCCCTGAAAGAGGGGCTTGAAACCGTTGTGGCGGTAATCAGGCACTGGAACGGCAGCGCGTACGGTCCTATTAACATAGAATGCAAAATCCGCGAAAAGCCTAGCAGGGAAGCAACGGCCAAAAGGCATGCCGGAATATTTCTTTCAGGGGGAATCGACTCCCTTGCATCATTAAGGACGAACAAACTAAATTATCCCGACCGGCATCCCGGAGTGACAAGGGACTGTCTCTTTGTTCATGGTTTTGATATCGGGGGTGTAAAAAAAAGGGGGACCAAATACCACGTCTTTGAAAGGGCCAAAAAGGCCCTCAAGAAGATTTCCGAAAACGCCGGCACGAGACTGATACCGGTCTACACCAACATAAGGCACCTTTGCGATGAAAGGGAGTTCTGGCAGAATGATTTTTTCGGCGCGGTCCTGGCCTCCGTTGCCCATTGCTTTGATTCGATACTTGAAAGGGTCTACGTCGCCTCCTCCTATGATATCCCCAATCTTTCTCCCTGCGGCTCTCATCCCCTTATCGACCCGGAATACTCCAGTTATGAACTTAGGATCATACACAGAGACCTGTCCCTTTCAAGGCTTGAGAAGCTCAGAATCGTCGCCGGATGGGACGAGGCGCTTCAGAATCTGAGGGTCTGTCTGGCAAATGTCCCGGACAGGCTCAACTGCGGAAAATGCGAAAAATGCGTCCGCACCATGACAGGTCTTCTGGCCATAGGCGCACTTGATAGATGCGGCGCATTTGCCGAAAATGACGTCACTCCCGAACATTTCGAGGCATTTAAGATAACGATCAGGCACAGGGAGCCCTTTTACAGGGAGCTGATCCAACCGCTTAAGCATATAGGTCGAAAGGACCTTATCGATATGATTGAAAAAAAACTATGCGAGTAGGATACCGGTCTGTTCGAGGATTCTTATTCGCCGTGCTAGAGTCTGCCTGCGGGCGACTTGATCCGGTTTGCCCCAACTATTAATGGATGTTCGATTAAGCCACATAAAATAATCAGGGAGCGGAAACAATGGTCGACGGAAAGGTAACATACCGAACAGAGGGCTCGATAGCGGTCGTAGAGATTAACAACCCCCCCATGAATACCCTTGCCGAAGATGTAAGAGACGACATAGCCCGGGTATTTGACGAACTTGACGAGAAAAAGGATGAAATAAAGGTGGTTATCCTTACCGGTGCGGGAGAAAAGGCATTTATCGCGGGGGCCGACATCAGGGTCTTCACCGATATCACCCGTGAAAGCGCAAGGCTCAGGCTCAAGAGCTGGAGATTGAGGCAGCTCAGGATAGAAAATTTCGAAAGGCCCGTAATCTGCGCGATAAACGGATTCTGTCTGGGAGGGGGACTTGAATTGGCGATGTGCTGTGATATCAGGATCGCGGCCTCTCACGCCAAACTTGGTCAGCCCGAGATAAATCTGGGGATCATCCCCGGTTCAGGGGGCACTCAGAGGCTTTCAAGGCTTGTCGGGGAGGGTATCGCAAAGGAGATGATCTATACGGGCCGGTTTCTTGACGCGCAAGAGGCAAAGGCGATCGGTCTTGTGAACAAGGTCGTGCCCATGGAAGATCTAATGGACGAAGCGATGAAAACCGCCGGGATACTGGCTCAAAAGCCTGTACTTGCCTTAAGGGCGGCAAAAGAGGCGGTGCATAGAGGATTCAGCATGCCGGTCGAGCAAGGTCTGAGACTTGAATCAGACCTCTGGTGCTCACTCACCGGTACCGATGATCAGAGAGAAGGCGCCGCAGCGTTTCTGGAAAAACGAAAACCGGTGTTCACCGGAAAATAACAATCGGGTTGTTTCATGTCAGGGCGGGGTGGCGTTGGACGCCTCTGCAGAAAAGGAGAAGCCGGCTATGATTTCCCTTGTTTTGACCTATGTTTTCTTTTCCCTCATGCTCATTGTTTATGGAGCGCAGGTCTGACCCTTTATACACGGCCTCGGGTATATAAAGGTCTCCATAAATTTAATGATAGTACTGTTTCTCGTTGTTCCCTTTAGATTCCGCCTTCACATAAAGGCATTGAGACTCCTGCGTGAAGAGAGCCACACGGACAGCTCGATTTACCGCCTTCCGTGGAAGGAATTTATCCTCGACTTATCTGCGTGGTTTTCGATCGGCATATTACTGAGCGCCCTTTATATCATATTTTACGGGGCCCCCGTTACAACCGGAGTCAGTATAATTGTGGCATGCCTGTCCTTCGGGCTTTTCGGAGGTATGTTGAGCCTTCTTTCCGCGGAAAAGGAAATCATAGTCAAACTTGAATCAATCAGCTTTGACAAGATTATCATGCCTAAGAATTCCTTATCGGTAAGCAGGAAGATGCTCTTTCTTCTTTTCACCATGCTCACGGTAATGGGCGCTGTAATAATACTTCTGATAATAAACGACATAAACTATCTTCTCAAAAACAAACACGCCCTTAACACCGCCATCTATTCCGGAATATTCAAGGAGGTCATTTTTACCCTTGTCGTCCTTTTGTCGGTCACTTCGGTAATACTCGGCCGTTACTCATCCAATCTGAAGCGTGTCCTTCAGGTCCACATGAACGCCCTTGAAAAGGTGAGCATGGGCAATTACGACATGCAGATCCCGGTCGTGAGCAGCGATGAATTCAGCATCATAGCCTCAAAGACAAACGACATGATAGAAGGGCTCAAAGACAAGGAGTACTGTGAACTGACATTCGGTAAATACGTGACTCCTGAGATAAGCACCAAGATACTCAGGGGTGAGATATCCACCGAAGGGGAATTGAATGAGGCGACCATCCTCTTCTGCGACCTCAGAGGATACACACCTTTTGTAGAGAAAAGAGATCCAAAGGAGGTGGTAAAGTTCCTCAATGACTATTTTTCGGAAATGGAACATACCATAAGGGGACACAACGGCATCGTGCTCCAGTACATCGGAGACGAAATAGAGGCGGTTTTCGGGGCCCCCATTGAAGAACCCGATCACGCGGACAAGGCGGTCCAGGCGGCGCTTGAAATGCGCGAACGACTGGAGTCGCTCAACGACAAAAGGCGCAGTCTGGGAGAAGAGCCTATAAGGCACGGCATAGGGATACACACGGGCGTTGTTCTTGCAGGCAGTGTGGGAAGTCCCGAACGCCTCGTTTACGCCATGGTGGGAGACCCGGTGAATCTCGCATCCAGGATACAGGACCTGAACAAGAGGTACGGCACGGACATACTCATAAGCTCCGCCACGAAAGAGCTTTTAAAGGCAGGAGGATTAAACCTGGTCGGTCTGGGCAAGACTTCGATAAAAGGGAAAAGCGAGGAAATAGAACTCTACAAAGTGCTTTAATAAGGATCGGACATGGGTTTTCCATGATATAACGAATGCATTGAGGGGCTTTGCCGTCGCCCCTGGAAATTGACACTGAAGGATTTCACAGTGCGATCCGGAGAATTTCAGGCAAAAACCGTCCATTTGGATTTAATTTCAGGGAGCTCTTATGACAAAAGCTTTGGGCAGATGGTTCAAGGTTTATGAGGATGAAATCTCCCTTTTCTTGTGGGCGACACTGCTTCTTTTTCTGATTCGAAACGCAAACATACTTTTCAATAATTTCGCCGAAACCGCCTTCCTTAAAAGATACGGGGTTGAATACCTGCCCATAGTCTATATGGTAAATTCGATTACCACCTTTATTATAATGGGTTTTATGACCGGAATCATGGCCAGGGTTTCCGGCACCAGGCTCATGATGCATATGCTCTTTGTTTTCGGGGGCTCAATCGCATTCCTGCGATTTGTCATCCCCTTGGGCATAGATCTGCTCTACCCCCTTCTGTTCATATTAAAGGCGCAGTACGAGGTCCTGCTGGCCCTTCTATTCTGGAATCTCGCAAACGACCTCTTCAATACAAGGCAATCAAAAAGGCTGTTCCCACTGATAACGGCGGGAGGGGTCCTGGGAGGGGTTGTGGGCAGCTTTGCCACGCCGTTTCTGGCAGGATTGATCAGCATGGACAATCTCATGATTGTCTATCTGGTAATAAGCGTACTGGGCGCCCTTGCCGTCAGGAGGATGGGGGTCCTTTTTCCGACGCTGCTCATTTCCACAAAGAGGGCGGATAAGAAAACCCGGTTTTCATCCCTTGAGGAACTGAAGAAAGTCGTTCCCCTTATCAGGGAGTCCAAATTAATCAAGATACTTATAGTCATCACCCTGATGCCGAACGTGGTGATACCGATAATGAACTATCAGTTCAACTTTGCCATTGACCAGACCTTTGCCAGCGAAGGAGGCATGATAATCTTTTTCGGCTATTTCAGGGGGGTGCTGAATATCATAAGCCTGATCATTCTACTTTTCGTGGGAAGGATATACGGCAGATTCGGACTACCCCTGGCCCTCATGTTTCACCCCTTCAACTATATCATTGCATTTATGGCGTTTCTGCTCCGTTTTGATGTCTTCTCCGCGATGTACGCCAGGATATCCACCAACGTACTGAGGACCACCATTAACAACCCGGCAAGGGCCATACTTATGGGTGTATTTCCAAAATCGTACCGGGCGGTTATCTTTCCCTTTTTAAGGGGTACGGTTGTCAGGGTCGGGATTCTCGCGGGCTCGGGTTTCATAATCGTCTCAGAGGGATTCATTCATCCCAGGTACCTTTCTCTGGTGGCGGTTGTATTCGTAACGGCCTGGATGATCGCGACCATTTCACTCAAGAGGGGATATGCGGGGGTTGTTTCGGAGCTGATATCAAAGAATATGCTGGATCTCAAATCGATTGAAAAGGAAGATATCGCGCCTGTTTTCAATGACAGGCAGACGCGGCTTCAGCTGGTTGAGGAACTTCGGAATTCGCAGGGAGAAGACACCCTGTGGTATGCGGGGCTCCTCAAATCACTCAAGTTCAAGGATCTGGATTCCCGGATTCTGCCCCTGCTCCAAAAACAGGACGTCAAAACCAGGGCGGCTCTCATAGGCATGATTTCGGATAAGGCGGGAGAAGAAACCTTTGAGGTATTAAAAGAGTTTACCGATTTCAACAATCCCGAGATCATGGCCGCCATAATCAAGACGGCGAATCGTGTTTCCCCTGAAAATTCCCCTGCCTTCAACCGGCAGGTATTTGAAAAAAGCGCATCTCCTGAAGTAAGGGCATACGCACTCACAGCTCTTTACCGCAGCAGACCTGATGATTTCAGACAGGTGATCGAATCATGGCTTGAATCTCAAAAAGAAGATGAGAGGACGGGAGGAATCATTGCGGCAGGTGGTTCCGGCGACGCATCATTCACTCCAAGGCTCGAGGAGTTGCTCAAGGCCGGTCCGGAAAACAGAGAGGTCCTGATTCGCCTTTTCGAATCACTTAAGCTGCTGGGAAGCGAAAACCTCAACGATCTTGCCCTCGGTTACCTCAAACACCCCTCTGAGCCGATCCGGAAAGCGGCGCTCAATTCCTTTGAAATCACGAACAAAAATGACCTTTCAATCGGCATCGAAATGCTGGGAGATAATTCCCGGGCGATCAGGAACCTTGCAAAAGAAAAGATCCAGGACGCACCTTTCCAGGATCCCCAGATTCTTGTGGAATCCCTTATTATTCCCAGAAAAATCGTAAGGGACGGGATCTATGACATTCTCCTTTCCCTCAATATAAAGGACCTGGATATCTTCCGTTTCGCCCGCATGCAGGTGGAAAAAAGCTACAACTGTCTGGCAGAACAGGAGGCCCTTCGAAGGCTTCCCGGGGACAGCAAAACAAGGATGCTCATTGAGCATATCGGCCAGAGAAAATCCCTTTACATTGATAACGTGCTCAGGTGCCTGGCGGCAAAGGATAAATCAGGAAAGATGAGGATAATATGGCGAGGTATTACCTCCTCCAACTCGCGCATCAGATCAAACGGCCTGGAGGCCCTGGACGACCTGATTGACTCATCCCTTTCAAGAATCATGATGCCCCTGCTGGAGGATCAGCCGGCAGCCGGCAGTCTTGAAACAGGCAGGAAATATTTCAAGATCCCCGGTTTTGCACCGGGCGGAGACGCAATTTTTTCACACCTTCTTAAAACGGAAGACTGGGTAACGCTTTTGATAACCCTCTCTATTATTCAGGAAAAAGGCCCGGGGAAAATTGACTGGGAAATCATCAATAATCTCTCGGATAACAAAAACACTCACGTGCGGTTTCTGGCCGAAAACCTGATAGCAGGCCACGGCAACGACCCATTGGACAGGGGGATACCTATGGAAAATCAAACGAGTATTCCGGACAAGGTTCTTTATCTCAAAAGAATCGATATATTCCAGGGACTCTCTGTGAATGAACTGGCGGCGGTGGCTTCCGTAACCGAAGATATCGTTTATCCAAAAGAGGAGACAGTTATAAGAGAAGGTGAACAGGGCGAAGACATGTACCTTGTAATAGAAGGTGAGGTTGCGGTTCTCAAGGACTGGGGGGAAAAGGAAACGCTTGAACTCGATCATATAACGGCAGGTGACTATTTTGGAGAAATGGCACTCATTGAAAACACGGTAAGATCCGCCACTATCCGTACCCTGAGTGAATGCAGATTCCTTTTTCTTCACAAACGTGAATTTGAGGAAATCGTAAAGGAATATCCTCAGATCGCCCTTCACATATGCCGTGTATTGAGCGCGAGATTGAGAAAATCCCATGAAAAACTGAAAAGATATGAGATGAGATAGGACTTGTTTTTTTGGCCCGGTACTTTTAACCCTGAAAAAGGTGTGATCATGCAGATTAAAATACACCGAACTCTGAAATATTTTATCATGGTCTTTTTTTTGACGGGGGCCCATTTCAGCTTTCCGGGTCAGTGCGAGGCTGATCAAAGGGCCCTTAAAAATTCAATCGGCATGGAATTCCTCCTTATTCCAGGTGGCACCTTTACAATGGGAAGCCCCCCCGCCGAGGGGGGTGACCCGGGGGAAATCCAGCATAAGGTTACGATAGGCAGGCCATTTTATATCCAAAAAACCGAAGTCACTCTGGGCCAGTGGCGGGCAGTCATGGGCAGGCGGTTTTTCTTCCCGAGAAAGGGCGAGGATAATATGCCGGTTGTAAGGGTATCCTGGTATGACTGCGTGGATTTCATTGAAAGGCTCAACAAAAAGGGCAACGGGTATTACAGGCTCCCTACGGAAGCGGAGTGGGAATATGCCTGCAGGGCGGGCAGCAGTGATGCATATGCGTGGGGGGATGTCCTTGATTGTACAACGGCTATGTTCTGCAATAACAGCCTGAAGGGAAAGAGTTGTGTCCAATATTTCAGGTCCAGGGGGCTTTACTCAGATCAACCGGCCCCTGTAGGAAGCTTCAGCCCTAATGCATGGGGCATATACGACATGCATGGGAATGTGTGGGAATGGTGTCACGACCGATACGGGGATTACCCTGAAAACCGGGTCACTGACCCTTGCGGACCTAAAGATGGTACCAACAGGGTTCGCAGGGGTGGGAGCTGGTTCGGTCCCGCTGAAAGGTGCAGATCGGCCAATCGAAACTCAGGTCACCCGGCAAGCAGATTCAGGACCACCGGATTCAGACTTATATGGTGTGACAAGCCCGACTGTATCTGCCTGGAGGAACACCAGGCAAGGCACAGATGGATAGACGAAGACCCGGACGGCCCTTAGAAATCCAACTGTTCCCGATTTTCCCCGTGCCTTAAGATCTTGAAATTCGCAATCCATGCCATATTATGCCGAAAGCGCTTAGTGGTAGAACAGGAGTTGTCTTATGAAAATCGCATTTGTGATGGACCCCCTTAGATCTATTGAACCCACGAATGAAACCACCAGTCATCTCATGTATGAATGCAACCAGAGGGGGCACAGTGTGTATTTTCTGGAACCCCATGATGTCTACATAAGAAAGGATGAAGTAGTGGCCAGGATGAGAGACATCTCGGTTACCCGCGATCTTTCCATGAAAAAATACTGGCGTTCAATAATTCAGTGCACAAAACGGGAGGAGCTGATATTTGAAACCCTCACCGATCTGGACGCCCTGTTTCTTAGAAAAGACCCTCCCCTTGTCTATCAGTCATTGGAATTTCTGTCCCTTGTCAGAGACAAGGTGTTTATCATAAACGACACCCTTGGACAGATTCTCGGAAACAGCAAACTCTATACTCTCAATTTTCCCGAAATCATCCCTCAAACGCATGTGTCCAGGGACCCAGGAAGGCTCAAGAGGGTAATCGAGGGGTTCGGCGGAGCAATGGTGGTCAAACCCCTTCAACGATACGGAGGAGAGGGGGTTATCAAGGTAAGCACAAGGGATGAGGAGAATCTGATCTCTCTGACAAACTACTACGTGAAGGCATACAATGCCTACCACAGCCGGGAACCTATAATGGTGCAGGAATATCTTGATATCGTAAAAATACAGGGAGACGTCAGGATATTGCTCTTAAACGGTGAAATTGTGGGCGCAATGAGGAGGAAACCAAAAAAGGGAGACTTCAGGACGAATATCCATGCCGGGGCAAAGGCATACAAGCACAAGGTCACTGAAAAGGAAAAACAGATCTGTCTTATCATAAAGGACCGTTTGATAAAGGATGGCCTCTTTTTTGTGGGCATAGACGTCATAGGAGACAAACTGGTTGAAGTAAACTGCGTAAGCCCCGGAGGGATACCCCGGATAAACCGGCTTGACGATGTAAAAATCGAACGGGATGTGATAGATTTTATCGAGGAACGGGTCAGGGATTTAAATCGCGGTCACAAGAGATAGTGTGGAATCCGAAAAGAGGGAAGAGCCATAGGAATCTTATCTGCCGTAAAAGAATATCATGAACCTATGAATAGGCGCCTTGCTGCCCTGATCATGATCATCCTCTGCACCTTTTCCTGTACCGTGGAAAACAAAGGGCTGCCGTTAAAGATAGGTCTTTCGGAAGAACCGAGGACACTCAATATCTGGTTTGCAACCGACGCCAACTCCGGGAAGGTGCTCTCGCTTATCTATCAGCCCCTTTATTTAAGGGACCCTGTTTCACTCAAAATGGTGCCGTGGCTGGCGGAGCAGATGCCTCAATTTGATCCCGCGAATCTGTCATACACCGTCAGGCTCAGGCATGCGAAGTGGTCGGACGGAACCGATGTAACCTCGGAAGACATAGCCTTTACCGGAAATCTTATCAAGGATTTCAAGATACCCAGGTTCAGATCCAGGTGGGAGTTCATAAAGAGGATCGAGACCCCTGACAAACGCACCGTAAGGTTTTTCCTTACCAGGCCCAAGGCCGTTTTTCTGAGCAGGACACTAACCACTCCCATCGTCCAGAAAAGGCAATGGGCAAAGGTGGTTCAAAAGGCCGCAAAGAGCATGAAACCCTTAAGGGCGTTGTTGAACCACCATCCTGAGGATCCTGTGGGTTGCGGCCCCTATATGCTTAAGGAGTGGAGACAGGGGGCATATGTTCACATGCAGAGAAACAGGCATTTTTTCGGCCGGGGAAAAACCATAAACGGCCGACTGCTTGGGCCGCACGTGAACGATCTGATTTTCAAGATCTACGGGACCACGGATGTTGCAATCCTTTCCCTTAAAAAGGGAAGCATAGATATGTCCTGGTGGGGAATTCAGCCCGGGTACCTTGACGAACTGAAAGAGCACAAGGACATAAAGGTCTTTCTGAGTGAAAAAAGCGCGCTTTACTTCATGGGATTCAATCTGCGAAGAGGCCCCTTTGACGACGCGAATCTCAGGAGGGCTGTGGCCACTCTTATTGACAAGGATTTTATAATATCGCGAATCCTTCAGGGTTACGCAATCAAGATGCATTCGGTCGTCCCGCCCGGTAACAGGTTCTGGTACTGCCCCGATCTGCCCTTATACGGTGAAGGCCTTACAGCTGAGGCACGCGTAAAAAAGGCGTACCATATTCTCAAACGGTCGGGTTACGACTGGGATCTTCCTCCTGTTGATGACAACGGGAACGTGGTCAAGGCTAACGGCCTTCGTCTGCCCGGGGGTAAGCCTATGGGAAGATTCACCATACTTACGCCCCCGGCCGACTATGACCCCCACCGCGCCATGTGCGGAATGATGATACAGGAATGGCTCAGGGCCTTCGGAATGCCGGCCTTTGCCAGACCGATGTCTTTCAGTTCTCTTCTGCAGCAGGTCAAGGCCCGGCACGACTTCGACCTCTTTATACTGGGTTACGGAAGGCTGTCCCTTGATGCCGGATATCTGGGGGTCTTTTTCCATTCGGCAAACGACAGGGAGAGAGGCTGGAACATGAGCGGTTACAACAATCCCCGTTTCGACAGACTGGCTGAGCGCTCAACAGGCTTAATGGACATCAACAGAAGAAGGGATGTTATCCTGGAGATGCAAAGGATAATACTTGGAGACGTCCCCTATGTTCCGATCTATAACCCTATGATCAGTGAAGCGGTAAGGACCGACAGGTTTACCGGATGGGTCGAGACGCTGGGAGGGATCGGGAACATATGGTCCTTCTGCCAGGTCAGGGCAGTCGAAGTAACCGATTGATCTTTGAATCAAGACCTGAATTGGACGATGGATCCAGGTCGGAGCAACAAAAACGCCTTTTTCCGGTTCGGCACCAGAGGCGAGCAGCCGTCGGCTGCCTGCAAAACAGATAAGGAAACAAGCCGCTGGCCTGAAAACCGAAGGCTCAATGCAATAAACCACAGGACTCTCATATGGCACTCAACAGATACGTGGCCCTGAGGCTCGGACAGATTATAATAATCTTTTTTATTATATTGACGGTGCTCTTTGTCCTGTTCCGAATCGCGCCGGGTGATCCGATCGAAAGGATGGTGGACCCCACCATGACACCTGAAGACGCCGAGATACTGATTTCCCAGCTCGGCCTTGATAAACCGATAAGCGTCCAGTATCTTTACTATCTCAAGAATTTTTTCTCGGGAAACATGGGGACGTCCTTTCATTACGGAAGGCCGGTGCTCAAGATAATCCTGGACCGTCTGCCCAACACTATTCTTCTTTTCACAACATCGATTATGCTTTCAGCCTTTTTCGGGGTTTTTCTGGGAAAGATCGCCTCATGGGCCAAGGGAAGCTTTAAGGATACGGCCATGACCATCGGGGCGCTCGTCTGTCATACAATGTTTCTGCCCTGGATCGCCCTTTTGATGATCTGGTTTTTTGCCTACAAGGTCGGCTGGTTTCCCCTGACCGGAATGATCACACCCGAGATCTGGCTGGATCCCGGTTCAGGGTCCCTGAAAAAGGCACTGGACATAATACATCACATGATACTCCCCCTCGGGACGCTTTTTCTCATCCATTTCGGCAGCTACCTCCTTATTATGAGGAGCAGCATGCTTGAGACCCTCAAAGAGGACTACATATTAACGGCAAGGGCAAAAGGGCTTGAAGAAAAGATCATACGGAACCATCACGCGGCCCCTAATGCCGCCCTGCCGGTAGTCACAAGCATAGGGCTCAGTCTCGCCTTTTCCATAAACGGCGGCGCGCTGACCGAAACCGTATTCACCTGGCCCGGTCTGGGCAGGGAGCTGGTTTTCTCTGTAAGCAACAATGACTATCCGCTTGCCCAGGCATCCTTTCTGCTCATAGCGGCAGTCGTGCTTGTGGCAAATGTTATCGTCGATGTACTTTATGCATACCTGGACCCCAGGATAAGATATTAAAAGGCTGAAACACCTTCAGTCTATACGGAGGTTTCAGATTTGACTTCAAGACCGGCTCGACTTACGGACAGATACCACTGGATACAACGCTTCCTTGAAGGATGGGCACTGTTCAGGGAAAGCCTTGTGGGAAAGATAGGCCTCACCCTCCTGGTAGTATTCGCCTTTATGGCCCTGGGCAGTTTCATCCCTCCCATGATCAGCCCCATGTATCATCCCATGACGGGGGTCGACCCCCAGATATCTTTTTCAACCGGCCCCAGTTTCAGGCACTGGCTGGGCACCGATTTCATCGGAAGGGATATTCTGAGTCAGCTTCTGGCAGGTGCGAGAGTGGCCTTCATAGTCGGCATCTCAGCGGCCTTTATGAGCATAGTTATCGGGACGACCATAGGCATGGTCGCCGGCTATTCGGGCAGATCCACGGACGCATTCCTGATGAGATCGGCCGACATGATAATGGTAATGCCCACACTGCTGGTGGTACTCATCCTTTCATCTCTTTTCGGGCAGCTCAATATATGGGTCATCGTAATATTGATTGCGCTTTTCAGGTGGCCCGGGGTTGCGCGCGTAATAAGGGCACAGACCCTCTCGCTCAAACAAAGGCCTTTTATCGACGCGGCAAAGGTTGCCGGCGCAGGGCATCTGAGAATCATCTTCAGGCATATCATGCCGAACGTCCTGCCCCTGGCATTTCTGTATATGACCTTCAGGGTGACCTCCGCTATCATTATAGAGGCGGCACTGGCCTTTCTGGGCTTTGGAGATCCAGGCACGGTCAGCTGGGGAATGATGCTGCAGTGGGTCTGGAAAACCGGCCACATGTTTCAGGCCCCCTACTGGCTCCTGCCCCCCGGGATATGCATCTCCATGATCACCCTTTCCTTTTACATGCTGGGTCGTGCCATGGATGAAGTCCTTGACCCGAGGCTCAGAAGGAATTCCGAGGCCGGATGATATGGCTCTACTCGACGTCAAAAAACTGAACGTGGGATACCAGACGAAAAAGGGCTTCCTCAAGGCGGTGGATGATGTCTCTTTTTCCCTTGATTCAGGCAGGTCGCTTGGGCTGGTCGGAGAATCCGGGTGCGGAAAGACGACCATAGGAAAGGCGATCATGGGGCTCCTGCCGCCGAATGCATCCGTAACCGGAGGGAACATCTTCTTTCAGGAAAAAGACTTAAATGCAATACCGGAAAACGAGTTTAGATCAATCAGGTGGAGTAAGATCGCAATGATCTTCCAGGCGGCAATGAATGCGCTTAACCCGGTTCACAAGGTCGGTGCGCAGATAGGTGAGGCCATAAAGGCCCATAACAGTGAAATGCCCGCAAAGGAGGTCTCAAAAAATGTCGAAGAACTCTTTGACCTCGTAGGCATCCCGGCAGAGCGCATAAATGACTATCCTCATCAATACAGCGGGGGCATGAAGCAGCGTGCCGTAATTGCCATGGCGCTTTCGTGCCGTCCGAATCTAATAATCGCCGATGAGCCGACCACAGCCCTGGATGTCATAGTCCAGGATCAGATACTCGGGGAGATCAAAAAACTTCAGGATGGATTTCACATTGGGATCATCTATATCTCACACGACATATCCGTGGTAGCGGATATCTGTCATAACATTGCGGTAATGTACGCGGGTCAGATTATTGAAATCGGCAGGAGGGAAGAAGTCTTCGACAATCCTGTTCATCCCTACACAAAGGCGCTTCTGGCATCCTTTCCTACGCTTACCGGGGAAAAGCTCCGACTTGAGCCGATACCCGGTGAGGCCCCCAATCTGGTCTGCGTCCTTAAAGGATGCAGGTTCTGTGACAGGTGTACGACCGCAACGGATAAGTGCCGCAATGAACCTCCGCCCTGGGTTGAAATTACCCGGACACATAAGGCACTTTGCTTCGGCTGATCGTTTCATACAGGCAAAAAATGGCACCCCAAAAAGAACACATAATCAGACTCGAACAGGTAAGCAAGACCTACAGGGGCAAAAGAAACCTGATGGGTAAAAGGCGCAAAGACGTAACAGCCCTTGACAGGATCTCTCTTGCCGTCATGAAGGGAGAAATATTCGGGCTTATTGGGGAAAGCGGCAGCGGCAAGACCACCGCAGGCCGTCTGATAACCAAGCTGGAGGAGCCTGAAAAGGGTAATATATATCTTGATGGGATTGACATAGGCGGGCTTAAGGGGAAGGCTCTTAAAGAATTCAGACAAAAGGTCCAGATGATATTCCAGGATCCTTACCAGTCGCTGAATCCCCATATGTCGGTTATCGACACGGTATCCGAACCCCTTTCAATCCACAGGAAAGGAGACAGGTGGAAGATAAAAGAGATGGCTGAAGAGGCCATCAAGACAGTCGGGCTCTCACCGCCTCAGGACTATTTCCAAAGCTTTCCGCATCAGTTAAGCGGAGGTCAGAGACAAAGGGTCGCAATTGCCAGGGCAATGGTCATCCGACCCGGTTTCGTCGTGGCCGATGAGCCGACATCCATGCTGGACGCCTCCATATCGGCTCAGATCTTCAATATCCTTCTTGATATGAGAGACAGGTTCCATGTGACCATTTTCTTCATCAGCCACAGTCTTGCCGCGGCCCGCTATCTCTGTGACCGTATAGCCGTGATATACAGGGGAAACATGGTTGAGCTCGGGCCGGGAAAAGATCTCATAAACAACCCGGCTCACCCCTACACAAAGGCCCTCATAGATGCCCTTCCCAGCTACGGCAATCCAAGGGGCTTTGAGCCGTACGGGACGCTTCTCACCAATCGGCACAGGGGCCACTACGATCTGCAGGGTTGCCCCTTTCATGAAAGGTGCGCAGTTTCAAAAGGGCTTGAATGCAGCAGACAAAGGCCCCTTTTAAAGGAGATTGAGAAGGATCATTTTGTCGCCTGTTTTCAGACGGAGGATTGATTGAACAATCCCGGCCCGGATGTACGGACGCGCAGGCCGAAAGGCTCCACAATCTCAGCAGAAACCATTTTCAAGTGGCCAGGTTCACTGAAAGGAATTAATAGGTTTATCAAGTCAATTCAAGGAGATGTCTTATGCCCTACCCTTTTGTTTTATCCATACCCCACTGTTCTCACCGCGTTCCGGATGATATCAGGCCCGCCATAGCACTCACCGACAAGGAGATACTGGAATCCGTCGACAGAGGAACAGGTGAGATATTCGGGGCACTGCCGGCCGCCGCGGTCCTGCGCGCAGAATGGAGCCGTCTGGTTGTGGATCTTAACAGGACTCCGGGCAGGCTTGATGAAAAGGGCGTAATAGCAAAGACGGATTACCATGGAAGGAGGATCTTTTACAGAGGCTCTGAGCCGGATAAGGAGCAAACTGAAGACAGAATCGACATGTATTACCGGCCATTTCACGAAAAACTTTCCGGCCGTTTTGAAAATCCGGGGATAAAGGCTATTTTTGACTGTCATTCGCTCAATGGTACCGGCCCAAGGGATGCCCCTGATGCCGGCAGGAAAAGAAGTGACATCACCCTCAGCAACTATGGAGACGGACATGGGAAAAGGGTTCCCGGCGCAGGCGGCATCACCTGCCCGCCCGACACCATGAACGGCATAAAAGAGGCCTTTGAAAAATCCGGTTTCTCAGTTTCTCTCAATTACCCCTACAGGGGCGGATATATCATGTATCATTACGGCCATGATTTTGAAACGACAGGAAAGATAGGTATCCAGATCGAACTCAATCAAGACCTTTACCTGGACGGAAGTTCCCACATGTCCTCAAAATCAAGGCTGGCAGAGGTGGGTAAAAAGATAAGGGATTCATTTGATGCTGTCGCAAGGTTGTTCGAAGGCCCCTTATAAAACAGGTCTGCCGCTTCCAATGGCTTGAATCTGCAAACCTTGCCGAGACATCACTCACTTCGCCTTATTCTCCGAAACCTGGAACATACCGAAACCAGAATATATAAGACACCTGCCAGCACGATGGTTGTCGCCCCTGCCGGCAGGTCAGGACCGTAACTCAATACGAGCCCCCCTGTTGTTACGGCGGAGGTAAATATCACGGAAAGGCCCATCATCTGCCACAATCTACGTGAAAAGTGCCCTGCAACAGCGACGGGAAGCGTAAGAAGGGCTATTACCATGACGATACCCACCACTGTAACAAGCAATACCACGGTCAAGGCGGTTAGGCAGAGAAGCAGCAGGTAAAAGAACTCCACATGGATACCCCTCAGTCTTGCGAACTCCTCATCAAAACAGACCGCCATCAACTGGTTGTAAAACAGGAGTCCCGCAACAACGACGAGCAGATCAAGACCCCCTATCAGCCAAAGTTCGGAAGATGAAACCATGAGGATATTACCGAACAGATAGCTCATAAGGTCTTCGTTGTATCCCGGTGTCTTGAATATGAATAAGATACCGGTTGCCATGCCGATGGCCCAGACAGCCCCTATGACGGTATCCTCCCTCTGCCTGGCCTTCAGGCCCACAAGTCCTATGACGGCGGCGGACAAAAGTGCCGCCGCAACCGCACCGTAAAGAGGATGAATCCACTCCCAGTCATAGACGACCTCAAGATACCTGGCCGCGCCCATACCCCCCAGGACACTGTGTGCGATACCACCGGCGACATAGGTGATTCTCCTGGTAACCACATAACTTCCGATAATTCCACAGGCTATGCTTGCCAAAATGCCGGTCAAAAGCGCGTTTTGCAGAAAGGCATGAACCTGAAGGTCTGTCAGGAATTCAACCATTCATGCCCCTCCTCCGAGCATCGGTGATCATGTCTCACCATCCTCATGTCAGCCCCGTAGATTTCATTTATCATCTCACCGGAGATCTCACTTGTGGGATGAACGATTACCCTCATATTTACGCATGCAACGCTCTTGACATAGCATGATACAAAGCCGAGATCATGAGTAACCAGCAGCAGCGTGATGCTGTCGTTTAACTCCTTGAGGATCTCAAAAAATTCCGTTTCCATCACTGAATCGACATTTGAGGTAGGCTCATCCAGCAGAAGCAGTTCCGGTTCCGAGGCGAGAGCCCTTGCAATAAGGACGCGCTGCCTCTGGCCACCTGAAAGATCTGAGAAGGATCGGTTCTTCACTTCGCTTAATCCCACCTTTTTGAGCGCACCGTCTGCCGCCGCCTTGTCCTTTCTCCTGAAAGGCCCCAGCCCCATGCCGCTACCCATCCGCCCCATCAAAACGACATCCCTGACCGAGACAGGGAAAAGCGGATCAAGAGACGCCTGTTGAGGCATATAACCTATCCGGCGACGCACCCTTGACGGCTGCTCTCCAAAGACCGTTACCCTGCCCCTGGTCGGTTTTAACAACCCCAGAATCAATTTCAGGAGTGTGGTCTTGCCTCCTGCGTTCGGACCCACCACGGAGAGGAAGTCCTTTTCATAGACACTCATGTTGACATCCCTTAAAACCGTGTGGCCGTTATATGAAAACGACACATCGGCCAGGTTGATAACAGGCCTTTTTCCGATTTCCGTTGCCATTAGAGATTCTCCCTGATGCTCTCGGCCATTGTCGCCAGACCGCCGATATAATCCCTTGGAAGAGGATCCATCTTTATAACCGCCCCTCCGATAGCCTCAGCTATGGTTCCGGCATCCCTTTCGGAGAACTGGGGCTGCACAAAGATCACCTTTACACCTCCTTTTCGTGCCCTTTCAATCAGCCTTGCAATCTGTTTCGCACCCGGCTGCTTTCCTTCCATCTCCACAGCCACCTGTACCAGGCCATAGGATTCGGCAAAATATCCGAAGGCCGGGTGAAATACAAATATGCTCCGCCCTCTAAACGGGGCAAGATTTTTCGTTATCCCGGCGTCAAGGACGTCAAGGTCATCCTGAAAAACCTTGAAATTTCTCTCGAACTCGGCGGACCAGCCGGGGTTTAATCGTGAAAGGGCACTGCATATCGTTTCCGCCTGCCTCTTTACCCTTTTGGGATCAAGCCATATGTGAGGATCAGGTCTTTGCCCCCCTTTCCGATCATTGAAATACCTCAGTTCGATTCCCTTTCTCATGTCAACAATAATGAGGTCCTTGTGTGTATTGCGGATCTTCTTTATGAAGCCTTCTTCGAAGGGCGTACCTATTCTGAAATAGATCTGCGCACCTGCAAGCCGTGAGAGCTGCTTCGGCGTCGGTTCATAGGTGGCGGGTGATCTGCCAGGCCCTACCATAACCTCCACATCGACATGATCGCCTCCTATACGCTCAACAAAGCAGGCCTGCGGCAGGATGCTCACAAAGGCCTTTATCCTTTCACCTTCACCTGCCTGGCAACAGGGACTGAACAGGGCACTTATCCAACAGAAAAGGAGCACCCACAGAAACGGTTTTTTCATTTACATATCCCTTTATTATCTTTCTGATCCTGGTTCTAATCCAATCCGGTTTTCATCCGGAAATTCATCAGACCCCTTGATTTGATTGACGTCAGCCCTTGACATTGGCGCATACCAGTACCGGCTCATTGCAGTACACACAATTTTCAAAAGGGTGATCTGTAGAAAAATCATCCCAGTGACGCTTCTGATTAGGAGACAGGATGCCTGTTCCATTGCAGAGAGGACAGGTGCTTCCCAGGGCGTTCACTATGGCGGTGCGGATAAATTGAGATCTGTTGGGAAGATCCTTGATCATCTTTCCCAGATCTTCGTCCACCTTGAATGTGATTATTTCCAGCTTCTTTTTCATATGGTGCAGTCCTCCGGCACAGTAATATTAAGTAATACTTCTAAATATTACATGGTAACGCCCGCATGTCAACCCAGGATACACCGTCTACATGCGATAAACTCAACCTGGATCCATTCATAAAAAATCAAGATTCAGACGGTACGGTAGAAATTTATCCCCGAACCCGCTCCGAGCCTGTCGAGCCGTGGCATCGAACAAGCCCAACAGGGGCTAGGCCGAGAAACGGGGACCCGTTCGAGGAGCCGGTGGAGCCCGGGAACCACGAGTAAGGCGCAGGATTTATACGCCGCGGGAGCCTTCTTGACGGCATATCATGCCCCAACAGCTATAAATACTTGACAAATAAAGGAGAAGAAAATAGCGTTCCTTCATAATATTTTGGAATCTGAATCAGAATATCAATGATCCATTATCCACGAAAAGGCAGGGTGCTTCTACGGGGCGGATGTGAAAGGACGGAAAATGACTCGAGGTGAAATCAAGGGGGGGGTATGCGGTTTTGTTACTGTGGTCAAGGCTGAAAAAGCAGAGACAGGAAAAATAAATCTCAAGATTACCAGCGCATGTCCGAACATAAAAAAGGTGGCTGAAGAGCTTACCGAAATTGATCCGATGGAGGAGATATTCAAGAGGGCGGCCTCAACGAAGGTATACGAGATCATGAGTAAACACAGCCCACATCCTTCCTGTATCGTCGGATCGGGGATATTGAAGACGATAGAGGTTGAGGCGGGTCTTGCACTGCCGCAAGATGCGCATATCAAGATCGAGAAGTAAACAAAAAAACCTGAGGCTGATAACAGATTTTTACAGGAGAAATAGTTCATGACCGTGACTAAAGAGACACTTACAGATTCCTTGTTTACAAAAAACGACCTGTCAAGAGACGATGCCTCCGGCGTTCTGGAATCACTTCTGGAATTGATCAAGGCCACCCTTGAAAGCCGGGATGATCTTTTGATAAGCGGATTTGGAAAGTTCTGCGTGAAAGGCAAGAGAAATCGCAGGGGTAGAAATCCGGCAACAGGCGAAGAGCTTACACTCGCTGCAAGAAACGTCGTAACGTTCAAATGCTCTTCAGTCTTAAAAGACAAGCTGAATAAAGACAGGTCCTGAATCACGCCCACACGTATAAAACAGCTTGTCAGACATAGTGAGACCACATTTTTTCGTTACTGCAGTTTCAGTAAGAATCTCCATCTCGAAGTCGCTTATGACGTCTTTTTTTTACTGAAAGAATCGCATGTCTACAGCCTCCCTCAAAACGGAGTTCCACCCGAAGTCAAAAGCGCGCTTGACCGTCTCAAAAGATCTGATTTCAGATCCCGGTTCAGTCTGACCCCGGAGGAATGCGCATACGTAAACAACAGAGGCCTGTCTTGCATAAACGCACACGCCCGGAGATTTATAACAGATAGATTGTCCGCCTCTTTTCCCCTGAATGACCGCAAACAGACTCCCATGAAGGGACATCCAGTCTTCAAGGCGCAACACGCCACGGCGACCTGCTGCAGGAGCTGTCTTGAGAAATGGCATGGAATAAAAAAGGGCCGCAACCTGTCCGATAGGCAGATATCATTCATTGTCGAACTTATAATGGCCTGGATAAGAATCCGGGCGGTAGATCAAACGAAAGGCGGACAGTTGAGGCTTTTCTGAATAGAGTTCTTCCTTGAATATCATCCTGCCTGGCGGCAAAATCTTATTTGACATCCTTCAAGTTTTTGCATGGTCTACTTTCCGTGACTTGTCTCTATATCTTCGAATATCCTTTCAACAACAAAGGTTCAATAAGTCTTGAATGTCTCGGATTAAATGCCGGCCGGTGAATCCTTATCATCCGGAGGACAGGGTTTTCATCTACTCATCCGGGCTCAAAAAAAAGATCGCACCGGAATACCGTATATTCCCGATGCGATCTTTTTCTATTGTTTCCGGCAGGAAAGATATCTTTCCTGCTCTATGTTAAAGGAGATTTGACTTACATCATTCCTCCCATTCCTCCCATTCCTCCCATACCGCCGCCCGGCATAGCAGGCGCGTCTTCCTTGTCCTTGGGCTTATCAGCGATCATCGCCCCTGTGGTAAGAAGCATTGATGAAACAGAAGCGGCATTCTGAAGGGCGAATCTGGTGACCTTTGTAGGATCGATGATTCCCGCAGCCATAAGATCTTCGTAAACGCCCTTTTCCGCGTTATAACCGAAGCCGCCCTTGCCTTCCTTTACCTTTTCCACTACCACGGAACCTTCTGCACCGGCGTTGTTTGCGATCTGGCGGACCGGCTCTTCAAGGGCCCTTAAAACAAGATTGACTCCGGACTGCTCCTCGCCTTCGAGCTCAAGTGCGGCTACAGCAGCAAGCACACGCAGGAGGGCCACACCACCACCGGGAACGACTCCTTCCTCTACAGCCGCCCTTGTGGCGTTCAGCGCATCTTCCACCCTGGCCTTTTTTTCCTTCATCTCGATCTCGGTCGCAGCGCCTACATTGATCACGGCAACGCCACCGATCAGCTTGGCCAGTCTTTCCTGAAGTTTCTCACGATCGTAATCAGAGGTGGTCTCATCAATCTGCGCCCTGATCTGCTTTACTCTGCCTTCCAGGTCGGCCCTGCTACCGCCTCCGTCTACTATTGTAGTGTTATCCTTGTCTATGGTCACGGTCTTTGCCGTTCCAAGGTCATTAAGGCTGACATTTTCAAGTTTCAGCCCGAGGTCCTCGGATATGACCTTTCCGCCCGTAAGGATGGCGATATCTTCCAGCATGGCCTTTCTTCTGTCACCAAACCCGGGGGCCTTGACAGCCGCCACCTGGAGGGTTCCTCGAAGCCTGTTGACCACCAGGGTCGCCAGGGCCTCACCTTCGACGTCTTCTGCTATGATAAGAAGAGGCCTGCCCATCTTGGCGATCTGCTCAAGGATGGGGATAAGGTCCTTCATTACGCTGACCTTTTTCTCATTAAGGAGAATGTAAGGCTCGCTCAGGCTTGTTTCCATCTTTTCAGGATTTGTCACAAAGTAAGGTGAAAGGTATCCGCGGTCAAACTGCATACCCTCAACCACCTCAAGGGTCGTTTCCATGCTTTTTGCTTCCTCGACCGTGATTACGCCCTCTTTTCCGACTTTGTTCATTGATTCGGCAATAATATTTCCGATGGTCGCGTCATTGTTGGCGGATATGGAACCTACCTGCGCGATCTCATCCTGATCCTTGGTGGGTTTGGAGAGCTTCTTAAGCTCTTCGATGGCAACCGCTACTGCCTTTTCAATTCCCCTCTTTATGGCCATGGGATTTACTCCGGCTGCCACCAGCTTGGAGCCTTCCCTGTAGATGCACTGGGCAAGAACGGTAGCAGTGGTGGTTCCATCACCAGCGACATCAGATGTCTTTGATGCCACTTCCTTAACCATCTGGGCGCCCATGTTCTCGAACTTGTCTTCCAGTTCTATTTCCTTTGCTACAGTAACGCCATCTTTCGTGATATTGGGTGAACCCCAGGACTTATCGAGAATAACATTCCTTCCTTTGGGTCCCAAGGTTACCTTTACAGCGTTAGCAAGGGCGTCCACGCCTCTCAACATGGCTTCCCTCGCCTTTACATCATACTTAATATCTTTTGCCATTCTAAATTTCCTCCTTCGATTTTTCTAATATTTTCAAACTGATTGGAATAGGATGAACGTTACTCAATGATGGCAATTATATCGTCTTCCCTCATAATAAGGTATTCTTCGCCCTCAATCTTGATCTCGGTACCGGCATATTTTCCGAAAAGCACCTTGTCTCCGGCCTTTACTTCGAGTGCAATTTTCTTACCATCATCCGCGACCTTACCATCACCAACAGCTATTATTTCCCCTTCAACGGGTTTTTCTTTGGCGGTATCAGGTATGATAATCCCACCCTTCGTCTTTTCCTCTTCATCAACCCTCTTGACTATTACTCTGTCATGCAATGGTTTTACTTTCATTTTTTCTATCTCCTCCTGATATTTTTTTTGTAGAGCTTTTTTATAAATACCGGGTAACATCAAAAACCGAAAAGGTCCCCGGAAATTCACAGAGGCAAATTAACACCTGTTAATAACAGATCAATCGTCATACAACTTTTACGTGCCATATTTGATCTTAACAGCAAAAAATTAAGGTCGGCATTGGAAATGTCAAGGGGGCTGCTCTAAAAAAATCGCGCATAAAATCCTCCCATGAAGCATGATGAATCGTCCTCAGGCGCTCAGTCTTTTACATTCGCCTCAGGTATCATCAGACCGAGTATTACCCTGAATGTCATATAATCAAAAGGTTTAAAGGCCCCTCGATATGCCGCAACAGCAGCGCAACCGCAACGGGCGCAATCCGCGTCGTCACCATAGGTGCATAATTTTACGCTCCCATCAGACCTGAAACATCTAACTATGCTGGATACAGGGCATGCCGAAAAACCGTTCCATTTCGAAAAATCGCCCCGTGTGGAAAATTGTCTCGCCATTGCACCGGTAAATGCGATCTTTTCACCGAACCTCTTTCTTAAACGGACAAGCCTTCTTATTATCAGGTTTCGCTGCTCAAGGGGGATTAAAAGATCCGGGCCCGATGAAGACCGGTTGGGAGTATAAAAGGAAAAGCCCACCCCCTTTACCGGAAGACTCATCATTTCATAGGCGAATTCTTCTATACATCCGCTGTTCATTGCCGAGACAGTCATATGAACGATAGGCGGTCTTTTCGCCTTTTTCAGATTTTCTACCGCAGTGTCAAACACCCCTTTTCCCCTGATACGATCATTGACCTCCCTGGTGCCCTCAAGGGAAAGTACCCACTGACCGTTTTCAAGTTCCGGAAAGCCTTTTGTGCCGTTTGTGAAGGCAAGCAGGGTATCGAATATCGTTCCGGCCCTTATGCACACCTCCGGTCGCAGAGCAGGTTCACCGCCGTACAGTATGGCCGCCCTGAATCCCTTCTTCCTCAACGACTTCATAAATGAGATAATTTGAACGTCGTCCATCTCCTGGGGATGCTCCTGCCTCCACCAGTAGCAATGAGTGCATCTTAGGTTGCAGCGATTCGTTATATCGATTGCCGCGGCAGTCGGGCTGTCCGCTAAGAGCCACCTGGCAATGATCACGCTCCAGGCAGGCAGCTTCTTAACCACCTTGCGGATCATGCCGGTATTTAAGCTGGCTGATTTCTTCAAGGTCCTTCTTCCCTGTGTTCAGGCTTTATTGTCTGGCATTCATAAATGAAACAGGACAGCTCCGTAAAAAGCCTGCTCATAGCGCTTTGCCGCAGCATATCGGGAACAAAGGCGAACTATAGGACGATTCACAAGTGATCCCGCAGATTGATGTGGAATTGGAAAGATAGCCGTTCAGGGATGGAAACCGGATAATTCCAGGCGGGTCAAGGCTTGTCCTGTCTGCTGCTTTTATCGTCCGGATCGGACTCGGAACTATCGGCCGGTCTCCTTACGGTGATCAACTCGTCGCACACCCGGCACCTGAAACTGACAGCATCCTTTTTGATCTTTTCCGGGGCAATCACATATTTTTCCCCGCATTCCTCGCAAAATACTATCATCTGGACGCCCCCCTATTTTCCATCTCTCCAGAGTCTTATCTCCGCTCTCAAGGCCCTGAATTCGCTCTTTATAACCTCTTTCAATTCATCGAGGGCATAAGCAAAGGCCTCATGCGCCTGTCTCAGGTCCCTTTCTTCAACTTCCCTCCTGCCATCCTGCTCATAAACGGGCACAGGTGCAGGTTCTTCCTCAAGGACCTCTTCAGTACCCTGCCTGGATTCGACGTCCTTTTCCGATTCCTTCCGGGCGGCAGAATTTCCCGCATATGATACCTGCTCCTTCAGCTCCTTGAACCTGTTTATATCTTTTGAGAGAATCTGCTGAATATCCTTTTCACCCATTTCCGGCGAACCTGTAATCCTTTCAAAATCGGCATATACCGAGTGCAGCAGTTTTACGGAATCAGGATGGGCATCCCCTTTTTTGATATTTAGATATTTACCTAGAGATTTAAGTAACTTAAGGAAGGTAAGAAGCATCATGTCATCTTTCAGCTCCTCCGACACAGCCTCAATTTCTTCCCCGAACCTGGCCATGGCACCTTCGGTTATCTCCCAGTCAATGGCCAGTACAGCCGCCTTTAACCCTTCTATCGGCGCGGCCCCCACCTCTTCGCTGTCCTCATCCGCAAACAGGCTGTTAAGCCTTCCGTCCACCTCGGTTACGATGCTCTCATCTTTTTCTGAGTTCACTTGCACCCCTCCTCAATGAAGTTCCTTTTGCAGGGAACTGACGGTTAACGAAATAATCTTTTTCAGGGTTGCAACCACATTTTCCCCGGTTATGGCGCTGGCAGGAAAGGAAGGAACCTTAAGGCGACTGTTCATATCTTTATCCATTGTCTCAAGAGACATCAGGGGGATATCCATTTTCCGCAGGTCCTGTTTGTTGTACTGCAACACCAGGGGAATTTTGAATATACTCTTGTGGTATTCTGCGAGATTTTCCTGAAGGTTTTTCAGGGAAATCAGATTTTTCTTTCTCTGTACCTGCATGGAATCGGCCACAAAAACAACCCCGTCCACACCCTGAAGCACCAGTTTTCTTGTGGCATTGTACTTTACCTGGCCGGGAACAGTGTACATCTGGATTTTAACGTCGAATCCCTTAATTTTCCCGATCTCAAATGGAAGGAAGTCAAAAAACAGGGTCCTGTCACCATGGGTCTTAATGCTGACCATTTCAGATTTTATACGCTCCTTGAATTTTTTGTTTATATATTCAAGGTTGGTTGTCTTACCGCCCCTTCCCGGGCCGTAATATACGATCTTTACCTGAAGCTCCTTCTTTTTCAGATTGATAAAAGCCAAGATTGCTCCCTCATGATATTTTTCGGGTCATTATCAACGGATTCCGGCAGGCACCCGGTTATAATTATCTATTGAATACCTCTTTCAGTCTCCCTGCGGCCTTTTTTATCCTTAGTCGCAAAAAACCAAGAGAAACATCCTTTCCGAATATGGCCAAAAGGAGAAAACCATCTCCTACCCGGCTCGAGTGGATGCTTTCATTTTCCCCCTCGTGAAAAAGCAGGGAAAACTTGTCCTCTCCCAATATCTTTGCCATGGCGTCCACGGCTCCGAAATTGGCTGCCGAAAGGGCCGCCAGAGAGTAAATGTCATACCCGCATTTTCCGTTGTCGCAGTTTGAGACCATGTTGCCGGCCATGTCTATCACCAGCACACATCTTACGCCGATCTTAATTAGGTCTTCAGTCAAGATATCTTCTATCTTGTCCAATTCCTCCTGACCAAGGGCTAATTCCATTTGGATATTTCCTCAGAAAAGCTCATTTTCAAGTCAATTATACCATAGAAGGGATGCAACCCCTCTGCCAGCCATTGTCTTCAAGTCTCATTCAACATCATGATCCGCCGGAGGCGGGAAATGATAAAGTACACCGGGGCAGGCAAAGCATCCCGATTAATTTCCCGTGGCTGTCCGGGGAAGGATATTCCATTGCCAACCGCAAACATTCATTACCGAATACCAAGCTCAACTAGGTGCCTTTTTATTCTATGACTCTGATTTTCACAAATATATCAATTTTATCCTACCATGTTTTTTTTTGCCAGTATAATCTGTCTTCCTGAGCCTCTTGATCCACCATTAAGGCACCACCCGTCCCGCCCCAACGGGATTGCCTTCGATCACTTACGACCGGCGGCGTATCATCCGCCTGAATTAGAGGGCCGATTCCGGATTATTTCTTTTATCGATTTACCATGAGTAATATTTACCGACAATTTCTTATGATCGGAGAACAGCCATAAGGGCCGGGGTTTTCAGGATCAAGCCGTTCCAAAACAGTTGACAAGTTTCTTGACAATCCTATAGATTTGGTAATTAGTGCCCATCAGAAAACCAAACATTGCCCGGCAGCAAAGGCACATCCTTTTCACACGAAACGTGTGGTGCCATGGACAGGAAAGGCCGCACCGAATCGGACACGGGGTCGAAAAGAGGTTAATTACTGATATGTCCCTTCAAGGTAATCTGGAAACATTTAATCTCACCAGCCTTTTACAGCTGCTCTCTGATGATCAAAAGACAGGTGTCCTCCAGGTAAACAACAATGAAAACAGCGTAAAGATATTCATGAAGGACGGCATCATAGTATCGGCCACAAGCACCCAGACCAATATGCAGCTGGGAAACCTCATGCTGTCCAGAAAGATTATCTCCCACGAGGATCTGATGGGGTGTCTGAAAGAGGCAAAGGAGCAGAAGCGGAAACTTGGAGGAGTACTCATAAAAAATGGTTTCTGCTCCAAGGAGGATCTTAGAGAACTCCTTCATTACCAGGTGAAAGAGATCCTTTATACCCTGTTTTTATGGAATTCGGGCCAGTTCGAGTACAAGGATGTAAATCTCAATGTAGAGGGCAAGCTCTTAACCGTAATAAATACGATGGAAATACTTCTCGAGGCATCCAGACGAATCGATGAGTGGTCGCTTATTACGGAACTTATCCCGAGTGATGACATTGTTTTCAAGATATCCGACAAGTCACGGGATAGAGATGAAGTAAAACTGAATAACGAGGAATGGAACGTCCTCTCCCTAATAGACGGCAATAGCTCTGTAAGACATCTCATTGAGAAAAGCAGGCAGGATGAATTCGAAGTTTTCAAGAATCTTTATTCACTGTTCTCCTCCGGCCTAATCGAAAAAGCGAAAAAAGGAGAGGATATAGAAGAAATATTTCCTGAAATAATAGATCTATATCTTGAAATTGTCGAAGTCATCCAAATGGCCCTTCAAAAAGAACTGGGAGACAGGACACATAGTTTTTTTGAACAGTGCAAAGAAGACCTCCTATCGGATCAGAACTCCTTTTTCAAAGACATGCATCTGCAGAGCGAACATGAAGAAAATCGCAGATCATTGCTTGAAGCCCTGCAATGTCATGAGAAGATAGAGGATGGAAGCGAAATCCTTCAAGACGGTTTCATAAGTCTCTTTGACAGTCTTTTAGGCAAGGAAAACAGTATGCTCGGAAAACAGATAACCAAAGGCACCATCAGGGAAATAAATCAGATAGTGTCTGCCGCCGACCATTATCACAGGGAAACCCCTGAAAAGAAAAAGCATACGCAGGGGCTTCAGGTTTTTCTGGAACGATTCGATTCAGATCTGGATGATGGGAAGGATTCCGCAAGGTCATCCGGAGGCAAGTTCTCTTTTTTCAAAAAGAAATGATGTCAACGACTATAGGCCGAAACCGACAGCCTGAGTACCTGCAGGATTCGTGTCCCTAGGATCGTTCAGGCTGAAGGACTCAACCCGAGGCTTCACACTGATACGAGGTTTGGACAGGAAAGGCGTTTAATCACTCACCTGATATCTTTATCCCTCCAAAGGCAAGCACTGATAATGCCGCAGTTCTCAGCACAGTCTGTCCGATAAAAATGGCATCCTCAGGAAAATATTGTTCAAATAAAAGGATATAGTCGGCAGCAAACAAAAGCACAACGGTTAAGATAACTATATTTATGAGTCCGGCAAGCTTTCCGCCCGCAAATTTGACCCTCGCCTTGTTGAAACCTACGAGTACCAGTATGTAAATAAAAGAGATAAAAAGGAGCACAATATACTTTGTAGACATTTTATTAACCTCGGGGAACAGATTTTTTCTGCGTGATCAAAATTATATCCGGCTCTCTTCCCGCACTTAAATGGATCATCAGTCTCCCACTACCAGGCCTACGACATGGCTGCCTTTATTGGGCCCCTTGCTTATCTCGGTAATGTACTTCACAACCACACTCATCTTCCTGATGGCTGAATGAGCGTAAAACATCACCTCATTTAAAGAATCGCCCTTGGTTATGTCTTCCAGCAGTTCCGCTTCACTGTCAGCAACCATGAGCTCGACAAGATTATCCCTCTGCTCATGTACGCCCAGATGGTACACCCTCTTTCCTCCTCCAGGGGAGGGGGTAAAGATGTCAGCTGAAATAAAATTGAGCAAGGGGCCTGAAGATACCTCGATCATCTCAACTTCAGGGCTTTTTTTAATCAATTCTTCAAGGCTGTTCATCAGGGCTGAAGCCCCACTTTTATTCCCCCGCTCCTGCAGTTCGGATCCCAGTAGGGAAACTAACTCCCCCTTTTTCTGATCATTGATCGAGGCTTCTTTGATTATGTCTTGGAGCCTGTCGAGCAAATTGTCGGATGTTTCCGTCTCGAGGATAGATTGAACAATCCCCGGGACAACCTTATCCAGGGGGCAGTCTGCGTTGATAAGATTTTTATAATCAAAAAGCGCCTCCTTGTAGAGTCCCTGCTCCAGGTAGGCGTTCGCCTTGTCCAGATTGGACAAGGCGTTTTCTCTGCTACCCATGGCAGAGTCAAGGATATCTTTTTCTCTCATTGAAAGGGCTGGAACTCCCGGCTCCTTATCCTGAACATGGAGGTCTTCTTTAATAGAGGCTATTTTACCCTTTACGGTCTCAACAATCTTGGGATCAGGCCGGGTGGGGTCAGAAATAATCCCTTCGTAAACCCCCAGGGCCTCCTCATACAGACCCATGGAATAATAAACGTCAGCCTCCTTGAGCCTTGATTCAACCCTTTTGTCTTCATCTGCTGATGAGGTGTTCACCCATTCGCCCCTTATAGGATATTACAAGCCAACCGCTCCCAGCCTAAAGAAAAAAATATTCATCAAGGAATTATAAGTGAGTCAGGCGTGCCTGTCAATGATTGAACCGGCCCCCAAATCCACCACCAAGGCGTCATCTGCCCCGCTGAAGCTGGATTCCTTTTAATGGCTTAGGCCCTGCCACGCATGGTTCATACAATCTGAACCCGAAATACGTCACAATCTTACATGGAATTTTCAGGTTTCACGCATTTTCCCCCATCAGGCGACCGAGGCTGACCAGATGGGCCTTTTCCTCCTCCGCTATATCAAACAGCAGGCGTTTCGTCCCTTTGTCCTTTAATGAGACGGAATATCGCATGTACAGATCAAGGGCCTGGGCCTCCAGCATCATAGCGAGACTTAGGATATCGGGGACGCTCTTTGTCGTCTCCCTGTTCTTTTCAATGAATTCCTTCGCGGTGAAGCCCCCCTCCATTATATCGGGTGAGATTTCCTTTTCAAATACCTCCCTGTCGGCGACAGAGGAATCGAGCTCAAGATACTTTTCAAAGAACCTCTCCTTGTGCCTTTCCTCTATTTCGGAAAGTCTCCTTAAAAGATCACTTGCCTCCTTGTCGTTAATCGTATCAAAAAGTTCCCTGTAAAAACCTCTGAGGCCCTCTTCCATGCCGTAGGCGATAATTATTACATCCCTTGCCGTCTCATCACCCTTCAAAAACGTCATCCCGGCTTCCGCGGGGCCGTAAGCTGTCCCCCCGTTCCAGGCCTTTATCCCTCCCTTGAGATTATATACCTCATCGAATCCCTTACCCGAAAGAATCTGCGCCCCGGCCCGGCTTCTTCCCCCAATGGCGCAATAGGTTATGACCGGTTTATCATGTTCGATTTCTTTGACTCGTTCGGCTAGCTCTGGCAGGGGGATCAGAATCGCACCCGGAATCCTCTCTTTTTCATACTCGGACGGCTGACGAACATCAAGGAGGGTATAGGTTCCCGCTTCATGCTTGTCTATATAGCTTCTTACCTCTTCACCGTCCATATTTTCCACCGGGGTCAGAAATTGTCTCCAGCGCATGATCTTTATCTCCCATATCTCTGAGGTCTTAAAACACGCCGCATTAACCGCCTAAAAGGACTTTCCGCCGATCTCGGTCTTCCTCGGACGATCCTTCAGGGTCTATTCCATTCTCCCCCAACCGACTGAATTGAAATGGTAATATATCACATACACACGGCATTTTGGCATAAAATGTCAATCTGTCATTACAAGTCAAATCAAGTCCCGGACACTTGTCTCATCTATTCAATGTAGGACAGCCGGTTGCAGGATCGAATTATCTTGATTTCTATTTTTCCTTATATTATTCTGATTTAAGTTATTTAAACTAATAATAAAATAGTGTGATTAATCGCACTTCACCATGAAGAAAAAAACGGCATATTATGTTTTTCAAATATTTATTTGTTTTAACTCATACTTGTCTAAGCTTATAAATGGCTATTAATACACGCATTCCGAAATTTCTGACGCTGCAATAATGAAGGAAACCGGCATGGATAAGCCTGAAATGTCAGAGACTGCCCTGGATATCAAAGCTTACGGTTATATGATCAAGCCTTCACGACCTGATGAATATCTATCCCGAAATATAATAATGGGAGATGGTGAATTTCCAAAGTGCAAAACAGTAATTTCGGACAGACCCGATTTTGCGGGTAACCGCAACGGCCGATCTTAGGGCTTTGGAATATGACATATTTCCGGAATTCAAACAGTAAAGAGTCGGGAGCCAAAGGACCGTGCGTGGGGTTAACCCCTTAAAGGGAACCAGGACATTCAATCCTCAGTTTCAACATGAAAAATTTGATATGAAAAAGACTTCTTTATCGCCAACAAAAGGGCTCCTTTTCAAAATCACATTACTGGTTTCAGTATTGCTGATATTCAGTATCTGCATATCCATGTTCGGATCTATCAAAATACAAACCAAAATCATAAAAGATGAACTTATAGGCAAGAGCATCCTTATCTCACGGCACCTTTCATCCAGCGTGGAAAATGCTTTCAGCTCCTCGAACTGGCAATTTTTGGAAAAACAATTCAAAGAAATAACTTCATCCAAAGATATCATTTTCTTAACTCTTCTGAAGCCTGACGGCAAGGAATACCTGACCTCAGGCGAAAAAGAACTGGGGAAGCTATTTCATGATAAAGCCGCCACAGTTGGTTCGAACAGCGTTTCAAGAGATGCATTACTACCTGAAACCGGAGAACACATCAAAATTATCATAACGCCCATTGAACTGGGAAAAGGCAGATGGCATCTGCTGACGGGTGTTTCAATGCAGAAGGTCAAAAAAGCCAACATCGTTATTTTCAGGGACAGCATTTACTATGGAAGCATAATCTTTCTGGTGGGCGTTCTTTTGTCCTTCAGATTCGCCAGATATTTCACAAAGCCGATCACTAATTTGATGAAGGGAACAAAAGAGATCGCCAAAGGGAATCTTGATCATTACATCGCCATAAACAGCAATGATGAAATCGGCATGCTGGCCAATTCCTTTAACGAGATGACCCAGGAATTAAAAAATTCCATGACCTCACGTGATATCCTTTCAAATGAAATAGCAGAAAGGACTCAGGTTGAACTGGCGCTGAGAAACAGCGAAGAAAACTACCGGCTTCTCGTTAAACATGCTCCTGCAGGGATTGCGGAACTTGAGCTGAAAACTCATCGGTTCTTGAGTCTTAACGATGTCATATGTGAATACTGCGGTTACAAGAAAAGCAAACTCCTTTCAATGAAATTCACTGATCTTCTGACAGATGAGAGCAGACAGGCGTTTTTAGAAAGAATGTCAAGAATGACAGAGGGCAGATCCTCACCCTACCCGGCTGAATACAATATCAAGGGCAATAACAACAAGATTCTTTATGTAGTTATAAATACAAGACATATTTATGACAAAAGGGGCAAGCCATCCAGGCTTATGCTGGTCGTACATGATATCTCCGACATAAAGCAGGCGGAACAAAAACTCAGGAAAAGCGAAGAAAAATATCGAAATATTTTGGAAAACATGGAAGACGGGTATGTTGAACTCGACCTTGAGGGTAATTTCACTTTCGTAAATAGCGCGACATGCAAATTTTTCGGCTATGAAAAAAAAGAAATGCTCGGGATGAACTACAGTCACTTTATGGACGAAGACAACGCCAAACAACTCTTCAAGTTGTTCGACAATGTATACAAAACCGGAATTCCTTCCAGGCGGATATGGTTTGAAATTGCCAGAAAAGACGGTAAAAAGGGATATCTGGAACTTTCTGTCGTCCTGATGAAAGATCAGGAGGGAAAAATCATCGGTTTCAGGGAATTCTCAAGAGATATAAGCGAAAAGATGAGAGCGGATGAACTCCAGCAGGCCAAAGCTGCCGCAGAAGCGGCCAATGAAGCCAAAAGTGAATTCCTGGCCAAGATGAGCCATGAGATAAGAACTCCGTTAAACGGGATCATAGGGATGACCGAACTTGTTATGGATACGGAACTTAATGAAAACCAGAAGAGCCTGCTTTCAACGCTTAACACCGAGGCGAATTCCCTGCTCGATCTCATAAACGACATCCTCGATTTTTCAAAAATCGAATCCGGGAAACTGGAGCTTGAGGTGGTTTCTTTCGATCTCAGGGCCCTTGTCGAAGGCATTGCCAAAGGCGCGGCCATGAGAGCTGAAAAAAAGGGACTTGAACTTCTGTTTTTTCTCTCCTCTAAAATTCCTCCGATAGTTGAAGGCGACCCGGGAAGACTTCGACAGATCCTGGTAAATCTCCTGGATAATGCCATCAAGTTTACTCAAAAAGGTGAAATTCACCTGCTGGCAGATCTTGCCAGCGCCGGCACCGGTCAAATAGAGGTTTCATTTCAGATAAAGGATACCGGCATAGGAATATCTACCGAAGAAATAGACAAGATATTTGAAAGCTTCACTCAGGCGGACAGCTCGACAACCAGAAAATATGGAGGATCAGGACTTGGAACCACCATATCAAAACAGCTGGTTGAATTGATGGGCGGGGACATCTCTGTTGAAAGCGAGGAAGGAAAAGGTACGACCTTCAGGTTTTCCGTAAGTTTCAAGGAATCCACGGAAGGCGTGCATATTCCTAAAACCGAATACCACGGACTGGCAGGGCTCACCGTTCTGGTAATCGAGGATAATGAAACCAATAAATTCATTTTATCGGAATATCTTAAGTCATGGGGATGCCATTGCGTTGAAGCTTCCGGCAGGACCGAAGCGCTTGACGTGATCCAAGGTTCGAGTGACTCGGGCACCGCAATCGATCTTATAATTACCGATATAAACATGCCGTCCTGCAACGGTTTTGAACTGGCGGAAGAGATAAAAACGAGGGACGGTTTTGATAAAATACCTATTATAGCCCTTACCTCGGCAACTGAAAAGGGCGACTCCGATCTTTGCATCGATATAGGCATTAACGGTTACTTCAGCAAACCTGTAAGAAAAAACGAGCTTAATAATGTAGTAAGATCGGTATTGGGCCTTACAAAGGAACGAGAGCCCGCACATATACAGCCCGTAGTAACCAGGCAGACCATGGAAGCGCACCAGGAAAAGACGATAAAAGTTCTGCTTGTTGAAGACTATCAGACCAATCAGGAAGTGGCCATGAGACATCTCCTTGGAGCCGGTTTTCAGGTGGACCTGGCTCAGAACGGTCTCCAGGCCGTCGAACTATTCAAAAAGGGCCTTTATGACGTAGTGCTTATGGATATACAAATGCCTGTAATGGACGGTTATGAAGCCACTGAAAAAATAAGAAGGATGGAAAACGAAAAATATTCCCAAAACCCGGGCAACAAAACGCCGATTATCGCAATGACCGCCCACGCGCTTAAGAGTGACGAGGAAAAATGCATGTCTATCGGCATGAACGATTTCATAACAAAACCATTGAGGAAAAAGGACCTGACAACAATCGTTAATAAATGGGCTGTCCGAGCGGATACGTCCGGTAAGCGAGGTTTTACCGAATCTATTGTAACCGGAAACAGTGCGGACAAAAGGCAGAACATCACGAATGGCAGGATATCGGAAAAAAATCTTCCATTTGTATATGAGGAGGCGGTAAAGGAATTTGATGGAGACAAGGTCTTTTTAGATAATCTTCTCAAGGGCTTTTTGGAAAACCTGGAAGTTCAAATTGTAAATATAAGAGCAGCTATTAATCATGGAGACTTTACGAAAATCTGGAAGGAAGCTCACAAGATAAAAGGTGGCGCGGCGAATCTTACTGCGAAACAACTGGCCCAAGTAGCCCATGATCTTGTTGATGCGGGCAAATCACGGCTGCTCGATAATTGTCATGAACTGATTGATCAACTCGAGCAGGAAATGCTGAGGCTCAAAGACTTTTTGTCTTAATTATGTTTTATCATAACATATAGATAGAGGTAATTATATGAAAATACTGCTTGTGGATGATGAACTGGTAAGTCGTGAAAAGTTGAACAAGCTTGTAAGCAGCCTTGAATACGAAACAATAGTGGCTGAAAGTGGAGAAGAGGCGCTAAAGATCTGGCAGTACCAAAGACCCAGAATGGTTATCACCGACTGGGTAATGCCCGGAATGGACGGACTGGAACTCTGTAAAAGGATAAGGGAACAGGAAGGAAGCCAATACACATACATCATAATGCTTACATCAAAAAATGATATAAGCGACGTGGTTGAAGCGATAAATTTCGGAGCGGATGATTATATAACAAAACCCTTTCAAAAGGATGAACTTTCGGTAAGGATACGTGCCGGAGAACGGATATTGGGCTTTGAAAGCAGAGATATCGTCATTTTTTCCCTTGCCAAACTTGCCGAATCACGCGATCCGGAAACAGGAAATCATCTGGAAAGGATTCGTCATTATTCCAAGATATTGGCCCAGTTTCTGGCTGAAGAAGATAATCATAATGAAATAGACGGCCTTTTCATTGAAAACATCTTCCTTACGAGCCCTCTTCATGACATAGGAAAGGTCGGGATCCCCGACCACATCCTGCTGAAACAGGGCAGGCTTGATGATAAGGAATTCACGATAATGAAAAACCATTCGATAGTCGGATGGGAAACACTTAACGAGGCCCAAAAAAGATATCCAAAAGCGGAATACCTAAAAATGAGTGCACAGATCGCCCGTTTCCATCATGAAAAATTTGACGGAAGCGGTTATCCTAACGGGCTCAAGGGAGAGGATATCCCGCTCCCCGCTCGGATAGTCGCGCTTGCCGATGTATATGACGCACTCATAAATAAAAGGGTCTACAAAGAGGCATTTTCCGATGATATGGCAAAGGCCATAATACTTGCAGGAAAAGGTTCTCACTTCGATCCTAGCATAGTAGACGCATTTTTGTCCTGTGAGGACAAATTCAACGAGATATGGAAGTGGTTCAAGTTAGGTTGAAAATAGGCCCTCAACTGTCTTCTGAAGCCAGGATTCTTTCCGCCCCCCTTCGTGCCAGATCAAAAGGATCGACAGGCTCACCTGTTTCAGCAATAAGCTTATCTCCGATCAAAATAAAATAGAGCGCCTGGATCAGGAAAAACATCCAAACACCCAGAGCCCAACTCGCAGGGGAACCGGATGCGAAAAAGGCTACGAGTGCTCCTCCGCCCATGGACAGCATCACTTCGACTCCTAACCTGCGATACGGTAAGTCTGTAAAGCATATACCGCTCCGGACCCAGCTTAAAATAATCAGAGACATCATCATAAAAGACATTTCAGGATTCCCCCATACTATAAAAGGGAAAGGGATCAGGAGTGGAAAGATGCTAGAAGCGAAACTCTTCCCGGCCCACCTTGCCAAGAAGGCCCCGTATATGACAAGATAGACCCATATGGTAAGACAAAACGCCGTTGACCAGGAGACCATACAGGCAAAAAGCATGGTAGCCGGTACAAAGGAGATCCCGCACGCCAGACCCAATAGCACTGTAGCCCTGACCGGTCTTTTCGTTATATTCATCTCTGTTCACCTCCCTTGATGGCTTCTTTTCGTTTAAGCAATTCCATTTCTATTTCCGCATCAGAGGTTTCAACGGAGATTTCCCTCGGGATCGTGGAATTAATTGATTTCTCCCATTTGCTGCGCACCAACCCCCGACCATATTCCAGGGACCTTAATCTTAATCGCTCGTGCTGAAGCCTCCGTTCTTTGAGACATTCCTCATGCCGGACGATTTCTTTATCAAGTGTTTCGATATAACAACCGATTTCCTTCAAGTAGCGGCTCAGCGGTTTAAGCTTTTTTATCAACTGGCGGGCTATATTGTCCTTATCCTTTTCCAAGGCCATTTTCAGGTCCTGTTCCACATTTTCGGTTTCGTTGTAATATATGTCATATTCTTTTTTCGCCTGATCCCTGGATAACAGAATCTTTTTCAACATAGACTCGTTCTGGTCAAGTTCCCGTTCCATATCCCTGAGATATTGCTTCAGGATCAGCCCCTTGTTCTCCATTTGGTCCACTACGCCATGGATATCCGCCCTGCAAAGCCGAACTATTCTTGTCATTATCGCCATTTTTCCCTCCTCTTAAGTACCGTCTCCTCACGAGACCGCCTCACCTGTTCAAATCCAAAGTGAACTCATAAAATTCATCTCTGATTCTTCTTAACTAGTTCCATTCCAGAAATGATCCATTTCCGGATGTTGCCTTCAGCCGTCAGCTGTCAGCAAGTAGCCAACAAATTGATATCTCAAGTGTTTTACTGACCGCTGAGAGCTGGCTGCTGATAGCGTGAGTCCGTAAATCTTGATTTACGGATGAACACTAATTAGAAACACTGCCTTCACGCCTGCCCAAATATCCCTTATACTGCAGGGCCTTTGCCCTTTCTTTTTGTTTTTGAGCCACTTCGGAAGGCACCCCGTGGAATGTATCCTGTACAGCCTTTTTCATTTCCTTGACATCCTTATCCAGATTTTCTGAAACCCTGGCCGAACCGACAACTGAATTGATTGCACTCTGTTCATCGGCGTATTGTTTAATGCTCTCAAGTGCCTCTTCTTTTTTGCCGTGCGTGATCAATGCCGCCACCCCTTGTCTCAATCTGTTGTAACTGTCACGAATGACCTTCTCCTCCCATTCGTTTTTGTCTATAGAGGCGAACACCTCTTTTCTGTCTTTCACGCAGGCTATTCTGAAAGGCTCATTAAGGGCTGCTGCGTAATTTAAACCTTTATACCGATAAGATACCGTTATACCCTCTATGCTAAATTCCCTTTCCCGGTCCGTAGGCACCCTGAAGGTGAAAAAAAGTTTTCTTTTTTCACCTGAAAGAATATTCCCTGGATTCAGACAGGCGTTACCGTTTCTGATCTCAAAAGGATATCCGGCCGCGTCTATTAGAGACATGCCATTTTTCAAGGGAATCCTGATTTCAACAGCTGAGGCCGCAACCGCCCTTGTGCGTTGAAACTCTTTCTGGAAGACAGCTGCAAAGGCTCCCGGGTCCTCCAGATAGTAATAACGGCCTGCTCCCCTGTCCGCTATGGCGGTCATGAGAACCTCGTTAAAGTCTCTGCCCACTCCCAGGGTACTTATTCCAAATTCCTCTTTTACAGCAACCGATGCCATCCGGCCCAAGGTTTCAGGATTCGTTACCCCGTGATTGGCCAGCCCGTCTGATATTAGAATCACCTTCCCCATCCGACCATCTGTCTTTGAGCCCAGGAACAGATCTATCGATTCTTTCAGGCCGCCCCCCAGGTTTGTTCCGCCGCCGGCGGATATCGTATCAATCATCGACCGCAGATATACTCTGTTGGCAGGTGTAACTTTCATGAAGTTGGAATGCCTTGTTACCCGGTTCGAGTATGACACAAGGGCGATTCTGTCCCCGGCAGACAGAGTGGAAAGCAGCCTGTGAATCGCATCCTTTGCATCGTCTATCTTCAGGCCTTTCATTGAACCACTGCGGTCCAGAACGATTACCAGGTCAACCGGGCTCTCGTCTCCTCCGGCAAAATCGATTACATCGTCGGCGGTCATGGTCAGGGACAGGCTCACACGCCCTTCCTTACCCAGGAGGACCTTTTCCTGCGAAAGATTCCCGGCAAGAGCGACAATCCCCTTTCTCTCGCTGCTCACCGGGTTCCGTACAGTTTTCCTGCCCGAATATGCCATTGCCACGCAAGTAAGCGCAATGAGTCCGATTACCATCAACGATTTAAAATATTTCCTTTTCATGGCCTTTCTCCTCTTTTTGAGATTAATAAGTCCGGTCTTGTTATTCATAGTATCTGATACGAACTGAAAGGCAATTCAAAGAATTGTAAAAAGAAACAGGATTTTTTTGCATAACTTTTGCTTTTAAACCTCCCTTGTTTGTTATAAACTGACCTAGTTTCCGTGCGGAAATCTTATTAGTACCCTTGGTTTAATTTCCGGATGGGCACAAACTAGCGTTCTTTGTTTAATATCAAAGGAGATTCCATGAAAGATCCTAAAGCCATGATCCTTGTTGTTGAGGATGACCCTGCCATCCTGGAAGGTCTTTTAGATGTCCTTGTGTTTAACGGATACGGGGCCGTTGGGGAAAAAGACGGTGAGAAAGGACTTCAGAAGGCATTGAAAGAGCACTTCGATCTGATCTTACTTGATGTGATGCTGCCCAGCCTTGACGGCTTCTCAATATGTTCGGAGCTGCGCAGGAAAATGCCGGGACAGGGCATAATCATGCTGACGGCCAAGGGGGCTGAGGAGGATATTGTAACAGGGTTCAGGGCAGGAGCCGATGATTATATAAGCAAACCCTTTTCGCTAAGAGAACTGATTGTACGGATCGAAGCGCTTCTCAGGAGAAGCGGCAAATCTTTCGGAAACGAACAGATCAGCTATTTCGGTATATTCTTCAACGGAAAGACTCTCACGGCAAGCTTTAAGAATCGCTCCAGGGAACTGACCAGACGGGAGATGGATATAATCGCTTACCTGTATCATAACAAGGATAGAATCGTCTCAAAAAAGGAACTCCTGAAAGAAGTCTGGCATTATGCCGACACTACCGTTGAAACCAGAACCGTGGATATCCATATCATCAAACTTCGAAAAAAAATCACCTCCCTGGCCGAAAAGGATAATCCGATAATTCTAACAATCCGCGGTGAGGGATACCGCCTGGAGCCTGAACCGTGAAGAGGCTTAAACTACTTATTATCATCTTTTGCCTGGCGCTATCTATTCCTCTTTCCTACCTTGTATTGAGGACATATCAAAGTCTGCAGCATGAGGAAATCAGCCAGCTTCGTTACTTCGCAGAGGCCATGTTCAGGGAAATGGAAAAGGAGCTGGAAGGCCTTGTCCTTAGAGAAGAAAAACGCGACATAGATCAATACCGTTACAATTACATACCGTCGGACCAGGTGCCCGGTTTTGAAGGGATATCGAGGTCGCCCTTATCGAAGATCCCGGATAAACCTTATATTCTTGGATACCTTCAGAACAATCCGGACGGCACCTTTGAAACCCCCCTGGTAGAGAACCAGGATGCCGTACCAGAGGATCGAAGCAATCTGTTTTCAATGCTGAGACAGACAAACGAGATCTTCAATCTCAAACGGACTTCAGAGGCGGAAAGCCCTGCTGTTGAACAACAGAAGGCACCGGATGAGGAAAGGACCGATAAACAGGCCGGTTTTGCCGACAGATATCTCAGTTTTTCCAGATCGAAAAGACAGAAGGACACCCTTGGGCAGGAACAGAAAAGGATAGAGCAGGTTCCCGCCAAAAAGGCCCTGAACATTTCAAAAAGAGTACGGAGCAAACCGGTCGACGAGAACCGGGATATGATGCTTTCAGAAAAGGCTGAATTCTATCGTGAAGATCTACTTGGCCGAAGCCCTGCGCAAGAGGACGACCGGAAATCATCGCCTGAAAAAGAACTCCACTCCAATGATCTTCGGGTTGAAGTCGATCCGATGCAGTCCGTCTTTATAGATGATGAAAGGGTCCTTCTCTTCAGACGGATAATGATTCACAACCAGATCTACCGTCAGGGCCTGGTTATCAAGATAGATGGACTTCTCAGTCACCTGGCGGACAACTACTTTTCAAGCCAGCCTATGTCACGTTTTTCACAACTTCGCCTCAAGGTCATGGACAGGGAAAGGGAAGTCAGATTCATTCAGACAGGGGCATTCTCAAAACGCCCCGGATACTCTCTCAACAGGGGTTTTCCCAGGCCCTTTGCCTTTTTGCAGGCTGAGCTGGCCTGTGACCGGATCCCCTTATCCGAAGGCAGACAGACACTCAATATAATGCTGACCGCCCTTGCAGTAACAATGCTTATCGGTCTTTTTGCGATCTACAAAAGCGCCCGGGCCGTGGTGGATCTCGCCGACAGGCGCACGAGATTCGTTTCCTCGGTTACCCATGAAGTGAAAACTCCACTCACCAATATAAGGATGTACGCGGAAATGCTTGAGCAGAAGATGGCTTCCGATCCTGAAAAAGAGCAGAGTTATTTCCGCATACTGGGATCTGAAAGCGCCAGGCTCTCCCGCCTGATAGACAATGTACTCGAGTTTTCAAAGCTGGAAAACAGACAGCGTTCCTTTGACATGCGGGAAGGAAATCTTGCGGATGTCATCAAGGAAACCGTGGAAATCATGCAGGAAAAGCTGAGGCAGGAAGGCTTTGCTCTCAATGTGGAGGAGGTGGATATTCCAGGCTTCAGATACGACCGGGAGGTAATGATACAGATACTTATCAACCTTATCGAGAACAGCGTAAAATTCGGAAAGGCCCTCCCTCGAAAGGAGATCACCATATCGGTGAGACCCGAGGGAAAGTGGATAAGGATAAGGGTATCCGATACAGGACCCGGTATCCCCAGGCATGCCCTGAAAAAGGTCTTTGATGATTTCTACCGGGTGGAAGGACCGCTCACGCGAAGCACCAGCGGGACAGGTATAGGTCTTTCACTGGTCAAAAAATTCGTGACCGCCATGGGAGGCTCCATCTCGGCCAGGAATAATGACGGCCCCGGATGCACCATAACCATATCTCTCATAGGGCATCAGTAAGCGGTGGAATAAGGCCGGTTCCGCCTGCGGTCCCACGCCGATCCGCTCATATCTAATCAACCGCGACCAGAGACAATCCCGGATCATTTTCCAAACCCTGGATTTTCGCAAGATCCGGCTCATCCAGTTTTGCGGGTGCCGCCGAATGACATGAAAAGGCGAGGACGGTTTTCCCCATCTCAGTTTCCAGGGAACGGATTCCGTCAAGGTCCTGATCCTTCAGGAAAGGCTGCACAGCATTTTTTCACCTCCCTATCGTTGGATTATCATGGTCTTATATCTTTCTGTCAATATAATCAAAAGGGTAGGCATAATACAATACTGGAAGAGTGACAGGTTTATGACAGGTCAAAACCGTTATTTTTCAATGGAAAGGAGATAGGCGCGCAGGTCGGCAAACCGGGCCCTGACCATATCCCTGGTGCGGCAGACCATTCATCCTACAAACCGAAGCAAGGCCATGTCCCCCCCAAAAAAGAGACGGCAAAGCATGCAAAACGATGAATCGATTTTATTCAATTCATGCTCTTTTTGCAAACCGTCTTACCCTCGAAATATCGGATTTCCG
>Ga0272441_10000952_pt1 | contig 62897 bp, 44 predicted proteins | sample SSMProp6N_FD_193582 | JGI IMG/M metagenome (GOLD analysis project Ga0272441, IMG submission 193582) | Marine sediment archaeal communities from Little Sippewissett salt marsh, Falmouth, MA, United States - SSM-Prop-6N | ecosystem: Environmental > Aquatic > Marine > Wetlands > Sediment ... | reverse complement strand
CTTATATCTGTCCTTTGGCCAAAATCTGGAAGAATCCGGGGTGATAATTTCGTCTATTAAAATAATTTCGTTTCCAAATTTACCGAATTCAAATTTCGTATCGGCAATTATTATGCCTTTTGTCTCAGCGTATTCGGCGGCTTTTTTATATAAGGCGATGCTTGCATCCTTTAATTTTTGGGCTACGTCTTTGCCGATTTCTCCCCCGATATATTCCTGTGTTACATTTACATCGTGCCTCGTTTTTTCTTTAGTAGAAGGGGTAAATATAACTTCAGGAAGTTTATCCGATTCTTTCAGCCCATTCGGCAGTCTTATGCCGCATACAGAACCTGTTTTCTGGTACTCTTTCCATCCGGAACCCGACAAATATCCCCGAACTATACATTCCACGGGCAAGGCTTGAGTTTTCTTTACCAGCATCGAACGCCCGCTTAATATTTGTCTGTATTTTTGCAGGTTTTGCGGAAAAACATCTACATTATCGGTTATAAAATGATTTGAAATTATATTTTTTGTGAATTTAAACCAAAATGCAGAAATTTCTGTCAATACTTCGGCTTTGTGCGGAATAGGGGTGGGTAAAATCACATCGAAACAAGATATTCTGTCTGTCGAAACTATTAAAAGTTTCTCATCTAAGTCATATACATCTCTTACTTTTCCTCTTTTGAAAAGTTTTATGTCTTGAAAATTTGTTGAACTTATTACTTGAACGGACATTTTGCCGCCTTTTTATTTTACTGCCTTAAACTTAAACGGGCTGATATATTCGCCGAATTTTTTTTTGGCTTCAATCAGACGTCTTTTCTGTTCTTCGATAATCTTGAAAAGTTCTTTGGGGGCATTGCTTACATTTTCTCGGTAAAATTTCTCCACACGCTCCAGTTTGGCGATATTTTCCGGAACACGAATTATAAATTGTTTGATATAATCTTCTTTTTCATAATTTTTATGCAGAACTTTTTTAAAGAGCATTTTTAAATCTTTGTATTCGGGGATTAAGCCGGTCGGGGATTTAATCGCTTTTACGTTATTATGGGCGCGTAGTTCCATCCATTTTATCCATACGTGTTTATCTCTTATGCCGTTTAAGAACTTTCCTTTTTGGTTTCTTAAAAAATAATTAACTCCGAAAATAAGCGGCTGATTTTTCAGTTTTTTACCGAACTGCAAATTGTTGCGGATATATTTGTCCAAAGGTATGGAAACAAAGTCTTGTATACTCATGACGTTGATTTCCGGGACTCCTTCTTTGCCTAAAGTGGCAAAGGTTGTTTCAGTTTCGAGGGAGGCCCCGTAAGCTATAATGCCGTGGTTCCAATCGAATGATTGTTGGACGGGAACATACGCTTTTGCGTCTCTTCCTCCATACATGATGCCTGCCAATTCTACCCCTGAAGGATTATCTAATTGCGGGTCGGCATTATCGAGGGCTTTTAGGGATACGGCATACCGTGCGTTTTTATGCGCTGGAGGAATTTTGTGCCCTTTGGAATCTGCTTTGTTTTCATGCCATTTGCCCGAAAAATTTATTCCTTCTTTTGGAAGTTTACAGTCCATGCCTAACCAATAAGGTTTGCTGTCTTTTACTAATATATTTGAAAAAATTACTTCTCCAGAATTAGTTAGGACCTTATGGATAATAGGATCGTCGCCGGGAGTTACATTCTGGATGATACCGAAAATGCCCGCTTCTGCATTTACCGCTTTTAGTTTTCCGTCAATATTGCGGAAGTATGCTATATCGTCTCCCAAAATTGTTTCGCTGGGAAGCATAGCAGTAGAAGTCTTTCCGCATGCGCTGGGAAAAGCTCCCGCAAAATAAGTTTTGCGTTTTATTGGGCCATGAATGCCCATTAACAGCATATGTTCTGCAAGCCATCCTTCTCGGTCAGCTTTACGGATGGTAAGTCGCAGCGCAAGTTTCTTTAGCCCTACGGTATTCCCGGCATATTGACTATTTGTAGTGTATATGGTGTCTTTTGTGTAGTCTATATAAATACGTTTCTTCCCCGGCTCAGCGCTTACCATATTTTTGTTTAATCTACCCGCTGAATGCAGGAAACAAAAAAGTTCGGATTGGGTATTCCCCTGTCTGAACATTTCATAAGCGGGTCTGTAGAGTAGATCCTCGGTATGGGCCACATACCATGAATCTGTACATTGCAGGCACGGAATACTGAATATTGAATTGGTTGGTCCAAGCGAAAGGAAACGGATTATCATAACACGTTTTTTCATGGAATTTTTCAGTAATTTCTTTATTTCCACCAGTCCTTTATCGCGTTTAATTTGATGAAGCGTCTTACATAAACTGTCATTTTTGGGGACAAGATATTTAGTAACTTCTCTGTCTCTGCCTTGGTCTTCTATCCCGTCAAAATGATATGTGTGTCCCGCAATGGACAGGGTTTTTTCTTCACCGCTTGATATTGCTTGTTTTCGCACATAAGCGATGTCTTTTTTAGAATCACTACAAATAAATATTTTGTCGGGATTACACAATTTCGCAGCTTTAACTATAAAATGATGGACTTTGGGATTAGCTATTGCGCTAATTTTTCGATAATTGGCTTTGTCCAGTTCGGATTTTAATATTTCTAAATAATTATTTGATTTCATGTTTTCCATTTTTATATTAAAGCCTCCCCAGCCTAGGCTGGGGCTTCTCTTTCAAGAGAAGGCGAAATCTCCCGCACCATGTAAGGTGCGGGACAAAAATCCAGAACCCTATGTGGTTCTGGGCCGCACCGTCCCGATGTAACGTCGGGACTGGTGCGTGGATAAAACAAAAAGAGCCAACAACATATCCTATTTTCCGAAAGAGAATCAAAGGATTGTATGCTGGCCTGCTGTCCGCAAATCTATTTTTTGCCTTAGCCTCCTGTCACAGTTATTAAATATCAGGCGAAATCTTATAATAAAAAAGCGAAGTTGTCAAATTTTGTTACTCTCTCTTGATGATAAATTGATATTTCCTCCCAGTTTTTTAATATAGTTTGCAAAATTGGGAAAAGTTATTGCTGTAGATTCGGCTGTATTGATTATTGTTTCGCCTTCCAGTGCTAGTCCTGCTATAGTGAGAGCCATTACTATACGATGGTCGTTATGTCCGTCGACTTGCGCCGGTTTTAATTTGCTTTCTTCTATTTCTAAACCGTCTTCAAGTTCGCGTATTTTTGCGCCCATTTTTGTAAGTTCTTGAGCCATTATTTTTATTCTGTCGGTCTCTTTAATGCGGGCCTGCGGCACGTTTAATAATCTTGTTTTCTCTTTAGCAAAACATCCTATCACTGCCATCATAGGTAATGCATCAGGAGTATTATTCATGTCTATGTCTATTCCTTTGAGCGAATTCGCCTGCACTCGAACGAAATCTTTGCCTATTTCTATTTTGGCTCCCATTGCTTTTAAATAATCGACTACGGCTTTATCTCCTTGGGGGTCGTTAAAATCAAGTCCAAAACAGGTGATGTCGTTTTCTTTTAAAGCTCCCGCTGCTAAAAAAAATGTTGCCGAGGAGAAATCTGAAGGAATTTTTCTTTCGAAAGCGGGGTAAAATTGATTGCCGGGGATGTAGAATTTTTTCATATCTTCATTTTTAAATTGTATTCCTTCATCTTTAAGCCACTTAAGAGTCATTTCTATATACGACTTTTCGTATAATAACGGGACATCGATTAGAGTTGGTGCACTGGCAAGAGGTGTATTTATTAAAAGGCTTGTCAGATATTGGCTTGAAAGGGCTTTAAGAATCGTCTTTCCGCCTTTTAATTTTCCCTTGATAATAAGCGGCGGAAAGTTTTGTTTGTCCTCATATGAAATAGACGCGCCAAGTTCGTTAAGGGATTGGACAAGGGGCCCAACAGGGCGTTTTTTCGTTTGCTGGTCGCCCGTAAGGATAATTTCTCCGCTTCGAATTAGCGCGCAGGACCCCATCACGATATTCAAAGTTGTTCCTGAATTTTTTGTGTCTACGATATTTTTAATCGGGGTAGGGATTCCGCCAAAACCTTCGATTGTCCATAAATCGTTTTCTGTTTTAATTTTTGCGCCTAACGCTTTATACGATTCGACAGCCGCAAGAGTATCTTCGGAAACAAGGGGAGATAAAATTTTACTTTTGCCTTTTGCCAGACTCGCGATAGCAACGGCTCTTATAGTATGCGATTTGGATGCGGGAATTTCTACTTTTCCAGATAATCTGGATTTTTTTACGACAAAAGATTTATTCATAATAAATTACTGGTTAATAGGAGTTAATAGGGGTTAATATTGGTTAATATAGGTTGCTTTTAAATATAATTCGCAACTATTATTAACTGTTGTTAACTTTTTGTTAACCATTAATAACTATTTGTTAAATACTATCCTCTCGGATAAGAGCCTAGTACTTTTAAGAATGTGCAAAGTGGTTTTAATTCTTCGATTGCTTGCTTTACTCTTTTTTCTTCGCAGTGTCCTTCCAAATCAACAAAGAAATAATATTCCCATATCTTTATCCTCGACGGGCGGGATTCTATTTTCGTTAAATTGATTTTATGTCTATAAAAAGGTTCAAGACTGGAATGCAAAGCCCCGACTTTGTCTTTCAGCGAGAAGATAAGGGAAACCTTATCATTACCTGTTGGTTGAGCGGACTGCCTGCCTATTACTAAAAATCTGGTTATGTTTACCGAAAGGTCTTCGATATTTTTGGCTACTATAGGTAGATTATATAATCGAGATGCTAATTGCGAGGCTATTGCGGCTGAAGATTTCTCTTTTGCGGCTAATTTTACTGCTTGGGCTGTGGAATATACTTCTTTTAACGGCACTCCGGGAAGATTTTTTTGTAGCCAGCCGCTGCATTGGGCCAATGCTTGGTCTTTGGAATATACTTTTTTTATAGCACTTTTTTTTGACATGGATAAAAGATAATGTGAAATAGGCAGTAGAATCTCGTCGCATATCTTCACATTGGATTCTATAAACATATCCAGAGTATGGGTTACCACCCCTTCCGTCGAATTTTCCACGGGAACGACACCGAAATTAAATATTCCCTTTTCTACTGCCGAGAAAATGTCTTTCATGTTTGTCAGCGGTTTGTAATCGGCGGACAAACCGAATTTTTTCGTGGCGGCTTCGTGGGTATAAGTTGCTTCGGGACCAAGATATGCGATTGTCAATTTTTTCTGGAGATTAAGCGAAGCAGACATTATTTCTCGGTATATGTTTTTGAGTGCATCCGAGTTTAAGGGCCCCCGGTTCTTTTTTATTAGCGAAGTTATAACGTCTCTTTGTCTGTCCGGCATGTAAACGGATATCCCCGTTTTTTTCTTGCTCTTGCCTATATTTATTGCGACTTTTGCTCTTTTGTTTAGTAAATCAAGAATTTTATCGTCTATCTTATTTATTTCTTCGCGTAATTTTTCTATTCCCATTTATTCTTCCCTGTTTATTTCGTTCGCACAAACCTCGACCTTTGGGAGAGGATTTGCCGCGAATTTTTCCGTTTTTGTGGAATTATCGCTTAACTGGTCTATTTTAGGTAACTCGGAGATGGAATTCAACCCAAAATGTTTCAGGAAGAAGGAAGTTGTTCCGTATAGAAGAGGTTTACCGATAACATCTTTTTTCCCGACAATCTTTATAAGGTTTTTCCCCAGTAGATTCCTTATTACGCCGGTCGAGTCTACTCCTCTTATATTTTCGATTTCCAGTCTTGTTATGGGTTGGCGATAGGCTATCATGGCCAATGTTTCCAATGACGGCGACGACAGCATTATAGGTTTTGTTTTTATAAGTTCTTTAACGTAGGGGGAAAATTCACTTAATGTATAAAATTGGTATCCGCCGGCGATTTTTCTGATGCGGAAACTCCTGCCCGTTTTTCCGTAATCCTGATTTAATTCTTCGATTGTCTGCGTAATTTCTTTTGCTGTGGCTTTTGTGATTTCTTTTATCCTTTCGGGATTTAACGGCGCAGAAGAACAAAATATCAAAGCTTCGACTATTGTTTTTAATTCCGGTTCGTCCATGTTTATATACCTTTTTAAGTGTGATTTCCCGCTTTTAGCGGCATTTTCGAACTTGAGTATAACCAAATTTCGCCAAAATGGGAACTCTGTTTTATTATTATTTCTTTTAATCTTATCAGTTCCAAGAGAGCCATAAAAGTTACGACCATTTCCTGCTTGCTTTTTGCATTAGAAAATAAAGACGAAAAAATCACTTTTTTAGATTTTTTCAGGATGGTTTTAATTAACGATATTTTATCGTTTACCGTTATATTTTCTTCTTCAATTTCCCAAATATGTTTCTTTTCGGCTTCTTTCAATATTACCGAAAAGGCATCAAGAAGATCGAATAAAGTTGCGTCTATTTGTGTGCTTTCTTCTTTCTCCAAGAAAGGTTCTCTTGCGAATAATTGCTTTTCATAGTGCCGGCGCTCGTCAAGTTGCGAAGCCAGATGTTTGAATTTTTCGTATTCCGCCAATTTTTCCCTTAACTCCTGCAACTGTCTTTCTTCGTCCAATATTTCTTCTTCGCTTTTTTGTTCCGTGGGCAGTAGGCTTCGGGATTTTAGATATATTAAAGTTGCGGCGTACATAATGAATTCTCCGGCTACTTCCAGATTCAGTTCTTTGACCATTTCTATATATTTTAAGTATTCGTCCGTGATTTGCGCGATGGGTATCTTGAATATGTCCAGTTCGTTCTTTCTGACCAAGTGAATTAGTAGGTCCAGAGGACCCGCAAAGTTTTCCAATTTTACGTTGTATGTCATTTTATCTTGATAGTAATGCAAGTGCCGGATTGATAAAGTCTATTCCCAAAATATATATCCATAAATTTATTACGGGAGATATTATAGCACCAAGTATACCTGTTAAAAGCATAAAGAGCAGGATGATAAAGGTGAAAGGTTGGATTTGCATATATTTTATTTCTGCTTCGGGAGGCAAAAAACCCGCTAATATATGAGAGCCGTCCAGAGGCGGCAGAGGAATCAGATTAAATATCGCCAGTATCAGATTTAGAAATATTGCAAATGCCACAAATGCCTCCGCCAAAGAATTTGTTGGCAAGATTCCCGTTTTAAATAAAATGCTGAAGCAAAAAGCAAGAACTAAATTGGTTAAGGGGCCTGATATGCCTATTAACATCATATCTTTTTTGGGGTTTCTTAGGTTATATGGATTTATCGGAACGGGTTTTGCCCAACCTATCAGCAAAGGGCTTCCGGTTATTAGCACAATGAGCGGTAGGATTAGAGTGCCTAATATGTCAATATGCGGCCGCGGATTCAGGGTTAATCTGGACAGAAGAATTGCGCTGTCATCTCCTAACTTTCTGCCCATCCATGCGTGGAAATATTCGTGAAAAACGACCGAACCGAGTAAAACAATATACGCGGATATTACCTTGAGTAAGAACAACATCTAACCTTTTCGAAACAGAGGATATTCAAAGAAACAAACAAATAATATTGCAGCGCTATTTGTTCTCTTCCCCTAAGAATTCTTTTGTTTCTTGAGTCAAAGCGTCTGCTTTTTCTTTAGATTGTCGGGCAGAATTGATAAGAGAATTCGTTTGGTTTTCAATTTGTTCGCTTCCTTCACTACCTATCGGAAGAATTGCTCCGATTTTCTTTAGAATATTATTTACCTGCGGGAGTTCCTTGCCCTGTAAAACGAAAAAAAGCGTGAAAACGGAAAAGGCCAAAATTAAAAGCGCAACGATTAGCAAGGGCGCAGACAAATTATCTTTGGAAGTCGATGATGCCTTAGCAACAGATTTCAGGAATTTCTCGGACGTTTGGCCGGCTTCAAAGGTAGAGCCTTTTGCCCCGGTTTTAGTTACGCCTATTCTTGTACTTTCTTTCGGAGGTTCTATTACACGCGTAGAGCCTTCTTTTTGGGTTTTAATGAATGACGGTTCTTCTTTTGCGGGTGCAGGAGGCGTTACAGTAGGCGATGGTGGGGGTGCTGCGCTTATTTTGGAAATTTCGCTTAATTTGAATTTTCTTATGCTGTCTTGATATAAAGGAGACAGTTTTCCTTCTCTAACATAGTTTTCCAATTGAGCTTTATTGACTTTTAGTAGTTTCAGCGATTCTTCCTCGTTTAAAAGTTCTTCTTTCATTTTTCCTCCCTGTTCCCATATATCGGGATATTATTCGGTCCACAGAATTAATTTTACATTATCTCCGCTCTTGATATCGTAATTTTGTTTCTCTATGTCCATATTTGCCACTAAAATTGTATTATAAACATCTTCAAGAGCTAATTTTGCCCTTACTTGGTCTGCTGAATCTATTATGTAGAAAGTCGACCCCTTTTTGGGGTTGATACTGCCTTTGAAGGTTATCGCAACTATGCCGCTGGATTTTACGTCTATAATTTCTCCTTCAATTTCCTTTACGACTTGAGGTATGCCGTTTATCATCGACGCCGTGTCGGCTTCTCTCTCTAAAAGTATGCCCATAGATTCGAGTGTGGCAATTTTGTCTTGCGCTGCAGCAAGTTTATTTTCTGTGCCTCTAAGTTTCCTTGAGAGTTGACTAACCATTGATTCTAAATCTGTCCCTGCTGGGATTATATCTTCAACTATTCCCTGTGGTTGTTGTTTCCTTAGCTCATCAGTCAATATAACGGTTTTTGCTTTTGCCTCTTTCAGTTCGGTATTCAATTTTTGGTTTTCTCTTTTTGCTTCCGCCAATGCTTTTTCGGCTTTTTCCTTTTCCACTATTGCTTTAGATATTTCTCCCTTAAGTTGTTCGGCGAGGGTTCTTAAAGAACCGACTTCACCTTTTGCTAAGTTGATTACTTCCGATAGGGAGTCGATGGTATTCTGCAAAGATGTAATATTTTCCTGCAGTGACGTGATCAATTTTTTCTGCAGTTCAATTCTGTCAATAGTTTTAGCGGCAAAAAACAAAAAAGATATTGAAACTACAAGAACTAAAATCGCAACTATTTTTGTGGCTTTTTCCATTTTTCTACCTCTTTTTTTTCCTATAAGAAGCCCTCTATGCCGAATGGGCTTACCCTAATAGGGTTAAAGGTTACATTTTGTATTTACCGAAATCTCCCTTTTTAAAAGACTTTAAAAAGAATTCCAAACTTTTGTTGCTGTTCACGCTATCTATTATTTTCTCCTCTACAAAAATCGGAGAATTGGTTCTTAAGGCAAGAGCTATTGCATCCGAAGGCCTGCAATCTATATCAAATTTTTTTCTGTCCGACTTGAGCGAAATTTTAGCATAGAAAGTATTGTCTTTCAACTTATTTATAGAAATCTTATAAATTTTGGCGTTTAACTTTTCGATGGCCGATTTCAATAGGTCATGGGTCAAAGGCCTTGGGGATTTTGTGCCGTCCAGTTTTAAAGCTATGGCGCTGGCTTCGAAAATGCCTATTCCTATTGGCAGAGACTTCTGATTATCTTTGCTTTTAAGGATAACTATGGGCATATTGCTTTGGGGATCAAGCACTATATTTTCAACTATCATCTCTGTCATTGTTTTCACTGTCTCCGTTATTTATGGGCGAGGTTATTTTATGTTTGTTGTCAAACCATTTCCCTAAATCCACTAATTTACATTTTCTGCTGCAAAAAGGGAAATAAGCGGAATTCGACTTCTTATTTTTTGAGACTTCTTTCCCGCACTGAGGACATTTTACTTGCATTTTAAAAACTTATAACGGTTCTTGTTAATTAACCGAAGCCAGTTTCTCTTTATTTTCCGTTTTTTGTTTGTTGGCGGCGGTTATATTTTTTATCTCGTCTTCGCCTATTTCCACTTCCCATTTGCTGAAATCTATAAAATGGGCCCAACCGTCATGTTCATGGGTTTCGATGTGTAAGTTCTGCAGAGGATAACGCAAAGGTGCGTGCGGTTTTTGCAAAAGTTGCATGTCGGTTTCGGATAAAATTTTGCCGCCTTTTTTTAAGTTGCATGCAAAACAGCAGGTAACCACATTTGTCCATGTGGTTTTTCCGCCTCTGTGTCTTGGAAGTATGTGGTCGATATTCAGTTTTTTGTGTTCCATTTTTTTTCCGCAATATTGACAGGTATATTTGTCTCTTTTATAAATATTTTCTCTGGAGAGTTTAATCCTTAAATTGGGATAGCCCAGATAAAAGCCCAAAATTATTATGCTGGGTTTTTTGAGTGAAAACGAGATAGAATGTATAAGCCCGTTGCCGGAGTTTTCTTTTAAATTATTCCTTGAATATTCCAGCCATTTTACAAAATCGTATAGTTCATAATTTCCGTTGTTGGACTGTACGACTTTAGCGTGTCCGGTATAAAGGAAGCAAATAGCGCGCCTGGCGCTGCACACATTAATAGCTTGCCAAAGCCTATTTAAAACCAACACTTTTTCTTCTAAAACATTCATGGTCAGGATGATAACACAGCGTTAATTTTTTATCAATTTGTCTTAAGCAATATTTTGTGCCTTTATAAATTACCCACGCACCAGTCCGCCACTAATACAATGGCGGGACGGTGCGGCCCAGAACCGCATAGGATTCTGGATTTTTGTCCCGCACCTATATGGTGCGGGAGGTTCCGCTCCACAGCGGAATCCCGAAAAAAGACCTGCCCGCTTCGCAAGCAGGCGGGGAAACCACCGTTGTAAGGAGGTGGAGCTTCACAAGATTTTAGGGAAATATAACAGAAAGCAAGGAGATTTATTGGAAAACCAATATAGCAATTCTAAAGTAAACCAAGAGTGAAACGATATCCACTATACTTGCAATGAACGGACCTGACATTAAAGCCGGGTCCAATTTCATTTTTTTGAATAGTAATGGGAGCACTGCCCCAAGTGTAGTTGCGACGATTACTGTTGCAATCATAGCAAGTCCTACGGTTATTGCCAAAAGGGTGTCTTTGTTCAATACCAATGCTCTTAACGCCGCCAGTGTTCCCATAGCCAGCCCTACCATTGCGCCTATTGATAGTTCCTTGAAGAAAATCCTCAAGACATCTCTGATGCGAATTTCTCCCGTCGCCAATCCACGAATGATAACAGTAGAGGATTGAGTCCCGGCATTTCCTCCCGAACCGGAAAGCAGAGGGATAAAAAAAGCAAGAGCGATGACTGCCTGCAATTGGTAAGCATGTTTCTCCATTACCATACCGGAAATAAATCCCATAGCGACTAATACGAGCAGCCACAGGATTCTTTGTTTGGCTATGATACGAGGATGTGAGCCCATATAATCTACATAATCGCCAGCAGCGCCATATTTATAAATATCTTCCGTATGCTCCTGTTGAATTATGTCAACTACATCGTCAACAGTCACGATTCCCACGAGTTTATTCTCCGAGTCTACAACGGGGATTGCCAAAAGGTCATAGTCCGATAAATTGCGCGCAACCTGCTCTTTATCATCGTTGACATGCGCGCTTATTGTATTCGTATTCATTATATCTTTGATTAATTCATTCCCATTAGCAATTAGTATGTCTTTTAAGGAAATAAATCCAAGAAGTTTGCGGTCCTTATCTATAACATAAACGTAATAGATTGTCTCCCTGTCAAATGCTTGTTTTTTGAGTTCGTTCAAAGCTTCGCTTGCGCTGATATCTTGAGAGAGAAATGCATATTCTGTGGTAAGTATCGAACCAGCTGTTCCTTCTTTGTATTGCAGTAATTTTTTTATGTCGTTTCGTTCAGCTTGAGCAATAAGAGGAAGAATTTGTTCGGTTTTTTCTTTGGGAAGCGTTTTTATGAAGTCCGTCCGTTCATCGGGAGCCATATTCTCCAATACTTTTGCCATCCATTCTTTTGAAAAATAACGAAAAATTTCCCGTTGGGCTCTGATTTTGAAGTGTTGAAAGAATTCAATCCCTGCCGGGCTTCCTAATGCAATGATTATTTGCGCATTTTGCTGCGGTTTCAAATCTTCGCAAAGCGTAAAAATATCGCGCGGATGCAGGTCCAGAAAAAGAGTTCGGAGTGTTTCATCTTTGTCCGGCAATTTCAAAATTTCTTCTATTTCCGGAGAAATAATAGATTTTCTTCGCATTGTAAATCTCCTTTTTTAATAGGATGGATGCATAATATAAAAAAAAGGACAAGGTTGCAATATGTATTTTTTAAAAAAGAGGACATCCTAGGGGGCAAACCCGCTGTTAAAAATTGGCGGGTAAATATTTTTCGATAAATTCCGGGCGGATGCGTTTGAGTTCTTCCCGAGGGAGTTTAGCAAGCAGTTTCCATCCCAAATTTAAAGTTTCCTCTATGGTTCTTGATTTAAATTCGCCTTGTTGGACGTATTCTTTCTCAAAACTGGAGGAAAAATCAAAATAGATTTTGTCCAAATCGGATAGGCTTTCTTGTCCCATTATAACCGCCAGTTCCTGTGCTTGTTTGCCTTTGGCGTAAGCGGAGAAAAGTTGGTTGAAAAGATTCGAGTGGTCTTCTCTTGTTTTGCCTTTTCCGATTCCCCTGTCCTTAAGTCGCGATAGGGAGGGCATTACGTCTATTGGCGGATAAATTCCTTTTCTGTGCAAGTTTCTTGAAAGGATTATTTGTCCTTCGGTTATGTAACCGGTTAGGTCGGGAATAGGATGCGTTTTGTCGTCTTCGGGCATTGTAAGAATGGGCATCTGCGTGATTGAACCTTTTTTCCCTTTTATTCTTCCTGCCCGTTCATATATGCTTGCAAGGTCGGTGTACATATATCCCGGGTAACCCCTTCTTCCCGGAACTTCTTTTCTTGCGGCTGAAATTTGCCTTAGCGCTTCGCAATAATTCGTCATATCTGTTAAAACTACGAGAACATGCATGTCATGTTCGAAAGCTAGAAATTCCGCCGCTGTTAGCGCTGCTCTCGGGACGGCTATCCTTTCTATTACCGGGTCGTCGGCTTTATTTATAAAAAGAACGGTTCTTTCCATTGCCGCGCCTTCAGAGAAATTTTTTATGAAGAAATCTATTTCTTCAAAGGTAATTCCGATAGCGCCGAAGACAACCGCAAACCCCGAACCTAGTCCCGACGTTACGTCGGGACGATTCAGGGCAGGATCTTCTTTTTTGCCTAATATTTGCGCTTGTCTTACTATTTGCGCGGCGACTTGTGAGTGAGGCAGCCCCGAACCGGAAAGTATCGGAAGTTTCTGCCCTCTGACTAATGTGTTCAGTCCGTCTATAGCCGAAATACCTGTTTGTATGAATTCATTCGGATAATCTCTGGCAGTTGGATTTATCGGGCTTCCGTTTATGTCCAAATATTTTTCCGGAATGATTTCGAAACTCCCGTCTAACGGTTCGCCTAATCCGTTAAAAACTTTTCCCAGGATATCCAAAGATACGCCTAATTCTATTCCTTTGCCTAAAAACTTCACTCGGCTTTTTACTATATCAATGCCGCTGGAAGCTTCGAAAAGTTGGACTAAGGCTTTATCTGAGGAAATTTCCAGTACCCTTCCTCTGCGTTTTTCGCCGGAGGCTGTGGTAAGTTCTATCAGTTCGTCATATTTAACTCCTGAAATTTCTTCCACGAGTACAAGCGGTCCCGATATCTCTCTTAATGTTAAATATTCTTTAGCCATATTAATTTAGAAATATAATAGAAATATCTGGAAATAAATTGAAATACGTTGTCTGTCTACCATGTATTTCTATTGTATATCTATTGTATTTCTACCGTATTTCCTTTATGTTCTTTTAAATTTTTAATTTCCTTATCGATTCTCTTTTGTATTTCGATGAATTTTCCTCCCGCCTTCGTTGAAGCTCCTGCTTTCGCTAAAGCTTTAGCAGACAAGTCTGTTTCTGGAATTCTTTTCATTGCTGTTATGTCTTCTTTGATTTTCAAATTCAAAAGTTTTTCTATGGGAGTATTTTCTTCCACCGACTGAAGCATTTTGTGGTGTAAATATAAAATAGTTTTTGTCATTAGATATTGTTTTTTCAGGCTGGTGTATGTGTCTACATCGTCAAAGGCATTCTGGTGAAGAAAGTCATCTCTGATTGAGGCTGCAGTATACAAAATTATTCTATCTTTAGGCGCAAGCGTTTCCGCGCCCACGAGCCTAACTATTTCCTGCAGATTCGCTTCTTCCTGCAGTATGCGCATGCATTCTTTTTTGATTTCTTCCCATTCTTTTTCGAATTCTTGCAAATAATACGTTTCGAGATTATCTACGTAAAGCGAATAAGAAGTAAGCCAATTTATGGCCGGGAAATGCCTTTCATAGGCGAGTTTATCTTCTAGTCCCCAGAAAACTTTGACTACTTTCAAAGTTGATTGAACTACCGGGTCGGCAAAATCACCTCCCGGCGGAGAAACGGAGCCGATTACGGATAAAGTGCCGGTTCTTTCGTCTTTTCCGAGGCACTGCACTTTTCCGGCTCTTTCATAAAACTCCGCAAGCCTTGAAGCAAGATACGCGGGATATCCTTCTTCTCCGGGCATTTCTTCCAGCCGCCCCGAAATTTCTCTTACCGCTTCCGCCCATCTTGATGTGGAATCCGCCATTACGGCCACGTTATACCCCATATCCCTGAAATATTCCGCGATTGTTATTCCCGTGTATATAGAAGCTTCCCGCGCGGCAACGGGCATATTGGAGGTATTCGCTATAAGGACAGTGCGGTTTATCAAAGGTTGGTTGGTATAAGGGTCTATAAGTTCGGGGAATTCCAGCAAAACGGATGCCATTTCATTGCCGCGTTCTCCGCATCCGATATAAACTATAATCTGGGCATTGCTCCATTTTGCAAGTTGATGTTGAAGGACCGTTTTACCGCTTCCGAAAGGTCCGGGCAAACATGCCGTTCCCCCCTTTGCCAGCGGAAAAAGAAAATCCACCACTCTTTGTCCCGTTATTAAAGGTTCGTCCGGAGCAAGCTTCTTTTTATATATCCTTTTTGTTCTGACGGGCCATTTACGGAGCATATTTATATCTTTATTTCCGTCTTTTGTTTCTATTTGAGCAATAGTCTCTTCTACCGTATATTCTCCATCCTGTATTTTGTTTATTTTACCTTTTACTGTTGGAGGGACGATTATTTTATGCGTTATAACAGGCGTTTCCTGAACTTCTCCTATAATATCTCCTTCTTCTACTTCATCCCCCTTTTTTACAAGTGGTTTAAATTTCCATTTTTTTTCTCTGTCAACTCCGGGCAATGTAAGCCCCCTGGCGATATAATCACCTGTTTTTTCTCTTATAACATTTAGAGGGCGTTGAATGCCGTCAAAAATAGATTTAAGAAGCCCCGGTCCCAGTTCTACGGAAAGGGGGGCATTTGTCGATTCTACAGGCTCGCCTGGTCCTATTCCCGAAGTCTCTTCATAAACTTGAATGGAAGCAGTGTCACCTTTCAGCGCTATAATTTCACCGATTAAATTCATGTCTCCGACCCTGACCATATCATACATGCGCGCGTCGGGTATTCCTTTTGCTATCACTAGCGGTCCGGATACTTTTATTATTTCGCCTTGCGATTGTTTTTTGTTTTTATCGTCCCGAACCCCGGACCCCGAACCCCGTAACCCATTATCTATTTTCATACTCCCTGTCTTCCCTTAAATGCTTCCTTTAAAGTGAGTTCATCAACATAATCTATATTCCCGCCTACGGGAATTCCTTTTGCCAGGCAGGAAACTTTCACTTTAAAATTCTTTAGTAATTTTACCATGTAATGCGTAGTAAATTCCTGGTTTGTCGCCAAAATTATTTCTTTTATGTGTCCTTCTTTTATCCTTTTGATAAGTTTGTCCACTTTTAAATCCTGCGGATTTTTGCCTTCAAGCGGCGCAACGCTTCCGTGCAGAACATAATAAAGTCCTTTGAATATCCCGCTTTTTTCGATTATGTCAACTTGGTGCGGTTCTTCCACAACACAGATCTTGTTTTTTTCGCGTTGGGGATTTTCGCATATCGAGCAGGTTTTCTTTTCAGTGTATGAATTGCATTTTTCGCAGTATCCTATTTTTTCGAGTTTTTTTACGGCGCTTATCAGATGCTCTATCTTATGATGCTTATCAAGTAAATGCAGAGCGATTCTTTCTGCCGATTTCGGTCCCAAAGAAGGCAGTTCCGACAAACTCTTAATTAATTCTTCTAAACTTTTTGGATACATAACTATCTCTCACTGCGTTCGTTCAGAAATCAAATAACAGAAGTCAGAAATCAGACGTCAGATATCAAAACTTTTTCTGATTATTATACATGTTATTGTTAAAATTTGTCCTTGGTTTTTCCCCTATCCCCATATACATGATACTTGACAAAAGATTTGCTTATAGATATACTTGTTTTGTCCTGTTACGACAGGACAGAACAAGGCCTTCCTCGGCGTAGTCATACGCCGGGGAAATTTTTTATTTAAGTTCTATTTGCTTCTTGATTTTCTTAAAATCTATATATTTTGCTTGTCTCAAGAGTTCAATTGAAATATGCCCTTTACTTGACATCACAACGCAACGTTTTTTAAAAGCTTTTAGATGACTCAAAATCCCCATCACCGGAGAGAAGAATAAAGCAGTCGTAATTATCACGAAAATGAACCGCATCAATAGTCAAATCCACATCAACATTACCTTTGTGATGTCCCCCATAAGTAATATCGTTCTCATCTTTGATAAATTTTATCTTTTTATGCTTTACGACATATCCAATAATTTCAAGAAAATCATGGAATTTTCTCTCTTTTTCATTGTCAGGATTAATTGCTCCATAAAAAGCAATGCGGATAAGTTCAGTATTGCTCTTAAAATACTCTATCAATTTCTCGAAATCAATTTTCCAACCCATTGTTTTCTGTGAAAAATAAATATTCGCCGAATCAATAAAAACAGCAGTTTTGCCTTTTACGAATTTTTCAATCATTTTATTTATGCCATTCTAACAATTTTTTAATTAATTCTTCTAAACTTTTTGGATACACGAGTCCTCACTTCGTTCGGAAATTTAAAATTAAAGATTAAAAATTAAATATACATATTAAAATTTAAAAAGAAATAAATTATAAACTATTTTTCGCATTTCCAGACAATATCATAATTCTCATAATTCGGGTCTTTGTAATCGGATACTCTCGGAGTTCCGCCGTCATCTTTCATATTTGGCCCTAAACTATAAAGAATAAACCCATTGCCGGATTTCTTATAAATTAATTCTTTCCCGCTGAATGGGTCAATTGGCCGTTCACTTAAAAAGAATAGTGTTTCAGGGTAAGTTCCGTTTCCCGCCTTAAAGATTTTTAAAGCAAGGCCGGTTCTACATATTTCAATATTCGCCTGATGTTCTACTTCCAATCTCCCTATTCTATCAAGTGTTGATATAAATGCCCTAGTCAAAATACAATATTTTGGAATTTGCTCTTCCCAATATTTTGGGATGGGTATTTGTTCCCCCGAATAAAAGGGTGTTGGATTATAACCCATTTGTAGCTCAATCTTATAATAAGGCAATTTAAAATTTTCTTGCATCTTAGATATTGCTGTTAGATAACATGTAAAATCTTTTTTTTGAATTGGTCGGAAAAGATAGGTGGGATAAAATCTTATCCATAAGGGTTCATTGTCCCATACATTCCATTCCTTTGATGATATCTTGCCTTGTAATATTTGTTCAAATCCCCACATCCCACAAGCTACTCTTTCTACATCAAGGCATTTGATGAGAGATGTAATATCTGCATGATTAGGGAGTCCACTCATTATTAGAGTTGTCTGTTGGGGAGGAACGCTTTTTGAATTGGATATATTTTCAATACACTTTATTATAATGGTATTACCACTAATCCTTACTAATTGTGAAATAAGAGTTGGTTCATCTTTCAAGTGATTTGACATTTTCAAACCAATGAGAAGTATATTAAATGCTTGTTCCATATTACCTGATTCTGCTTCAAGCAAAGCTTTTATACAAAGTAATTTCACGGAAAATTGCGTTTCGAAAGAATATGGAAAAAATATTTTTTCAGGCCCTTTTTCATATTCAATATTAAATCTGCACTTAGATTTCTTCGAACCTTCTTCAAGCAGCCGATAAATATTTTGTATTTCTTTGGAATTGATTAATCTGGGAATTTCTTGTTTTTGCTCGTCAGTCCACTGTGAAATATCATATAAAGATTTAAGATATTTTTCGACTGTACTAAGCTTTTTTACATTGCTTTCCTCTCCGTTTTTCATCAATTCAAATGCCTTGTTATAGAGTATTGCCGCATTGTCTTCGTCGGGAACAGGCGGAGGGATAATTTCGGCAATCGTGGTGGGTTTACCTTGTTTTTTTAATTCGTTGATTTTATTGCGGAGTTGAATGCTAAATGTGATGTTAAGAATAATATGCAAAATTATTAATATCCCTAAAATAATGCCTGCTACTTTAAAAAACTTTTTCATATTGTTTGTTTTTTGCTTAATAAAAGGTCGCTGTCCCCTTTTACCTTCATATCTCTATTGTATTTCCACGGTATTTCTACTGTATATCCGTTTAATTTCTTACATCAGTCCCGGTATATTCAGCCCGCCCGTAATTTGCGAGAGTTCCTGCTGGACCATTTCCTTGGATTTCCTTGTTGCTTCGTTGACTGCCGCCTGAATTAGTGTTTCAAGCATTTCTATGTCTTCGGGATTTACGACTTCTTTATCGATTTTTATCGAGACAAGTTCCTGCGCGCCGTTCATTTCAACTTTTACCATTCCGCCGCCGGATGTGGCTTCGACCTTTTTGGAAGCCAACTCTTGCTGGACTTTTGCCATTTTCTCCTGCATCTTTTGCGCTTCTTTTATAATTTTTCCCATATTCTTCATTTTAAAATCTCCTGGTTTTTAATAATTGGTTATTAACTTATCATTTTCCCACTACTTTTGCGTTGAATATTTTCATTGTTTTTTCGATTATGCCTTCTTTCCCGCCTGCTTGCTCCGACGTTATGTCGGAGCGGGCAGGTTTGTTTTCTTGTTTTTCTTTGTGAGAGAATTCAAGTTGGATTTCACGGGCGATTTTTTTGCTGAGTGTGCTTTGTAAAAACTTTTTGCTTTTTTCCAAAGTGGTTTTTAAATAATTGTTCGCCGCACCCAGTTCTATTGTTACTATATTGTTCCCGGAATCATGTATTTTGCTGTTTGCAAGAATCGTGGAAAGCGTCGTACTCTTTTCTTTGACTTCTTTTAGTATTTCCGCCCAGATTGCATTTAAATTTTCCAATTTCGGGCTTTGTTTTTCTTTTACCTGAGCGGAAGTTTTCTGAATTGCGGCATCGGGCGGAGATTTTTCGGCGTAAGGTGTTGTTGCGGCGGGTTCTTTAGCGGCTTCGTGTATTTTTGATTTTGCCGCGGTGGCGCTTTCGCTTTTGGCGGCGGGTGCCGTAAGTTTTTCCGCATCCATCTCTTTTATAAGCCCCAGCATATAAATTTCCAAATCCATCAGTACGGATTCGCTTCTTTTTATTTTGTAGGATATGGAAGACAACGAATCTATTAGGGAAAGGATTTGTTCTTCTTCGAAATTTATGGAAAGTTCTTTTAATTTCCCCCTGTAGTTAGGCCGGGTATCTATCAAATCGGAAGTTTCGATGCCTTTTTTGATTAAAAGCATATCTCTTAAAAAATGCATGAAGTCTTTCAAAAGATTAGGGATGTCTTTTCCGCGATGGTTCAAATCATGGAACAACTGCCATATTTTGGTGATGTTTTTTTCTGCGATAAGGGTTGTGAGGCCGAAGAATATTTCCTCGTCCACAAGTCCCAAAAGTTCTTTGGCTTTATCCATAGTTATATTGCCGTTTGTGAAGATGGAGAGTTGTTCGAGTATGCTCTCGGCGTCTCTTAAACTGCCTTGAGAAAATTTTGCTATCAGAAACAAACTATCGGTATCTATTTTTATTTTTTCTTCTTCTGCGATGGTTTTTAGTTTTTTTTCCATTAATTCCACCGGGATTCTTTTAAAGTCGAAGCGCTGGCATCTTGAAAGAATGGTCATCGGGATTTGGTGCGGCTCAGTTGTGGCGAATATGAATTTTACATGGGCGGGCGGCTCTTCCAGTGTTTTCAGTAGCGCGTTGAATGCCGGAGTAGATAGCATGTGGACTTCGTCTATTATGTAGATCTTGAACTTGGACTTTGCTGTGCCGAATCTTGTGTTTTGGCGCAAATCTCTAACTTGGTCTACTCCGTTATTTGACGCCCCGTCTATTTCTATTACGTCTAAACTCCTGTTTTCTGTAATTTCCAGGCAAGAAGAACAACTATTGCAGGGTTCTTCCCTTGTGTCTTTTTCGCAATTTATTGCCTTGGCTAAAATTCTTGCTGTAGTTGTTTTTCCGATGCCTCTCGGCCCCGCAAACAGATATGCGTGATAAATCCTGTTTTGTTTTAAAGCGTTTTGCAGGGTGAGAGCGATGTGCTCCTGCCCCAAAATATCCTTGAAATTTTGGGGGCGCCATTTCCTCGCTAAAACTTTATATTCCGCCATATCTCTTTAATTAAAGGAATAGATATAAATAGAAATACATAGAAATAAATTGAAATATAGTTGTTTTTCTACATATATCCACTTATATCTATTGTATTTCTACTGTATTTCCTTTTTGTATTTTTATTTACGGTGATCATGCACCTTCTTTTCGAACTTTCTTTTTAGGCAATGAATAAGCAGGTAACTCCAGCCAGACTACCCCCGAACCAGAGCAAGCTCGGTTCAGGGTATACTCTGCGGCGCCCAGAGTTTTTTACTTACCGCTGCTTCCTTCCGGACCTGACGGGGTTCGTAGAACTCTGTCGCACAGAAGCCAGCTTTCATCGTTTCCTGCTTAATCTTAAACCAAGAAAGAATAAGACCTCAAAGAAGGAATTAAGCCCTGCTGTAGCGGATTGCAGGTTCAGGGCACCGCTGTCTCCCCGCTTAGCATGACCACCAGCGGCTATAATAACCAAAAGGAAAATCTAAGTCAATTTATGAAATAAATGCAAATTATACAATTTTATTTCTTATGTTTTTTATTCTTTCTTCGGCTCTCGCGGCATCTTTTATTTTTGGAAATCTTTTGATTATTTTTTCCAGTTCATTTACGGCTTTTGCGTAATCTTTGTTCAGCAAATGGATATCGACTTTACGGTTTATGGCGAAGATTATATCCGTTGTTTCTTGAGCATATTGTTCTATTTTTTCGTAGCAATCAAAAGCCGCGGAGTAATCTTTTAATTTTTCGTGATAGATGTCCGCGAGTTCACAGTAAGCCGTTATATCGGATTTGTCTTCGGTTATGATTTTTTCATAAATTTTTATTGCCTCTTCAATTTTGTTTTGCGCAATTAAAGCGTGCGCTTTGGAATAATATTTAGGTCTTGCGATTTTTTCTCCCGACCATAAAAAAAGGGAAGCAAGCGGCGCGCTGATTTGGTCGCCGAAAAGGTCCCAGATGATATAGCCGATTGCAAGAATAGGCAGGACAAATAGAGGAACTTTGAATATTGCGTCATATCCGGACGAATTCATTGCTACTATTTTTAATTTGAGCGCAATAACAATTAAAATAATAAGGGCGATAATTTCTAAAAAAATAGGGTGTTTGGATTCTTTTCGGCCCATTTTTTTATGGATTTGGTTTTTCTGATTGTGTATCGGTCTGATTTATGCCGTCTTGAGTTTGTTGTTGTTCTTGGAAATTATTTTGCGGGAAAGGTTCTATTGACGGCGGCTCGGCTTTTTTGACTTGGTTTCGCCCGCCTTCTTTTGCGCGGTAGAGCGCTTCGTCGGCTCTTTTTAATGTCTGTAAAACACTCTCGCCTTTATAACTGGAAGCGACTCCTATGCTTACTGTTAGCGTTTCTTTTTTATTTTTCGCCACGGGAATGGACGTTTTTCCAACTGCCTTGTGAATTCTTTCCGCTATTGAAACGGCTTTGTATAAATTTGTATGCGGGAAAAATATTGCCAATTCTTCTCCGCCGTAGCGGCACGTAATGCCTCTTGGCATTGCGTATCCACGTACTACTTGAGCGATTGTATGCAGAACTTTATCTCCAATGTCATGTCCGTATATATCGTTAATTCGTTTAAAATGGTCCAAATCTACCATAGCAATTGCAAATTTGCTTCCCATATTTATATTGGCGTGGCCGTGTATGATATTGTTGCAAAATCCTCTTGTGTAAATATTTAAGACGGGGTCGTATGATACTCTGTAGGAAAGTCTGGTTAACCAGTTATAAAGAATTATTATCGATAGGAGTAGGGGGGTAGATAGCCAAACAATATTTTCGATTGCAGTGTTTCTGAATACGTGGGCTAAAAGATAATAAAATGCAAATCCTGAAATTCCGCCGCCCAATCCGTAGTCGTTTCTTGAAAAGAACCAAGTGGTTATGATGACTGCTGTGCATAAAGGAAAAAGCCATATTCCATGACGTATGGAGAAAGCGGAAATAAAATAACCTCGTTTCAACAATAACATCGCCAACCCTAACTGTGCGCAGATGGCCACTGCGCAAATTATCCTGTTTGTTTCTCTGCGTATGGATCCGGGAATAACGCTTATCAACAGTAAATTACACATAATAAGAAAGTAAAGAGGCGTTATGTGTTCTAAACTTTTGAAATACGGAGCATTTGCCAACTTGAAAGCGTAGATTATTCCGCTTATAGTGAAAAAATATCCTAGAAGAGAAATCTTCAAATTCGGAACGTGCGGGAATGAAATTATGGTCAAAAATAACATTATTGTTAAACCGAAAACATAATAGAAAAACATCGGACCTATGCCCAACAAAAAGGTGTTTTGAAAAAATGAAAGTTTCTCGGGTTGGGCTATTTGGTAATACCACGGGACGGATAAAAGCAGCGGAAACATCAAGAAAGGCAACAGTCCCCATATGTCGGGATGGAACGGCGTTTTAGAAGTGCGTTTTTTTATGTTAAGCAGCCAAAATACAAAAAGCAGGAAAGGTTTCATTTTTGTTATTTTAAAATCCCCCTATCTTGATTTCGACCCCGAGAGATCTGTAAGATTTCCGGGACCAAGCCCTTGAAATCGCTTTGCGATTTCTAAGGAAGAAATCAAGGGGGATAAACACAACAATCGTATTATATCACCATGTTGTTATATATAGTATCTATATATAGAATAGTATAGATAGCAATAATATCACCGCTATAATAGACAATTTCTAGATAGGAGTGCTAAAATACTTTAAAAATATGAAATTACCTGTAATTACGATAGAAGGCGAAGGTATCGCGGAAGTTTGGGAAAAAAGCCTTGTGGCTTTGTGGGAAAAAGGCGCGCAAAATAAAACCGAATATGACAAAAAATCAGACCCGCCCAGCAAAGACGCGACGATGATTATGTCTATAAACGAACCCTTCTCCCAGCCGAGGATTCATCTTGCCTTTCCCGGCGGAATGGAAGATTTGGAGAAATACAGACAGGAAATAGTTTTTGGTGTCCATGACCATTGGATAAATCCTGAAGAGGGCAAATGGACATATACTTATCACGATAGGCTTTTTAATTATCATTTAAGAAAAAACCCACAGGAAACTGTTCACCCCGTTAAAAGTAGGTCGCCTTTAGGTGACCTTACGGAAATGCCAAGGGCACTTCCTACTTCTAACGGGGTAAATCAGATTGAATTTTTAATTAAGAAACTTTCGACGACCTATTATTCCAGAAGAGCCCAGGCAATTACATGGATACCTTTCTGCGACGCAGACGCGGACGACCCTCCCTGCCTTCAACGCATATGGTGCAGAATTATAGAAAATGAAGGGCAACTTTTTTTACTTATGAATGCTCACTGGCGTTCTAGAGACGCTTACAGGGCCGCTTTTATGAATTTGTTCGGGATTACAGAACTTCAGAAATATATTGCCGGTGAAATATCAAAGAGAATAAACAAAAAAGTGGAAGTTGGCAGGTATGTGGATATTTCCGATTCCTACCATATTTACGGAGAAAGCTTCGGCGATTTTAAAGACAGATTTTTGAATTTATTAAGCAAAAGAAAGTTTTTTGCCCCGGAGATCTCCAAGAGCAGAACTATGAGAAGTGATAACGAAATAGCTTTACAGGGTTTCCAGTACGGCAGAAAACTTTTGGAAATGGAAAAAGAAACGGGGAATAAAGGCACTACATTATAAAACTTAAGGTATAGAAATATGTGGAAATATGATGGATATATATGCCTGCCCGCAACCGATAGGCAGGTGGGGGAATATGTAGCAAGCAGGCAACGTATTTCCCTGCCCGCTTCTTGCGGAAGCAAGCAGGCGGGAATATATTTCAATAGTATTTCTATTTATTTCCGTCCGCCCTTCAAAAATTTTTGTATGAGGTAAACTGAATGAAAGTATTTTGTATTATTCCTGCAAGATTCGGTTCGACCAGAGCAAAAGCAAAACTTTTGCGTAAAATTTTAAATAAGCCCTTAATCGAATGGGTTTGGCGAAATGTTTCGAAGATGTCTTTTTTCGAGGGTGTTTTTATCGCTACTGACAGCAAAGAAATAGAAAATGCGGCAAAAAAGTTCGGCGGAAAAATAATCAAAACGTCTTCTTTGCATAAATGCGGCACCGACAGGGTATCCGAAGCGGCAAAAATTTTAAACATTGACAAAGAAGATATAATCGTAAATGTCCAGGCGGACGAGCCGTTAATTTCTTCTTTGGCGATAGAAAATCTTATATCATATTTAAAGAAGGCGGAAGAAATTGATATGGCGACTTTAGCATATAAGTCTTCGGATGCAAAAAGCTTTGAAAATAGCAATGTAGTTAAAGTGGTAGTTGATAAGGATAATTTTGCGCTTTATTTTTCGCGTTCGCCGGTCCCTTATTATCGGGGCGGAATAAAAGAGAGGTTCACATTTCTAAAACATTTTGGTATATATTCTTATAGGATGAATTTCTTGCAGAAAATCGCTAAATTGCCCGTTTCATCCCTGGAAGAGAAAGAAAAACTGGAGCAGTTGAGAATCTTGGAAAACGGATACAAGATCAAAGTTATTATCAGCGAGTTTGACGCCGAAAGCGTCAATGTGGAAGAAGATTTTAAAGCTGTGGAGAAACTATTGAGGACACGACTCAAGAGCTGTGATAATTGCTTATCTGTTTAATAATTATTTTAGCGGTTTTTAACTGATACACGGGGTTGACTATTAGAGGGATGTTTGATATCTTCCGTGTCTAAATATTCGATTTTACCAGATAGAGAATTAATAGGATGAGTAAAAGAGAACAACAAGTATTCAGAGATACGTTGGTAAATATGGGGCTGGTAAGCGATGAACAGCTCGAATCCGCGCTGAAGGAACAAAAAGAAACCGGCGATAGGTTAGGCGATATTTTAGTAAGACTTGAGTTTATAAACAGAGAAGCCATTACCAAAGCTTTAGCTTCCCATTTTGGATTGGTTCCGATTAATATTAAAGAATATTCTCCTCCCAAAAAAGTAATCAATTTAATTCCTCCCGCGGTGGCAAGAAGGTATAAACTTTTACCTCTGAAATTCGAAGACGATGTTTTGACAGTTGCCTTGTCCGACCCATTGGATTTTTTAGCAATTGACAATCTTGAAAAAACGATAGGGCATAAAATAAATCCCGTATTGGCAAGAGAACATGATATAGAATCTAAACTTACCCAGTATTACGGCGTTGCGGAAGAAACTTTAAGCACTTTAGTTACAGAAATAAGCGAAGCAAATTTGTCCATTGCGGGACTTGAAACAGAAGGCGTAGAAGATACGGAAGAAGATGCTCCTATAATAAAATTTGTAAGTATGCTTATTCTGGAAGCGTTTAAAGCCAGAGCATCCGATATTCACGTTGAGCCTATGATAAATAGGCTTCGTATAAGATATAGAATTGACGGAATTCTTCAGGAGGTACAGGCCCCTCCCAAAAAAATACAGCCGTCAGTTCTTTCAAGAATCAAACTTTTAGCAGGCATGAAAATAGAAGAAAAAAGGCTGCCTCAGGACGGCAGGATACTTGTTACCATAATGGGGAAAACACTTGATTTAAGGGTTTCGGCTTTACCGGGCATTCACGGCGAATCCGTAGTCATGAGAATTTTGGATAAATCCAGTCTTTTGCTCGGATTGGGAGAACTTGGTTTTATAGAAGAAGACCAGAAGAAATGGTCGGAAGTAATAAAAACGACGAACGGAATTATTCTTGTCACCGGACCTACGGGTTCCGGAAAAACGACCACTCTTTATGCCGTGTTAAACGAACTTAATACTCCCGACAAAAAAATCATAACGGTGGAAGACCCGGTCGAATATCAACTTTCGGGCATAAACCAAGTGCCGGTAAATCCGCAAATAGACCTTACCTTTGCTAATGCTTTAAGAAGCATGCTTAGGCAGGCCCCGGATGTAATTCTCGTTGGAGAAATTCGAGATACGGAAACGGCTGAAATTGCAGTTAGAGCGGCGCTTACGGGACATCTTGTTTTCTCGACTCTGCATACAAATGATGCTGCCAGCGCGCTTACGAGACTTGTAGATATGGGAGTCAAACCGTTTTTAGTTTCTTCATCTGTTCAAGCAATATTGGCGCAGCGGTTAGTCAGAACCGTATGTAAAAAATGCGGAGAAAGTTACCAACCCCCCGATGATGTCCTTAAAATAATAGAGCAGGAAATGGGCCCGGGAATTTTAAAAAATGCGGTTTTCAAAAAAGGAAGAGGTTGCGAACAGTGCAATAATACGGGATATAAAGGTAGATTGGGAATATTTGAATTATTAGTAATGTCGGAGCCGATAAGAGAATTAATTATGGGGCAAATCGTTTCTCGTAAAATTAGAGATTTGGCTCGCAAAGAGGGAATGAAACTTTTAAGAGAAGACGGATGGCTCAAAGTTTGCAAAGGAATTACTACCGCCGAGGAAGTAATGTCGATTACTCAAAGCGATGTTATAGATGTAGAAGAGTGAAGAAAGAAGACAGGATAAATACGGGATAGAAATACAATGGATATATATGGAAATGAATGGAAATACATAGTAAACAAACAACGTATTTCAACATATTTCTATGTATTTCAATATATTTCTATTTTACTTGGAGACAAAGATGGAAATTTCAGAGTTATTGAAAATTGTCGTTGAAGAAGACGCGTCCGATTTGCATCTTAAAGTTCGCAAACCTCCGATTTTGAGAATTCACGGTTCACTGCACGAATTGGATTATCCTCCGTTAAAACCCGAAGACACCGAAAGTTTTATGAGAAACATTACAACTCCTCTTCATCAGAAAAGATTGCGGGAATTGGGAAATACTGACTTTGGGTTTGGTTTCGGAGATTTAGCCCGATTTAGAGTGGCTGTTTTTTATGAAAGGGGCACTATCGGATTATCGCTAAGACTTATTCCGTATAGATTGCTGACTTTTGAACAGTTAGGTTTGCCGGATAAAATTAAGGAACTTTTATATCGTCCACGCGGATTAGTTTTAGTGACAGGTCCTACTGGAAGCGGCAAAACAACCACTTTGGCTACGATGATAGACTATATCAATACAAAAATGGACTGTCATATCATTACTATTGAAGACCCTATTGAATATTTTCATGAAAACAAAAAAGGTATAGTTACGCAACGAGAATTGGGTTCGGATGTAACCAGTTTTAAAGAAGGACTTGTAAGAGCGTTGAGGCAGGATCCCGACGTTATACTTGTAGGCGAAATGAGGGATATAGTTACGATGGAAGCGGCTCTGATGGCTGCAGAAACGGGACATTTGGTTTTTGCCACCCTTCATACTACAGGAGCTGCTCAGAGTGTAGATAGGGTAATAGATGCTTTCCCTCTAGCACAACAAGAGCAGGCTCGAGTTCAGATGGCTTCTAATATTGTAGGAGTAATATCTCAACAATTAATTCCGACGATTTCGGGAAAAGGCAGAGTAGCTTCTTTCGAGATAATGGTTGCTATACCGGCAATTCAAGCGCTTATCCGCGAAAGAAAAACTTATAGGATAACTTCATTTATTCAAACGGGAGCAAGATACGGGATGATGACGATGGATGACCATCTTTTACAATTATACGAACGAAAATTAATTTCTTATGAAGAAGTTATAACTCGATGTGTTGATATTGATTCCATGAAAACAAAATTGCAGGAGATTGCTCCGAATGAGTCCTGAGAAAAAACACCTTATAGGCGAGATTCTTAAGGAAAAAGGTTTGATTACCGAAGAACAGTTGGATAATGCTTTATCCGAACAAAGAACCAGCGGCAAACTATTGGGTAAAATTCTTGTGGAAAAAGGATTTGTTAGTGAAGCGGATATTCTTTCGGTTTTAAGCGTCCAGCTTGGCATGAAAGAAATAGACCTGTCCAACGTAAAAGTTCCAAAAGATTTATTGGAAAGGGTCCCCAGTTCTGTTGCAAAAGCATATAAGATAGTTCCTGTACGTATGGAAGGGAATACTTTAATTGTAGCTATGGGAAATCCGATGAATGTGCAGATATTGGACGATTTGAGATTTATGTTGGATTGCGAAGTAAAAGGGTTGAGAAGCAATGAAAAGGATGTTAACGAAGCTATAGAAAAGTTTTACGGAGAACAGACGGAAAGCGTGGAAGATTTATTAAAAGAAGTTGAAGCAATGGCGGTGTCCGGGAAAGAAGAAGAGAAAGAAGTAACTGACCTTGCGGCTTTGGAAGAAATGTCCCGGCAGCTTCCTATAGTAAAACTCGTAAATCTTGTTCTCATACAGGCGATTAAAGATAGGGCAAGCGATATACATTTCGAACCATTTGAGGACCAGTTTAAAATAAGATATAGAGTTGACGGAATTTTATACGAAATGCTGCCTCCTCCGAAACATTTTGCGGTTCCGGTTACGACAAGAATTAAAGTTATGGCGCAAATGGATATAGCCGAAAGAAGGAAACCCCAGGATGGAAGAATAGCTTTGCATATGGGCACAAGCGAAATAGATATGCGAGTTTCTGCTCTTCCCACTGTTTTTGGAGAATCTGTTGTATTAAGGGTTTTGGATAAGTCGGTTTTGAAGCATTCTTTGGACGAACTCGGGTTTCAGAAAATGGATTTGGAAAGAATAAGAAAAGTTATAAGAAAGCCTAACGGCATAGTTCTTGTGACGGGTCCTACCGGTTGCGGAAAGACAACTACTCTTTATGCGGCTTTAATAGAATTAAACAGTATTGAAGTAAAGATAATTACGACAGAAGAACCGGTTGAGTACGATGTAGAGGGAATAATCCAAGTTCCGATAAATACTGCTATTGGCCTTACATTCGATAAATGTCTTAGGAGTATACTGCGGCAAGACCCCGATATAATTTTGGTGGGAGAAATAAGGGATTTGCAGACTGCGGAGATGTCCATACATTCTTCTCTTACGGGGCATTTGGTTTTTTCTACTTTGCACACAAATGACGCACCGTCTACGATTACAAGGCTTTTGGATATGGGTGTGGAGTCTTATCTTATGGCATCTACTGTGGAAGCAATTGTTTCGCAAAGATTGGTTAGAATGTTATGCCAGCAATGTAAAGAGGAATATACCCCTTCACAAGAGGAATTGAGAAAGCTTGGTGTTAGCATTGGAGAGATTAAAGATTCAAAACTTTATAAAGCAAAGGGATGTCCTGCTTGCAATAATATAGGTTTTATCGGCAGAACGGGGCTATTTGAAATAATGGTTTTAAACGAAGAACTTAGAGAGTTGATTGGAGAAAAGGCGATTACCAGCAAAGTTAGAGCTGCTGCGTTAAAAAGCGGAATGAAAACCTTGAGAGATGACGGTATCGATAAAATAAAAAAGGGTATTACTACCATTGAAGAGGTCTTAAGAGAAACGACAGGGTATTAAGGAGGTAAGAAAGTGCCAAGTTTTAGTTACGTGGCTTTAGATATTCACGGAGAGGAAATCAAGGGTTTTTTAGAAGCGGCAAATATCAACGCCGCCACGTCTCAGCTAAGGGATATGGGGTATTTCCCCACTTCTGTTAAGCAACAAACAGGGACATCTAAATTTGGCGGTCCCTCCAAAGCCGGTAAGGCCGGCGGTGCAATGAATTTCAACATAAAGATACCCGGTTTTTCCAAAAGAGTGGGTGTGAATGACCTTACTACTTTTACCCGAGAATTAGCCACACTTATAGATGCTGGACTGCCTGTGGTAAGAAGCCTGAATATATTAAAAGACCAAAGCAAACCCGGAGCTTTGAAGGATATATTGACGGAGGTTATAGAAAATATAGAGGGCGGAAGCAGTTTATCGGAAGCATTAACGCGGCATCCCAGCACTTTTTCAAAACTTTATATAAACATGATGAAAGCGGGAGAAGTGGGCGGTGTTCTCGAGCAAGTTTTGGATAAAACTGCGCAATTTCTTGAAAAAGATGTCGCTTTAAAAAGAAAAATAAAGGGCGCGATGATGTATCCTATTTTGGTTACATGCGCGATAGTAGGAATTTTGTCGGTTATTATGATAGTGGTTATTCCCCAATTCGTGAGCACCTTGGCGGACCTTGCGGGAGAAGATGCCGAACTTCCGGGACCTACTCAGATTCTTCTAGGCGCTGTCAGATTAATTACGGGGCGTGATTTTTTCAAAGTCCCGAATTTCGTATGGGTCCTTATTGGCCTTATATTATTAATTGTAATGTATAAAATAATAGTAGGTAAATTTGTTAAAGTAAAATATCTTATTGATACGCTAAAACTTAAAATTTTTGTTTTTGGCCCTCTTGTTAAGAAAGCCACCGTTGCGCGTTTTGCCAGAACTTTTGGGACATTAATAACTTCGGGTGTTCCGGTTTTGCAGGCGCTTAATATTGTAAAAGATACTTCGGGCAACGAGGTGTTGGCAAAAAATGTAATAACGGTTCATGACGCTGTAAGAGAAGGAGAATCGATTTCCCGTCCTATGTCACAGTCCAAATTTTTCCCTCCCATGGTAATAAACATGGTGGATGTAGGCGAAGAAACAGGCGCATTGGATAACATGTTAATGAAAGTCGCAGATGCTTATGAAGCAGATGTGGATACGGCTGTGGAAGGCCTTTCTTCTCTTATTGAACCTATTTTGATTATAATTATGGGACTCATAGTGGGATTTATAGTAATTGCTCTTTATATGCCGCTTATCGGGATAGCGCAAAAAATCGGATGACATTTCTTTTAAAAACCGCTTTCGATATTTTATAACCTTGTTTGTCTGTATGATTTGCTGAAGTATAATCAAATAATCGAAGTAGCGAGACGAATAAAAAGATTTTAATCTCTCTACTTTCTACTCCCCGTCTGTCTCGCCACTGATTCCCTGCCCGACAATATTTGGCAGGCGGGAATGACGGACGGGCAGGTCTACTTGCTACTTTTTAAATGATATGAAAGAGAAGGTTCTAATCGTTGAAGATGAGCCCAACATGAGAAAAACTCTTTCTTCTATTTTGGAAGATGAGTTTATACCTACCCAAGCCGACCAGGCAAAAGAAGGCTTAAAAATTTTATCTCAAGAAAACATATCTTTAGTAATCTCGGATATCAAAATGCCTCAAATGAACGGTATCGAATTTTTGCGGCAGATGCGGGCAAAAGGTTATGAAATTCCTGTCATTATTATTACCGCTTATGGCAGTTTTGATTCCGCTGTCGAGGCATTGCGGCTTGGAGCGTATGATTATATTACTAAGCCTTTCGAGCCCGAGACTGTTGTTCACACTGTAAAACGCGCTTTAGAACATAAAAAATTATCTCAAGAGAACATTTATTTAAAGGAAGAACTCCAGCGCAAATCCGGCTTTGAAGAATTGGTGGGAAATTCCGTTCGTATGCAGGATGTTTATGCGCTTATAGAAAAAGTCGCGGATTCCAAAGTCCCGGTTTTACTGCGGGGTGAATCGGGCACCGGTAAGGAATTGGTTGCCCGGGCTATTCATAAAAGAAGCGCTCGAAAAGACAAAAACTTTGTTATTATAAATTGCGGCGCGCTTCCCGAGACACTTTTGGAATCCGAAATATTCGGGCACGAGAAAGGCGCTTTTACCGGGGCGGACAAGAAAAAACTCGGAATTTTCGAAGTAGGAAACGAAGGCACTATCTTTTTGGACGAAATAGGCGACTTATCACCCTCCGTTCAGATGAAACTTTTGCGTTTTCTGCAGTCGGAAGAATTTGTCCGGGTAGGCGGAACCGCTTCCGTTAAAGTAGACGTGCGGATAATTTCCGCTACTAATAAGAATTTGGAAAAATTAATAGAAGAAAAAAAATTCCGCGATGATTTATATTATCGTATCAATACCGTATCAATAAACATTCCGCCCTTACGCGACAGGAAAGAAGATGTCCCTTTATTGATAAATCATTTCCTTAAAAAATACAGCAAAGAAGATAATGTCCCCCTTAAGGAAATTTCCGACGAAACGGTTCGGATTTTTTGCGAATATTCTTGGCGCGGGAACGTTAGGGAACTTGAAAATTTGATAAGAGCGCTTCTTGTGCTTTCCAAAGGAAGTAAGATAAGCACACAAGACCTTCCGCCCGTTGTGAGACAAACCGAGAAGTATATTTCTGATGAAATTTCCTTGGGAGAAGCAGAAAATTTCTCGTTTAAACAGATAAGAGAAAAAGCGGAAAAGGAATACCTCATAAATACCTTGAGAAAAGCGGGAGGGAATATTTCCAAAGCGTCCAAATTAGCCGGCGTTTCCAGAAGACATTTCTACGATAAATTGCAGCAGTACGGTATAAAACCAAAGAAATTAAAGATTGGGGATTCATAATTCAAAAAGAATCTAATGGGTTACGGTAACGAAGCCCGCCCGCCTGCTTGCGAAGCGGGCAGGTATCGGTTATGATAATGGGCTACGTCAAAAAATAAAGATGATTAACGTAACCGATTGACGAAATGGGACACCACGTGGGGTATCCCACTGTGGCGGGCATCGTAACCTTAACCGTGTAACGTTTATTTTTTTATTAAAAATGCGTAAAGGCATATATGTTTTTCTAATCTTAATATTAATGCTGGCAGTTCTCGCTTTTTCCCCTATCATTTTAAATCCCGAACTTTCCAACAAAATAGATTTTGTATCCTTGTTTTTTTTCATAATAGGTTTCCTGCTGGCGCTAATTTTAATGCTTGTTTTCTTGATTCCTTTCAATATTTTTTCCGGGAAAAGCCGTTCCGATTCAAAATATTTAGACGAACTTTCCGCGATATCCATGCAGGCCCGCAAAGAAATGAAAGAAATGAACGAAAGACTGGGCAGGGAATTAAAACTTAAAACCAAACAGTTAAATTCGATGGGTTCGGAATTAATCTCTACCCAGATAGAACTTCTTCAAAAAGAAAAATTGGCGTCTTTGGCAAAAATGGCTTCAGGCGTAGTCCATCAGATAAGAAACCCTTTGGCGATAATAAAGAATGCGACTTATCTTTTAAAGAAGAAAATGGGAGATCCCGCCACTAAAAAGGAGGCGGGCAGGGACAAAAATCTAAACGGCGAAATTAAAATTATAGAAGACGAAGCGGACAGAATGAACAAAATAGCGGGAGAACTGCTTCAGTTCGCGCGGACCGACGAAAGAATAATGTTGGGTTCTGTTAATTTGACCGTCCTTATCCGCGAAATTTTGGACGATGCGGCAATAACGGAAAAAAATTATAAAAAAGTAAAAATTGAAAACGAACTTCCTGATTCTTTGCCTAAAGCGCAGGGCGAAAGCGAGAGTCTAAAACAAGCGATTTCAAATATCATATCAAACGCTTATCAGGCAATGCCCGAAGGGGGGATATTGAAACTCGAAGCATATGATAAGGATAAAGAAGTCCGACTCGATATTTCGGATACCGGCATGGGTATTCCCGCAAAAGAAAAAGGACTGGTATTCGAGCCGCTTTTTACGACGAAGGGTAAAGAGGGGTCGGGTTTGGGAATGGCGATATCATACGCCATAATAAAAAAAATAGGCGGCGACATCAAAGTGGAAAGCGAAGAGGGGAAAGGAACGATTTTTAGAGTGACGCTTAAAAAATCTAATTGATATACGTTGATATATCATGGAAATACGTTGAAATAAATAGATATACATAGAAATACGGCAGATATACAATGGATATATGATGGAAATAAATAGATATACGTGGTAGACAGGCAATATATCTCAACATATCTCCAAGTATTTCAACTTATATCAAAGTTTTACTTTCATATATTTCGATTATATTTCCTTTTTATAATACTGTGCGAAATAGTTTACACTTGCAATATAACCGGAGTATAATATAAAAGATAAAATAGATAGATATATGATACATATGGATATACAGAAATACCGTAGATATACAATGGATATATGATGGAAATAAATAGATATACGTGGTAGACAAGCAATATATATCAACATATTTCCAAGTATTTCAACTTATATCAAAATTTTACTTCAACGTATTTCGATTTATTTCAATGTTATATTGGCATATTAATTGCCTCTATAAATAAAGGAGGGAAGATGAAGAATAAATTTAAGATGAATAACGGTTATCGGGTATGGGGTATCCCCGCCTGCCTTGCGGAAGCGGGCAGGGGTTATCGGGAAAATACGCATCCCGCATCCCCCCTTAGAAATTCTATGGAATTTCAAGGACCAAAGTCCCGGAAATCTTTCAGATTTCTCGGGGGAACACCGCATCCCAAGTTTCAATTTGGTTTTACTCTCATAGAACTAATGGCTGTTGTGGCGATAATCATGATTCTTGCCGCAATAATGATACCCAATGTAGCGAAAAATGTGGAAAGAGGAAGAGAAGGCAGAGCAGTTGCGGATATAGATGTTCTGGTCAAAGCGGTCGACCTTTTTCATATTGACCACGGATATATTCCCGGAAAATTGAATGACTTGTGGACTGATAAGGAATATGGCCCTTATATAGCAAGCGAAGAAGATTTAGAAACACCATGGGGAGGGGAGTATAAGATTGAACTATTAGGTACCACCGGTTATAAAATTACAGCTTATAAAGGTGAAGAAGAAAAAGTTTTTAAAACAATAAAATTTGGTGTTAGCAACTAATAAGGAGAAAAAATATGAATAAAAAATCCGAAAATAAGAATTTTCAATTAAACGAAAATGGGCTTGCCCCGTTAGAGATAACTCCGACCTCGCGTCGGAGTGTAAAATCTCTAATGGGGTTTACATTAATGGAACTTATGGTTGTGATAGCGATTATTGCACTGCTTGCGGGAATTATGACGCCGAATGTGGCAAGGCGGCTGGAAAGAGCGAAAATGACAAGAACCGAAGCCGACATTGCCGCAATGGAAACCGCTATCGCAATGTATGAAAACGATTTGGGTTCATATCCTCCATTTGGTATAGATTTTTTGGAAACTTATCTTGTAGGCATAGATAGTGCAGGTGTAGAGATACCCGCGAATAATCCCAGATGGAACGGTCCCTATATTAAAGGCATAGAAAAAGACCCCTGGGGACAAAAATATGTGTATTTGAAAAATAGATGTCCCAGAAAACCATCTACATGTACTGTGGCTACTCCCGCTACTTGCCCGAATAATTGCCCTCCAATTATAGGAACTGATTATCCTGCTAATAATGATGGTGGTTCTGTAAATGCTCCTGATAGTCTTAGTTATTATATTTATTCCACAGGTAAGAATAAAGCAACAGGCACAGGTAAAAATGCAGATGACATAAACAATTGGGATGTAGATAAAAGTTGGAAAAGCGAATATTAACGATGAATAAATTAAAAATTCCAAATTCAATATTTAAAATTCAAGACTCTAAAGAATTTTCAATTTTTAATCTTCAATCTTTAATAAGAAGTAGTGGATTCTCTTTCATAGAACTGATGACTGTTGTGGCGATTATGGCGATTCTGATTATTGCTTCGATGCCTGCTTTCAGAAATTACGCGCGCAGTAAAAATTTAAAAGAAGGAACGAACATGATTGTTTCCGCTTTAAGAAAAACCCGCGATGCCGCTATTACTTACAGAAAAAGGTACAGGACTGTTTTTGACACCGTGAATGACGCTGTTAGTATTTATATTGACGGGGACGATGTTAATCCCGTGGAAAAATGGGTGAAACTGCCGGAATTTGTAATATTTAGTTCTCCAACTGTAACTGTGCGCAATTTCCCGAAAGGTAGTGCGTCTGCTGATTTGCGTTACGCGGAATTTAAAATAAGTGGAGCAGCTAATGAAGGCGGTTCTATTATTCTTTTGGATGAGTCAACCCAGGATACCAAAAAAATTAGTTTCAATAATATTACCGGAAGAATAAGGGTAGAAGAATGAGAAAATTAAATATACAAAACAGAAAAATAAAACTCTCTACTCTCTACTCCCCGCCTGCTTGTCCCGATGTAAAATCGGGACGGGCAGGTCTACTCTCTACTGACAATAAAGGCATGACTCTTCTCGAAATTGCTATTTCTATGGCGATTATGTCCATTGCTTTGGTCGCGCTTGCAAACCTTTTCCCGATCGGTTTAAAGGCTTCGCGCCGGGCGGCGGATTTTTCAGCCGCAAGCATCCTTGCCCAAAGGGTGGTTGAAAATATAAAGTTAGCGGTGTCTGTTGACGATTATATAAATGATGGTGGTCCGAATTCAGTATCACTTCCTTTTAGTAATGGCGATGCTATCGGATATTTTGAATTGGCAAATCAAAATGCTTGGCCTTTTAATGATAGTGATTTACAAGCCCAACAGGCAGGTGATATTATTCCAGACGGCTCAGGATATACTACTTATATTTACCGCTACAATAATAGTGACATGCAAGTTTATGTAAAAAGCGTTGATTGGGATGCGAATGGCAATGGTAAGATAGGTTTGATGGACGGAGATTTTGACGATGTTTTATTAAGCCAAAAAGTATATGTTGCTGTCTATTGGACAGAAGCCGACAAAGAACGCGCGGATACTTTCATCGCCTATATTTCAAACCCTTTTTATGAAAAATATAGATGAGGGAAAAATGAAGAAATGGGTAACGGGTAACGGGGAACGGGTAAGGGGATTTTTACGCATCCCGCATCCCGCATCCCGCAACCCTGGTAAAGGTTTAACCTTGATAGAAGTAATGGTTGTTGTTGCTATACTTGCGGTTATATCTTCCACTTTATTTTCGGTGTTTCAGAGCGGTTTATTTTCACAGCGAAAAGGCACTAATAAAGCGCTCGTCTATTCCGAAGCCAGAGCCGCGCTTGAAATGATGTCAAGAGAAATAGAAAAGGTAATGGTAGATGAGAGAATTCCTTTACAATGTTGGGGACAAAATGGTAGCGGTGGTATGGATAGAGCCGATACTTTTTTATTCTTTGCTCCGCTTAATCCTAATAATAGTGGTGGTGCATATAAGGGTGATTTATGTGAAATGGGTTTTTGGGTGGATGTTAATAATCAAGAATTGATAAGAAACTATGAAACTGATAATAGTATAGATTTTAATCTCTATACACGAAATAACTGGCGTGTTCTCATAGGAAATGTTTATGATCTTCAATTTGAGTATTTTGACGGGCTAATTTGGACTACTGGAACTATTTACGAAGGTTTATGGGATGACTTTTCGGGTAAGCCTGTGGCAGTTTTACCCCGCGCAATAAAAATTACTTTGGTTATGCAATATGAATCTGAAAAGGACGAGGAAAAACAGGATACTTTTATTACCATAGTAAATATTCCCGGGAGCGGACAATGATAAGAAAACGGGTAATGGGTAACGGTTATCGGATAACGGAATTTTTACGTATCCCATATCCCCTGCCCGACAATATTTGGCAGGCGGGCGCATCCCGAATCCCGAATCCCATATCCCGCATCCCGAATCCCGAAAGTGGTATGGCTCTTATTATTATCATGGCGATTGTCGCGATACTTTCTGCCATCGGCATAACTTTTATGTACACTATGCGCATGGAAGAAAAAGCCGCGTTCAATTATATGAACAGTTTGAAAGCGTCCTATCTTGCCGAGTCCGGGATAAACCATGCAGTCGCGATTTTAAAATCCGACGGCAGAGACACGGGATTTGTTTCTTACGAAGGAAGCAGGTGGGGATACCAATACAATGATATTGCCGACAGTGTTTTTAGTGCATATAATAATCCTCCTGCTACCTATGATAATGATAATTGCAGTGTGGATAATGACACGCCTTATTTTCGTTCTGGCCTAAATTCCGTTCAGGGAAGGGATTCCCGCTGGATTTATGTCGATGACGGCGCCGGCAATATAATCGGCAGATACGCTGTTTTGATAATAGACGAATCAAGCAAGATAAATATAAATACTGCGGGTACCAGAGTGGAATGGGATAAAACTACGAATGACCCGCGACGAGGTTGGACGCCGTATGAAATTAACTTGAGAGATTTCTTTTATGCTGGCAGTGAAGCTGACTTATCTTATTGGCATCTTTATGGGTCGGATCCTACTGCTTGGGCTAACACAGCCCGGGATTTAGCCGATACCATAGTGCTTTACCGTTATGGTCAGAATTTAGTTCCCGGAAATATAAATGAAGACCATTTCGGTGATAGTCCCATTATTCTATCGGACGGAATAGATAATAATGCCGACGGAATCGTTGACGGAGATATAAACGACCCAAACGATGATTGGCAGTGGTTGGAAAATCCCAACAGATTCATTCCCTGGAAACCATTTTATGATATTAATACGGGCAACAATTATGATACGGCATTTATAACTACTGAAGAAGTGAAGGAGCCAATATCTCGAGTATTCGGACATGGGAAGCCGGAAGTTCTCTATGAGGATATCAAACCCTACATCACCGTTTATTCCACGGATGAAAATACCACCGATTCGGGGCTGCTGCGGCTTAATATAAATTTGCTGAAAGATGCGACAGCGCTTTATACGGCGATGTATGAAGCGTGGGAAGATTTGTTTCCCGGAACTTACACTTATAACGAACTGAAACAATTAGCAGCCCAGGCGGCTGTAAATACTATTGACTATGCGGATACGGATAATGTTTCCACTTTTATGAATGTTTATCGCAGTGATTCTGGAAGAGCAAACAGGGATTCCGCTGGTAATTGGTTGCGTGATACTACCAAATCCGCAATATGGACAGGTGACGAATGGATAGGCGCCAAAATTACTGTTATTTCCAAAACCACTAAAAATAGGCAAGTTAGAACAATTACTGGCAATACTATAACCAGAATAGATGTAGAACCAAATTGGGATACCGGCGATAATCCTCTCGCAGGTTCCTACTATTATATAGAAGACAAGGCGACTGCCCGCGGAGTGGAAGCAATCAGAATAAACGAAATTATGGTCAAGCCCGCATACCAATGGAACGCGGAAGAATTGTTTTTTGAAGATTTAGTGTCGGAAGGAACCCCGGGCTGGTCTGACACAGATTTATATTATAGCGGTATTTCTACTTTTAATACCGATACGGGTATTTATTCCAGAACGCCAAATTCGCAGCCAAATTCACAGATGGAAGTTGATTTTGAAATTTGGCGGGAAGGTTCTTACAGAGTCCGAACGCTTACTTATGCCACCGCGCCCGAATATTATACTATTGCTACTCCTAATGGTGCTGGCAATCCCGAAGTTCCACCTGTTCCCACAATTACTCAACCATATATAACGGTTAGTCCTTCTCCGGGATGGACTGATGACGTGTGGATAGGTGCTACGGTTGTAATTGCCTCCGGCACTGATTTGGACCAAAAACGAAAAGTTATCGACAATACATCTGATACACTAATCGTAGATGCAAATTGGAATCCTATCCCTGATGATGGTTCTCAATTCTCTGTTGCTTACGACCACAGTTTTAATATTACCTTCGAGTCAAACGAACCCGATGCCGTTTTTGAAATAAAAGGACAATCCGAGGCTCTCGTGACGGCCGGCGTACATAATATAGGCGGCTGGTTATTGGAAGATTTGGGAGTGATTGAAGTGAAAGAACCCGGAGAAGGGAAAATAATACTGGAAACTTCCCAATATACGAACGCAAATAATGTTCCCCGGCTTGATTATATCCAACTCTCCCAACAGCCGGACTGCGAATATGTAGAACTTTTGAATATATCGGATAAGGAAGTGGATATCAGTGAATGGACGCTTGCTACTTCCGCAGGTTTTACGGCAACGATCCCTGAGGGGACTAAAATTGGCAAGGGAGATTATTTGGTTTTGGCGGTAGATAAAGCGGACGGGATGTGGGCAGGCGTTGATAAGAAATATATCCCTGACTCAATAAGGCACTTAGCAGAAGGCAAGGATGAAATATGTTTTGAAGAAACATGGCCGAATTCAGATAAAGTTGTCCAATTGCCGCTTATCCCTTCCCCTGTGTATATTTCAGAAAAAGGGTTTGGAGATACTGTTATTTTGCCCGGAAGTGTGTTTACGGATTTGCCGCCCGAGCCGCCGATGAAATGGGAGGAGAATGGATATTATGATAGTGTGGGTGTTAGTACCTTAACTGATAATGGCGCTTTGTGGGATGTTAACCAGTGGAAAGGCGCTACCATTACGGCTAATATTAATCTCAGTGTCGATGGTGACACGCAAATTACCCGGCAGATTGCAAGCAATGATGCAAATGCAATAACTCTGACTACTAAGTGGAGTTGGGACCAAAATGTAAATCCTGCTGCTACTCCAACCTATTATATCCATTTTGACCCGATGTCCGTTACTTTGTATGAGGGGCTTTTGGCTGACCAGCAAATCGTTTCGCAGGTCAATTATCTACCGCAGGATATAGAAAACCAAGTTGCTTACGAGCAGGAAAACGATGTGCCTGTTTATGGGTTTGTCGCCCTGGAAAAGGACGACCCGACTGCTGTTTGGGATAGAAACAATGACGGAATAGACGATTTGTGGAATCTTAATCTTGAAGAAATGGAGCCGATTACTATTGGCGGAGAATCTATCCGCGGCGGAACGCCGGCATACATAAACAGCGTTGTGGATCCCCAAAATAGAGATATTGTGGAAGATATCGGAATTCCCAATCTGCCCTTTGCGACAGTGGGGGATATCAAGGATGTTAGTTTAATAAGAGTTAATGATTACGCCGACGGATTTGCCTCGGACGGAGGTACTGATACATTAGAAGATGACGATTCTCCGTGGATATCTCATGAATGGCAGAATGCTGTTATTGTTCTTGTTTCCGGCAAAGGCGCGGGGCAAATTAGATTTATTGATGATAATACTACAGATGAAATAACCGTCACAGAATATTGGGATATTATTCCTAACGCGACTTCAGAATATGCCATTTTCTTCCAGTGGTCAAAAATTGGATATGATGATTTGGGAGATTACATAGAACTTGTAAAACGAATCGCGGACAAAATCACGGTTTCGCAAAAACGGCTGGAAGCGGAGAAGGCTTTTTGGCAACATGTACCTGGCCCATCACCTGCTGATGATTGGGTAGATACCACCCCGCAGAGAATATTTTTGACTCCTTCTTATTATGTTAATGATGACGCTGTACCCGATACTTGGTGGTGGGGTATTGATGACAGAATCCAGCCCAGTCCTGCGACCGGAATTTACGACCTTTATATTAAAGGAATGCTCGAGAATGACAACGGATTCGTTGAAGTTGCGGTTACTACAGCCGCAGGAACGGATACCCAACTTCTGCAGTTTAGTCCCGACGGAACCGCTTATTTCGGACAAATCCAGATTGCAGGACCGATATCGGGTGCGCCTTCTTTAAATCAGGATCTCTTGGCGGTGTGTGTTACAAAGAGAAACGCGGGTGCGGATGGGGCTTATTTTGATGCAGTTGTTCTTACCCCGGAACGCAGGACTTACGGCAGAATAAATATAGATACTGCTGATACAGTTGTTTTGATGTCATTGCCGGGAATAGACCAAAATATTGCGCAGGCGATAATTGATTATAGGGAAAACCCGTATGGATATGATGGAGAGTACGGATTTGCGGGTGTTGATGATGACGATGACGGAGATTTGGCTACTTACGATATCGGAGAATATAACTGGCCCAATTCCGATGACGGACCGTTTAACGACATCGGTGAAATTTTGAACGTACAAGTTAGTGGTAAACCTGCAATTGATTTGGACGCTTTCTCCAAAATCTCAAATCTCATAACGACCAAATCCAAAATTTTCACGATAATATCAACGGGACAGGCATTAAGAGAAAGCGACAGGGCCGATGTGACGTATCAACGTCCAACGGATCCGAATCCTAAAACATACGAAATATTAGGCGAGAAAAAATATATGGTGGTGATAGAGAGATAATACAATGGATATATGTGGAAATAAATGGAAATATGTGGATATACTTAGATATACTGTTGTTAAAAAATAAAAACCGATGAAAACGACAACGTATTTCAATTGTATTTCTATTTATTTCAATTATATTTCATTGAATTTTTAAGTGGTGATATATGAATCAATACACTAACAAAAATCCTTATACAGAGGAGTTTTATCTTGAAAATCTGCGCAAAATGAACGGGGAAAAGAGGCTTAAGGCAGGTTTGCATTTAAGAGACCTTGCGGTAACTCTGTGTAAAGAAGGAATAAGACAGCAAAATCCAGGGCTTGATGAGAAAGAAATGGAAAAAGAATTATTCCGAAGATTAGGATATGATTCAGATTGTCATTGCGAGCGAACGTAGTAAGCGTGGCAATCTTATATTTGGGATTGCTTCGCCTGCGGCTCGCAATGACGGAATAGATTAGGTTATTATGAATCAAGAGGATATATTTATAAAAGTAATAGATAAAATAAATAGTTTGGGATTTCCTTATATGCTTACGGGCGGAATGGCTGTATTGTTTTACGGCAACCCCCGCACTACGCACGATATCGACATAGTGGTAGAAATAGACAAAAGTGTCATCCCCAGCATTATAAGTTCCTTTAAGGATGATTTTTATATAAGCGAAGAGGGAATAAAGGACGCGATTTCGCATAAAACCATGTTTAATATAATCCATCCTGAGACGGGGGTAAAAATCGATTTTTGGATTTTGAAGGATATTCCATGCGAAAAAATAATTTTTCAAAGAAGAGTAAAAAAGGAAATACTTGGAAAAGAAATTTATATCAGCACTCCCGAAGATACGATTATAAGAAAACTGTTATGGTATAAACAGTCCGATATAACTAAACACTTCGACGATACGTTGGGGATTTTACAGATACAAGGTAAAAATTTGGATTATAATTACATTGAAAAATGGGCAAAAGAATTGGGGATTTTGGATGTATGGAAAAAGATAAAGAAGACAGAAGACCCCGAACGAAAGTCTTCGACTTTCTGACGGGGCAAGACAGAAGACCCCGAACGAAAGTCTTCGACTTTCTGACGGGGCAAGACAGATGACCCCGAACGAAAGTCTTCGACTTTCTGACGGGGCAAGACAGAAGACAGAGGACAGAAAAAACGACTATATTGTCATTGCGAGGAGCGAGAGCGATGTGGCAATCTTGCTTGTCTTTTGGGATTGCCTGCTCGCTCGCTTCTTGCAGAAGCAAGCAGGCGGGGATTTTCTAACGGGGCAAGTATAATAAATATGCATGGATATATATCCCACCTTTGTCCCACCTCGTAGGTGGGCCATGGCCCACCTACGAGGTGGGACGGGGGAATGGGGTAACTGGCATGGAAATTGCTTTATTAATATTGGTGTTATATGAATAAACTATATAAAAACAAATTCATACGCGATAATTTGGTTCTCCTGGTTATTATCGGGCTTCTTTTCCCGCAGTCCCTATTTGCGGACGCGTGGGTTGCTGACACCGACAATAAACAGGTGAGCCGCATTTATAAGAACGGGCATGCGCTTACTGTTTTTAAGGTGGTCCAAGTTATTGACCCTGATGTTATCAGCGTAAATATGAATCCTACCGCTTTGTTCTATCCGGGGCTGAAATTAAGTTTTGGATTGGATAGGGCGAACGTGTATGAAATTAACAGTATAGATTTCGATGCTGTTGAGGGATGGAAAATTAGTTTTACAGAACCTATTATTGACGATGTCACAGGCTCCTCTATTTATATGGAACTTGTAAGGGCGGCAGGGTTCGAGTCGCCGATTGCCGCTTCGGTAAATACATATAATATGCGTAGTTGGTTTGCCGCCGATGACGGCTCGATTAGCCAACTGTCCGGCGACGGCAGGGATGAACCTCCGGACACCCGTTTGGTGGAACCTGTTTTTCCTGCGACAGAGTTTGCTTCCGGAGATAGTCAGTTTGAATTCTTCAGCGAGGACGTAAATATTTATAAAGGGATAAATTTCGACTTAAACAGCGATAACCGCGCGCTTGACAAATATGTCTTGGAAACATTAGGTGTGGATAGAACCGGTTCGCCTCCCTATATTCTTACCTCTGTGACGGGTTTGCCCGCCGGCCATTCCGTCGTGGACGAGAAGATGGCTATCATCCATGCCGACCGCTTCAGGGAAAAAGATACGCTCAATTATCCCAAGAGCGTCTGCGCCAATTCCACTTCCGACAGGGAGAGTTCTGAATATGACGTGGCGTGGGTGGCGAATACGGATGATGATTCGGTTGTGAAATTCAACCAGTGGAATTACAGAAAGCCGCTTGTGATAGACCACGATTATATAGGCGAGGAATTGACGAATTTTCCTATACTGGTCAAACTTACTTCCACAAATTTTAGCGAGGGCTATGCTTATACTAACATCGACGGTTCCGATATAAGGTTTGTTGCCTCTGACGGGACACCCCTTTCTTACCAGATAGAAAGGTGGACTCCTTGGGGCAAGTCCTTTATCTGGGTAAAAATTCCGCATATAAGTCCCACAGAAGACACTATTATTTATATGTATTACGGCAATTCAAGCGCTTCAGCGGCAACGAATACGGAAGTTTGGAGCAATGGTTATCTGATGGTTCAGCACCTGAATGAAGAACCGCCGACACACTATGATTCCAGTGGAAACGGAAATAATTCCAGTACTGTTCAAGTTGCAAGCCCGCCGGGACAAGGAATGGCTGCAGGTATTATAGACGGAGCCGATGAATTCAATAGTAGTGTTCCCGACTATATTACTGTGGCTGGCTTGAAAGGCCAGTTAACAAGCGGTTCCTTGCCGGAAGACGATTTTACGGTGACGGCGTGGTTTAAGCCCGACGGCAGTGATACTCCAACGATAGTTTCTTATACTTCAGGAGGGACCTATTGGGCAGGTTGGAATTTAATTATTGGCAACGACAATCGCGTAAAGATATGCACAAGTACTTCGCCTGTGCATCTGTTACCCACTTTTATATCCGGAACTTCTAATGTGGCGGATGGGGATTGGCATTTTGCGGGCATTGTCAAGCACGATACTGAATATAAATTGTTTGTGGATGACGAGATAGAAGCAAGTGATACAAGTTCGGCGGATTACACCGGCGGGAATTTCTATATAGGTGATAGAACTTGGGTTATGTACAATAAAGTAGGCAACCCTTTCAATGGGATAATAGACGAAATTACCGTCTCCGATACTGCCCGCTCGGAGGCGTGGCTGAAGGCAAGTTTTCATGCTGTCTACCACAACGATTCCTTTCTCGATTATTCCGTAAACGCGGATAAAGTCCGTTACGGCGGAATGTTGGAAGTCGGCGGTTTTGATTCTCCCGAATCCATATCCGTGAATTCTTCAAGCGGCGAAGTATGGGTGGCTGATACAAACGATTCCTGCGTGGTGAAACTGTCCAAGGGCGGGCATCAGATTATCAATGCTGCTGTAGTCGGCTATTATAATGAAGGAGATTTCCAGATAGACCTCACTGATATTTCGGATTTGGACTCGGGAATAAAGGTAAGTTTCGGCAATCTTCAGACGGACGCTTATACGGTCAACGAGGGCGGCGGATACAAAATGCCGCTTGTTTTAGGCAAAATCCCTATAGCAGAAACCTTAAATAATTTTCCTGTTTTGGTTAAACTTACCTCCGGCAGGTTCGATTATAACCATGCTAATCCCGACGGTTCGGATATAAGGTTCTTTGATGCCGACGGCAATAAACTTTCGTATGAAATAGAGAAATGGGCTTATAATGGCGACTCTTTTATTTGGGTTAAAGTGCCTGAGATTTCTTCAAATACTGATTATATCTGGCTCTACTACGGCAACTCGAATGCTAAGGATGCGCAAGACACGGTAAATGTATGGAGCAATAATTATTTAATGGTTCAACATTTGGATGAAACATCGGGCAATCACATTGATTCTACCAGCAAGAAATATACTGCCAATGTTGTAAATATCCCTTCATCGCAGCAAGGGCAGGATATCGGTATTATAGACGGAGCCGATGAATTTGACAGCGATTCCATGTCTTATCTTCACGTGACCGATTTTTCTGGTCCGGGTATCTTAATGCTCAGCGCTCTTACAGTGACAGCATTATTTAAGCCCGATTACAATGATACTTCAACAGTAGTTTCATATTGGAGAAGTTGGGATTGCGGCGGATGGAAGGAGCCGGAACATGTTTGGATTTCTAAATTTTGCCCTTTTGGATGGCAGTTAGATTTAACAGATACCAATCTGAATTTGCATTTGGGTTACAGTAATGGCCCTATTACCGTAGTAAGCGGTGATAGTGATTTGATAGACGGAGAGTGGCATTTCGCGGGTATGGTTCGCGTTCCAGTAGGGGGTAGTACAAGCGCTACAGGAATTTATCGGCTGTATGTTGACGGCGAATTCGAAGGCGAAGATACGCGTTTTATAGGGTATAGCGGACAGGATTTTCGGATAGGTTCTCGTTCTAATTTGTATAATCCGGATTCTGCCGTGCCGGGCGGTTATTTCAACGGAATAATAGACGAAATCCGCATTTCTACCAAGGTTCGTTCTGATTTCTGGATGGAAGCCGAATTTGCGTCTATGATGGATAAATTTATCGATTACGGCACGGAAGAAGAAAATACTAACAGCATAATGATAGCGGATGATGGCGGATTGAGAGCTCCCGTAAAAGACGGCGCCGTCGTTGCGAAGGAACTTGCTCGGGTGTATGGATTTGTCGAACCGGTGTCGGTGTCTGTCAATTCCGATGCGCAGTCGGATGGCGACTGCTGGGTGGCGGATAAAGGAAATAATACCGTTGTTCGGCTCAGCGGAAGGTTAGGGAAATACGATATAACCACAGCCGGATATAACATAATAGAAGAATCTCTCTATGACGCGGTAATAACCGGGTTTGATAATCCTGTTTCCGTTTCCGTTGACCCGCTTTCGGGCGATTGCTGGGTGGCGTGCGAGGGAGACGGAATCGGCACGGATTCCTATATCGTGAGATTGGATAGCGATGTCAAGTCTGGATACAATATTAGTGTTTCTTCATATCCTGCCAAACATATTAAAGTCTACGGATTCAATTCGCCTAATGCTGTATCAGTTGACCCCTTAACAGGCGAATGCTATGTATCTGATAAAAATAATAACCAAATTGTTCGGTTAAGTCCGCTAAGTTCTGCCAGTCCCGTAGGCGGACATGTATATACGGGATATAAAGTTGATGAAATAGGTGACGATACCGCTATTTTAGAAATGGATGGCAGTGTTGAATTTTATGACACACCGCTTTATTCTCCGCTTAAAATTAGTTTTGGGGAATTGACGGGGGTTACGAGCATAAATCCTGTTTATAGAATAACAATTGTTAAACTGCTCGGGGGGGGCCGAGTTGAAATTAAGTTTGCTCCGCCTCTTGAACAAGATGTAACGACCGGGGCTAAAGTTAACAAAGAGTTAGCCAGAGTAGGCGGATTCGTTTCACCGTCAGGTCTTTCCGCATTCAAAGGCGAGGATTTAGAAATGCGTCACCCCTGGGATTTGCAGGTGAGAGAATTGTTTAAAGTCGGCGATAGCGACCCGATTCCTTTGGAAAGCGATGACGGTTGGAAGTATTTTGCCGCAAGCGCTCCTATTCACGACGCAACGCCGCAATTCAGGTGGAAATATATAAATGTAAGCGGCAAAGCATATCCGCTAAAATCATACCGAATAGAAATTTATACGCCGAATAAGATCGGCACCTTGGAAAAAGTCTGGGATTCCGACGACGTTGCTGCAGGCGGCAGATTACAGGTTCGCCCCGGGGTTAATATCATCCCGACAGAAAGAATATACACTGATTGGAATAATGTTGCTAATACTACCAGAGAAAATGATTCTACGAGTATTTATAGTTCGGACTATTTATCGCCCGACGACGACGACGATTGTCCCGACATATCCCAAATTGCGGGCGCTTTTGATAACGAACATCCCGGCGACAGAAAATACTATGTGCGCCTTACTGTGAGGGATGACCATGATAACGAGGAATCATATCCCACTGAAGAATTTTCCGGGAGGGATATTGATGATTTCACGGACTCTCCCATAACATTTATCCTTGATAAAACTCCGCCCGGCGCATACAAAGTTTGCGGGACGCAGGAACTCGTGCCTTCGATTGATGGCAATGAACATATAACTGATGAAAACTACAAATATCATATAAAAGAAGATTTTACGCCTTATAATCCAATTATATATGAAGGTCCCTATTTTCAAACTGATAATTATTATTGGAATGAGGTTTGGGTAGAATGGGACGGCGGAGAAACGGAAATAGTGAAAAAGAGCGAGAATAATGTATGGGTTCCCAAAAAACAAATGACTGTCAGAGTGAAAGTGAAAGACAGGAATAATGAGGTTAACTATAATGATTATGATGAAGACGGTGTGGCACACATGGGGCATGACGAAACTAAGGAAGCACCCGAAAACCCTGCCAATTGTTCCGGCATATCGCTCAATGCCCAATATAGAGTTAGTTTGGCTACTTCGCCCGAACCGCGCGAGTGGAGCGAGTGGTTTGATTGCGACGAAGTCCGTCTTTATGATGAAGATGCTCTCATGTCAAATAAGCAGGGAGAGCGACTACTTACCGGAGGCGTAAAAGACCAATACGTCTGGCTGTATGCAAAGAATGTTATGCTTGAAGACGGCGATACGAACCTTATACAATTCAGAGTTTTGGACGAAGGTTATTTGGAGGTTCCATCTTCGAAAGAAGATAGAATTAAGGAAGATGCAGATAGTGGTGATACCCACGAGATATGGATTGCGCCAAATATGGGTTATTCACATGCAGATACAACTAGAGTGGAAATAGAGCTTGGTCGTTTTGTAGAATTCCAGACGTCTAGTGATACCTACGGGTACAAGATTCCCGTAGATTCCAATATTCCGCAGGTCATACTTGTGGAATATCCGTCCAACCCGTATCCGCATACTTACGCTTCTTTTGCTTGGTTTGCCATCGACACGACACCGTGCAAATTCAAATGGAGATTGGAAGAGTGGGATTGGGAAAAGATTTCAGGGACATGGCAATGGCATATGGATGACTCGTGGGATTATGGTTGGGGAGGAGCCCCTGCTATAAATGATTATTCCATTAATGAGCATGAATGGTCTTCAAACGCGACATCTACCAACTTCACCGATTTGATAGTTGGCAAGTGGTATGTATTCCGAATTAAAGCGAAGGATAGAAGCGGCGCCGAATGCGGAGATGTAGGACAATCTCCCTGCGGGCGCAGAGTATCAGACGAAGTCGTATGGGTATGGTATGTATCTCCCGAAGTGCCCGACACCATTATTACTTACGGCCCGTCGGGACAGACAACTGGAAATTTTACCTTCAGATGGCGGGGAGTGGGAGGCATGCCGCCGTATGAGTATAATTGGAATTTAAAAGGACCTACTAATCAGATGTCACCCGGTTGGGTTCCAGATACAAGTGAAGATTTTACTCTTTCAGATGCAGGCACTTATACCTTCCAAGTGCGGGCAAGGGAACAGTATAATACTGCTAATTTTGACCCGACTCCCGCAAAGAGAACATTTACTGTAATAGACCCGTCTCATCCTCCGTATTCCAGGGTGTCCCCTCAAAACCTTTACAAGTATTTTAGGGATATAGAGGAATAAGAAAACGCAACTCTGAACCCACTGAACCCACCTCGTAGGTGGGCCAAAGCCCACCTACGAGGTGGGAGATACCCCCTTGACCCCGTTAGAAATTTAAAAACTACTAAAATAATTGTTAAAGTAGATAAGCATTTATTGCCTTGTATATGATATTAAACGCAGTTCATTAAATTTCTTTACGGGGCTTGACAAAAAAGATTTTAGTGGTAGAATAATACTCAAAGGTGTCAGGCACCTGGCGACGGTGAAGTGCCAGGCGTCCACCCCGATTAAAAGTCCACACTAAAGATGTGGTAGTCCCGACGTTACGTCGAGACTTACTTCTAACGGGGTAAAGGAAAAACTGGATATGCCGAGATTACCGAGAGTTCACATAGACGGAAGTTTATACTATGTAACCTGTCAAAGCCATCACTCCAACGAACTATTCAAAGACAGCCAAGATTACGAGAAGTATCTTGGTTTATTGGCAAACTACAAAAATAAATACCATTTCAAACTCTTTTCCTACTGTCTGCTTTCCTCTCAAGTTTATCTTTTAATAGGCGTAAATTCCAAAAGTTCCATTTCCGAAATTATGTTCAACCTGAATTCTTCCTATACCAAATATTACAATGCCATACACGGCAGCAAAGGTCCCGTATTGCAAGGAAGATTCAAGAGTAAATGGGTGGAGAAAAAAACTGAACTTTTACCCTTGACAAGATATATACATCTCCTTTCCAAAGATTCTTTGTATACAAGTTATCCCGTTTTTTCCCGCCCACAAATAGGCGGGCAAGTAAGCAAGCCCTCTCAAATCTTTATGAAAGACGAAATTGATGAGACATTATCTTTTTTACCCCAAGGCACGGATTACAAAACCTATGTGGAAAAAATTGATTTACAGGAATTTAAAAATTTGGGGCGAAAATTATCACGTAATAGAGTTTTGGGTTCCGTAGAATTTCAGGAGAAAGTAAAAGCCGCAGTCAAAGACTATCAGACTAATGCTGATAAAAGGCATAAAATTAAAGCGAAAAAAGAAAAATTGGTTTTGGAGAAAAGAATGCCGATACATTTACCCCGTTGGAAATTAAGTAAAACTTTTGGCGGAGCAAGCAATTTTAAGTGGAATTTCCTTCGGGGGTTAATTTTTCAAAGCGCTGTTTTATCGGTATTAGTCCTGTTTGCTATAGCGGGGTATTTTTATATTAAACAGTTTTCGGCAAATAGTGTAGGTGAAGTTATAATAACTAAAGAATCCGAGGAAAATATAGTTGGGCTTAATAATACTCAACCCCAGCCTAATTTACCTACTATTATAATAGAAGAGAAGGCATCTCTTCCAAAAGAAGTATTGCCGGTGAAAGAATTGGCGGTAAAAGAAATAAAACCCGTATCTGAACCTTTGGAAAATATTGCATGGGAAATTAAATTACAACCGGTTAGTCTTACTAACTCTCCAAAAACTCAATTTGATGTTTTGACTTTTAAAGAAGGCAAATTCGTTTCTAATATCCTTACAAAAGAAGGCGCTGCCCCTTCTAGATATTCCGTAAGATACAAGTCTGAAGGGGTGATTGTTTGGGAAACGATGCAGACGAAAGAAGACGGCACGACCGTTAATTGGTACGGCGAGTATAACGGCGATATTATGAAGGGAGTTTTGAGCCAGGTGCCTGCCGACGGCAAGAGCCGGGAATTTTCTTTTGTGAGCGTAGGATATAGAAAAGGATAAATTAATGCAGATAATAGACGGCATTAAAAAAATTTTGGAAAAAGAAAAAGAGATAATCTTTGCCTATCTATACGGTTCTTTTTTGAATTTTTCAACCCCGAACCAGAACAAGTTCGGTTCGGGGCAAGGTTTTAACGATATAGATATTGCGATTTATTTGAATGCCCGGAAACCCTTAAAGTTTATCGCTGATTTGGATTTTAAATTATCCAAGGCCTTGAATGTTTCTCCCGACATATTTGATATAAAAATTCTTAATAATATTTTGGAAAAACCGGATGCCTTTTCGCTCCTATATTTAGAAAGGCTTTTTTCGGAAGGCAAACTTATTGTTAATAAAGATGAGCGCTTTTTAGGCGAATTCTTGGAACGGTATAGCGGCAAATACAGGGAAGCGGAAGTGCTTATAAGCGAAGTTCAATGAAAATTGACAAAACGCGGATTAAAAAGTTTCTTATGGAAGTTAAAAGAGACGCAATGGAAATACAAGAATTTTTGAAAAGGGATTTGAAGGATGAAATGATAGTAAAGGTGATTAAGTATAATTTGATAGAGATAGCGGAAGCGTCCGCAAATGTTTTGCAGCACATCTTGGCGAGAGATAAAGCGATAGCAAGCGGCGGTTATATGCAGACGTTGGAAAAAGCCAAGGAAGAAAAAATAATATCTTCTTTTGTTTATGAGGGGTTGAAGCCGTTTTTTAAATTCCGTAACGCTCTTATCCATAGGTATTGGCAAATAGAAGATAAATTCTTGATGAAAGAAGTAAAAACGAACCATAAGGTATTTTATAAATTTACGGAGGAAATTGAGAAGTACTTGTCTAAAAACTAAGGGATGAAGGGAATGCTAAATAAAGAGATTCAGAAAATAACTAAAATTATAAAAGAAAAATATAAACCGAAATCAATTATTCTTTTCGGTTCGTATGCTTGGGGTAAGCCGAGCGAGGATTCGGATATTGATTTATTCCTTGTAATGGACTCTAAATTAAGAAGGGATGAAAGGGCGGCGGAAGTATCAGAACTTTTTTCTGACCGTCTCTTCCCTTTAGATATTATTGTTTATACACCTAAAGAATTTGAGTTAAGTATAAAGAGAGGTTCTTTTTTCGTTAAAGAAATATTGGCAAAGGGCAAGGTCCTTTATGGGTAAAAATTCTAAAAATAGCCAAGATTGGCTGCTAAAGGCAGAAAATGATTTGAAATCCGCCAAAGGAATTTGGGGTTATTATGAAAAACCGCCCACTGATACGATTTGTTATCATTGCCATCAAACAACTGAAAAGGCATTAAAGGGTTTTCTCATATACACAAAAGGAGAATTTACTAAAATTCACGATTTAATCGCCCTTTTAAATCTTTGTCTATTAAAAGATAAATCACTAAAAATTTTAAGGGATGCGGTTAAAACCCTCAATAAATATTATATAGAGGCAAAATATCCTCTGGATATGCCGATAGATTATCCTAAACAAGAAGCGGAAGAAGCAATTGAGAAAGCAGAGTTTGTGTTAAATGCAATAAAAGACAGAATGAAAAAACAGGATAAGAAGAGAGGATAGAAAATGAAGAATAAGAAATTAAAAATTAAAAAGGGAAAATTAAAAATGAGAAACGAAAAATTCCCCCGAGAAATTCTCAGAATTTCCGGGGCTGGGTCCTCGGAATCTTGTAAAGATTCCAGAGGGGAAATTAAAAGTGCAAAATTGATTACTTTGTTTTTGGCTTTTAGTTTATGCATTTGTTTTGCTATGTCGGTAAAAAGCCAAACGGAAAATGAGATAGAAGAGGAAATCCTGATACAAGTTGAACCTAATATTATTGCTATGCCGAAAAATATCGAGATTGCAAGGGTTCCTATATCGGCGGCGCGAATAAGGTCAACAGAGTTGCGGGAACTTAACAAAAAGTATAATGCTGTAACCATTGAGCGGTTGTTTAAAGTAAAGGAAGAGTCCGATGAAATTCCCTTGGCCGAAACAAAAACTTCCCTCTTTAGTAAAGAAAAAAAGAAAGTTGAATCTAAACAATTTGAGCCTGCAAAGGTTTTCACTAAGAGTACACGAAAAGAACTGTTAACTCGGAATCAAAATGTAGAGGTAGTTGAAGTAAAAGACGCTTTTTTAATTCAGCTTAAGCCGGATAAAAATTTTAATATAAATCAAGTCATTAATGAATATGACGCATTGTCAGCAGTGCTGTTTGTCGAATATTATGTAGAACAAGCAGTAGCAGAAGAGCAAGAGGAAAAAGAAAAAAAGAAAGATAAATGACTATGGGAAACGAACCCGCTAAAGGCAAGAGGTTGAAGGCAAGACCCGTTAGAAAATTTGGGGTTAGTCTGTTGGAAAGTTTTTCTAATGGGGTGGGGTTGTTTAGTGTCCCCGCAAGATTTGCCTTAATATTATTAGTAGTATTGGTATCTTTGCTTGCTTTTTCTAATCCTGCATTTGCAAGAACGAAAATACAGTCGGGTTATGAAACAAATATATCGACTACTTCCCGTACTGCGAATATAGAGCAGGTGGATTTAGATAAATCAATTATCGTCTTTACATGGTCTCCGGTCATAGGCGATACTTACCATAATCCGGACCAACAGTGTTGGTCGGCAAAATTTAACAGTTCAACTCAAATATTATTCCAAAGGGTGACTGGAGCCAGCAATTCCGAAGCAAATATTTCCTGGTTTGTCGTTGAGTCCGATTCATTCCAGGTAGAACATTTTGAGCATACTTTCGGAACTAACGAAACCACTTACGATCCTCAACCGGGCGATTGGTCCGACCCTGATGCTTCCTGCGGTGCTTATCCTCTTACTAATTTAACTCCCAATAGCAATGCCGTAGATTTCGAGCCCGAGAATTCTTTTGTGGTAATGGGTTTTAAAGGCAATGCTACAGATTATGATAATTCGACTGCCAACTATATGAATGCCATGTATTTTAGCGCTGAACTTCAATATGACGAAAAAGGGTATTCGCAGGACCAGGTTGTTTTCAGGCGTATGAGGCGTGAAGGCGGGGGCACTACTTCACCTGCTACTCTCTGGGGTTGGGTGGTTAGATTGAGAGATGATTCCACGGTATATCAGGGCAGGTCAACAATGCCGGATGACGGCTATTTATGTACGACGCTGATAAAGGATTCTGATGGTCAGACTGTTGCTGTTGACCGTTCCAAGTCTTGGATGGTCTTTGGTATGTTGAACCCCATATCGGCCTTGGGAACAGAAGTGCGCGGTTCAATTATTTCTGATGCTCAGGTTGGATTTAATAGGAGAGAAGTAGGTATTGGTGACCAGTGGCCTTATTGGTATGTTATTGAACAGGGAACACTCGGAGCCGTACAGACAGGTGCGGCTCTTATAGCAAAAACTTACTATGACAGCACAAGCCCTCTTGCCAATCCAGTTGACCCCGACTTTGCTTTTACTTTCAGCACGCAGGACTCAACCGGTACCGGAACCTGGTATGCCAGACCAAGACATACTGTCAGAATGGCAGGCACAGGTGATGAATTATTATTTGACAGAGGTAGCGATGCCGGCCAGCATGCTATCTGTGACTATTTTGCTGTTAATCTTGAGCCAATGCGGCTTTTTACTCCTAACGGAGGAGAAGAATGGGTAGCCGGCGACGAATATAATATTACATGGTATGCGCCCGATTCTATTGCTAACGTAGAGTTGAGATTATCTACGAATTCCGGCACAAGTTACGACATTCAAATTGTATCAAGTACTGCCAATGACGGTGTATATGAGTGGACTATTCCCTCCGTTTCGGGAATTATCGGCGACCAGATGCAGGTCAAGGTAAGGGATACTAATTGGAATGAATTGGGACGAACTACTGACCTTTACAGCTCTGATGTATCCGACACGACTTTTGAAATTATTCCTCAGATTGTAGTTACATATCCTAACGGCGGTGAAGTAATAGGTTATGAAGCTCCTACTGACATAGAGTGGGATTTTTATGGTGATGCTACGGGAAGAACAGTAAGAATTAGATATTCTATAGACAGCGGCACTACTTATCCCGATGACCCGCCGTCGCCTCCTCCTTATTATATACTTGCTACTGGTGTTGCGGCTGATGCCGGTTCTTATACGGTGGATTGGGTAAATAAGCCTTTACCTTTAGGTACTCAAATAAGGATAAAGGTAGAGCAAGAAGGTGAAGAGGCAAGAGTTTTTGATACTTCCAATAATAATTTCACGGTGCAGGGAACCCTTATCTTAGATGCGCCTAACGGCGGAGAAACTTGGGATGTTGGCTCTACACAAGATATTGAATGGACAGCCCAGGGTGCTCAATTTATGACTAATGGTGTAGATATTGATGTATCGCGTAATAACGGCGGTACCTGGACTACTATTGCAACCGGCTACGCGGCTGACGGTTCGCCTTATCCCTGGCAGGTGGAAGCGCCGACATCTACAGAAGCTCTTGTAAGAGTAAGGTCGCAGGATTTCCCAAGTTCCAAAGACCAATCTCTTGCTGTTTTTACCATAAGAGCAGTCATTACCGTGGATGTTCCCAGCGGAACAGGTATTGTATGGAGAGTAGGTGAAGCTCCTACTATTCAATATACTATTGACGGAACGGTAGACACATTGGACATTCTTCTTGATACGGGCAGTGGTTATAATGCAATAACACCTCCGGCCGGTATTCCGACATCAAGCTATCCTAATTCATGGCAGTGGACCGACGGAGTAACCGATACTATAAGTGATAACTGCAAGATAAAAGTTCAAAACCATGATGAGACGATTATTAATGATGAAAGCGATAATACTTTCAAAATAAAAGGTTCAGTAAATGTTACTCAGCCTGATGGAGTTGATGCACTTCATGTAGGAGAATTAAAAACTATTATTTGGAATTTGAATGGAAGTGTAACCGGCACAGCGAATATAAGATTGTCCACGACCGGCGGTAGTTCTTACGGCAGTCCTATTGATTCGGTAGATATAACCAGCGGCAGTTACAACTGGACGCCTACAGCTGGTCAGATGGATGTCAATATGATAAAAGTGGGCTTGCAGGGAGACGAAGACCCGACTACAGGAACTGCAGGTGAATCGGCATTGTTTGACGTGGAAGCAGCTCTTGAATTGACTTATCCCAATGCCCCGGATGTGTCTGATTACAATGTTGGCGATACTTTATATATAAAGTGGACGCCCAATCCCGTTAGTTTTGGAAATGTGAACATAAGATATAGCACAGACGGCGGAGATAATTATGACGGATTTATTGCCGATGGTGTTGCTTCCGATAATGATGATGGTGAAGGTATAGGATATGAATGGACCATCCCCGATGTTCCCGGGATTGTTACGCCTAATGCGCGTATTAAAGTCTATCAAGTAGGAAAAGAATCTGCAGTTTATGCAGAAAGTCAATATGATTTTGCCATAAAGGGTTCAATAACTCTTACCGGCGATGCAAATGGCGGAGGTGCTCCCTGGGAGGCAGGAATAACCAAGAATATTACTTGGTCGAAAGTCGGTGATTTAGGCACTGTTCAATTAAAGTTTTCAAAGTCCTCAACCCCCGATTATACTTATACTATTGCTTCGGGTATAGATGACGACGCCGGCTCAAGTGGATACCCTTGGGATTTGCCGAATGAATTGTTTGAAACAATGGATTTTGAGCGGACAGAATACGGCAAGATAAAGATAGTATCTGAAATTGATACTTCAATAGATGACGAGTCAGACTCATTTTTCACGGTTCAATCCAGGCTTGCCCTTAACCAGCCTGTAGGTGGAGAAGTATTGGAGGTCCAACAAAGTGGTGGATATGATATTAAATGGACTACATACGGTAAGATAACCCAAGTAAAATTAGCATATGATACAAATAGCGGAGGCGACCTTTATAATAAAGATATAGCTGGTGGAATGGCTATAACGAATAACTATCCCGGAGAATGGGGTTACACTTGGGACCCTGTTCCAAACGCTATCGGCGACAAGTTGAAAGTCAAAGTTATGAGCTATAACAACCAGAATTATATTGCTGCTACCTCAAATGCTGATTTTAAGATAAAGGGAAGAGTTGAGATAACCGCTCCTACATCTGCTACTGTCGATGAAAACGCATGGCGAGTAGATAATGCCGCAGGCGGGCTTCCCAGTCAGGAGCTTATACAATGGACTAACTATGGAGATTTAGGCGCCAGTCCTAATAATTATATAACTATAAAATACGCATCAAACGGAGTAGATTTTAACGACACTTTAACAACCGAAGCAAACGGTGCTAATGGTCCTCGAACTTTTAATTGGACTATCCCCGATAATATAGGTACCACCAATAAGATAAAGATTATAGACGACAGTCACACTGACCCTCAACTGCATGTATCTAAGGAATCAAGTGCATTTGAAATTAAAGGCCAAATAGAACTCACCGGTCCTCTCGGAGGAACATACTATATAGGAGCTTCTAATTACATTGATATTACCTGGGATTATGCGGGGACCTTGGGTAATATAGATATATTCTTTAGTTCTAATGGCGGCGGCAATTGGACATTGAAGGATACGGTTGATGTAGGATACGCGCAGCCCTATCAGTTATTGGTTCCCGATGTTCCTACTACCCAGGGGAAAATTAAACTTGAGCAGGTTTCGGATAGGACTTATGTTAAATCTGAAACGCCCGACCCGGGTTTTGCCATAAAAGGTGATGTAGTCCTTACATATCCTAAAGACCAGACAGATTTAAAATTTGATGTCGGTGACCCTCTTACTATTACGTGGGAGTTGACAGGTGCTATTGGTAATGTTGCTATTGATTATGACAAATACAGCGGAGAAGGTGCTAACGGCACGCCGGGTGATGCAGACGATTATTTAGGTGTTGTAGTTACAAGTACAGGTGCACCTGCTGGAAGTTATACATGGGATATACCGGAAGATTCAAGCGCAGTTTCAGACAATGTGCGCATACGCGTACGTGATGCGCTTGATTCGGATGTATCAGATAATTCTACGGTTGACTTCAAGATTAAACCCACAATATCTTTTATTTCGCCTAATGATTCCCCTCTTGGCGGAGAAGAATGGATAGTTAGCTATCCTCAAACTATTAAATGGACACCAAAAGGTTTTGGCGCTGGGCAACAGGTAAAGATAGAGTATTCCGATGATGGCGGTGAAAACTGGCCGGGCACCGGCAACTATATTATTAATTCGGGTATTGCTGCTTCGGCTTTGAGTTATGACTGGCCGATTCCAGGAACTGTTCCTCTATCCAGTCAGTGTGTAGTTTGCATTTCTAAAGTGGGAGACCCGGAAACAAGTGTTGACTCCAATTGGTTTACTCTTAAAGGCAAAGTTGATGTTACTGACCCTGACGGTGGAGAAAACCTGCCTGCCAATAGTTTATATACTATAACATGGGATACCACAGGTAATGTCGGGAATGTAGCGCTTTACTATTCATTAGATATCGCCCATGAAAACTGGAATCCTTGTCTTGATGCAGGTTCTACTCCTATTCAGGTTCCCGCATCATCCGAGCAGGCTGAGTGGAAGATACCTGATACTTCTTCAAGCACCGTCAAAGTCAGGGTCACTCCTATCGACTCAGGCGACCCGACTGATGCTAATATTTCTGACGGCGAGAATGTTATCTTTAAGCTCAGCGTAACCCAGCCCGACGGAACTCCCTGGTTGATTAATCAAACAGGTGTATATAATGTAACCTGTTCAGTAGAAGCTATCTCTAATGTGTCTGCTTATTACTCAACTTCTGATGGTGCAGCAGGCACCTATAACTTTATAGGTTCAGACGATGTGTCGGGCGGCGTTGCAAATATCCCGTGGAATACTCCTGATGCTGTATCTGATACTGTGAAAGTGAAGGTAATAAAGACAGGAGAACCCGTAGATACGACACCTGTGTCGGCTGAATCGACTACATTCTCTTTATATGAACAGTTTACAAATATTCAGCCGTCCAGCGGAGCTACCTTAACTGCAGGAGACCCGCCGACTACTATCACCTGGGATAAATTAGGTGACTCCCTTAATATGGTGAAGCTCTATCTGTCCAAGGATAATGGAAATAACTACTCATTTATAAAGGAGGCGGATAACATAGGTAGTGCCGGCTGGGATATTCCTACCAATGTGCGTTCCACGCAGTGCAAGATAAAGATAGAAAATAAATATAACGACCAAAACTTTGGCGTATCAAGCGGCCTGTTTGTTATTAAGAATAAGATCACTATTACCAATCCCAGCGCATCGACACCGCCTTGGGATATAGGAAATACTTATCCGATTAACTGGGATTATGTAGGACCTAATTTGCTTGATGATGAGATTACTCCTGTAAAGGTAAAGATAGAATATTCTCCCACAGGACAAGAGGAAGATTATACCATCATTGCCACGGATATTGAGATAGGGACCGGAGGTTCAGGTACTTGGGATTGGTATCTTAATCCTGCCACAACAGAACTTTGCACCACAGGAAAGATACGGATAACCGATACCGGTCTTCCTTTAGCTACAGATACATCCCAGGGTGACCTTGTCATCCACGGTAGTATTTTCCCTGATGAGATACCATCGGAAGACCTTCCGTTAAAAGTAGGGGAAGTCCAGACCCTAACTTGGACAAGAGTCGGAGTGACTTTGGCAAATCTCTATTATTCTAAGACTGGCGCAGGCGGTTCATGGACGCTTATAAATACTTCAGGTCCATGGGATGCTACTACCTTGAGCTATGATTGGACGGTACCCAATGCGATAACCGACGAATTAAGAATAAAGATAGAAGATGCAGAAAACCCCGATGTAAGCAATATTACTGATAGTGATGCCCGAATCATAGGCAAGATCCAGATAGACAAGCCCGACGAATCCGAGCCCGACTGGGTAGTAGAAGATACGGCATTAATAGAATTCACGCCTACCGGCACATACTCGGTATTAATAGAAGGTTCAACCAACGGCTTTAGTGATGAACTGGAGACTTGGACAATCGCAACAATCCCGTCAGCAAGTATAACGAGCGGCGAGAAGTATAGTTATGAGTATAGCGTAGATGACAAGATATCCGACACAGTAAAGATACGAGTAAGCGACGCGGCAAGGCCGACAGAAGTAAGTGATGTCTCATTTGAAGCCTTCACAATCAAAGGCAAGTTAACAATAGACACACCGACAGATGTCCCGTGGTATGTAGGCGATACCAACAGGACCATTCAGTGGAATACCCAGGGCAGCATAGGTGATGTAAAACTTGAATACTACGACGGCAGCTTATGGCACGATGTAGTAGCATCTACTCCGACATCAGGCACAGACGTCTACACCTATGACTGGACAGACGGAGTAGGAGATGCCAGGAGTGCGGACTGCAAATTAAGAGTAAGTGATATAGATGATACCACGGGCACAGTCGAGGCAGAGTCGGGCGAATTTGCGATATGGCCGCGGATAACCGTAACCGACCCGGCGCTTAATGATAACTTTAAAATAGATGCAAGCTATCCGCAAGCTATCAAATGGACTATTACGGGAACTAAAGTAAGCAAAGTCAAGCTCTACTATTCTATAGATAACGGATTAACTTATCCAAACGTAATAGATGACAGCGGCAATGTAGATGCATCGGCCGGTGACCCGGGCTTTGACTGGAACAATATACCTCCGACTCCCAGCTCACAGGTAAAAGTTAAGATAATAGATGTAAACGATTCTAGTGACAATTATTCCGGCGTATCAGCGCGCTGCAACATAATAGCCAATATAGGAATAACTCAACCGGACGGCACACCATGGTATATAGGAGACGATTACGATATAACCGCTTCAGTCAGAGGCGCCAGCAGTGTAGATGCGTATTACTCAACGAGCAACGGCGCAGCAGGAACATGGAGTTCGATAGCCAACAATCAGGGAGTAATCACTGACAGTGTAACAATCTCATGGACAATACCGGATGATATATCCAACACGGTAAAGGTGAGAATAGTCAAAGCAGGTGAAGACCCGGACACAACGGATATATACGGTGATTCGGTGACATTTGCCTTCTATGACAAATTCACCAACATCCAGCCCTCAAGCGGCTTACCGATAGAAGTAGGCGAGACATCGACGAAGATAACATGGGATTCAGCCAGTTTAGATGACAGCGGGTCACTAGCAACGGTAAACATATACCTGTCGGCAGATAACGGTGCTACATGGGATGCCATGAGCCCGTTGCTGAACGAAGCCAATGACGGGCAGGCAGACTTCACAGCGCCGAGTGTACATTCGGTAAACTGCAGAGTCAAGATAGAGAGCACCCAGAACAGCAGCAACTCTGCAATGGGCAGTGCATTTACGATAAGAGATGTGCTCGATGTAACCGAGCCGAACAACTCGACCCCGCCGTGGCTTGTGGGAACGACCCATGCAATAGAATGGACATATACAGGACCAAACACCAGATACGACACTACCCCGTTAACAGTCAAGATAGAATACTCATATGACGGAGACGTGGCTCATTACACAACACTTGCAACAGGAGTGAGCATAGGCAGTGGCGGCAGCGGCAGTTGGGATTGGGACATAGGCACAGGCACTACATTAGGTACGACCGCCAAGATACGGGTGACAGATTCTTATATAGCCTTGACAACAGATGTCTCCGAAGGCAACTTAGTAATCCGCGGCAATGTAACGCCCGTAGAACTGACAGGTTCACCGCTTAAAGTAGGCGACCCATTGAATTTAACCTGGACACTATCAGGCCAGGTAAATTTCTTAAACTTTTACTATTCCAAGAGTGGCGCAGACGGTCCGTGGTTCGTGATAGACGATTCCGGCACGTGGCCTGCAGGCAGCCAGCCGTACGGTTGGACGGTACCTGATGCGATAACCGACGAATTAAGAATAAAGATAGAAGATGCAGAGAACCCGAGTACTTCCAACCATACCGAAAACGATGTAAGAATCATAGGCAAGATCCAGATAGACAAGCCCGACGAGGCCGAACCCGACTGGGTAGTAGAAGATACGGCATTAATAGAATTCACGCCTACCGGCACATACTCGGTATTAATAGAAGGTTCAACCAACGGCTTTAGTGATGAACTGGAGACTTGGACAATCGCAACAATCC
>Ga0272441_10000951_pt1 | contig 62903 bp, 44 predicted proteins | sample SSMProp6N_FD_193582 | JGI IMG/M metagenome (GOLD analysis project Ga0272441, IMG submission 193582) | Marine sediment archaeal communities from Little Sippewissett salt marsh, Falmouth, MA, United States - SSM-Prop-6N | ecosystem: Environmental > Aquatic > Marine > Wetlands > Sediment ... | reverse complement strand
CAGGAGGTCCAAAATGTTATTAAAGTTTCTCACGATAAAAAAGTTATTCACCGCTTGGAAAAACTCCTCGCGGCATAAAATCGGTCACTTTGAGTATATAAGTTAATGGGTATATGCGTTTATCAGTGTATTTTACTCCAAATCAAGGATTTGCTATTACCTATCCTGTACGCCGCTATGAACCTTCCATGGTTCGTCGAGTATTATAACAAAAAACCGTCTTAATACAATCAAAATCCTCGATTTTCGTCAGAAATCCACGTTTTTTAATGCTATTTTTTTATTCGGGGCGGCTTATATGAAATTAACTTTTCTGTTTTCAACAGTTGCTGTATTATCAGTGATTTATATAAGTGAAATTAAAGGGCGAACGAGTTTTTATCACACGGAGCCAATGATTATGTACCGACTCGTGCTATTACGACATGGCGAAAGCCAATGGAATAAAGAGAATCGGTTCACCGGCTGGACAGATGTTGATCTCTCGGAAAAAGGTATCCTTGAAGCTCAGGAGGCCGGGGATTATCTAAAAAAAGACGGCTATACTTTCGATATTGCATATACCTCAGTTTTAAAACGCGCAATACGAACGCTCTGGATCGTTCTTGATACGATGGATCTCATGTGGATACCCGTGGAGAGAAACTGGAGACTAAATGAACGGCATTACGGAGCGCTCCAGGGCTTGAACAAAGCCGAGACTGCCGCGAAATTCGGTGATGACCAGGTTCTTATCTGGAGAAGAAGCTATGATACACCGCCGCCGAAACTTGAAAAGTCCGACCGGCGCTATCCCGGCAATGACCCCCGGTATCAGCAGTTGCGTGAGAACGAACTTCCCCTGACAGAATGCCTGAAAGATACCGTTACGCGTTTTCTGCCGTACTGGCACGAGACGATTGCCCCGGTGATACAATCCGGCAAAAAAGTTCTTATCGTAGCCCACGGAAACAGTCTGCGTGCACTCGTCAAGTTTTTAGATGATATTTCCGGCGAACAAATCGTCAATCTTAACATACCTACAGGTATGCCGCTTGTGTACGAATTAAATGATTCACTAAAATCCATAAAGAGTTATTATTTAGGTGATCCGGAGAAGGTCAAAAAAGCAATGGAAGCCGTAGCCAATCAGGGCAAGGCTAAATAAAAGAATGGAGAAAATATAATGTCGGAGAAAATAATAAAATTACTCGGTGAAGATGCAAAATCATTACTTGAACATACCTCCAAGACGGTGAAGAAAACAGACTTACATCTTCCCGGCCCTGATTTTATTGACAGGGTAATGGTTCATACGGACAGGCCCAACAATGTCCTTCGAAATCTGAGCTCATTATTTAATCATGGCAGGCTTGCCGGCACGGGTTACCTTTCGATTCTTCCTGTCGATCAGGGTATAGAACATTCGGCGGGGGCGTCTTTCGCACCTAATCCAATTTACTTTGATCCTGAAAATATTGTTAAACTTGCCATCGAGGGTAGGTGCAACGCGGTCGCTTCCACGCTTGGGGTACTCGGCGCAGTGTCCAGGAAATACGCACACAAGATACCCTTTATCGTAAAACTGAACCATAACGAATTGCTTACCTACCCGAACAAGTATGACCAGAGGATGTTCGCATCGGTAGAGCAGGCATTCAACATGGGAGCCGCCGCAGTCGGAGCTACTGTTTATTACGGTTCAGAGGAGTCCAACAGGCAAATCGAAGAAGCTTCCCGTGCGTTCGAACGCGCCCATGAGCTGGGAATGTTTACAGTTCTCTGGTGTTATTTAAGAAACAGCGCGTTTAAGAAAGACGGTGTCGATTATCATCTTTCATCGGATCTTACCGGGCAGGCGAACCACCTCGGTGTAACCATACAGGCCGATATTGTTAAGCAGAAACAGCCGGATTGCAACGGCGGTTTCAACGCAATTAATTTCGGCAAGACACACAAGCTCGTTTACGAAAAACTAACCACCGATAATCCTATAGATTTGACGCGCTATCAGGTTGTGAACTGTTATATGGGAAGAATGGGATTGATAAATTCCGGCGGCGGCAGCGGAAAGAATGATTTACAACAGGCGATAAAGACAGCCGTAATAAATAAACGGGCGGGCGGCATGGGCTTGATATCCGGTAGGAAAGCCTTCCAGAAGCCTATGAAGGACGGCGTTGAGCTTCTGAACGCCATACAGGATGTTTACCTGGCAAGGGATATAACAGTAGCTTAGTTTTGTAATAAAAAGTAAAACGGTCATCTGCAAAAATTTCTATTTTTGCAAATGACCTTATGCTTGTAGTTTAGAAGTTCAAATTGTCGGTTTATGAGCAGCCCATGGAATTGCCGCAGTTGAAGCATTTGTAGCATGTGCCGTTGCGGACGGTGATTGAGCCGCAGATATCGCACGCCGGAGCGTCGTCCGGGAAATGGGAGAACTGGGCGCTGAATTGCTGCATAATCCTTGCTTCGGATTGCAATTCGCCCGATTCGTCGCCGACAACGGAGCCTACAAGGGCACTGGCTCGATCGGCCGATTTGGAAATTCTCTCCGACAGTAACGCGGATAACTGTGTAGTCGGTTTTTTCGTATCTTTGGATTCGGTCTTTTTGCCGGTAACAGCATCGGGCTTGATTTTTACTTCGGCTTTTGCTTCGGCGATCTTTTTTGCAAGGTCTTTGGTCTTTTCAACTACTTCCCTGGCGGTAGTTGTGTTTTTACTTTCCGTCGCAGCGGCGGCAGCTCGGTTGGGTGTGTTCTTTTCCGCGTAACCGGGTATGAACTGGCATCCGAGCCAGCAGAAAATATAATCTATCAGGCTCTTTGCAAATGGGATATCCCTGTTCGAGGTCATTCCCGAAGGTTCGAAACGGGCATGGCGGAATTTATCGACCAATGTAATTAAAGGTACGCCGTATTGAAGCGCCATCGATGTGCAGGTACCGATTACATCCATGAGGCCGCCGACGGTGCTGCCTTCCTTGGCCATAGTGATAAACAACTCACCAGGCTGACCATCCTCATATAGCCCCACCGTCAGGTAGCCTTCATGTCCTGTGACAGAAAATTTATGTGTGATACTATGTCTTGTATCCGGTAGCCTCCGCCTGAACGGCCGGGCCGGAGTGGATTCGGCCTTGGCTTTGGCTTTGCCGTCTTTGTGTTTTTTTGTCGATACGGGCTGAAGCTTCTTGGAGCCGTCTCGATAGATAGCAACCGCTTTGAGGCCGAGCTTCCAGCCTTCCATATATGCGGCGGTGATATCTTCGGTCGAGCTTTCCTTCGGCATGTTAATGGTTTTGCTTATGGCTCCGGATACGAACGGCTGGACCGCGGCCATCATTTTCAGATGTGCCAGATAGTGAATGTACCTTTTGCCGTTGCGGGGCTTAAAAGCACAGTCGAATATCGACAGGTGGTCCTGAGTTAGTTTTGCCGCATCTTCTATAGTTTCGTGTTCGTCTATGTGATCGCAGATTGATTTGATGTCATCGGCGCTGTAGCCGAGCTTTTCGAGGGCCATAGGCACGGTCTTATTGACGATTTTGAGCATTCCGCCGCCGGCAAGAAGCTTGTACTTGACCAGGGCAATGTCCGGCTCGATACCCGTCGTATCGCAATCCATCATAAAACCGATTGTTCCGGTCGGGGCGATAACGGTTGTCTGTGAATTCCTGAATCCTGTTTTCGAGCCTGCGTCGAAGGCCTGATCCCAGGAGTCCTTGGCTGCATTGCGTAAATAGTCCGGGCAGTGAGCTTCCGGGATATCACATGCATGCTGGCGGTGCATGTTTATAACCTTGAGCATCGCATCTCGGTTTTTCTCGAATTCATCGAAAGGCCCCTTGAGCGAAGCCATTTCGGAGCTTACCAGATAGGCCGAACCGGTCATAATAGCACTGATAGAGCTGGAAATTGCTCTTGCCTGGTCGGAATCGTACGGCAGCGCCAGAGACATCATCAGCGAGCCGAGATTGGCAAAACCCAGTCCGAGCGGGCGATATAAATGACTGTTGACAGCGATTGCCTCATCCGGATAACTTCCGTTATCGACCAAAATCTCCTGTGCGATAATGAACAGGCGAACGGCCTTTTTAAATCTCTCGATATCGAAAGAGCCGTCGTCTTTCCGGAATTTCATCAGGTTCAGCGAGGCCAGATTACAGGCCGAATCGTTAACGAACATATATTCGCTGCACGGATTTGAGGCGTTAATCGGCCCGGAATTCGGGCAGGTATGCCAGCGGTTGATTGTACTGTGATATTGCAGGCCGGGATCGCCGCATATCCTCGTACCTTCGGAAATCAGCTCCATCAGTTCGCGCGCCGAATATTCGTCCACTTTCTCGCCTGTGGTTACGGAATAAGTTGACCATGAATCGTCCTTTTCCACCGCCTGCATGAATTCGTCGGTAATACGCACGGAAAGATTCGAGTTCTGGAACATAACGCTGTTGTAAGCTTCGTTATTGTAGTCTCCGTCGTAGCCGGCCTCAATGAGAGCCCAAGCCTTTTTTTCCTCCTCGGTTTTGGCGGTGATAAATTCTTTGATGTCCGGATGGTTGATTTTCAGCGATTGCATCTTAGCAGCCCTGCGGGTTTTACCGCCCGATTTGATGACCGCTGCTATCTGGTCGTAAACTCTCATGAAACTCAGCGGTCCAGATGGTTTTCCCCCGCCGGAGAGTTTCTCTTTACTGCTTCTCAGTGTTGATAAGTCGGTTCCGGTGCCGGAGCCGTGCTTGAAGAGCATTGCCTCGCTGTTTGCAAGGCGCATGATATCCTGCATCGAGTCCTTGACCGACTGGATGAAACAGGCAGAGGCCTGCGGATACTCGTAACTGTTTTCACAGGCTACTGCTTTTTCTTGCTGTGGGTCCCAGTGATAATTGTGCTTGCTGCCTTTGATGCCGTATACATCCGAAAGGCCCACGTTGAACCATACGGGGGAATTAAATGAGCCGTATTGATTTACACAAAGCCATGTTAATTCGTTGTAGAAAATCTCAGCGTCCTGTTCGTTGGCAAAGTAACCATCTTTTGCGCCTCTTTCGGCGATTGCTTTACAAACGCGATGGACGAGCTGTTTTACCGAATTCTCTCGCTGGCCGTTGTCGTTATCGCCGTAGAAGTATTTGCTTGCGACCACCTTGGTTGCCAGTTGACTCCAGCTTACCGGCACTTCGATATCTTTCTGCTCGAATATTGTCTGGCCGTTATCGCCTGCGATTTTTGCCGAACGTGTTTCCCACTCGAGCTGCTCGAATGGATGTACGCCCGGGGTTGAAAAGAAATGCTCTATTTTCAAACCTTTGGTATCAGAAGAGATTACAGGCGTTTTCTGCTGCTGTTGCTTGGTTCTGAAAGGGTTCTCAGGGTCAAATTTATACGACATCTATACGCCTCCATGCGAAAAAAAATCACTACAACATATAGAAATATTACCGGGAATTAAACCAGATGTTGTGGTCAACACCATACATACTGTATCGGCAAGTTTATGATAATTCGATAAAGTGTAAAGACCAAAATCGAATTTTTTTGAATGAATTTTTTCTTGTTGTTCTTAGTCCTTACTGTTACTGAATCTATGAAGAGAAAAATTTTTTCATCGATTGAAAATTATAAGTGTGTCGCTTCGAGCCAGCGCTGCGTTATCCAAAAATGCGCCCAGATAAAAGGATGAACCATGTCGTCGGACCACTTTTCCTGCGGCACTTTTTTGATTTCTTTATCTATCGAATTTTGCAAAGGAACCAAAGCGGCGGAAAACTTTTCCGCTAATGTGTGAACGACGTGAATATATTCCCGTAAGGTTTCGTATGCAGGATTTGTTTTGTCCTCGCAAAATAAAAAAGGCTCCATTAATATCAATTGGCTATTATATTTTTCCTTAACCATCGAAAGTAACCGTTCGTATGTTAGTTCATACTCATCGATTAATACCGCTTCTTTCATCCTGTTTTCATATTGACGGCAGAGGTCGTTTATTCCGATAAGAATACTCAGGACATCCGGCTTATGGTCCAGGCAGTCTTTCTGCCAACGGTTATTCAAATCGCGAACGGTATTACCACTGATACCAGTATTGATAATGCGAAGATTGTATTCGGGATATTTTGCCAGAAGGTGGTTTGCCGCGAAGTGCACGTAACCGTTTCCGAAAGGTTTGTATGCTCTTTCGAGCCTGTCGGCGTCGGTTATGCTGTCTCCGATAAAAACGATTGTATCGTTTTGTTTAAGCTCGATCTTCGTTTGCATTCAAGTTCCCCAGTGAGTACAAGTTTTTAACTTGTCGCGACTTGCTTCCTGCAAGGCGGATAAAGATGTAGATTCTATAGTTCATGGTAAAACAGGCAAGATAATTTTGCGCAGTAATTGATAAAAAAGAGAACTCTTGAATTGTGGAGGTAGGCTTTTAAATGCACGACTCACTGAACACTATTAACGAGTAATGATTCCAGTGGTTGATATGGATTTACTGGCTTCGGCGGTTCCACCGTAGGCGCCCATATTAACAACACCGCCGTTTGGAATTGGTTCATCACCAACGGGATTGTTCGGATCACCAGCATCAATACACGGACTTGTAATATCATCCACAACCCAGCTTTGGCTATTCGGATCAAATCTTCCCGCCTGGGATTTTAAATGATAATCACCTTCTACCCATATATCATCGTTTGCATGATCAAGTGTACCATTAGAATCCCAATAGCCCGGCTCGGCAAACAATGGATCTATATGTAGCCATTGTCCACTTACAAGATTCGGGCATTTTGTAGTATCAATTGAATTTGGATCATTCCCAACTACACTATGAGTTATATTAATAAAGGGATATTCAGGACAACCACCAACACCCGGAAAGTAATATGAGGCAATTTCACTCCCTGTTAGGGCCATATTCCCGTATAGAATTGAGTTCTTTATTTGTGTTCCAACTACTGGTGAGAAATAGATACCCCCACCTCCAATACAAGCCCAGTTACCAAAGATAGTACAATTCAAGACTTCAATACTACTAAGACCACAATATACTCCACCGCCATTCTCTTCAGCTTTATTACCAGTAATAAAACAATTTGTAAAAGTTGACTTACCCCCACTAATGAATACGCCACCACCCACTGTTGCATTATTCCCAGTGATGAAACAATTAGTAAAAGTTGGCTCACCTCCACGTATAGATACTCCACCACCATACTTTGCAGTATTATTATAGATGATGCAATTTATCAAAGTTAAGTTTGAAGAAAGAGCACAATCGATCCCGCCCCCCCAAATAGCAACGTTATCTCTTATAATACAATCTATAATAAGCGGGCTGGATCCGCTGCAAGATATTCCACCTCCTGAGTTGGTATATCCGTTTACAATAGTGAAACCCTGTAATATAGAATTGGCATCATTATAGTAACGGTCACCAAAATGAAAACCACCATGAGGCTCATCCGGCGCCCCTTGGCAATTAATAATACAATTTTCAGGCCCATCTTCACTTTTGACCGTTATAGCTTTGCCTTTGAATTTGATATCTCTATTTCCATCACCGGTGTATATGCCGGGAGCAACGAGGACGGTATCACCATCGTTTGCATCATCGATTGCCGCCTGGATCGTATTGAAATCGGCCGGACCGTCGTCATCGACATAAATAATTTTCGCCAATGTATATGATTTGCTTGCTTCGGCGGTTCCGCCGTAGGCACCCATATTGACAATCCCGCCATTCGGGAACGGCTCATCACCGATCGGTGTATTCGGATCACCTGCGTCGATACAGGGACTGGTTACCTCGTCAATCACCCAGCTTTGACTGTTCGGATCCCATCTTCCCGCCTGGGATTTGAGATGATAATCACCATCAATCCAGAAGTCATCATAAGGATCCTCCTGTGTGCCATTTGGATCCCAATAGCCGTTACGAGCAAATAATGGATCGGTCATAAGCCACTGACCTGAGATATGTTCAAATGGGTCATAAACACTATTTGGATCTTCTCCTATGAGACTGTTTGAAACATTTAGATGCATTACAGAAAGAATTCCAGCGTAGCCTAGTTCTATATTATCTCCAAACATACCGGCGGAATTGCTCCATACAACCGAATTACACAGATAGCACTCATAAACACTTCCTGGTCCTATCGAAATACCACCGCCTCTATTGCCTGTTCGATTGCCGGTTATAGTGCAGTTAATAATCTGATGATCACCCTTGAAGCAGTAAATTCCCCCTCCCAAACCAGAAGTGGTATTTCCCATTATCAGACAATTCCTCAACTGAGCATTCCCATGGTAGACGCTTATCCCCCCACCTTCAGAATTTGTAGAGCCAAAACTCGCAGTATTTTCCCTGATGATACAATTCTCTATTAAGACATCTGATTGATAAGCATAAATCCCCCCACCATCTCTAGCGGTATTACCTAAAATAATACAATCCCTGATGATCGGACTGCTCTTTTTGCAATAGAACGCACCGCCATTATCTGGCCTCGCATAACCATGTGTCACTGTAAAACCTTGTACTACTGAATTTGAATCCTCGCTATCGTGGAAATAAAAACCTCTGTGAGGCTCATTGGAAGTTCCCTGGCAATCGATAATACAGGTCTCGGGACCTTCTTCGCTTTTGACTGTTATCGCTTTGCCGGTGAAATCTATGTCGCGGTTGCCGTCGCCGGTATATGTACCGGGAGCGACAAGGATAGTATCACCATCGTTTGCATCATCGATTGCCGCCTGGATCGTATTGAAATCGGCATGGCCGTCGTCATCGACGTAGATAATTCTGCCGGTTGCGGCGGGGCAGGTCACCGTTGCTGAAAGCAACAGATACAAGATGCATCTGAAAAGAATTGATTTAGCTTTCATTTTCCTATCCCTCATTATGATAACAGATGACTGACGATAGAGGACAGATAAAAAAATCGTCTTTCGTCCCTCGTCCATCGTCCTACTTGATTATCAAGGCGGGATTGGAATAAATGCGAAAAAGATATAAATAATGACGGCAAAAGTTATGCCCTTTAGGGGTAAAATATTACAAAAATATAATCCGCCTTTATATGATTATATTACCATAAGAACGTCCGTCTTTGCAAGAGAATTCCGGAATTTCTACCAGTATTTTAGCTTTTACAGGCCTGCTATGATTGTTTATGTATTGTCCGTTGCGGTCTTCTCGATATACGTTGATATTTACGCATGGCAACAATACCCATTCCAAGTAGTAGAAAGGTCGAAGGCAAAGGAACCAGTACGAGAGACAGGTTGTCGGCATAACCATCGTTGTACGCCCCGTGTACCCGATTCATCTTCAGCACCACTTCGATTTGACGAGTTTCTGTCGGCAGGAAGCCCTGTGAGTCCTGGAACAGCAAGCCGGTTACGGTGTCGCGATCGCTCACCGAGACCTGTCCGATAGTCGCAGAGCCAAGAACGTCTCCGCTGCTATCCTGAAAGAGAGCTGTTAGAGTTGCGTTGTCTTCATGGTTATGATATCCTCCGATATATCCGCTCAGATCGAAGGTGACTATGCCCTGGTCAATCTCAACCGCGAGGCCGGATACATCTATAATTTGATTGGCACTTGAATAGACATGATTATTTCCTCCTGAGAAGAAATTATTGCCGCGATCCTCGGGACCGGGGCTTTGTGAATTGGGAAATAAAGTAGCCCCATAGGACACAACAGTCATCCCGCCTTCCAGGTTTGTCCAAACCGGAACATCTACATATGCATAGCCGTTGGAACCGTCTCCGAGTTCGGCATCTCCGTTCTCAATTAGATTGTTCCCGAATTCTATAATAGTAGCTTGAGCATGGTGCAAAGGAACCACAAGAATCAACACAGCGGCGAGAATCATGGAATTTTTTGACAAATGCTTGATCGTGACCATTTCATACCCTTTCCTCATCAGTTTTGGAGTTTGCTTGCTTATTGTAGTAAACGGTAGTTACTACCCGTTAATTATGTCAATATTGTCACCGACGTACAGCCGGCCAAAGTCATTTGAGACCGTGAATTCCCACTACACACTACCCGATGACACTCCTGTAAACCTCAAATCTCAAAATAGCATAATTTCATCTCAGTGTCAACAACTCTCGATGGATTCTAATAAAATTTTCTTGAAAATTTCGAGTGCAGCATCAATCCCGGCAGCTTGTATATGGTCCTGTCACCAGTTTTCGAGTTTAACAGCTCCGGCGAGGGAAGTTGTAATGGATGCGGACAGGTTTTTTTTGCCAATCCCTAAAATAAATGCTTTCCGCAATTTATATATATATATCTTCTGTAAGCAAGGGCTTGTTTAGAAGTAATTCTTGGATTCGGTGCTTTCGCGGTAACGATAAAATTATTAGAATAACTCGGAATATGGGCGAAACAGAAAAAAAACTCAGGAAGATTCGTGAAAAGATAAAGGCTTTTCCCACCGGGCCGGGTCTTTATTTTATGAAAGGCTCCGGCGATAAGGTCCTTTATATCGGCAAGGCAAAAAATCTGCGCTCGAGGGCGGCCAGCTATTTTCAGCCGGGCAGTGATCTGATTTCGTCACGCGGGCCGAAAATCGCTGAGATGGTAACGAAGGTCGAAAGCATCGATTTTTTGGAAAGCCCGAACGAAGTTGACGCCGTTTTGCAGGAAGCGCGATTAATCAAGGACATCCGCCCGCCGTATAATACCGACCTTGTCGATGACAAGACTTTTCCCTATCTGGAAATTACGACCGGCGAAGATTTTCCCGGAGTTTATATCACCCGAAAACCGAAGCCTCGCGGCAGCAGGTTGTTCGGCCCGTTCACCGCAGTCAAAGACCTGCGCAGCGTCCTTGTCGTGCTGCAGAAAATCTTCCGGTTTAGAACATGCAAGCTGGAAATAAAAGAAGAAGATTCAAAGCGCAGGTTCTTCCGTCCCTGTCTTTTGTTCAGTATCAGGCAATGCACAGCACCGTGTGGAGCGAAGATAGAAAAGTCGGAATATAAAAAGATTATCAAAGACCTTATCAAGTTTCTTCGCTCAAAGCGTTCGACTATACTGCGGCAGTTGCGGAAACAAATGGCCGAGGCATCCGAGTCGTTCGAGTACGAGAAAGCGGCGATGTTTCGCGACCGGATTCGTTTGATTGAGCGGCTGGACCAGCGGGGCACGCCTGATGAGCATGTTCAGCCGGAAGTTTTCGCCGCAGAGCCTGCGGAAGCCCTGACGCAGTTGCGCGAGATTCTGAAGGCGCCGGAGCCAATCCGGATTATCGAGGGAATCGATATTGCAAATATTGCCGGAGCAGAAGCGGTCGGCTCGCTGGTCAAATTTATAGACGGCAAACCTTTCAAGAACGGCTATCGAAGGTTCAAAATAAAGACCGTCAAGGGTATCGATGATTATGCAATGATAGCCGAGGTGGTCAGACGCAGATATAAGTACGCCCAGAAAGGGGAAGAGCTTTGGCCGGACCTGATTTTAATTGACGGGGGCCTGGGACATTTAAGGGCTGCCGAAAAGGCCCTCGAAGGATTGAATGCACCGCAGGTAAAAATCGCCTCAATCGCAAAGAAGCAGGAGGACATATATATACAAAAGGGCAGCCAACCTCTGAAGTTAGCTGCCCATTCGCCTGCCCGTAAGCTTCTACAATACGTGCGTGATGAAGCCCATCGTTTCGCACAGCATTATTATCACATTCTGCGAAGCAAAAAGGTGTTGGGTGGAAGAAACTGATTTTTTATTTTTTATGCCCATACTATAAAATGAAAATGGTTTTTCTGTTCCAGGTTTTTTATGATTCCTTCTTTTCGTTTAAACGATCCAGCAATTCGCTCTGGCTTTTTTCCAGCTCTTTTATCCGTTCGAGTAACTGGCTCATTTGCTCGGTCATTTTATCCAACGTCCGGTTGTCCTGCTGAAGCAACGGTTCCGGAGGATTAATATTGATATTCGGCTGCTGGAGGAATTTCTCGAAATCCATCGGTAGTTCCGGTGGATTCGTAAAGTAGCCTTCGGACAATCTTTCCTGAGCGTTTTTAAGTGCCTTCTCGGCGGCGTCGCGATATTTTTCAGGCAGCTTGTCAATCTCTTTTGCCGAAGTTTCAAATTTGGCATCGCCGTCCTTAATGATAATTTTCGAATCTTCTTCGTTCGGATTACCCTCGATTGTAATTGAACCGCCGTCTGGATTCGTGGTTTTATATTGCTCTTTGAAAAATTTTGTAAAATCCAATCCCTGCGGCAGATCGTCCGTTAGTATCTCAATCCACTTCTGTTCTTGGGGATTCCATGTGAAGAATTTTCTCGGTCCCCATGTCTGCTCAGCTTCCGGTTCAAGAGGGTACTTCCAGTCCGGCTCGCCTTTGGCGGCGGCAAGTTTTACTTTAATGTTCTTGTGCTTGCCTAAATGTATGACCTCCAATGAGATTTCTTCTCCTATCTGTGCTTCCTGCACCGTCAAGACAATACTTTCGTATTTGTAGATGTCTTTGCCTCCTATGCGGATGATAATGTCGTCTCTTTCGAGACCTGCTTCCTCGGCGGGGCTGTTTTTTTGTATATTTCTTATCCTGACCCCCTGTCCCGGTGGCAGTCCGAGATGTTTGGTAAGCAGCTCCGGCAGGGGAGCCATATCCAGAAGCACTCCGAGATAGGGTTGGGAATTATCTGACTCTGCACTGAAGGCCATCCCTGCCAGGAGCAGAGCCGTAGAAATGAATAAGGTAATATTCCTGGTTTTCATTTTTTTATCCTTTCAAACAATCCTTTATCATCATGTCATATTTGTCCGTTAAATACCGCCGGCCGCACGATGTTTTCCCTGAGTCCCTCGACGAGCCACTGGTTCCCGTTTTCGTCGGTGAAATTATACCAGTCCACATTACGGACCACATTTGACGTAGAATCAGTTGGGTACTGCGGCAATCTTCGCACTCCGGGATTCGGCCGGTTGTTTATATTTTGTGATGAAGCAATTTGAAAATTTGTTTCGTTTGGGATTGTCGAAGCACCGGGTAAAACGAAATGCAGGGCAAGACCTATTATCAGCCCAGCAGCTACTCCAGAGACAAAGCGGATATAACCGCGATAAGCGGCGATTTTTGCAAAGGGATTTTTGGACTGACGCTGATACGCCAGGTCAACAATTTCTTCCGGAGTTTTTCCCTGCCCGAGAAGCTCTGAGGCTACGACCTCAGAGCTGCGCTCGTGCAGGTCTTGGAATTGCCGAAGAAGCATTTCCGAGTGGGGATCTTTGTTTAACTGGGTTTCCAGTATTTGTTGTTCGCTGGGTGTTATCTCGCCGTCGAGAAATTTTCCAATCAAAATTTCGAGCATTTCCTGATTCATATTCATTTTCCCCATACCTTCTTGCTATCCTTATTTGTAACAGTGTTGTATATCATTCGTCTTGCCCGGACGAGCCGGATCTGTACCGTTGTGACGGGCACATCGAGAATCTCTGCGATTTGCCCGTATGTTAAATCGCCTGAATGCTGGAGCATAAAAACCTGGCGATATTTTTCAGGCAGCGACTGTATCGCTGTGATTATCTGCCCGTACAATTCTTTTTGTTCCATACTTTCGTACGACTGCCGGGCCTTTTGGTCGCCGGCCAGTTCGGCGAATTCTTCCTGAAGCTGCATCGGCTGTTTTGCCCTGCGCTGGCGGAATTTAAGGGCTTCCCGCCGGGCCAGGACCGCCAGCCAAGGGCGGAAACGTTCGGGTTCTCGAAGCGTGTCGATTTTTTTTATTACCCGGACACAAATATCCTGCAAGATATCATCCATCTGATCGGCTTGACTAACTATGCTGTAAACCAGTCCTTTTAGCCACGTCCAGTTGCGAGTCAATAATAATTGCATAGCTTCTTTATCACCTCTTTGTGCCGAATATACTAAAGCCGATTCGTTTTGTCTTTTTTGCACCTTCATGCCTTTATAATATAGATACCTGACAATCCCCGTTCATACATATTTTGCAAATTTTTTTGAATAAATTTTTACAAAGTTTACCAGATGGGGGCGGAAAAATGCTTCAATCGAAGGAATAAACCTAAAATGAGCCTGTATTACATGTGATTATATAGGACGTAATAATTATTAATATCGAAAATGCGGTGCGCAGGAATTATTGCAGGGAGGGTTTATATTTTGTGCTTTTTTGATTACAGCACTTGATATCAACTGAAAGGCATTTTCGGGTGTTAACGCCTTGCTTTTCTGCGTTGTAACAAAATCAATCCGCCCAGACCCAGCAGGGCTATCGTGGCCGGTTCAGGAATCATGTAGGCTACCGAACTTAGAAATATCAATTCGCCCTGAGGTGTGAGGTTATAGGCTCCCTGAGGAAAGCCGTCACTTCCCTGTGTTCCGGCGACAAAGAACATTCGGTGACCTCCTGCGTACCGGCCTGCTCCATCGTAATATTCTGCTGACTGCTGCCATTCGGCAATCCATGCAGCATCGATTTCTGCCGCGGTGGCTATCAGTTCGCCGTTGCCGACATCCATGGCGTCCAGGAAAGTTGTGTTTCCCGAACCTATGGATTCGTCCAGGACGTCTAAAAGGAGATTGGCAAAAATAGGATGGCTGCCGTCAACGATATCCATCAGGGGAGCACCCATATCGTCTATCAGTGTTGAGGAATTGATCCAGCCCCAGCGGTTGCTCTCGGCAAGGGAAGTGCTTGAAAGTATCATCGGTGCTGTAATGGAATTCCACAGAGAGGCGTCATCGCCGTTTATATAATGATCGCTTGTACAGGAGCTGCTTATAATTACCAGATCCGTACTGTTCAAAGTATTTATCTTTTCCTCATCGAGAATCTGCCAGTAGTCCCGTTGGACATCAACAGAATAACCCTGGTCGGTAAGAAGGTCTATCCAGCCCTGGTCGTCCATGACACCGTTGTTGTCACGGTCGATTTCTTCTGAGACCCAGATGATATTGTATGTAGCGTTAACCGGTAAAGTCAGGCTAAATGCTAAGACCAAAACCATCGGAATGAATCTCTTTAAAATCATACCCTTCTCCTAATTTTTACAGATATACTCTCTACCTGGCCTAAATCCAATAATACAACAGGCTTTCTTTAAGGGCGCAGAGATAACACCCCCGGTTGTTCTTATCTCAAACAACCTTAGAAAGTCTGTTAATTACCCAACCACACCCTGTTATAAGGGCCCGGTTTTTTTTGACCTCCCTGTGGGAATCCATATTTTGAACTGTTTTAAGGAATATTTAATTCCTTTTCCAGCCCTTTTCTTCACCTAACGTTAGGTGATTGCCCAGAAGCTATGGATATCTCAAATATTCCGAGAAGCTAAAAAACGAGCAGCCTCTCACTTTAACTTGTATATTTTTACCATATTACCCATGCTTACGTCAAGAATATTATTCTATGATAGTAATGGTTTAAGAACGGCAATAAAATAAAGCACATAACACTTTATTTATAAAGGTGTTATGTGCTTTGGATTGCAAATTTTTCCGTAAATGTCAAATTTCCGGCAGTTATTTTCTTATAAAACTCTTCTTTTAAATGCCTGTAATACTTTAATTCTAATATAAGCTTTTGCTTATTCTTTTGCTTGTTCCGTATTTTTATCTGTTTCGGAACTTTCCTGCTGTGGATTTGGATTCTCGCCGTCTATCTGCACAGTAGCATCCTGGGTATCCTCTGTCTGCGGTACGTCCTCGGTCGGTTCGGAAGATTCCTGGATTTGCGGCTTGCTTTGGTCATCTTGTTGTTCGTCGGCATCTTTCTGTTGTCGAGCTTTTGTCAATTGCTCGACATCGGCATCGGATAGAACTTTCTCCGGGCCGGCAGGGATTTTATGCTGTGCAGGCTCCTTTTCCTGGTCTTCGGCGGCCCACTGGACCCTTCGGAGGCTTAAGCCGATTTTACGCGCATCGGTATCGACTTTCAGAATTTTTACCTCAATTTCGTCACCGACTTTTACGACGTCCTGGGGTTTATCAACTTTATGGTCTGCCAGTTCGGAGATATGTAAAAGCCCTTCCAAATCCTGTTCGAGTTCCACAAAAGCACCGAAATTTGTTATTTTAGCGACTTTGCCTTTGATGATATGGCCCGGGATATATTTTTCCGGGATAGCTCTTATCCAGGGATCTTCGGTCATCTGTTTTATCCCGAGCGATATTCTGCGTTTTTCTTCGTTAACTTCGAGAACAATGCATTTAATATCCTGACCTTTCTGGAGTGCCTCGGCGGGATGGCTGTGTTTTCTTGTCCAGCTTAAATCGGAGATGTGAATCATGCCGTCAATGCCGGGCTCGATCTCAACAAAAGCTCCGAAGTTGGTCATGCTTCGCACCTGCGCGGTGACTATTGCACCGACCGGATATTTTTGTGATGCTACCGCCCATGGATTTGTTTGGGTTTGTTTGAGTCCGAGAGAGATTTCCTGTCTTTCTTTATCGACATTGAGAACGATTACCTCGATTTCATCCCCGAGATTGACCATCTCGCCCGGATGTGAAAGTCGTCTGGTCCAGCTCATTTCACTAATATGTACGAGGCCCTCAATCCCATCTTCCAGCCGAACGAAAACCCCGTAGTTCATGACGTTTACTACCGTGCCTTTAACCTTGGCTCCAATCGGGTAGCGGTTTTCGACATCTTCCCACGGGCTCGATGTTTTTTGCTTGAGTCCCAGCGAAATCTTTTCGTGTTCTTTATCGACACCGACAACGATACATTCTATTTCCTGGTCGAGCTCCACAACTTCCGAAGGATGCGATATTCTGCCCCAGCTCAGGTCGGAAATGTGCAGAAGGCCGTCGAGACCGCCTAAATCCACGAATACGCCGAAATCTGCAATGTTTTTCACAATACCTTTTCGCCGCTGGCCGACTTCGATTTCCGTAAGTATTTTTTCCTTGCTGCTGTGTCTTTCTTCCTCGATAAGTTTACGTCTTGATATGACAATATTCCTGCCTTCGACATCAATTTTTAGAATTTTGCAGTCCACATCCTTGCCGATGAACCTGCTGATATCGCCTGGTTTACGAATATCGACCTGTGAGGCCGGTAAAAACACCGGCACTCCGATATCGACCAGCAAGCCTCCTTTGATCCGCCTTATTACTTTTCCTGTAACGACATCGCCCTCGGTTTTTGTTTCGAGTATAGTCTCCCAGCCTTTGATTATGTCGGCTTTGCGCTTATTCAGCACGACAAGGCCGCTTTCGGAATCCGTATCTTCGAGAAGAACTTCTATTTCTTTGCCCTGCACTATCTCGTCGGGGCTGTCAAATTCACTCGCATCGACGATTCCTTCGCTTTTTAATCCAACTTCGACGATAACGTCATTGCCTATCTGTGATACGATCGTACCTTTGAGAATGGTTCCCGGTAAGCGTGAATCCACTTTCTTTTGCAGTGCCTGTTCCAGAAATTCGTTTTCCTGCTCGCCGAACATCTCGTTGATTTGCTCTTCGAGTTTTTCGTCTGATAATCCTAATTTGTTGACAATATTTCTATCTACCATAAATCCAAATCCGAATGTGGAGTCTGTTTCCGACCTGCCGGCGCCCCACAATTACGCCGACAAATCTCTGTACAACGCTGTACAAATGTTAACTATGGTTAACAATTCATTAATATCATTTGCCCACACAGCAAATGCAGTTTACATTAAATCGATAATTTCTGAAGATAGTATATCTAACAGAAACAAGCCATGATTTCAAGAAACTCTTGATTTTTTTATGGAATAGCTTAACCCCGGCCGATGCCGTCGTCAAGGGCCTCCAGGTTCTGCACAAATTCATTTATGATCCAGTCCGGCGTTGAAGCACCCGCCGTCACGCCTGCGGTTTTTTTATCGATGAGCAGGTTTTTATCCAATTCTTCCCAATTTTGCAAATGATATGTTTGTTTATTGAATTTTTTGCACATTTCTGCCAGCCTCCGGGTATTTGCACTTTCCAGACCCCCAAGGACGAACATTATATCTACCTGTTTACAAAGCTGAACTGCCGATTCCTGTCTTTTAATGGCCTCTTTGCATAATGTGTTAATAACTTTTAGCTCGTTAAAATTGTAGCGTCCGATGGCGCCGAGCATCTTACCTAAATGCTCGGGACTCTGGGTTGTTTGGCAAACAATTCCCAATCTGGCGTTATCCGGCAGTTTTTCCAGGTCCGAGACGTCGGTTATAACGACAACGTTCCGGGCGCAGCCGACAACTGCCTGGACCTCGGGATGATTTTCTTCGCCGATTATTACGACTTCATAGCCCTGGTTCTCGAATTCAGCGGCAATATGCTGGACTCTTTTGACCAGAATGCAGGTGGCATCGACTATATCAAGCCCTTTTTCCCTCAATTTCGCTGTCTGTTCCGGGGCGGCTCCGTGAGAGCGGATAAGAACCGTTCCCGAGTGTATATCTTCTATTCGAGAGACGGTTTTTAGCCCGCTTTTTGCCAGTTTCTCTACCATGTCCCGGTTATGGATGATGGGCCCCAGGCTGTAAACCATTTTTTTCTCGGCAAGAGTTTTTTCAGCAACGCGGATGGCATTCCGAACTCCATGACAAAATCCACACTTTTGGGCAACAAGAACTTTCATCAGACAAAGCACCCGTGATTCATTAGATTTATAATTTTCAGTCAATCGACGGTATCAATATTCCGGCCGATAGTTAATACGATTTTCCTAAATCCGATATTAAAGATAAATTTAATCGACAAGGGATTTTACATAAAACTGTCATTACAATCTACTAAAACTTCCCTCTCTGAAAATAAACTTTTGTAAAGCTGTTAATATTTTGCAAAGTTTGTTCTTGACGGATACATAGAAATCAGTTTTATTTAGCTGCGAGAGTGAAGAATAAAGGAATTTACAGGCTTTGAAACCTGCAAATAAGAAAGCTTGTTTTTCTTAAGGATGATTAGAAGAAAATACCTCAATTTTCTTGGAAAGGATTGAACAATGCGAACCGCAAAACTTTCAGCTGTTATTCTCTTATGTACCTCTTTCCTGCTGGTTAATGGCTGTGACTCTCAGATGGATCAACTGAGAATCCAGAACGATGCGCTGCAACAACGTATAAGCGGGCTCCAGTCAGAGCTGGATGCGGCAAACCTCCAGCTGACAAAGCTCCAAAACCAGCTAACTACAGCTCAGGGTGAAGGTAATATTGAGTTAGAGACACTACAGGCGAAAATCGCTGCATTGGAAGAAGATATAAAGAAAAAGATTGAATTAATAGAATCGATGCGGCAGAGACTGCTGTCCGGCGGAGCGGCGCTACCGGTGGAATTAAGCACTTTACTGGAAGATTTTGCCAAAAATAACAATATGGTGGAATATGACTCCGAGCGAGGTATTGTGAAGTTCAGAAGCGATTTGCTTTTTGACAAGGGTAGTGACCAGGTGGCATCCACGGCGGTTGCGGCCGTTAAATCTCTCTGCGGAATTCTCAATACTAAGGAGGGCAAGGAATTCGATGTTCTCATTGCCGGACATACGGATGATATTCCCATTCAAAGACCTGCGACAAAAGACAAACATCCTACGAACTGGCATCTGTCTGTACACAGGGCTATTTCGGTCCTCAATGTAATGAAAAGTAATGATGTTGCTCCCGAGCGGATGAGTGTGCGAGGTTTTGGCGAGTACCGTCCGATTGCTCCGAACGAACCGAACAATAAAGGTAATGAGCAGAACAGGCGTGTTGAAATTTATATTATCGCCAAAGGAACATAATTGTCATATCATCCCGAGCCTTGTGCCGGATTAATCTTAAATATTGGAAGTAGAAAATCATAATGGCTCAACGTACCTTAATTATTATTAAACCGGATGGCATTCAACGACTTGTAGCGGGGCAGATAATATCACGACTCGAAAGAAAAGGATTTAAGCTTGTTGCCGCGAAATTCATGTACATCTCCGAAGATTTGGCTAATAAACTTTATATTGCCCATTGCGGCAAACTATTTTTAAAAGGCCTGGTTAAATTCATCACTTCGTCACCGTCGCTGATAATGGTTTGGGAGGCCGATGACATTATCGAAATTGTCCGCAGGATGATAGGATCGACTTTCGGCCGAGATGCTGAATCGGGCACGATTCGCGGGGATTTTAGCTGCGGCAGGAGATTTAATCTTATCCACGGCTCGGACGGCCCAGAATCAGCCCGGTATGAAATCGACTTATTTTTCAAACCGGATGAGCTTGTCGATTATGAGTTGACTAATGCACACTGGATATACGGCGTAAACGATTAGTCCGGTAATTTGTTTCTTTCGAATGCGTTTTTGTAATTCCCTTGTATTACAGGGGTTTACCGGATATTCTCAATTCCTGGCATATCTTTTAGACAATGGGCTGAGGAGAGCTTTTTAAGCTTGAATTTTTGTCTTTATTTTAGTAGAATAACATAGTCGGCCGAGACGGGGCCGGAATATGCTGGTTTACTTGGTTTTATCTTCCAGGGGGAAGGATGTAGGGATGAAAGTAATTGTTTTTACACTTGTGTGTGTTCTGCCTGTTTTCTCATCTGAGGCCGGGATAATAACCGTCGATGACGATGGTCCTGAGGATTTTAGTAATATTCAGGAAGCGATAGATTTCTCCAGGGACGGAGATACTATTGTTGTTGAGCCGGGTACATATTACGAGAATGTCGTCTTTAACAGCAAGGCGATAACATTAACAGGCACGGACCCGAATGACCCGAACGTTGTCGGTGCGACAATTATCACTGCGTCTTCCGGATATAGCGTCAGCTTCAATGCCAATGAGGTGAGCGATTCGGTCCTGAGAGGTTTTACAATTACAGGCAGGGGGATTTATTGTTATACCGAGACGTCACCGACTATCTCGAAAAATATAATCCGGGATTGCGAAACAAGGGGGATTTCCGGGGCGATAAATACCTTTGGAATAGCCCCGGCGGCACCTATTATCTCGCAAAATACAATATCCCGGAACAGAGGCGGTATAATATATTGTAACGGACCGATAGTCGGCAATATTATATCGGAGAATGTATTTAATACTTCGGGTATTGTCAGCGGCGGCGGTATTTCTTTCTGCAATAACAAAATTTCAGACAATATAATTTCGTATAACTATTCGGTTTTTAGAGGTGGAGCATGTTATGACTGTAAAGGCGAAATATCGAACAATATTATAATCGGCAATTCCAGCGTCATCGCCGGCGGAGGACTCAGTACCTGCAACGGTGAGAACAGTAAGATATTTAATAATATTATTGCGGGAAACAGATGTAATGAAGGCAGCGGAGGCGGTCTGTTCGGTTGTAAAAACATATATAACAATACCATTGTAGGTAACTTTGCAGGTGACAGAGGAGGGGCTCTGGGGCAGTGCCTGGGAATTATAAAAAATAATATTATTGCATACAACAGGGCAAATGAAGCCGGAGGAATTAGCGGCTTCTCTGAAAACTCCTATAATTGTTTCTGGGCAAACCGAGTAGGGAACTTCGGTAATGGAGCTTCGATTAGCTTGACCGACATCATTGAATATCCAGAATTTGCAGTTAACGGTTCCTGGAACCCGAACGGGACAGATGCCGATGAAGCGGATGATTTCTGGGTCGATGGTGACTATCACTTAAAATCCGAGACGGGTAGATGGGACCCTGACGTGCAGAGCTGGGTTCAGGATGATTTAACCAGCCCGTGCGTAGACGCGGGCGATCCTAATTGGATTTTGGTTGGTGAATTATGGCCGCACGGCAATCGCGTCAATATCGGTGCGTACGGCAACACCGCACAGGCCAGCTTGTCGTTGTCGGATGCGGGAAATATTGCCGATTTGAATTATGACGGCTGGGTGGATTACGAAGATTTGGCCCTGCTCACCGACAAGTGGCTGTGGCAAAAGGTCCCTTTGTCGGAAGATATTGACAGGGACGGACAGGTGGATATGGCGGATCTTGCTGTTCTTGTTGCCAACTGGCGGCAGCGCCCGCTGCCGCCGAGGCCCGACCCTATGGCCTGGGAGATGGAACCAACTGCAGCTTCATCGAGGGCAATCGTCATGGTGGCAGTTTTTGCCGCATCGACCGACTACAGCCAAGTGGAGTATTATTTCAAATGTGATACTCCCGGCGGGCATGACAGCGGCTGGCAGGACGGACCCGGTTATACCGACGCCGGTCTGGTTCCCAATACCGAATATTCCTACAGGGTCAAGGCTCGCAATAAAGGCAATCTTGCCGAGACCGAATATTCACCGGTCGGTTCGGCTGCTACACTTGCCGAAGATACAACACCTCCGGCTCCTGATCCGGCTCAATGGCAGACAGAACCTTATCCTGTTCCGCCGTCGTCGATACGTATGGTCGCTGCGACGGCGTCCGATCCCGGCGGTGTGGAATATTTTTTCAGGTGTGTGACAAATCCCGCGTATAGCAGCGGCTGGCAGGACAGCACCGAATATGTGGCGACTTCTCTGCCCATGGGGACATATACTTTCGTTGTTAAAGCCCGGGATAAATCGATCAATCTTAATACGACGGCAGAATCTTCCCATGTCGTAGTTGACCTGCAGCCTCCTTCCCCGAACCCGATGCAGTGGGCTCCCGGCGGGGAACCTGACGAAGTGTATCGCGGCGGCGGCACCCTGATCGGTCACTGGGCCGTCATGACGGCGGCTGAGGCTACGGACGCAAGCGGGGATGTGGAATACTTATTTTTATGCACGTCTATATCTGCGTTCAGCAGCAACTGGCAAAGCTCGCCGTATTACGAGGTTCAGATCGGCAGAGGCGGGCAGTACCTTGAATTCCGTGTCAAAGCTCGTGACAAATACGGCAACGAGACCGTTTATTCGCCCAAGCTGCCGGCCATGTGATTGGATTCCCGTTTTGCAAAGTTTCGCAAAACAGGGTTCCTTAATTTTTAATCTTTATTTCTTTGCCGTTGTACTTCTGAAAATATCCGAGACAGGTATCTCTCCATATACCGGCATCCTGCTCCTGCGTTTTTAATTTGTCTCGAACGTGCCTGAATATGTCCGGATCGACGCTTGCTTCGACCGATTCCCAATCCGCTTGCATTTGTTTAACGTAATCCACGCCGAGATAGTATCTGTGGCACAGCTCGTCCCACAGGATTCGGCCCGATTTTGTTTTATAGTCCCAGGGGACATGATGAAACCAGAGCAGATATTTTTCAGGGCATGTTTCAATCTTGTCGAATTGTTCCTGCAGCGGCGAAAAGTATTGACTTGTTGCATTGCTTCCGGTCGAGCTTCTGTCAAAACCCAGACCGATTCTATCCGCGCGATGATAGTAAACACTCGTCCAGTCCTCGCGCTGCGCTCTTGAATAATCCGGCTGCGGGCCGTAATGAAAACCAGCTTGCATGATATGATGTAATCCTAAAGGTGTCATATAATTTATACAGGCCTGCCACGAACCGGTCATCATGGTTTTGATTTTCCGAATTGTATTTTCATCCCGGCTTAATGTCATTTTGATCCATTGTTCCGCAATCTGCTCGGCGCTCAGCGAATGGTCCCATGCAAGACGGCCGTAGGCGTACCAGTTTGCCTGGGCGAAGATATGTCCGCACCAGTTTCTGTCGTCGCCGATATTTGTCACACCGGCAATTCCCGTCATGTGATAATCATGCAGAGTGCCGTCTATTATCTTTGCGGCTTGCGATCCTTTTCCTTCGGCAAAAGTGTCGAACTGAAGATATTCTTTCCACATCGGTGCAAGATAAACAAGATGTTTCGAATGTCCCAGATACTCCTGTGTTATCTGAAGCTCCATCATCAGGGGCGTCTTAGGCATCGCGCCGAACAAAGGCTGAACGGGTTCCCTGGGCTGGAAATCGACGGGGCCGTTTTTTGCCTGAACGAAGACGTTGGGAGAGAATTCTCCGTCGAGAGGAACAAATTCCATATACGCCCGCTTTGCACGGTCCGGGTTGGTGTCCGCATTATAGACAAATGCCCGCCACATAACTATGCCGTTGTATGGTTCTAACGCTTCCGCTAACATATTGGCTCCCTGGGCGTGCGTGCGATTATAATCCTGCGGGCCAGGCATTCCTTCGGAGTTGGCCTTGACTAAAAAACCGCCGAAATCGGGAATGTGACTGTAAATCTCTTTTGCTTTCTTTTTCCACCATTGTCTGACCTCGAGGTCCAACGGGTCGGAAGTTTTTAGCTCGCCGATACCGCCCCTTCTTCGGTTCAAAGTGAACCTGGCCGAGATAGGTGAAGAGAAATTGATGGATAAAAAGACCCGGATGCCGTAAGGCCTGAAAACATCCGCCAGCTTGGCGACCTTAATTAGAAACTCCTCTTTTAGAATCTGCGGATTGGCGTTTACGTTGTTAAGCACGGTTCCGTTGATCCCGAGCGAGGCGTTTGCCCTTGCGTAGTCGATATATCTGTGATCGATTTTTTCGGGTAACTGGTCCCATTTCCATAAAGACCTACCGGCGTAACCGCGTTCGACGGTGCCGTCGAGATTATCCCAGTGATTGAGCAGGCGATATTGTATTTTAGGCTTTGACGTTATATCTATATTTTCCAGGCTTGATTGAGTTTGAAGCAATCGCAGAAAGTGATACGTGCCGTATAAAAGCCCGATGTCACTGTTCGCGGCGATAACGAGGATATTTCGACCTTCGTTTTTTTGCTGTTTTATAATAAAGCCTTCTTTGCCCAAATGCTCAAACTCGTCCTTTTTAACAAGTTTTTTGATGTCGTCAGAGGTATCTGGTGTTCCAACAATAATTGAGCTGGTTTGGTTGGACGAGTCGACGGGAGAGATTTCTTTTCCTAACAACCCGCTTAATCCTCTGGTTAATTCGTCCTTTATAATCCGGCAGGTTTCGGACCGACCTTTAACGGAAAAAGAGAAAATCGACTTTTGATATTCGGCTAAAATTGCGGCGTCTTCGATTTTGTTGTATTTCATCCATAGCTCGTAGCCATCGTCTGCAAATATCGGATTTTGCCCACAGAATAAAAGTGCACATACAATTAAAGCCATATAATAAGCAGGATGTCCGAATGCTCCGGATAATTCGGCCTTGTAATTTTTTGGTTCGTTCATTGTCGTCCTTTGAATAACGAGTGTTGCTCTCTAACTTTATTGATAATAATAATAGTATCATATATCCGGATCAAAGAACCGAGAAGATTAAAAAATTCTTGCGGGGTAATTATAAAGGATGTAGGATTTCAATAACAGGAAATGAAACCGCTTCTTAAGTTAAAAGCTGATTTGTCTCATTCTTGCTAACGGCATATATTGCGGCAAATTAATGGTGTGATAATAGCTGTTTTATGAGGAGTTTCAAATGAAACGAACAATACGGGCCATACAATTTCATACGCTTTTATTAGCCGGTACTGCCGGTTTTCTACTTCAATGTGGCTGTATCACAGCCGCAGAATCCCCGCGCGAACGCGTTTCAATCAATGACAACTGGCGTTTTTATAAGTATGATACGCAAGAAAAGGCGGACAGCCTGATCTACGATGTACGCCCGGAGATGAGGTCAACAGACAGGGTTGTGATAGCGGACGAAATGCCAACAGAAGCTGTAGGAATCGAAACAACGCAGAGCGCCCTTAAGCCCTGGATTCTGCCGACCGGAAACGACTTCATTAAAGAATCCGCAAAGCGGCATGTCCGCCCCGAAGGCAATCCCGGCAGTGATTTCCAGTTCGTTCGAAGCGATTTCGATGACAGTTCGTGGCAGAGCGTGAACCTGCCGCACGACTGGGCAATTCAGGGACCTTTTCAGCAAGGTCGTAGAGCCGCTGTCAGCGGGAGCATGGGGCGACTGCCAAGTCCCGGCGTTGCATGGTATCGCAGAAAGCTCGATATTCCGGACACGGATGCGGGTAAGTCCATCTTCCTCGATGTTGATGGTGCAATGTCTTACGCAATGGTTTGGCTAAACGGGCATCTGGTCGGCGGCTGGCCCTATGGTTACGCCTCCTGGCGTGTTGATCTCACGCCGTATATAAAACCGGGCGGTGAAAATCAGTTGGCGATACGTCTTGACAATCCGCCCACCTCATCACGCTGGTACCCCGGCGGCGGCATCTACCGCAACGTCTGGTTGACTAAAACCAATCCCGTTCACGTCGGTCAGTGGGGGACCTTTATTACAACTCGTGATGTTTCTGAATCTTCCGCCGCGATTGATTTGGAAGTTACCATTGACAACAATTCCGAGAACAATACGACTGTTGATGTAGTCACCCGGATATATACTTTGGACGTCGGGGGTAACAAAGTCGGTGATGCGGTTGCCTGCTTCGAGCCCGTTGAAACTCCGGTTGCAGCGGGGGCGAGCGCCACGGTCAAAGGCTCCGTTACTCTCGAAAATCCCCGACTGTGGGGACCGCCGCCCACACAGACTCCTCACCGTTATGTGGCTGTTACGACCGTATCACATCAGGGCAGGTTAGCCGACAGCTACGAGACACCCTTCGGTATTCGCTCCCTGCGATTTGACCCGAACACCGGCATATACGTCAACGGCGAACACATCCAAATCAAAGGCGTTAATCAGCACCACGACCTCGGCGCCCTTGGTGCGGCGTTCAATACCCGCGCAGCCGAGCGCCAGCTTGAGATACTACATGAGATGGGATGCAACTCAATCCGCACGGCACATAATCCGCCAGCTCCCGAATTGCTCGAGCTGACGGACCGGATGGGCTTTCTCGTGATGGACGAGGTCTTCGATGTGTGGGAAAGAAGGAAGACCCCGCACGATTTCCATCTTATCTTCCCGGACTGGCATGAGCAGGATCTGCGCTCGCTCATCCGCCGGGATCGGAATCACCCTTCGGTAATTATGTGGAGCTTCGGCAACGAAGTCGGTGAGCAATACACCGGTGAGCGAGGCGCGGCGATAGCGAAGCGGCTGAGTGACATGGTCAAACAGGAAGATACGACTCGTCCTACGACCACCGCGATTAACTGGGCCAAGCCGGACACACCTATATCAGAAGTACCGGACATTATCGGCTTGAACTATCAAGGTCAGGGAATGCGCCAGGATCCCATGTTCGAAGGAAGAAACAATCTGAACCGTGCTCCGCCCATGTATGCCCCGTTCCATGAAAAATTTCCCGATAAAGTCATACTTAGCAGTGAAACCGCACACACAATGAGCAGTCGCGGGATATTTCTTTTTCCCGTAACGCAGAAGAATAGTGATGTATTGCGGGATGGAAGAGGAGGTGATTCGAGGATTCAGCAGGTAAGCTCCTACGAACTCCACGCCACCGACTATGGCTCCTCACCTGATAAGGTTTTCGGTTCTATAGAACGGCATACTTTCGTTGCCGGCGAGTTCGTCTGGACCGGATGGGATTATCTCGGCGAGCCTACTCCATACTACTCCTCTCGCAGCTCGTATGGCGGGATTATCGACCTGGCGGGATTTAAAAAGGACCGATTCTACCTTTATCAGGCGCACTGGCGGCCGGATTTTCCGATGGCTCATATCCTGCCTCACTGGACCTGGCCGGACCGCGTCGGGCAGATTACGCCGGTCCATGTCTTCACCTCCGGCGACGAGGCGGAATTATTCCTAAACGGCAAGTCACTCGGTCGCAAGACCAAAGGACAATATGAATACCGACTCCGCTGGGACGATGTGAAATATGAGCCGGGCGAGTTAAAAGTCGTCGCCTACAAGGACGGCAAACAATGGGCCACCGATACGGTGCTTACCGCCGGAGATGCATCCCGGATGACTTTAGAGCCTGATCGTGACGTCATCAATGCCGATGGTCTTGATTTATCGTTCGTTACCCTCACCGTTGAGGATTGTAACGGTATAATGGTCCCCGGGGCGGGTAATTTGATCCGCTTTTCAGTCAGCGGTCCCGGCGAAATCATCGCAACCGACAACGGAGATTCGACCGATTTTAACGTCTTCTCGTCTCACGAACGCAAAGCCTTTAGCGGCCTTGCCCTGGTTATCGTTAAATCAAAACGCGGCCTGGCCGGAGAGATTACTGTCACTGCCAAGTCCGACGGATTGCTTCCAGTGACATGTGCCGTTAATACGAGATAGCTTCTGAGGCCGGATTGAAATCACTTCGTTATTGCTTTTCGTCCGGTCAGGGTATGGCATATTGCTTCGGCCATTAATTTTGCTCCTTCGGCGTTCGGATGAATCTTATCGGGAAACATCTCGGCCTTATCGCTTAAAGCGCTGTAAAGGTCTATAATTGGAACGTCCGTCTTATCCGCGATTTCATCGATCAACGGCAGAATTTCTTCCTTTATAACCTTATCGGAAATGCCCCATCGTTCAGGGTAGGCCGGTACCGGATAGCAAATCCAGATTTTCGGCTTGGCTTCAAGCTCACGGAATTGTTCGATTAAATCGATATAGTCACCGATGAATTCGTCTTTATATTTCCAGTTAATGGGCTTTGTGTCATTCGTCCCGAGCTTGATAACTACAACATCCGGATTGAATTCGAGAGCTTTTTTGAATTCTTCCTGGTTCCAGTACGGCACATTTCCTTTTTTAAGTAGAGTGACCCTGCTGACACCGAAGTTCTGCACATCCCAGCGGTCGCCGAGCATAACACCGAGTTGTGCCGGATAACTGTTCGTTTCGCGATTCTTTATTCCGGCCCCGAAGGTTATGCTGTTACCTATACAGGCAAGCCGTATTGACTCGGCATAATCCGATTCTTTGATAAAATTGCTATGGGTAGTCGGCAGGCATGAACACAAAACAAGCGATGCCGTCAGCATCCAGACTAACGATTTGAATAATTTCTTTGCCATTGTTGTCACTCCTTAGTTTATTTTAATATTAACAATCCGGCGTCATTCGTGTTCTACGAGAATCAGGTTGTCGGTTTTGAAGCCGAGGTCTTTGGCGGTTTTTATTAATTCATCCATTATCGAACGGCTGAGTGTTTTTTGCCGAGCTAAAATCCACAAATAGGAGCGGTTCGGGCCGCAGACCATGGCATAAGAATAATTCTCGTGGTCGAGGCTGATGATGTTATATCCGCCGTAGAAGGGCCAAAAGAAAGTCACCTTCAATCGGCCGATGGTTTTGTCCTTAACAAAGTAAGCTTTGCCCTTGATTTGTTTCCACCGGCCGGAGTTTTTGTCAAAGCCTTTGTTTAGAACATCGATTCCACCGTCATCCCTTAACGTATAACTGGCGGAGACACCGCTCAATCCGCGTTCGAAACTATGGTCCAGCCGGGCTATTTCGTACCATGTGCCTTGATATCTGTTGATATCGAAGTTCCGGACCGCCTGAACACCGGATGGAATGCTTGAGCATCCTGTCAATACAAACGAAGGTAACGTAAAGATAATTATCTTTGTAATAGCTCTTTGTATGTTCATCTGACGGATCCTTGTAGTTGAATCCCTTAGGCCGTAATATTATTTAGTTCCGGCATTTAATTTCTTCCTGTATTCGTTTTAACGTTTGGCTAACCAGCCGTAGAGGGTCAGCTCTTTTGTGTCTTTGTCCGCTCGGAAAATGAGACTTGCCAGGTAACCGACAACGAAGAGTACGATATGGCTATATACGCCCAGCATATATTTATGGTGAGTGAAGTTGAATCTGCCGAGATCAAGAAGCTGCTGTTTTTCGGGTCCTCCCAGGTTGAATTTAGTCGAGGTTAAAAGAGCGTAGGCTGTAAAAATGACACAGGCGGCAATACCCATATTTAGGCCGCGTCTATTCGCACGCCTTGTTAAGAATCCCAGTAGGAAAATCCCGGCAATTCCTCCGGAAAAGATAGCATAGAGGGCAAACACAGTACCGAGAATTGCTTCTCCACCCATACGCACATATAAACAGGCTATCCCGACCGCAAAAATACCACATACAACAACGATGAACTTTCCCAGGATCAGGGATTGCCTGTCTGTGGCATTTTTCCTGAAACGACGGAAGTAGTCATCAACTCCAACCGCCGCCAGGCAATTCAGGTCGGAATCAAGGCTTGACATAGCTGCCGAGAAAAGCGCCGCCAGGATCAGTCCTGTAACACCCACCGGAAGCCGGGTCATTATGAACCAGGGGAATACCTTGTCTCCTGTAATGTCAGCCGGGAGCGATGGTGAGGCGTTTTGGTAATAAACCCACAACAAAGTTCCTATGAAAATAAACAGCGTCCACACAGGAACACACAACACCGCACCCATCAAAGCCGCTTTTATAGCCTTCTTGTCCGACTGGGCCACCAGGAAACGCTGCACGATTGTCTGGTCCGTACCGTATTTCTGAATCGCATAGAACACGCCGTTAATCGCCATGACGACGAATGTCAGCTTTGTGAAATCCCAATCATATGGGCCCATGCTCATCTTGCCGTTTTCCCAGGCTGTACTTATTATCCCGGCAGGTCCCTGTTCCGGTGTCAGTAATAAGACGGCCATGCAGACCAGGCCTCCACCGATGAGAATGAATCCCTGGATCACATCCATCCATATTATTCCTTCAATACCCCCGAAGAGAGTGTACAGTATCGTCACTAAACCGACCACGAGGATGACATAGTAGGTGTTGAGACCGGTCATGGAGGCGAGGGCAAGTGCGAGAAGGTAGAAAACAGTTCCCATCTTGGTGAAATGTGCCATTATGAACGCCACAGAACTGTACAAACGGGCGAAGTAGCCGAATCGCTTCTCGAAGTATTCGTAGGCACTAAGCCCGATGATCCGCCGATACATAGGAACGACGAACCAAATGATGACAATTAGCACGACAGGTACAGCCAAACCTTGTACCAGACGAATCCAGTTACCATTGAAACCCTCTCCCGGATAGGCCAGGAAAGTGACGCTGCTGATAAGCGTAGCCAGGACGGACATGCCGATCGCCCATGCAGGGATGGAGCGGTCACCAACGAAATAGTCACTTGTGGATTTTTGCTTCTCTGAGAAGTGCTTGCCCAGGTAGGCAATCAAACCCAGGTAGCACACTACAATCAACCAGTCGATCACGTGGAGGGTTTCATGTGGCATATGACGCTCCTTTTTTGTATTAATTCCAAATTTCTTCAGGCCAGGGATAACTTCCCGGCTTGATGGTTAGATATTGTTCTTTTTTCCCGGCTCCGCCAAGGCAAAGCCTGGCTTCGCCGAGACGACGCCCGGCCATGCGCATTTGTACTACGCCAGGTGCATATTCTGCCAGAACATCGAACCGAAAGCAACCGAGAATTCGTAAAACGGCTTCCGCTGTTGCGCCGCCTTCGATGAATAATTCCCTTACTTTTACAGTATCAAGTATCTTTTTTACCAAATCGGCGGTTTTGTTTCGGAGATTTTCAGCCAGTTGGGAATCCTGTACTGTTTTTTGGGAGATCGCAATGATGACACGATCAGATGTGGATAGGGCTTTCAGGACAACGTCGGCCCATTGATTAATCAGGGTGTCATCGGCCGGAGTATTTTTAAACAAGGCATCCGGCATAGAACATACGGGGATTCCAGAACTGGCGGCCTTAGTCACGGCCTTTCTTGATGTTTCCGAGGTACTGCCGCATACGAACAACTTCTTCCCGGAGATTTCAGAAACATTAATTTTGCCCGAGACTCCGTTGGAAGTAAGTTTTTTGTTAAGAATAGCTCTGAAAAAATCCGAGCCTCCCGCGGCTAATGTATACTCATCCAGATATTCGGTCCATTTTATAAGGTCGTTCATACTTTTAACATCTGCGACAACGATACCGTGTTCGTGCCCTGTACAGGTCTCCGGAGTTCTACTATGTACGGTACAATCCGAAGGAGCATTGAGCAAATCAATTACTCTGGAAGATGTAGCAGGATAATCCGGGTCGTTGGCGAAATCCGTTTCATTGAGCGGCCGGCCGTCGATAAAATATTGCCCGTTGGAAATAATCCTTCCTTTGGTTGGATTGGCCGGGGCAAGGATGGTTTTGTTTACTTTCAGGATTTGCATCATAGCACGAAGTTCCGTGGAGATATTACCACGCAGAACGGAATCCACCTTTTTATAATACCATTCGACCGGAATTGTGTCATAATTCGCGAGGGCATTCCCGATGTCACGTCTCGGATCGATTTCTCTGTATCGGGTGTCGGTATCAATAACCACCAGTTCTGCTGATAAGCTTGCAACGGATTTTATTTGTACCTGGGCTGTTAAGCCGAAAGTCCGACCTGCTGCCGCAATTTCCGCGGCACCGCTGATATCATCTGCTACTGCAAGTATCATTGTGTTTTATTTGCGTTCGCTAAAGTGACGGCATATTCAATCGCATTTATCAAACTGTCCGGCGAGGCGATGCCTTTGCCCGCAATATCGAAAGCGGTGCCGTGGTCGACCGATGTCCTGATGATGGGAAGTCCCAGTGTGATATTGACACCGTTGACTGAGTGCCATCTCTTTTTTTCTTTGTCCCAAATAAAACCCGTGAGTTTCAATGGGATATGTCCCTGGTCATGGTACATAACGACACAGATATCATATAATCCGCCGATTGCCTTTGGAAAAAGAGTATCGGCCGGTATGGGACCTTCGGCGTAAATTCCTGCGGTCTTGGCCGCTTCGACAGCCGGACTAATATGCTGCTGCTCTTGCAGGCCGAACAATCCTCCGTCGCCGGCATGGGGATTCAGTCCCGCTACGCCGATTCGGGGATGTTTCAGTCCCAGTTTCAGGCAGGCTTCATGCGCCAGCTCGATGACTTTCAAAACCCGTTCTTTGGTGACCATTCGGCCGACCTGCTCGAGAGGGACATGGGTTGTGACATGTATGACTCTCAGGTCTGCGTAAATCAAGAGCATTGCGTAATCTTTTGTCCCTGTATAGTCGGCGAATATTTCCGTATGGCCGGGGAAATTGTGCCCTGCGGCGTTGATTGCTTCTTTATTGATAGGGCCGGTTACCACTGCATTTATTTTTCCTCTTTTAGCCAGTTCGATTGCCGTTTCAATGGCGACAAATGCGGCGTGTCCCGCCTCGGTGGAAACCGTCCCGTATCGCAGTTGTTCTATATTACAGTCTTCGGGCTGAAGCACCTCGATTTTGCCCGGCTTAAAACCGGTTTCGGCTTCGTTTTGGACAAGTTTCAATGTGAAATCCAATCCTGTGAGATTGACGGCTTCCTGGAATACTCCGGTATTGCCGATTAGCAAAGGTCTGCAAATTGAATAAATATTTTTATCGGCGAGGGCTTTAACGGCGATTTCCGGGCCGATACCGGCGGGGTCGCCCATTGTTATCCCTATAATCGGCCTGTTATTCTTCATCGCCGGTTTCATTCTTTTAAAGACGCAGTTTTTTTACAGCTTCTCGAAGGGCTTCGATCTGGTCGGCATCAAGGTCACGCAAGGGCGGCAGGACTTTCGGTCCGCAGAATCCCATTACATGTAAGATTGCTTTGAGCATTGGCAGAGATTCGCTCAGAACTTTGTTTTTCTGGAATAAATCACCGATTGCATCGGAGCGCTTCTGGCATTGTTTTGCCTGTTCCATGTCGCCGGACAGTACGGAATTATAGAGTTTCACATATAATTCGGGAGCGATATTGCCGACGCTTGGAACAATCCCGTCTGCGCCGGCGGTCAATGCGGCCGTGCTCAAGGGTGTGCAGCCGCATAAGTATGAAAAATCCTCCCTGTCCTTCCATAGCTCGACGGCTTTTTTTATCCGGTCGATCTCCCTGACCGAGTCCTTTAATCCCATCACTCCCGGAAGGTGACTTAGCTTATCGAAGAGCTCCAGGGGAATCGAGACTCCTGTTGTGATAGGTATGTTATATAACATCAATGGGCCGGAGATATGCCGGGCCAGATTTTCGATGTAATGCATAATATCTTTTTCGGTCAGTGGGTAATAGCTCGGAACACAGGCGACGACTACATCCACTCCCGCTTCGAAAAATTGTTCGGCCATTTTTATGGAAGTGGCCGTGCTATTGTGGATTATACCCGCATAAGTTAAAGTCCGGCGGGCGGTTTTCTTGACAACCGTTTCTATGTATTCGGTTTTTGCCGATGTACGAATTGAGGCAGTTTCTCCGGTAGTACCCAGCGCGAACGGGCAAGCACCGCTTCCGGCGATATGCTCGGTAATCTTTTCCGCAGCTTCCTGGTCGATATCACCGGTATTCGTAAAAGGAGTCACCATAGGGACCACTACGCCGTGATATTTTTTCTCTCTGATCATTTACTATCATCCTTGTTTAAGACTGCGACATGCAGCTTGCAGAGTGGATTTTCCCGCTCCAGCCAGACCTGCGCCGGGACAATTAATCCACCGATTTGATTTTACAATAAATTTAATGTGTCATATTTTAACCCGAATGCGCAGAAAGTCCAATTGCAAATGAAAAAATGTGCTCGTGGTAATCTATATCGGTTTTTGTGAAATTCCGGCACCGGCAAGATTAACCGGAATGCTTGTGATTTTCCCGGCCAATTTCTCCAAAGAAGAAGTATGCGGCATTTGGATCACTTCTACTTTAGACTAAATCACATGCCTCGACCGGCATCCAATGCGGATCTTTGCCTTCCCATTTGACGTTGCAGCCGATAGGATTGATCATCGGGACAGTCACTGGTTTGCCGGCCAAATGTTCCGTCAAGGCTTTTTCCAGATCGTTAACCGTCATTTTGCTTGTCTGTCGGGGATTATCAACTCCGCGGCCTGTGTATATTAGCTTTCGCTCTTTGTCAAAAACAAAAAAATGCGGAGTTCTCAAGGCACCGTACGCCTTTGCAATTTCCTGCGACTCGTCATATAAATAAAGCCACGGGAATTTATGCTCGTTCATACGTTCGACCATATGCTCAAAATCATCTTCTTCGTATGTATTTTTGCTGTTCGAGTTGATTCCGACGAATTTTACCCCTTCGGATTCGAATTTTCCGGCTGTTTTTCGTGTGACTTCATCCGAGCCGATGACGTATGGGCAATGGTTACAGGTGAAAAAAACCACCAAAACCGGCCAGTTATCAAAGTCTGATAGTTGGTATGTATTTCCGTCCGTAGCGGGTAATTTAAAATCCGGTGCCGACTGTCCTATTTGTAGTGTAAAAGCCATAATCTATACTCCTTTTATGAACTGTTTCGAATCGATTCGGTATTTTTATCAGATACTTAATATAAAGCATCTTTATAGTATGCAATATAGAATTGCAAGAGGAAAATCGATATGATTATCAGACAAAAGGACCCGAAGCATAAATCACAGAAAGATTCGATGGATTGGGTCATTTTTATGCCGATTAATATAAGCCCTCCATCATCATCATATCCTGGTACATGGTATCGTCCAATCCCCCCATCGAGCCCTCTCCCATTCCTCGTTGAGCTGCTCCAATCGAGCTGAACGGTCTTAAAGGCTCCGGTTTATCTGTGGCTAAGCTGTTTATTTTATAAATCTTAGTCTTCAAACTGTCGGGTAAATTGCTCAGACCGACCGGCATGTGTTTGATATCGGCTCCGCCAAAACTGTAAAGTACATCGTAATATGGAGTGCTGCTCATATTTCTATCGTCGGATGCAACCCAGTTGTTAACAGCATCGACATCTATTATAACCGCTCTTGTGTCGTAATCAATTATTTCAGTTTCTTCTGTCTGCTGCTGGTTTGTGGGTATAATGGGAATTCCCAAACGCATATCGGCGCCTGCAATAACAGACTGCTTTTCCGTTTCTTCAGGTTCATACTCTTTAATCCCTCCGATAGCTTCTCCGGGACCTACTCCCCTGAAATCTTCTATCCGCCAATTACCCATGACGTACTTACAGACTGTGACCGTGACGGTCTTCGCAGTTTCTTGAATGTTCTTCACATAGAAATAAAGCTTTCCCGGAATCTCAACGGGCTCGGTTTCGGTCGAGAATTGACTCCATATAACCGACTCGTCTTTTTCTTCTGCTACGGGATTAAAAACTCCTAATCTAACTCTGTATTGATAGGTTTTTTCCGGCTCGACCGTGTCGTCAAATGCCCAGAACACCAAAGGCTCGCGCATCTTCGATAAGTCTGTATTCAAGTTGAGTTTGATTTTATATAATTCCTGATAGACTTCGTTGGTAAATATAGCCTGTCCGGCAAGAAGCCCTTCCTGCATATAGTTTTCCATTTCCATACCGGTATTTTCCCCCCTGCCTCTCCTTGAACCACGTCTTGTGCCTCTTGTATCGGGGAAGCCAGCATCTGCTCCTCTGGTGGTGCTTCGGCGACTTCCACCGCCTGTTCTGCTTCGTCCGCCCATATTTGCGCCCATACCACCATCGTACATACCGCCGCCGGCTCTTCCGCCGCCGGTTCGTCCGCCACCGGTTCGTCCGCTACCGGTTCGTCCGGTGCGACGGTCGGTTGTTTCCCTTGTACGGTCCTGCCTTTCTGTCTCTCTTTGTATTTTTCTTTCCTGTTTAATTTCTTTTCTTACAGCGGCTTTATAATCGTCATACAGTGAGGGTGGAAACCAATCCTCTCTCGCTGAGGCGATTTGGTAGGCCTGTGGTTGCAGTAAATCAATTTGTACCTGCTTATCGTCGAACTGGAGCATCTGCACTTTAAGGCCGCCGGGGGGTAAATTCCCGCCATCTTGTATGCTTTCGAACAGGCTCTTATACTGTTCGATCCGGGTTCTTGGTACGCTTTGCCAGTCGCTCCATGCCCCGTTGCCTGTAAGCTCCCGCCTTTGCAGATTTACCGAGGCAAATACCGGTATGGCCAGGCACGGGTCGGCATATTGTTCCTCTACCTGATCCACAAAAGCTAAATGGAATTGATTAAACACATCTGCTATATCAAATTTACCTTCGACTGTAACGATATCGATATCGTTGGGCTCGTGTCCGACCTGGTAATAAGACCTCATTTCTGTGACAGGTTCGGTGGGTAAATAAGCTGCGGCTCTTATATGCCCGGCTTCGACTTCGGTGATCTGGCCGATGCTTTCCGGGACATTGTATTGTCCACGGGCCACTTTTTTGGGTGGTGCGACCTCGGGATTTGGAATTGCCAGTTGAGAGTCTATTTTTCTTATCGATGAATCGAGAACGGCAAGGAAATCGTTAACTTTAGGTTCGTACGTATTAACATCTGTGGCTGAGCCGGTTCTCCTCTGAGATAGTAATTGAGCTTCATCCCAAACACGTTGGTCAATAACTCCGGGGCTTAATTTTTCCGTCTCGCCCTCGCTGTTAACAATTGTGACCGTATTTGGACTGAGCAGAACGCGCCAGATAAACAACACTACGCATAACAATCCAACAATAATTAATATAATTTTCTCGACGTGTTCTTCGAAAAATTTGCCAATTTTCTTTAACATTTCTCGTATCCTGTTTTATATCTTAATTTTAGCGGTTGGTATAATCGACCGCTTATTAATTTCCTTCTCCGAGGAGCGCCGTTTTTATTGATTCCGGCTTTAAGTGTTCATAACCTTCCTTTTTAAGGACATACTCACAAATTAAATCCAGTTCTACGATACCGCCGTCACCGTAAACATAATATGCGTTGTTGTAATCTTCTTTGTCGACCGAGTAAATCTTGCTCTCGATAATTGAGATTTGATTGTGTTTGTATGTGTGCGTTTGTCCCGATTCGTCAATATACTGATGTTCCTTAGCACTGCACAATTCTTTCATAAACGGCATGAAGTCTTTCGTGTTTACTATACAGACAAGATTAAAGTGTATTACATCAATATTATCGTCGCAGTATCTGCCGGTGCAGGGTTCCGATAGCATTGTTTCTTTGTCGGAAGAAATGACGTATTTGGGCCTGTCGTCGTTCTCATTCGCTTTATTACCGAAAGAGCCTCTTCTCATGAAAGCGAATTCTGATTTTATATTAAAATTTAGTCTTTCGAGCCGTTTTACCGGCGCGATTAATACATTTTCATGGCCGGAGTTCATGGAATTGATTGTCTGGAAAACATCCTCGATTACCCAGTAAGCCAGTTGATAATACCAGCAATCTTCGACGGCCTGGATTTTTTGGACGTTGATATCATATCCTTGCCAGAAAGTGTATCCGGCCAGTTCAGTCGGTGTAACATAAAAAGAAATTCCTTCGGCCCTTTTCCTGCTAATCTGATCAACGACGACCTTTTCCAGCTCGCTCATTATTCTCGGTCCGGTCGGTAAGAATGCCTCTCCGGGTGTGGGAGTTCTCATTTGGCCGCCCGGCCTGGGAGCCTCCGTAATTCTGGATTCGTACATTGCATCCATTCCCATTCCCATCATGGAACGGCTTTTAACACCTGATTTATCGATTTCTCTGTTCAATTCCGCCTGTGTGGGGCAATCGCCTGCATTTGCCCCGGCGATCATTTTATCGATTCCGCCGATAAATTCCTTGCCGAATTGAAGGAAGACAAGGCCGGGTAAACTGTTGGGGTCGTTTACATCGAATATGTTATTATTCAGTAGCTGTCTTTGAGTGGTTTGTTTTGCTAAAAGTGCTATCTGGTTGGCGTCTTTTATCCGAGTGTCCAGTTGGGCTTTTTTATTATTCAGTTCCTCTTCCGAGACAGAACTTTTGAGCAGGGACCTTACTTTATTAAAACCTTTGGTAACACTTTCGTCTTCCACCTGGGCTATGAGCCTGGTGCTCATAAGTTGTGTGGGTATGAAAAGAAGCAAACCGAGCATAAATATAACGACTGGTATTAATAATGCTTTATTCTTGAAAACACTTAGTTTTGACAATATGTCTTTGAAATTCGGTATTTCCATTTTAGCTCACAAATCCATAAATTTTCTTGTTTTACTTACTTTGTCCGGCTTATCGCGGCTTTGTAACAGCCGCAGACAAACCTTAAGATTCGCTGTTATCTTCCATAATATGAACCCGGCATTGTACTTCCCTGGGTTTCACTATCCGGGGGTTTGGGGGCATCTCTCCAAACGAATTTAAGATTAAGTATAAACCAATGGTCGTTAATCTGGTAATCGATCTGGCCGGTAGCGCGGTTGAGGGTTTCTCTGCCGTCTTCGTCAAGTAATGAAATTTTACTAATAGTTTCTTTTGTTAAAGGATCTACCAAAATCCATTCGGTGGCATCCTGCTGTCTGTTTTGTAAGGTGATTTTGTTTCTTTGTATGCTCTCGTATACACCTATTCCAATGGGAGGTTTTTCAGTATCAGGATCGACCGCCTTTATATCTAATTTGAACTGTTCGGGAGTTTGCTCCTTTTTATACAGCTCGAACGGACTGTTGCCGTCGACAACCATATCATCGAGTCGTTCCAGTCTCGTAATGAATCCCCATGTGCTCGAGTCGTCGGTAACCTGAACCGGGTCCATCAATTGAGCCAGTTCGGGAATGCTGTTGCCATATGGACTGTAGCCGACAATAGTTACAGCGAAACCGGATTTCTTTTCACGCGGGGTCATAGTTCCAAATGGGGACATGCCCGGCGGGTATAGATCCTGGGCCAGGTCCTCGTACATCATCATTTCCTGCATGTAAAGTTCATCCATTGCCGCTTCCTCGTCCACGGCACCGACTCTGCTGCGCGTGCGCCGCCACGCATCCGCATCGAATTGAGCTCTTTCGAGGTCATTGGAAAAACTTATTGTCATATTTGTAATAAATATCTGCTTTCGCTCGCTTCGGGTTATTTTTCGACCTTTTATCTTGAAGTTCTTAATAGCTTCGACGTCACCGTTGTCTAATGCCTCGAAAAGCCGGGCCTGTTCCGGGGTATTTTCCTTATTGGGCAAGGCTGAGATTATGGTCTCCTGAAGTTTCGGAACAATGTCACGATATTTGAAAAGCTCGAATTCCTTTGCAATTTTTGCGTCTAACTCGGCATTTTTATTTTCGATATCATTTAGTTCGTTAAAAGCTCCTTGGGCAGTACTGATAAGTCTGCTGTTTTGCATTCGATCAGAGCTGTTCTTATTGTAATCCATTTTCTCCCAGCCGGTGCGGGCAAAGCACAAAAGCGATACGGCAAAAAACATGCAAGCGGCGGCGATAAAATATTTGCCTTTGCTCGCCCAGGCTCTTGAACGTGTGATAGTACGGGGCAACAGGTTACTTTCTATCCTGGCAAGCCCCAGTCCCTGCAGGGCAAGGCCGTAAACGATGCCGAAATCGCTGACGTTTTCGTGGAATTTTGCCTGAGAGACGCCGCCGCCGATTGCCAGTCTCTTGAACGAGTCCGGCCTTTCAACGGGTATTTGCAGTGTCTGCTGTAAATATTTAAGAAGCCCCCGCAGCTTGGTCCCGCCGCCCATCGCGATTATCTTTACCACTTTTATATTCGGATTCGAGCTGCTGTAAAAACCTAACGACCTCTGAATTTCCGAAGCAAGGTCCGTAAATACCGGCCTCATTGCCTGGAATATCTGCCGGGCATATTTGCTTACCGGTGCGGTGCGTTTTAGTTTTTCGGCCTTTTCGAAGTTGAGCCTGAAAGTATCCGCTATCGCTTTTGTAAACGTATTGCCGCCGATCAGAATACATCTTTGCCAGACCGACGATGGTGTGCAGACGACTAAGTCGGTATTGCCGGCGCCTACGTTTATAACTACCGTAGCCTGATTGTCGGATGTGACTAAATCAGGGCGGTCGTGCAGTAAATAATTGTATAATGCCATCGGTGCCATCTGCACATAACTGATCTCGATATCTTCCCTGGTAAAAGGCTGCATGGCCGTATCGACCACGTCGTTTTTAATTGCAAAAATTCCGACTTTTATTTCGGGACTGTCCGCTTCCGACATAAGCTGCCAGTCCCACTGGACGTCGTTTATACCGAACGGAATCTGCTGGACCGCCTCGAACTGTACCATTTCCGGTATGCGTTTCGACTCGACGGGCGGCAGGTTCACAAATCTTGCGAAACTGTTCTGGCTCGGCACGGCAATCGCAATTTCATCCATGCTCATATCGTATTTGGTTACCAGCTTTCGAAGACTTATAGCAATAAGCTCTTCTTTTTCGGCGTCGGTAATATTTTCCCCGTTGAGGATTTTCCCGTGCTGTATGTTGTCGTAGCCGACCACATCGAGGAAGCCACGCTCCGTACTCAAGTACAATGCTTTCAGAGAATTATTGCCTATGTCAATTGCCCATACAGAACCCGTTTCAGCAGCCATCGAATACCTCTTGTTTACTTAATAAACCCAAATTCTCTTGTTAATTTAGTCGAACAAATATACATTGTATAATAGTTTAGATGCTAAAAATCGCTAATTCGTTACAGTAATTATTAAATTATGAATACTTTTTCCATAAACACCCTTGGTTGCAAAGTTAACCAGTACGAGAGCCAGCAGATTCGGGAGCTGCTCGAGAGGCTCGGCTTGCGCAGGTCCGACTCCTCCGGGAAACCCGATTTGGTTGTTGTCAACACCTGCTGTGTTACCCATACCGCCTCGGCTAAAAGCAGACAATACATCCGAAAAATCCGGAGGTTGCATCCCGACGCCGTAATTGTTGTCTGCGGCTGTTTGCCGATGATATATACCGGCGAGTCAACTCCTAAAACTGAAAATATTCATTTTATCAAAAAGCGCGACGATCTTGCTAAAATACTTGGCCAAATCGCCCTCGGTCCTCATCTACATATCCGAGAAGGCAACGATGGATGTGCCCCGAAATCCTCAGGTTGCCCCCAGGGGCCTGGACCGAACAATACAATTAAATCAAAAAACGCACCTAAAATCAAGCATAAAAAAGAATTGTGTAATTTTCAAAGATTATCCCCGTTGCAATCCTACTACGGCCAAACCAGGGCCTTTCTTAAGGTCCAGGATGGCTGTGATGGTTTATGTACCTATTGTATTATACCAAAAACACGCCCGATTGTTCACAGTCGACCTGTTAATGAGATTCTCAAAGAAGCACAAGCTCTTGTCCAGTCCGGACATAAGGAAATAGTAATAACGGGAATCAATCTCGGTGCTTACGGCCAAAATAGCGTCAGGCGGGAAAATTGGCCGAATCACCAAAATAATCAATTAGCCGATTTATTGGATAAAATCGCACAGATTACCGGGCTTACCAGGATAAGATTAAGCTCGATAGAACCGGCGGATGTGACGCCGTATTTACTCGATATTTTTTGTAAGCATCGTAACATTATGCCGCACCTGCACTTGTCGTTACAATCGGGCTCGGATGCGGTCCTGAAAAGAATGTGCCGCCAATACAGGGCCGAGCAGGTAAGAGAAAAAGTTGATATGATTAAATCCAAACTCGACAGACCCGCCATAACGACCGATATTATCGTCGGTTTTCCGGGCGAAACCGACGAAGATTTCGAAAAAACCGTCAGTCTCGCAGAATATATAGGTTTCGCTAAAATACATGTTTTCAAGTTCTCACCGCGAAAAGGCACCCCTGCCGCGAAATTACCGGATCGAATTGATAATCGGATTATAAATAAACGTTCTGAGATTTTTCGCGAGCTTGATGTCGAATTAGGGCGAAAATTCCGGGATAAATTTATCGGTGCACCGGCGGCTGTTCTTATAGAAAGTCATAACGGCAGACCGAGCGGACGTTGTGAAAGATATTTTACGGTTGATGTCGTTAAAAAAGAGAAGTCAGATTTAAAATTTCAGATTAAAAATAATGATCTTGTGAAAGTCAGACTTATAAAAAATGGTAATAATTCGATGGCGGGTCAGGTAGAAGGCAGGTGATAAAGATGATGACAAGAAGAAAATTTATGCTAAACCTCGCCGCAGCACCGATTGTTGGCTCGTCTCTTTTTGCTCGAGCCGCAGAGAAAAAATCGCAACCGGCCTGGACAGAAACTCAGGTTTCGGATTTTTGCCGGAGCCTTAAACCAATAGGGCGTATCCTCGAAATGGAGGATTGGTACGTCTGGGGGACAAGCCCTATCGACGGCCCCGATGGTAAAGTACATGTCTTTTTTTCCCGCTGGCCCGCACGCAGGAGAATGGGAGGCTGGATTAACAGCTCCGAGGTCGCTCACGCCGTAGCCGAAAAACCCGAAGGGCCATTCGAATATGTTGAGACTGTCCTGTCTCCCAGAGGCGAAGGTTTCTGGGATGCCACAACGTGTCACAATCCTCACATTAAAAAAGTGGACGGCAAATACTGCCTGTTCTACATGGGTAACTCGAACGGCAAAACTAAGACCAAGCGCATCGGTCTTGCCGTCGCGGATTCTCTTTCCGGGCCGTGGAAAAGACCGGATAAACCTCTGCTCGAGCCGGGCGGCGAGGATGTCTGGGACAATCACTGCACGACGAATCCTTCGTTTGTCAAACATCCCAACGGCCGATACTGGCTGTACTATAAGTCGTGGAACTCGAGTGACTATTACAATTCCAACCATCCGACAATTCGCGGCAACCGCAAGTACGGCCTGGCAATCGCCGAGTCCATCGAAGGTCCCTTTGTAAAGTACGAAGGGAATCCCCTTATCGATTATTCCGGACTGGGTGACAACAGGCAGCTCGAAGATGCCTATGTCTTTATCGAGGCAGGAAAGTTCAAAATGATTGCCCGTGACATGGGAATTTTCGGGCACAATATCGGCTTGTACCTGGAATCCGAGGACGGCATAAAATGGTCGGCCCCGAAAATCGCCTACTACCCCGTCGATAAATATGTCAAACAGCCGCCGCCCGCGCGTCACCTGAGAAAGTACGGACGTTTCGAGCGGCCACAGATATTAATGAGAAACGGCAGGCCGGCGTATCTTTTCACCACCTCACAGGGGGGAAAATACATGAATGCCTCGGGTTTCGTTTTCAAAATCGAATCTTCATAACAATCAATTCTTGACATTTGGCGGCCGGAACGACATACTTTCGGGACTTGTTAATATAAAAATGGTAAATGAATTGGAAACTGATGTCCGAAATCGAGCGACAATTAGAAGATATCGCACGGCTTGTCCGGATCGATGTGGTAACGATGATCCATAAGGCAGGAGACGGTCACCCCGGACCCGCACTTTCGGCGACGGATTTGATAACGGCCCTCTATTTCCATATTATGAATATCGACCCGAAAAATCCCGGCTGGGAGGATCGGGACCGATTCATTCTCTCGAAAGGTCATGCCTGCCCGGCTCTCTATGCGGCTCTCGCCCGCAAGGGATATTTCCCGCGTTCCGAGTTGGTCGGCCTTCGTTCGCTGGAATCCTTTCTCCAGGGACATCCCGATATGAACAAGATTCCCGGAATCGATTCGACCTCCGGTTCGCTCGGTAACGGCGTTGGAATTGGCCTGGGGATGACACTTGCCGGCAGATACTTAGGCAGAGATTATTTCACCTATGTAATCACCGGCGACGGCGAAATCGAGGAAGGAATCGTCTGGGAATCGGCAATGTCGGCGAAAAAGTACAAAGCGGGAAAATTAATTGTGTTCGTCGATAACAACGGCATCCAGAGCGGCGGGCCGGTTGAAAAGGTCAGCGGCCTGAATCCCATTCTGCCGAAATGGGAAGCTTTCGGATGGCACTGCCAGGAAATCGACGGTCACAATTTTGCCGGAATCCTAAAGGCTGTTGAAAACGCAAAAGAAAATACCGACCAGCCGTCACTCATCCTGGCCCATACGATAAAAGGTCAGGGAGTTCCCTTTATGATAGGGGACAATTCGTGGCATAAGCGGGTGCCGACGAAAGAGCAATACGAAGAGGCCATGCGTGTCCTCGGGGGGGAGATTTCATGAACCAGCTTGGAAATACTCGAATTGCCTTTATCGAGAGCATGGCCGAAATCGTAGAGAAGGACCCTAAGGCGGTTCTTGTCTGTGCCGATTCGGTTCTGGTCGTTAAGGGAAAGCCGTTTGCCGAAAAATATCCGGAAAAGTTTTTCGATGTCGGCATCGCCGAACAGAACGCCGTCGCATGTGCTGCCGGTATGGCGGCCTGCGGGCTTGTCCCCTTTGTGGCGACTTATGCCGGTTTTATTACTATGCGGGCATGTGAGCAGGTGCGGACTTTTGTCGCCTATCCGGGCCTGAACGTAAAACTTGTCGGAGCGAACGGCGGGATTTCCGCCGGCGAAAGGGAAGGTGTCACACACCAGTTCTTCGAGGATATCGGCATTATGCGTACTATCCCCGGCATTACTGTCGTTGTTCCCGCCGACCACAACCAGGTTCATCAGGCTACCAAAGCCATCCACAAGGTTGAGGGGCCGGTGTATATGAGAATCGGCAGCGGGCGTGACCCTGTCGTAGATAGTGACATCCCGTTCGAATTGGGCAAAGTCAGAATCCTCAAAGAAGACGGCGGCGATATCGCGATCCTGGCCAATGGTTTCGTTATTAATCGAGCCCTTGAGGCGGCGGACAACTTAAAAACTGAAGGAATTAACGCCGTTGTTGCCGATGTTCACACCTTAAAGCCCCTGGATGAAAAGGGTATCATAGAAATATTGAAAAAGACCGGAGCCGCAGTCACTGTCGAAGATCACAATATCATCGGCGGTCTGGGAAGTGCAATCACCGAGTTCAGCGCCGAGAAAATGCCGTGCCCGGTCGTGAGAATCGGGTTGAGAGATGTCTATCCGCGTTCGGGTCTGCCGGAGCCTCTGCTGGATTATTATAAAATGTCCGTGACTGATATTGTCGAAGCGGCGAAAAGAGCGATAAAAACAAAAAAATAATTTTTATTCCGGAGTGTCCAAATGTCACAAAAGCGACTGACTCTTATTCATACGTCGCCGATTATGATACCCGTGTTCGGCGAGCTGTGTGCGGAATTGCTGCCGAATGTGGAGGTCTTGCATACGGTCGATGAAAGTTTGCTGAAAGATGTTATCTCCTGCGAGGTGCTTTCAAAATCGACCGTCCGCAGGGTGATCGGCCATATAATTTCCGCCGGAGAGGCCGGGGCTGATTGTATTATGGTCTCGTGTTCGTCGCTTGGCCCGGCGGCGGATTTAGGCCGGCAGCTCGTGGATGTCTCCGTTGTGCGAGTAGATGAGCCGATGGCCGTCTCGGCAGTCGCACAGGGTTCGCGTATCGGCGTGGTTGCCACGTTGCCTCTGACCTTGAATCCGACGGCGGATATAATTAAAGCCCAGGCCGAAAAGCAGCACAAAGAAATCCGGCTGACAAAAAAGCTTTGTGAGGGCGCGTTCGATGCGGTTATTTCCGGAGACGGTGCGACGCACGATAAGATTGTAGCCGCAGCTCTGAAAAAATTAACAGAGCAGGTCGATGTCATTGTGCTCGCCCAGGCCTCGATGGCGCGGGTAGTCGATAATCTTCCCGCCGAAAACAAAAAAATCCCGATTCTATCAAGTCCACGGTTGGCAATTGAGCATCTGGCACGGGAGTTGATGTAATGCTGGCGGTGCGGAAGGTCGCACTGGGCCTGTTTCCGGTTGCTCTGCTCGTTACATTAATTGCGTGGATGACCGGTAACGTGGGAACAGCCAGGGGGGCCGGGGTCATCGCCGCGGTCGCACTGCCGATCGGACTGGGCGCGATTCCTATGTTGCGTGGTTATCAATTCACCGCGTGGATTGTGACGGCGGTGGTGTGTCCACTGATTTTTCCACATGCGTTCCTCAGTCCGCAGATCACCGAAACCTTTTCACTAAAGATCAATCATCCCTGGGCGGTATTAATCATCATCCAACTGGTGATGTTTGGAATGGGCACGCAGATGAGTATTCGCGACTTCGCGGGTGTGGTCAGAATGCCGCATGCCGTTGGAGTCGGGCTTCTCTGTCAGTTCACGATCATGCCGCTGGTGGGTTTTAGCCTGGCCAAACTGCTCGGATTCCCACCGGAGATCGGCGCGGGGCTGGTACTGATCGGTTCGTGTTCCAGCGGATTGGCTTCCAACGTGATGGCGCACATGGCAGGCATCAACCTTCCGCTGTCGATCACGCTGACGGCCTGCGCCACGGCATTGGCGCCCTTCGTGACGCCTTTCTGGCTGACGACCCTTAATACCGGTGTCGAAAAGAGTTTCAGTTTCGTCACGGCCATGATGTCGATCTTCAAGATCGTCGTCGCTCCGATCGGCGCGGCGTTGGTCCACGACCTGCTTAAGCATAGCGGCCGCCGTTGGAAGATGATCGTGTATGGGATCGCCGGGATCGGTGCTGCGTGGCTACTGTTCCTCACCGGTGGCGGCTGGAATGCTATCACGAAAACTTTCACAAATCCCGCTGTGATTCATTCTATCACGGTGATCAGCTTCTTGTTGGCTGCGGTTTTGGTGGGCGTCATATATCATTTTATCACGAAGAAACTACGCAATCTGGACGGCTTCATGCCTGTGTTCTCGATGTTCGGTATCATCTACTTCACGGCGATAGCAACGGCCTCGGGCCGCAACGAACTGCTTGTCGTTGGATTAATGCTTTGCGTTGCGGCAGCAGCACACAACACGATCGGTTATCTGCTTGGTTACTGGCTGAGTCGCCTGTTGGGACTCAAGAAAAACGATGCGCGCACAGTAGCTATGGAAGTCGGCATGCAAAACGGCGGCATGGCTTTCGGCATTGCCAACGACTTGGGCAGGTTGGCCACGTTGGGCCTGGCCGCGGCGATTTTCAGTCCCTGGATGAACGTGTCCGGCTCAATTCTCGCCAATTACTGGCGTAAACACAAGTAACGGCTTGCCTTTAAGATGTAGAAGTATGGTTGTATTTTAAGTGCATAAGGTCACAGGAGCACAGGGGCATAAGAATTAAAACTTTTGCACTTATGACTAATGTACCCGGAAAGGGGTAAAATATGTGTTTCCTCAAAGCATTTTTTCACAAAATTCCTTGTTGTGTGCTTGTTTTGGTTTTTTTTATTACCGAGCCCGCAGCGGCATGGACCCGGGCACAGCAAAGGTCCGAAGCCCGAGAGCCTGTCACCGACGGCCGGGGGGATTTACTTGTTTATCGAGCCGGAGAAAAGGGTGACCGTGTTCCGGATTTTTCTCACTGCGGATATATGGGGCAAAATAAACCTGTTCCGGATGTTCCCGTCCGGGTGGTTGTTTCTCCGGCGGCAGGTGACAATACGCAGCGGATCCAGGCGGCCATCGATTATGTCGTCTCCCTTAAAGCGGATGAAAACGGTATTCGCGGTGCGGTCCTTTTGCTCAAGGGCCGATATGATATTTACGACGGCCTTAAAATGTCCACCTCCGGTGTCGTATTGAGAGGCCAGGGAGCCGGTGAAGGTGGAACAGTGCTTGTCGCGGCCGGTACGGATCGTCGAACTCTCATCCGAATTATCGGCGAAGATGACCTGATATATCCGTCTGAAAAGTCCTATCAAATTGCTGACGATTATGTCCCTGTCGGTGCTAGCAGCTTTCGAGTAGATTCTACAGAGGGGCTTAAAGTCGGTGACATGATTCATATTACTCGTCCCAGCACAAAGCAGTGGATTGAAGTGCTGGGAATGGACAGGTTCGGCGGTGGTTATAGTGGCGCTCCGACATGGAGGCCCGGTTCCCGTGATTTGGTCTGGGATAGAATAATAAAATCAATAAACGGCGATAAAATTGAAATCGATGCCCCGATTACGACCGCAATCGACGCTCAGTTCGGCTCAGGCTCGGTTCAGCCGTACGCATGGCCCGGCAGAATAAGCCATCTCGGAATAGAAAACCTGTGTTGCGAATCCGCTTATGATACGAATAATCCGAAGGATGAGGAACATTCCTGGATGGCCGTGACAATGGAGAACGTCGCGAATGCCTGGGTGCGACAGGTGACAATGAAACACTTTGCGGGTTCGGCCGTCGCTATATACGAAAGCTGTAAACAAATAACCGTGCAAAATTGCATGTCACTTGAGCCGGTCTCGGAAGACGGTGGTTACCGGCGGCATACGTTTTTTACTATGGGGCAATTGACGTTGTTTCTGCACTGCTTCTCCGAGTACGGCAGGCATGATTTCTCCGTTGGTTTTTGTGCCGTGGGACCGAATGCATTCGTTCAATGCGAGTCTCTTTTGTCTTCGGGCGACAGCGGTTCCATCGAAAGCTGGGCGTCGGGGACGCTTTTCGACAATGTCAATATCGACGGCAATGCATTGAGACTGTGCAATCGCGGCAGTTGCGGCTGGGGGCTTGGCTGGGCTGCGGCAAACAGTGTGCTCTGGCAGTGCAACGCGGCAATTATCGAATGTGATAATCCCCCCACGGCACAAAACTGGGCGTTCGGCTGCTGGGGTGAATTCGAAGGTTTAGGTATATGGGACAGCTCGAATAATTTTGTCAGACCGACGAGTTTATTCGGAGCACAAGTTGCCGAGCGTTTGGGCGAAGATGCCGAACAGAGGCTTCAACTGCGGCCGCTCTCGACTGCAAGCGCTACAAATCCCGGCATTCAGGGAGCCGAGGAATTTACGATAGAAGCACGCAAGCCTCGAGAGCAGCTCAAGGAATTTATTGCCAAAGCACCGCAGCGACACGAAATTCCCACCGAGCCGGGCAATGCAAAAACTCTGGAAGATATTCCTGCCGAACTTCCGCAGGCGGCAGAATCGATAGCGGATAGAAAGATATCTCTGGCTAACGGTTGGTTGATTTCTGATAATCAACTGCTGACGGGCGGCAGCGGCAATGTCACCTGGTGGCGAGGCAAAATTCCCCCGCGAGAGGCGCCGTCACTGGGGCCGAGCCTGACAAGATTTATGCCGGGTTGTATCGGTCCCGGTCATACCGACGACCTGGAGACAATTGCCGAGGCGATGGTATCAAGAGGACAAGCCGTTCTCAATCATAATTACGGCCTATGGTATGATCGCCGCCGCGACGACCACGAACGCATACGCCGAATGAATGGTGACACAAGGCCGCCGTACTACGAGCTGCCCTTTGCCCGCAGCGGCCGGGGAACGGCATGGGACGGGCTAAGTAAATACGACCTTACAAAATATAATCCGTGGTACTGGAGCAGGCTCAGGGAATTCGCCGATTTATGCGAGCAAAAGGGGCTTGTACTGCTTCATCATAATTACTTTCAACATAATATTCTGGAGGCCGGTGCTCACTGGGCGGATTTCCCTTGGCGTTCTGCTAACAATATTAATGACACCGGTTTTCCGGAACCTCCGCCTTATGCTGGCAACAAGCGCATCTTCATGGATGAATTTTTCTATGATGTTAATCATCCGGTTCGCAGGCCGTTGCACCGTCTCTTTATCCGTCAGTGCCTTGAGAACTTTAAGGAAAACTCGAATGTCATTCAATTGACCAGTGCGGAATTCACCGGCCCCCTTGCATTCGTTCAATTCTGGATTGATACTATCATCGAATGGGAAAAAGAAACGGGACATAAACCTTTAATCGGACTTAGCTGCACAAAGGATGTTCAGGATGCAATTCTTGCCGATCCTGTTCGCAGCAAGGCTGTGTCCGTAATAGACATTCGCTATTGGTGGTATCAGTCAAACGGCGAGCTTTATGCGCCCGAAGGCGGTTTGCATCTGGCTCCTCGACAATTTGCTCGTATTTATAAACCTAAGAATTCATCATTTGACCAGGTATATCGCGCCGTGCATGAATACCGAACCAAATATCCCGATAAGGCAGTAATATATTCGGCGGAAAATGCAAATGGTTGGGCTGTGTTAATGGGCGGCGGTTCGATTCCAAATCTTCCCGGTTCTACTGACCAGACACTTCTTGCTGCTATTTCTCGTATGAAACCAATCCAACTTCCAGAGGATGTAAAAGGCCGGTATGCCCTGGCCGAGCAGGGAAAAAGTTATCTCGTTTATGCCGCATCCGGGGATGAGATTCAACTGGATCTTTCAGGAGCCGGGGGAGTTTTTTCGACGAGCTGGCTGAGCCCGAGAAACGGCAGAATTGTCTCGACCGGAGAATCAGTCGAGGGTGGATCGAAAGTTAAAATTAATCCACCATCAAGTCCCTGTCTGTTGTGGCTTAGCAGGCAATAGTTTTGAGTATAGATTAAAGGATTACAGGTACGGTTACAGGAGAATAATTCTCGATATTAAATGAGGTTCGAAATGGCAGGAAATCATCTTGTGACAATCATCCTGGTTTGTGGATCAATTTTATCCGGATGTGCGATGTTCGAGAATATCGTTTTGGCCGAACAACTGACGCCGACCGAGCTTCGCTGTGAGTATACCTCGGACCCGCTCGGCGTGGATGTGGCGAATCCACGTTTGTTCTGGAAACTCGAAAGTAATATACGCTCCCAGAGACAAAGTGCTTACCAAATCCTCGTTGGGTCTTCTTTAGAAAACCTGGCTCGGGAAAAAGGTGATTTGTGGGACACCGGCAAAATTGAGTCGGATAAGACAATTCAAATTTGCTATAAAGGTCTCCCTTTGAAATCGTCGCAGCAGGTGTTTTGGAAGGTTCGTGTCTGGGATAAAGACGGCAGAGTTTGCCCCTGGAGCAAACCGGCAACGTGGACGATGGGTATCCTGAAACAGGCTGACTGGAAAGCCCGCTGGATCGGCGCCGCAGATGGAAGTCCGACCCTTATGCTGCGTCGGGAATTCACGGTCAAATCGGGACTCAAACGTGCGATTGCTCATATCTGCGGGCTCGGCCATTATGAAATGTCCCTTAACGGCGAAAAAGTAGGCGACGATATTATTTCACCGGGCTGGACGAAATACAACACAACATGCCTTTATGATACCCGTGAGCTTACGCCGTTATTGAAAGCCGGTGACAATGCCGTCGGCTTACTCCTCGACAACGGCATGTATAATGTCAAAGGTGGACGCTATAAAAAATTCGAGGGCACTTTCGGTCCGCTCAAAGCCATCTGTCAAATCAGGCTCGAATACGAAGACGGCACAATGGAAATCATCGGCACGGACAGTGACTGGTTTGTAAAAGCCGGACCGATTACTTTTGCGTGTGTCTATGGCGGCGAAGATTACGATGCCCGCCTCGAACCAAACGGTTGGAAAAACACCGGCTTCGATAGTACCGGCTGGACAAATGCAAAGGAACTCGATGGCCCGGGCGGAAAACTCAAAGGTTTATGTTTTGCCGCACCGCCGATAAAGACTTTCGATATCCTCAAACCCGTCAGTGTCAATCAGCTTCGGCCGGGTGTGGAAGTGTATGACCTTGGGCAGAATACCTCCCTTATGCCGCGTTTTAAGGCGAAAGGACCGTCCGGCTCGATTGTAAGAATCATTCCCGCCGAATTAATAAACGACGACGGCTCGGTCGATCGCAGGTCCTGTGCCGGCGGATATCCGGGATATTGGCAATATACATTATCCGGCACAGGCGTCGAGGAATGGTTCCCGAAATTTTTCTATCACGGCAGCCGTTACCTCCAGGTCGAACGCATGCCGGCAGAAGAAAACGGTGTATTGCCCGTGGTCGAGAATCTCGTAGGCGTGGTTGTTCACTCGAGTTCCGATCCGGTCGGCCGATTCGAATGCTCGAACGATTTGTTCAATCGAATCCACAAACTGGTTCGCTGGGCGCAGCGGAGCAATATGGTGAGCGTTTTGACCGACTGCCCGCACAGGGAGAAACTCGGCTGGCTCGAACAATATCATCTCAACGGCCCGTCACTGCGATATGAATTCAACCTGGCTCGAATGTTTACCAAGGGAATGAACGATATGGCCGATTCGCAGCTGGACGACGGTCTCGTGCCGACACACGCACCGGAATATGTTGTTTTTGATGGAAAATATGCATACTTTCGAGACGCCCCTGCATGGAGCAGTGCCTTTTTACTTGTCGCCTGGCAGCAGTATCTCTGGACCGCCGATTTGGAATTAATTCGAAATTATTACGGTGACATGAAACTTTATATGGCATATCTTGACAGCAAGGCGACCAACAACATAGTTTCTCACGGGCTCGGCGATTGGTGTGATCTCGGACCGAGGGCCTCGGGACTGGGAAAGTTGACACCTATTCCGCTGACGGCGACGGCGTTTTATTACTACGACGCTCTGATTTTATCCAGAATGGCCGAACTGTTAGATAAGACAGATGAGGCCGAGGAATTTGGGAAAAAAGCCGCCGAGATACGCGATGCCTTCAATAGAGAATTCTACAATCCTGACACCGGCCAGTATGCAACCGGCTCGCAGTGTTCCAATGCCATCCCGTTGGCTATGGCGCTGGTCGAGCCTGAAAACCGCCAGTCGGTGTTGGATGCAATTGTGCAGGATGTACAGAATCGCGGCAACGCCCTGACGGCGGGAGATGTCGGCTATCGTTATCTTCTGCTGGCACTTGCTGAAGGCGGACGGTCCGATGTCGTTTATGCCATGAATAATCAGTCCGAAAAACCCGGCTACGGCTATCAATTGAAAATGGGAGCTACCAGTCTCATCGAGACGTGGACTGCCAGCCGCCGCAGTTCGCAAAATCATTTTATGCTCGGCCATATTATAGAGTGGTTCTACCATGACCTTGCAGGTATCGGCTCCGACCCGGCAGGTCCCGGCTTTAAAAAGATTATTATTAAGCCGCAGCCGGTCGGTGATTTGGCTTATGTAAAAGCGAGCTACAATTCCATCCGGGGAGAAATAATCTCCGACTGGAAGTGCTCAGACGATAATTTTATCCTGAAAGTCGCTATCCCAGCGAATACTACGGCGACAGTTTACATGCCGGCCGGACCGGATGCAAAAGTCACCGAAAGCGGCACACCGGCTGAAAAAAGCCCCGGCGTGAAGTTCCTGCGGCGTGAAAAAATTTGTGCCGTATATGAAATCGGCTCCGGCAAATACGAATTTAAATCTTGTTTATAAATTCAGCCAAGCGCGACATCGAGGATCATCATCACAGAAAATCCCACCATCGTTGCCATGGTGACTATGTCGATATTCGCTTCGTCTTTTTGGGACTCAGGGATTAGTTCCTCGATAACGACAAAGATCATGGCGCCGGCGGCAAAACAGAGTGCGTAAGGCAGAATGTTCTGCATTTTCAGGACAAACGCCGCTCCGATTACTCCTGCAATCGGCTCGACCACGCCGGATGCTTGTCCCATTAAGAAACTCTTGCCCTTGCTCATGCCTTCTCGTCTCAATGGCATTGATACTGCAGTGCCCTCCGGAAAATTCTGAATTCCGATACCGATGGCCAATGCGATTGCGCCGCCGATTGTGGCGGAGGGAAGATTCGCCGCTACGGCTCCGAAAGCAACTCCGACAGCCAGACCTTCCGGTATATTGTGAAGAGTTATGGCCAGTACCAGAAGCGTGCTTCGCTGCCACGATGTTTTTATACCCTCGCGTTTGTCCATGGCCAGGCCGGGATGGAGGTGAGGCAGAATTATGTCGGTCAGTCTCATGAATACTCCACCGCCCATAAACCCGATTACTGCCGTCAGCCACGGGATATTCCCCAACTGTTCCGCCATTTCTATGCCGGGTGCGAGAAGCGACCAGTAGCTTGCCGCTATCATTACACCTGCGGCAAAGCCGAGCATCGAATCCATCACTTTTTTGTTAATCGTGCTGGTAAGAAAGACAAGTGCCGCACCTGCGGCCGTGACACCCCATGTAAAGAGGGTTGCGATAAGAGCTTGTGTGACAGGATTATATTGTTGAATGAAATCGGCCATATTATTTCATCATGTCAACAAAGTTATTCCAAAGGTCAATAGAACACTTTTATATTCCATAGTCGATTACTCAATCACAATAATAAAAGCAATTTTATTGTCAGGATAACAATTGATTCTTATAAAATAAAGCGGATTTTTTTGCAAATTTTTAATCCGTTTTGGATTTTAGAACGAAGGATTCGAAAGCTTCGTTTTCACAGAGTTGTTGAGCCAGCAATGCGTATCCTTCACTTGTCGGGTGACTGGCATCGATATAGAGTTCCGCGGGCAAAGCAGGGGGTGCATAGTAATCTATATCGTTGTCGAGAAGCTGGGATTCTATGTCTTTTTTCAAATACCGGTAAGATTCGAGATTTACACCTTCGAGCATGTGCTCGTTAAAGGGGCCGACAAGAACAAATACCCGGCTCCCTCTTTTTTGCAGCAGTTGGACAGTTTCTCTGAAACGGCTCCATTGAAATGATGTTTCCGTAGCGACCCATTGAAAACCGTTTCTGGCTGCATTGTTTTGCCGGTGTGACGTGCTTTCTTTTTTTTCATATAAATCCGCATCCGGGATATTGAAAGTTAAGGCCTTTAAGGGATTTTTATAAGGATTTTCCATTGTCCATGCGGGAATGTCGCTGTTCTGGAAATATGTAATTTTTATATGAGAGAGCAGGTTCGGCAAAACTACATGGCGTCTGAAAACTGCCGATATCCGTGTGGAAAAGGAAGCTTTATAACAGGGGATTTTTGGGATAAATTGAGCAACAAGTTTCGGGTGATTGAAGACAAATTCTTTTTCGCCCTGCAAGTCCTGTTTGGGCGAGCTCATCCAAAGGGGATTGAAATGCAGAATTATATTTTTGTTCGTGATATCTTTGCCGTAGTAACGCAGCAGGCCCTCCATTGCCGCCGGGTGAACCCCATCCAGGCCGAGATTTACAAATTGTTCGCTGCCTGTTGTCTCATTGAGATAATTAGATAAAGTTTTATCCCTCGGGACGAAATGTCCCCATATAACCGAATCGCCGATAACAAGTATCCTGCTTTGAGAGCCGACAAATTTACAGTAACGCTTATATAGCCAGTAATCGTTGCTCAGATCATAGGGTATACGAAAATTTTGACCGGGTGAAAATTTCTCGATTCGTTCCCAGAGTGCAGGTGACAAAAACAGAGAGACTATGCAAATAATCCCGACGATTACCCACTGGCCGACGGACAGCCGGATACTGTTAGAACTAAAAGGTACCTTGTTACTTGTCACTTGTCTCTCGTCCATTATCCTTCGTCTTTCAGAACCGCATGTAAATAAATGCCTGCTCGCTTGATGGAGCAAAGACCGCCAGATAAAAAATCATAAGGACAACGATAGTTATACGCACCGGCTTGAGTTCAAGGAGCCGTTTTATCCTGGATTCGTACATAAACTGATAGAGCCACGCGGCGAAAATTAAAACCAGAGCAAGAATGGGGCAATATGGATTAGCAAATCCGGATGTAAATATTCTTTTTATAATCAGCCATGCGTCTTGAATACTCTCGGCCCGGAAGAAAATCCAGGCGAAGCAGACAAAGCAAAAAACGAAAAGCTGTTTTACCAGTTTGGGAACTTTCTCTTTATAAAATTCGGTTCGTTCCATCTCCCGTGTCATGAATCGGCCGATCGCATGTACCAGACCCCAGATAACGAATGTCCATGCCGCTCCGTGCCATAGGCCTGAAATTATCATTGTTAAAAACATATTTCGATAGGTGTTAAACCTGCCTTTCCGATTGCCTCCGAGCGGAATATAGAGATAGTCTTTGAACCATGACGAGAGGCTTATGTGCCATCTGGACCAGAAATCGCCGAGGCCGGTTGCCAGGTACGGATTTTTGAAGTTTAGCATCAGACGAAAACCCATCGTTCTGGCAATGCCGCGTGCCATGTCGGTGTATCCGCTGAAGTCGAAATAAATCTGCCAGGCAAATAAGAAAGTGGCCAGTATCAGCGCGGGCGATTGAAATTGTTCGGGACTATCGTATATCCTGTCAACATAAAGCTTGAGGTAATCGGCTAAGGCAACTTTTTTGAAAAGACCAACGACAAAAAGGGAAAGTCCGTCGGCAATGTCCGACCACGTGACAGCGGGCGTTTGATTAAGCTGAGGCAGGAGATTTTTTGCCCTTTCTATCGGTCCCATCAATAATCGGGGGAAAAGCGAAACAAACGCGGCGTATTTTACGAAGCTCTTTTCCCTTGGAATATTGCCGCGATAGAAATCGATTGTATAGCTCATCGACTGGAAGATGTAAAACGATATGCCGACAGGCAACAACAATCCCGGCGGGGCGATTTCGTACCCGATATCGAGTGAGCCCAGCAGGGCGTTCAAATTATCGACAATGAAACCGGCGTATTTGAAAAAGCCGAGCAATCCGACATTGTTAACCACACTTACTATTAGCCACATTTTTCGATGAGAGCTTTTTTCCATTCGTGCGGCGGAAAAGTAATCGACCGAAGTGGAGTATAATATCAAAATCAGATAGAGTGGATTAATCCATCCGTAGAAAAAATAGGAAGCCGCCAAAAGCCAGAATATCCCGAACCTTGTTTTTTTGAGAGCCAGGTAAACCGGATATGCAATCAGAAAAAATATTATAAATGGCCAGGAGTGAAATAACATTTCGCGATGCTTTACTCCATTAAAATCCGGATATGTGCTTCGACCGAGGCTGCAAGCGCCTGAAGATTATAGCCTCCTTCGAGGGCCGAAACCAGCCGGGCTTCGCAATATTTTTGAGCGATATCATTAACAATTCTTGTCATGCGGATGTAACCCTGCTCGGTGACTTTCATACCGCCGAGCGGGTCATCCTCGTGGGCGTCGAAGCCGGCGGATACTAACACAAAGTCCGGCGAAAAGGAAAGAGCGGCGGGTATTAGTTTCTTTTCAAAGGCGGTAAGAAAGTCCTCATCCGTCGAACCGGCGGGCAACGGCACATTAATAATGGAATTCGAACCTTTCCCCGCCCCGGTTTCGGCGGTGCTTCCCGTGCCCGGATAAAACGGATACCGGTGGACACTGAAGTACAGCACATTCGGGTCGTCGTAAAATGCCGCCTGAGTTCCATTGCCGTGATGGACGTCAAAATCGACTATTAGTACCTTCGAAAGGCCGTATTTTTCCTGAATGTACCGAGTGCCGATTGCAATATTATTGAATATGCAAAAACCCAAAGCCCCGTCTTCCACCGCGTGATGGCCCGGCGGGCGGACAGCACAAAAAGCGTTCCTGATTTTTCCTTCCATAACGGCATCGATTGCCGAGAGCAGACCTCCGGCGGCCATGAGGGCCGCTTCGTATGAGCCCGGCGATATAGGGACATCGAGTGTATCCAGATAACCTGCATCTTCTTCGCAGCTTTTTTTGGCTTGCTCTATGTATTCAGGCGTGTGGATTTTCGTGAGCCATTTCGTTTCGACCGGCGAGGGAGTAATCTGAAATAATTCGTTGTAAAGTCCTTTTGATTTCAGGTTCTCTATTATCGCAGTAAGTCTCGCAGGGCTTTCCGGATGACCGTCGGTTGTCTTATGCTCGAGGTAAATGTCGTGATAAACCAGGCCGGTTTTGATCGGTCTGCCGGGCGGATTTTCTTTTTTCATATTCGTCTCCGCAGAATTTAAGTTCGTTGTATTCGAATTCGGGTCGGCGGGGATATTTCTTACGCACCGAAAACCGATGGAATCTTTCGACAGACATGTATCGTTCAAGGATGGGTCGCTTGTGCGATATGCGGACCGGCAGCTTTGTGCGCTGGAGTTCCACGCTCCGCCGCGAAGGACTTTTTCCCTGCCGGTCGGAGGTCCGTGCGGGTCTCGTTCGGGGCTTTGTTTGTAATAATCCGCGGAGTAAAAGTCGTTGCACCATTCGGAAACGTTGCCGTGCATATCGTAAAGTCCCCAGGGATTTGACTTCTTTTTCCCGACGGGGTGTGTCTTTTTTTGTGAGTTACCGGCATACCACGCGTATGTTCCCAGTTTTCCCGAATTATTGCCGAAGCTGTATTGCGTATTTGTTCCGGCACGACATGCATATTCCCATTCCGCCTCGGTCGGAAGCCTGTATCCGTTCGCCTGGAAGTTGCACTGCCAGGTCTCTTCGTCGTAGCATTCCTCCAATCCCTCTGCGTATGAGCGGTCGTTGCAGTACATCGCAGCATCGGTCCAGTTTATCTGTTCCAGGGGATTTTTCGGATTCTTGAAATGTGAAGGGTCGGAAATTTCGTGTTTGCTGAATTCCTCCTGCGGCACTTCGTATCTGTCCATCCAAAAGGAGCTGATCCAAACCTTGTGAACCGGTAATTCGTCGTGTTGGCCTTTCTTACTTCCCATCTCAAACCAGCCTTCGGGGATTACAACCATTTCAACGCCGGTCTTTGTCTTTATTATCTCCGGCATATCTTTCGTATCTTTGACACGTCGGCAATTGGTGATTGTGGATAATAGTAAAAGGCAAAAAACAATCCCAGTAAAGTGTGTGCGCATAATTTTATTACCTTGTTGCCGGGATATTTTCCTGATTCTGAGATTCTCCGGGGGAGGTCCCTGTAATTGTAGAATTATCCGAAATGGGTACCCAGTCAGGCTCTTTATTGTGTTTTCCGTCGGTGGTAACTTCAACCCATTTTCCCGACATATCGCTGATACAAATATCCCATCCTTTTGCCTTTCCTCCGACCTGCTGGCCACCCTTGAACGGTCCGTGACTAAATGCGATATATTGGCCGTCGGGCGAGAAATCCACGTGATAAACTTTTGCCGCAGGTCGGCACCGGACAACTTTTCGGATGTTGCCAACCCACGGCTCAGGCCGGTTCAGGTCGATGTCACCGACACATAATGCCCAGTCGGTCTCGCCCCAGGTTATTTTTTTGCCGTCAAGGCTGAAATCCGGCCGGCAGCCTTTGACACCCCATTTTGCCAAATCGTAAACTCCTTTTCCATCGGCTTCGAGTGCCAGAATGGCGTCGCTGTGAATGGTATTTCCCTTGACGACGCCGAGAAACCAGTTGCCGTCGGGCGACCAGCAGATGGCGTAAATGTGCTGCAGGGTTGTATTCGGATGCGGTTTATGCCGGTCGGTTTCGAGATTGTAAATCATAAGCTGCGATGTTGCGTATTCTCGTGTGCTGTAGCTGTCGTACTCTGCCTTAAGGTAAGCGATGTTTTTGCCGTTGGGGCTCCAGCACGGCTGCCGGGCGTTCCGGGCGACTAATACCCGATTACTGCCGTCGATATTCATATAATATACGCTTCTGGTTTTGTTTCTTCTGTTTGTCCCTTCGTCAACGACGAAACAAAGCTTGCTGCCGTCCGGAGATGCGTGGGGATACATTTCATCGATGTCCGGTGTTTTGGTCAGATTAATCCGGTTCGAACCGTCCGCATTCATCAGGTACAGTTCCCAGTTTTCCCTGCTTTCCGTCTCCCGGAAGGTTTCGTAAACAATCTTGTACGGGATTTCTTTCAAATTTATTGCCGATGATGCCGAAGGGACTTTTCTTACTTCGTTTCCGGTTTGGAGGGATTGCCCGTAAAGTGCGGTTTCAACCAGGCCCGGCTTGAGCGTAGCGAATAAAAAAATAATAATCTCCAGGCAGGCGAGTCTTTTTGTGTAGCATTTATTTGCCATATAACCTCATATTCAATTAAATTCGGCACTAAATAGCAGTATATCTAATAATAAATGTTCGGCAAGATAAGAGTTGCTTTCGTCTGGAAAAATGCACATCGACGAACGAAATGATATGAACATGTGTCAAGGCCGGAAAACAATGCTTTTTCGAAAAAAACCGTGCTGTAATTATTCTCCCGGGAAAAAGGTTGTTGGTTATAACAATGCCGCTTTTCGTCTGGTGGAAGTCGGCGAGAATTAGGAATAGGAATCTGTGGTACGATATCCTGCTGACTTGCAACCGGGATTTCTGGGGTATGTTAAGCCAGGAGAACGTAGCAGGCAATGGAAGTTTTTTGTATCGAGACTTAGTTGTTTGCCCCTGCTACGCTCACCTGGATGGGTATTACCAATGATATACTGTTAGCAAAAGCCTGGAATTTAATCGACCAGTCACTTAAATGCATATCTATTGGTTATTGATTCTGGTGTACAAATTTCCTTTTGCTGAACAGGTAGAATATGATACCCAGGGCTATCAGTCCGGCGAGTCCGTTTTCGCCCAACTGGCTCAGTATATTCATTAAATTCTGGGTAATTCCTCCGAAGAAAAGGACATCGCCTCCCTCAGTTGCGAACAAAATTTGAAAGGCGATCCCGAGGGCGATGAGCAACAAAGCTATTTCAGTAATTTCGCCCAGCCATTTTTTTACTTCTTCCAGATAACGCATGATATACTCTCCTAAAAAATTAGTAATCAATCGACAACAACGCTTATATACAGAAACATTGTTCGGCTGATATTTTTCATTTTCTTTAATATTTATCATCAAAATACAGCCGTCTCCAATGTGTATAAATTGGCCCGTTTATGAAGGTTGAAGTTTCGGGCAAAAAAAAAGGAATTTTCAGTATTGATAAAGCAGTCTTTTGACTATCCGGCTTCGAAGCAGGATATATCCGGGTATGGTCGTATTCCGGGATAAATATTTTTTGTTAATTTATATTTCACGTTACTGATGATAATCGGCGTTTTTGTGCATACATCGGCGGCAGGTATGAGCTAAGCTCGAACCGGAAATATCCGGAGTTGGGAGCTGCTTTGGCGGGTTAATATAGGGGGAATTGGCTTGACATGGCATGTTAAAATGGGGTATAATGAATACATGTTAAGCGATGCTATATCTGCCATATTGCGTATTTGTCTTGTAGCCTCTTTCTGGTTTTGCGTTTGGCGTTACGTCGAACCCAGGACGCAGCTAAGGCGAATCATAAGAGCAGCACTGCTGGTGCTTGGTATGCTGGTTATTCTGGCGGTTATCAGAATTAGCGGGCCTTAGAAATTATGCACCGAAGTATTGCCGTTTGTATCTAAAGGCGGCACACATTGTATTCAATCCCTCGGTAACATTGTTTTGGTAAGTCTTTTTTTCTCCGACGATTTGATGTAACTTTATTAAAATTTTATGCCTTTTACTGATAGAAGGATTACGTATAAAATAAAAATATCAGAAAGACTATTGCTCTTTTTAATAATTCGAAAATCGTGAATTAAGAACCTGGAAGGTAAGTATTATGAGAAGGTTAACTTTTGCACTTATTTATAGTTTACTATTAAACGGCATTGTCACCGCGGCGACAAACGACTATTCCGGCAGAATCTCCGAACTATCTGAACAGATTTTCATCTCGGCGGATGAGCTTAAAGACGCGACACAGGCACCGGTTTTTCGTTCGGTTGAGGCCGAAAGAATTCTCGCGGATTTGAAAGAGTCGATCAAAGAATACGAGAATCTTATGGTTTTCGCCGAAAGTCCCTATCCCGGAGAAATCCTGCTGGGAAAAACACCCGGCGGTGACGACACATGGCTCGAGACTCTTTGTGACAGTCGTTACGATGGATTAATCAAAGAGATAAGGATCAGGCGAACGGGATACAGGGCCAGGTATCTGAGAATCAATGATATTGAAATAACCTATATTACGCCGGCCGGGCCGAAAGTGGAAACAATTAATCAAAATTCCAGATTAAATCTCTATCGAAACGATGTATTCAAGCTCGCTCTGCCAAAGCCGATGAAGGTCAGGCGGATTCGGATTTTGATCGGACATGAATCGACCGGCCTGGAAGTGTATGGGATTCCGTATAATCTTCCCGTTATAAAAACGAAAGCTGATATGAGACCGAAGGTTCGAAGGGACAGCTCCGACGGGGAAGCTCTTCTCGGGACGACAACCGCCGGTAAAGACGGCTGGCTCGAAACACTGTGCAGCAATACACGCAGAAGACCTGTCAGAGAGATACATTTGAAAAGAACCGGCAGGGAATCGGGATATCTTCGAATCAACGATATCGAATTAACTTACATGACGCCGCGAGGGCTGCAAAAGCAGATTTTCAACGCCGGGGCGAGGCAGAGACTTTACGATGACGGCGTTTTCAAACTGGTTTTGCCCGCACCTTTGAGAGTTACCCGCATTCGAGTTCTGGTCGAGCACAAATCTGCCGGACTCAATGTTTATGGGATATATTAACTTAATGTCTTTGCGAGGCCCCGTGTCTTCTTGTCGCCCGCTGCCCCGACTTGTGTCGTGAGACACAGGGGCCAGAAGACAAGAGCGGGGCCGCGGCAATCTTCTATGAATGATATAAAGAACTACTTTTAATAGGGTGCGTCCCAATCCTGTTCGGCACAAAGATTGCATTGTAACTTGAGTGGAGAGAAATACCCCAAAAATTTTTCGAATATTACCTATTTTAAACTTGCGCGATGTAGAGGC
>Ga0272441_10000950_pt1 | contig 62989 bp, 63 predicted proteins | sample SSMProp6N_FD_193582 | JGI IMG/M metagenome (GOLD analysis project Ga0272441, IMG submission 193582) | Marine sediment archaeal communities from Little Sippewissett salt marsh, Falmouth, MA, United States - SSM-Prop-6N | ecosystem: Environmental > Aquatic > Marine > Wetlands > Sediment ... | reverse complement strand
GGATGAGCGAGGTGGAACGCGCCGCGCGGGAATGCCTTGAAGCGATGGGCGGCGGAGAAACACTGATTACGACAGCAAATAATGCTGGAGCAGAACAGAGATTCACATCGTGCAGCAGTGGAGGATAAGAAAATGGTATCAAAGAAAACACTCAGCATCGGAATCACGATCAACCTGGAGAACTACGAAAATCTTCGTCTTGAGGTGGACGGCGAGGTGGCTACCCCGGAGGATGCAGAAGCCCTGGTCGCCTACCTCGATGATGTGCTGGCAGGGATGGGACGAAGCGATCCGGCGACAGCCAGAAAGATCGACAGCTACCGCATTCGTGTGCTCAGCATCCCCGGGATCAGCAGGGAACTGGAAATGGCTGAGATCGTCGAGGAGGAGGTGGCGATCTCCGCAGAAAAAGAGAGGGAAGTGCTCATTGCCGATAACCAGGTCATGGAAGCGGTCCAAGAGGGGGATCTGACCGAATCACTCTATCACACCCCTGCCGATGCCGCGTGCGTCGGCGAGAACTCCAACCATGCAGGGGAGCGGATTGCCGCCGACGTCCAGGGGATGGCGGGGGTGCAGCAGGAGATCTGCGAGGCTGCCGCCCAGCCCGAGAGACCGCGCACACAAGAAGCCCCCGCGAAGGGCGAAGAAGTACTTGTCTGCAGCATCTGCGGCGCGGCCATCTCTCGGGCGCAGGAGCAACTCTCCCAGCTCTTCATCGGCAAGGCGCTGTGCAAAAAGTGTATGGATGCCAGGGATTGAGCGCGGAGCGGAAGTGAAAAGCTGCCAATCTTAAATACTCCTCTATTGAGATTTGTATAATGAAAAAGAATCTGCTGATGTGGGACGAGACGCTTTTTCGCGATCCCGAGGTCTTTGAGATCGACTATGTCCCCGAGCAGTTCAATTACCGAGAGACCCAGATGAGGGAGCTCGCCTTCCAGATACGGCCCGGCCTTCGGGGGGGCCGCCCCCTCAACACCATCTGCAGGGGGCTTCCCGGCACCGGCAAGACGACCTGCATACGCAAACTCTTTTCCGAAATAGAGGAAACGACAAAGAAGCTCATCCCGGTCTACATCAACTGCCAGATCGACAACACCAAATTCGCCATATTCTCCCAGATCTACCGGAAACTCTCCGGCCACCTCCCTCCCGCTTCGGGCACCTCGTTCAAGCAGGTGTTCGACGCCGTCGGCCGCCTGCTGGCGAAAGAGAACACCGTGCTTATCGTCTGCCTCGACGATGCCAATTACCTGCTCTACGAAAATGAGATCAACCGGGTGCTCTATACCCTCCTCCGCGCCCACGAATCGTATCCCGGCACCAGGATCGGGGTCATCACCGTCATCAGCGACATGAACGTCGATCTCCTGAGGGAGGTAGATGCCAGGGTGGCCTCGGTCTTCCGGCCCACCGAGATCTACTTTCCGCCCTACAGCGAGGCGGAAGCGCGTGACATCCTGGCCGAGCGCGTCCTGCAGGGCCTCTATCCGGGGGTTCTCTCCGAAGAGATGCTCGATCTGGTGACAGAGCAGACCATGAAGAGCGGAGACCTTCGCGTCGGCATCGATCTCATCAAGCGGGCGGCACTGAACGCAGAACATGATGCCCGCCGTTTCATCGAAAAGGATGATGTATGCCGCGCGTATGAGATTTCAAAGTACCTGCACCTCACATTCACGGTCCGGACGCTGAAGCAGGAGGAACAGCAGGTGCTCCGCCGTATTGCCGAAATGAGCATATCGGAGCAGGAAATGCCGTCAGGCAAGGTCTTTTCCGCGGTCAAAGAGGATGCAGCGATCGGGTATACCCGCTTTTACGAGATCGTCAAGAAGCTGGACGCCATGCGGCTCATCAACCTCCACTACCGGCAGGGGCGAGGCAGAACTCGCCTGATCACCCTTCGCTATGACCCTGAGAGGGTCATCGAACTCCTGATGTAGGGGCTTCCAAGCCATTTGACAATCCTTATTAATTCTGCACCACTATTCTGGTTCACCAATTGTAGTATGGGGGACAAGTATTTTGATCAGTGTAAATGAACTCGCGTTGGAGATTTTTGAGGACCTTGCGGAGTACCCGGAGGAGTTTAACGCAGCATTCCACCAGCTGGACAATGGTGCACGGATCGTTGACTGCGGGGTGAGCACCCGCGGCGGATACCTCGCAGGAAAGCGGTTCACCGAGATCTGTATGGGTGGGCTCGGGGAGGTCAACTTCCGGATGGGGCATATCAGGGACATTCCCCTCCCGTTCATCGATGTGAACACGGACTTCCCGTCCATTTCCTGCCTTGGTGCGCAGAAGGCAGGATGGACGGTCAAGGTGGGCAATTTCTTTGCCATGGGGAGCGGTCCTGCCCGTGCACTCTCCCTCAAGCCCAAGCACACCTATGAGGTCATCGACTACGAGGACGACTCCGACTACGCCGTGATCGCACTGGAGAGCGACACGCTGCCCAACGGGGAAGTGATGGAGAAGATCGCCGATGAGTGCAACGTGGACGTCGCAAACACCTGTGCAGTGGTGGCGCCGACGGCATCCCCCGTGGGATCCATCCAGGTTGCGGGAAGGTGCGTGGAGACGGCGATCTACAAGCTCAACGAACTGGGCTTCGATACCAGAAAGATCGTCTCCGCAATCGGCACCGCGCCGCTCCCGCCGGTCAAGAAAGACTCCACACGGGCGATGGGCTGCACCAATGATGCCACCATCTACCACGGGCGGATCTACCTGACCATGAATGCACCGGAGATCAAGGACTACCTGGAAAAGATCCCCAGCCTGAAGTCTTCTTCCTACGGAAAGCCCTTCTATGACACCTTCAAGGAGGCGGAGTTCGACTTCTACAAGATCGATAACGGCCTCTTCTCTCCGGCAGAAGTGGTCATCAACGAGCTCTCCGAGGGTGCCGTCTACCATGTCGGCACCGTGAACGAGGAAGTCACGCTCCAGTCGTTCGGCCTCCTCTAACCAATATTTTTTTTGCAGAGTCCGACACGATGGTGTTGGCAGGCCGTAACCATTTTTCCGGGCGGCATCGGTGCACCCCGGCGTCCAGCATGCCGCGATCAGGAGAGGTTTTTGGACATGGAGGCGCACAGCGATGCCGGAACCGCACGGCGGGGATGCAGGGATGAGTGATGCACGACGCATACCCCGGGAAGCATGGGTGGCGGCGGGCCTTGGCCTTGTGCTGCTCGCAGCAGCGCTTTTCGTCCACACCACGGTTCTGCATCCCGCTGACCGCAGTCCCGTCACGCCGGAATCGCCCGAAGAACTGGGAGAAAAGCCCGTGTCTGCAGCAGACGGCGGACGCCCCGCGTCTGGCCCGTCCTTCTCCCTCTCGGTGTCCCCGGCGCATACAACGGCGAAAGCGGGCGACACCGTCCGCTACCTGATGACCATACGGCCCGAAGGGGGCTTTGACGCCCCAATCTCCCTCTCTCTTGCCGCCACCGCCCTCTACGGAACGGTCGCGCAGACGAGGGATCTGGGCGTCATCGAACCGCCCTACGATCCGATCACCTATGATTTCGTCGCACCCGACCTCCCCTTCCCGGTGCCAGAGACGACCATCGAGGCCACCGTCACGGCAACGGGCGGCGGGCTGACCAGGACACAAGCGCTGACCCTCCGGGTGACGCGGTAAGCGCCCCAATCAAAATGGCGGTTTTTATTGCCTGATGAGGCCGAAGCCCAGGCAGACGTTGCAGGCGCCGCGGTGATCACCAGGACAGTCACCCTGCAGGTGCCCTACGAGGTGCAGCAGTAGGATGCAGCCGCGCCCGAGGGTTGGGTGCAGAGGGCCAAAGCAGAGGGAAAACATATTGGAAGACCATTCAAGGAGATTGATTGGAAATATGTTGAGTATCTTCAGAATGAAGGGATGAATTGGAAAGAAATAGCTGAGAAGATTGATGTGCCATATTCAACAATGATTCGAAGGAAAAAATTAGTACGGTGATGACCTTTTGATGATATCACTTCTTATATCTCCTAATTCGATTATTAATTTGTTAATGTGTGCCGGTATTATCACATTCACTTTCTCTTCAGCTCCTTTAATTCTCTCTAAAAATTTTTTATTTCCACATTGTGAATATTCTAAAGAGTCCATATGTTTATTTAAATTCCAAAAAATATCGTAATAAGCCCTTAAATCTTCATATTTCTCATGCTCAATATCCAAATATCTGTTGCTTAAAAGTATTTCAAGAGCAGTATATCTAAAACGTGTTAGCATTATTTTTCTGTTGCTCGGCTCCTGTTCGTTATTCTCCAATGTGTTTATTAATTTCTCATACAATATGACGTTGGCGGATAATTCATGCATTAAAGCATCTATTCGGCGACAATTTTCTTCATTATGGATTAATTCGAATATTGAACCTCTCCCGGATATAGCCTTAAGAACTGGACTATCGGAAATTTCGGGATTTGTAATGCAATCTTGGATGGCTTCCTTGAATTGATTGATAAACGTTTGTCTTTTTGGATTATGCGAGTGATAACTTGTATTATAAAATAACGTTCCTTTAGTTCCAAGATCAAATGGTAGTGAGATCCCATATTCCGCAATCGTGATAGTACCATTCTTAAAACTTTGTCTAACTCCAAGTTCCCAAAGCACATTTGGATTTAAATCTGTTAAATCCGCGACAACAACTTGTGCGTGAATCAATTGCTTAATTATATTGTCAAGAATGTCGCCACGCAGGGCTTCAGACCTATATGCTTTGAAGCCATTCTCCTCAATGAGTGGTTTTAGAAAATACTCAAAGTGGTGTGTCCAGTATTCTTCTGTATGGTTGGCTGTGTCACTAAAAGGCATAATAACGAAACAAGAGCCTTGACCTTGAAAACTACTCTTTTGCCTTTTTTCCATAATGGTAAATATAAATAATCGATATTAACCCTATTCTCTGAACTGTTTATACGAATGGCAGTTATTTAAAGAAAAACTAGAATTCTTACTATGGATGTTCAGGAGATAATGGTTACCAAATTCAAAAAACTCCATCCAAAGAAAGGATATATTGCACTTTATATTCACTTTCCATGGACGACTGAAAAGGGTTTAATAGGAAAGTCAGTAAACATATACAGAGTCTCATGCGGTTTCCTCTTGGTAACGGATGAGGCAGCTAAAAATAATGGGTTTAAACCCAATAATGTATTGATCGATAAGATCAATGAACTCGAAAAGCAGATTACAGAACTTAAATCAGTTCAAACTGCGATTACTTCAGATAATGAAGCTGAATCTTCAAACAAAGACAGGGCTTGTGGTCTAGCTGGTTATGACGTCGCCCTTACACGGCGAAGATCTCCGGTTCGAATCCGGACAGGCCCATCGTTTTATGTTATCAATAACTTGATTCATCATTCAATTTCTAGAATAATTATATATTCTGCTCGGAAGATCGCAATCATTAGATCCGCTTGATTCTCTTTGTAGTATTTAGGGACTGTATTGAAGCCAAAGAAAATATTAATTAATCAACAATTATTCCCTTAAGAATTTTATCTGGACCCCCGTTTGTTTTAATTTTCGCATGATGAACAATAGCACAGACTATCGTATCACAAAACTCTTTTTGCTTTTCATTTGTTGAATAATATCTACCATATGGAGAATAATCAAAGGCATCTCTTACTGCAATAAATGCTGAATCACGGTCAGCACTCGGTAAATTGTCGAGATAGCCATCAAGCGCAAGATATAGACTCTGTCCCAATCCAATTGCAAAACTTTTATCAAAAGCGCCATAGCTTCCAAGAACGATATCCGGCTTGACAATTAATAAAATTATTACAATGAAAGAAAATAGTAATATCGCACCAACGAAAATAGAGACCACCGTAACTGCTTCAGAACCTTTTAATTCAAGTGCTGATACTGTAATTGTGGACACGACAATTATTGCACATATTGTCAATGCCGCAAAAGCAAGAGGACGCTTAACAGCCTCAATGGTAATTGGAATCCAAGAAAACTGATTACTTCCTGCAGTCCATCTTGCTACATTATGATCATTCGAAGTATCTGGACTCATAACCACACCTCATACACTAACCAATCCGACATCAGGTCTGTCATCTGGACTCATCGCACGTATTATCGCCTCTGCTTCTTGAGGCGCTAGAAGGAAATTTGTAAAATCTTTTGCATAGAACAGAAGAAAACCGCTGAATACTGGTAATTGTTTGAGAGCTGCAATTGAAATGATAGATGTTAAACGCCTTTTATATTTCAAATCAACACCAAAAGTGTCCAGATTTTTCTTTTCGTATGGTTTTGATACAATCATCCCCCATCCATAAATTCCCGTCCGAGTTTCTTCTAAGGACCCATCAGCAATATTTTGTTCTCCTATCCAGAAAAAGACAATATCACCAGGTTCCATTCGTAAACGATATTGTGTTGCATACCATGTTGCGGTTATTCCATCATCAGCAGTTTCAGATATCAATAAATCGGAATTAAGTAAATCATACTGTTCAGGATCTGCTTTGAAGATCCAGTAATTCATAATTACCCCTCGACAGTTACGTCAAAAAGAACTCATAATCCTATTAATAGTAAATAAAACTGTTGCCAATTATATTTTGATTCAATTACTTGTGAATTGTCTAACCACCTATTCGTTATAAATTCACCCCTAATATGGATTAGCCGCTATAATTTCCTTTTTTCTTCCATTACGAAGATTTTCGGTTTGAATCCTGACAGATCCCCACCCGGCGCCAGAATTTACATGATAAATAATTATAAATACAGGCGGGAGTGTATACCTCACTGTGGTAACCATGCCACGCTATGACACGTCATGCCCGTATTGCTCAAATACGGAACGCGTCAGGATCCGGAGGATTGACGGCAGTCTTGGCCTCTACTGTCCGAGTTGCAAATATATCGAGCATATTGCATCCCCGGTGTACTTCGAATCGGAGCCCAAGGGGCCCATCGCCTGATTGGCACCATCACTTCCGCCGCCGGCACGCTTGAATGGCACGAAGAAGCCACGCTTTTGCACATCAATTGCCCAACGCGGCCTTCCCGATCCGGCCCACCGCCACCGTATAACCTATGGTGTACGGCGTACAACAATACCCCATCATGCCCGACCACCAGCCCGTAAAGCCCGAAGGCCGCACCTACAGCACCATCGGCCTTGCCCTCGCCGTCATTTCGCTCTTCGTCATCCCGATCGTGTTCGCCCCGCTGGCAATCATCTTCGGCATCATCGGCGTGCTCAAGCACGACCGGAACATAGGGGCTGCCGCCGTGGCGGTCGGCATCCTGGCGATCGTGGTCTCCGTGGCCTTCAACACCATATGAGAAGGGGGGCGCCTCCCCGCCCGGGAATTCGTTGCCGCATCCATCTCATCAAAACCACGCTTTTTCACCGCACCACCGTTCCCCAAAATCGTCGGTGGGTGCGGGATTTTATCCATCAGAATATATCCTGATAGGGCATATTTCCGGCATCTGGAGATAATCCATGAGAATATAAAGATCGTAAAAATACAGGACTTTATACTCCCGGATCCATCTAATTTTGAATGGCAAGGGATCGATCCGCAGGATATCAAATCGGATTGCTCTTTCTCGGCGCCCTTCTCACCCTCGCAAGTTCCTATATTTTCTGGTGCGCCCAGATGGATGCGGACAAACAACACATCGCCTATGCACTGTACAACGAGATCGACACGCTCGAAGAGACCGTGGTGCCCCTCGCGTACGCGATGAAGAATAGTTCCCGGCAGGGAATGGAAGGCGACCAGATCCCGCAGATTATCTACAGCCCGAACGGGGCTTACTACGACTACCGAAAAGAGGTATCCTCGCTGGACAAGGATCTCGCCCATAATATCTCCCGGTTCTATAATACCCTGATCGCCGCCGAAAATGACCGGCAGGTGATGATGGACATCTACATCAAGGTCAACAACAACACCCCCGAGGAAAAGCGGGAAGAACTGGACGAGGCATCCGCACAGATCTCGCAGAGGTTGGAGGACTCGCTGACCAGCTCGGCCGGGCTCCTCCCCTCGCTCAAAGAGGAACTCGAGGAATACCTGGAAATCGATGCCGAGGGGCAGGCTGCATCTTCGCCGGCCCTTTTTGCCGGCATCCCTGTACCGCCTGACATCGATTAAGGAGCACCCGGGGAGACTCAATCGATCTCTATAGGTTGATCAGAGCCACCTATAACCCTTTCATTTCCACTGGAGATTTTCTATAGATGCCTGCGCGGGTGCACCAGTGGTGCGGAACGCCACCTCACCATCTATCACGGATGGATGACGCCGGCACGTCATGTGGTGAAGGCGCGCCCCCCTTTCCATACGATCGGGATCGATGCCATGCGCCGATCGCAGCAGCATGCCCGAAAACATGAGATTCGGGCATCTCGGGGCAGAACAGCGCCACACCGGCCCCTTCATGGCTCCGGCCGCACCACAAGTCCATAGTTGTACGGCCGGGTGATATCGAGGGGATCGGCGCCAGGGACGGCCCCCGGTTCGATGTGGTCCCTGTACACCGTCCGGTAGAGTCCGATCCGCGTGGACTTGTAGGGGATGCCGGCATCAATGATGTCCTGGTAGGATTGGGGGTTGAAATCGGCAGGCACACTCTCGTAGTTGTAGGCGAAAGCCGTCAGTATGAGGTTAAGACGTTCGCCGGGGGCACCCACCATTCCCTTCGAATTGTCGAGAGTGTAGCTGATGATGATGTTGTTGCTGGATTTTCCACCCTCGGTGGCTTCAAACGTGACCGCCAGCCCCTCGATCTGCGGGTCGAGGATGAGGATTTTATCGGTGACCAGGGGAGTGGGCTCGGTGGTCGGGGTGGCGGTTTCCGTCAGTGTGGGTGGTGCCCCGTCGGGTGAGGGTGCGGTGCACCCGGCAGCACACAGCAGTCCGGCAGCAAGCACAAGAAGCACGATGGCACATCTGCTCTGGTTCATACCCGGTATTCAACCGCCGTGAAAAAAGGCATTCCCATGCACCCCCCTGCGCTCTACATTGTGCGGAGAGGGGCGGTGCTGCGCCTGTGGCCTGCTTTGATAGGTTTATGTAAGTGTTTTTCCCATGTACTCATAGTTCACATGTCCGATACCGAGTACCCCACTGCAAAGGTCCAGGGAAAGGATGTCCCCTATGACCCCGAGCAGCTGAGAAAAATCAGGGAACACCCCTGCTATAGCGAAAAAGCCTGCCACGCCTTCGGACGATGCCACCTCCCCGTGGCCCCGAAGTGCAACATCCAGTGCAACTACTGCATCAGGGACTTTGACTGTGTCAATGAAAGCCGCCCCGGCGTGACCAGCAGGGTGCTCTCCCCCGAAGAGGCCATCGACCTGGTGCGAAAGGTCGTCAAAAAGTTCTCGTATGTCAAGGTCGTCGGCATTGCAGGGCCGGGCGAACCCCTCGCCAACGAGGAGACCTTCGAAACCCTCCGCCTGCTCAAACCCGAATTCCCCAACCTGATCAAGTGCCTCTCCACCAACGGGCTGATGCTCCCCGCATCGATCGACCGCCTCCACGAGTACGGGGTGGGCAACCTCACCGTCACCCTCAACGCCATCGATCCGGCCATCGGGGAGCAGATCTACTCCTGGGTCGAGTGGGATGGAGAAAAACTCCACGGGCGCGAAGCAGCCGAAAAATTGCTGGAAAACCAGCTGCAGGGAATAGCGATGGCGATCGAGCGCCATATGCTCGTCAAGATCAACACGGTCTACATCCCGGGTGTCAACGACGAGCACATCCCCGAAATCGCCAAAAGAATGGGCGAGATGGGCGTCTACACCTTCAACGTCATCCCCCTGATCCCGCAGTACAAATTCGCCGATATCACTCCTCCCACCATGGCGGAAAAGCGGGCGATGCAGGACCGCTGTGAGCCCTTCATCAGGCAGATGCGCCACTGCCAGCGGTGCAGGGCGGACGCCATCGGCCTTCTCGGCCAGGACATCCAGAGCTGCCTCTACGGCGAGGATATGGCCAAAAAAGTCGATAAAGACAAAAAATAATCTTTTTTTGACGGGTCCTCCCGTCGCATTTCAGATAAATCTCGGTTTGGCGGAGAGCTTCTGGGGGGTATAGAGGGGACGGAAGGGTTTTCCTGCCGTCTCCTCCTGCACCCGGCCGATGAGATCCTCAGGAGAAAGGTCCTCCTTGTACGGTTTTTTCGGCATGGACTGCTTTCGGATGGTCACCGCCATGCTGCCGGATTCCATCTCGCGGTCACCGATGACCGCCACATACGGGACCCAGTCCATGCCCGCCTCCCTGACCTTCCGGTTGACGCTCTCCTCGCGGTCATCGATGTCCGCACGGATGCCAGCATTGGTAAGAAGGTTGCAGACCTCCAGGGCGAAGGGCAGGTGGCGGTCGGCAACCGACACCAGCCTGACCTGCGAGGGGGAGAGCCAGGTCGGCAGCATCGGCACTGCCTGCTGGGCGGTACCCTCGAGGAGGGCACAGATGACCCGCTCGATACTCCCCGTGGGCGAGAAGTGGAGGATGGGGGGGTGCACCTCTTCGCCGTCGCTGTGGTATTTGATGTCGAAGCGCTGAGCGCTCTCCACATCGATCTGCACGGTGGGGTTCTCGATGGGGCGCCCCTGGCCGTCGATGGCGGCGAGGTCGACCTTGGCGACCCAGTAGTGAACACGCTCGGAAAGCACCTCGATCAGGACGGGCTGGCCGGAGATTGCCACCAGGTGCTTCACCCAGTTTTCGTGGGCCTCGTAAAAGTCCCGTGTACACCGGAAGACCGCAAAAAGCGGCGTTTCCAGGTCCTTCCCGGTCTTCCACCCGATGAGCATCTGCTCCTCGAAACAGGTGAGGGTCTGGTCCATGTCGCGGCAGAGGGTGTGCATGTCGGGCATGGTGAACGCCCGCAGACGTTTCAACCCGATGCATTCGCCCTTCTGCTCGTGGCGGAAGGAGTAGGTGGAGAGCTCGTACATCTTGAGAGGGAGGGTGTTAGGAGAGATGTACATGTCCTTCATGATGGAGAACATGCCGAAACAGGCGGCGAACCGGAGCATCATGTCCCGGTTGCCACTCTTGAACCGGTACTGCCGCTCCCCGAACTTGCCGGCATGCTCTTTGATGGCCGCATCCCCGAGATCGTACATCACCGGCGTCTCCACGGGCATGCCTCCGTAGTCGAGCACCAGGCCGAGCACGTAGTCAGCGAGGAGGTCGCGGATCAGCTTGCCGCGGGGCATCCAGCGGTGCTGGCCCACATCGGAGAGCGGCTCGTAGTCGACCAGCTCCTTGGCGCGCATCAGTTCGACGTGGAGGGGTTCGCCGCCGGCCGGGGTCTGGATCCCGACCTCCTTTTTGATCAGCGCCCCGAAGCCGCCCCCGTCGAGAAACTCCTGATACTCGCGCCGCTCTCCGCCGGGGGTGAGCACGAAGAACTCGCGGGTAATCTCCTTCTTTTTTGCCGGCTCTTCACCGCCCGGGGTGATGGTGCGGGAGAGCTCGGAGAGGGGGTGTCCCTTGCAGGCGAGGGTGAAGGATTTGTACCACCCGAAGGGAGCGCGTTTTACGGTGAGGGTCCCCTCCTCGATAAGCCCGGCTTCGATCTTTTTCAGCGCTTCCACGGCGGCGTTCGGGGAGGAGAGGTCACTGGAGAGGTGGGCGTACGGGTAGAGCATGACCGCATTCACATCAAGGTTGGCGGCCGTGTCGGCGATCTCGCGGACCGCCCTGTCCACCACGCCATCGATGTCCTCCTCATCAGCCGATTCAACCGCACAGAACACCGCAAGAGCCTCATCGAGAGCATCGCGCGGGGTAATGTCCTCTTCTGCCACGGGGGTCTTCTTTCGTGCCTCATATTCGATATGGTCGGAATGTATCAACAGAAGTCGCATATACAAGTCTCCTGATCGCAAGTTGTAGCAATTCTCAGATCATGGTTTTCTGGGATTTTCATGGTACCGGGAGAGGGTCGCCTGCCGCTGCCCCATGTACTTCGCATCATCCTTGGCATCGTAGGGGCACTCCGCGCACTCGGTTGTGTAGAAGACGAGCTGGCCGATGGGCATGCCGGCATAGAGCCTGACCGGGCGCTGGTTGACGTTGCACATCTCAAGTGTGATCGAGCCGTGGAACCCCGCGTCGATCCATCCTCCGGTCTGGTGCAGCTCGACGCCCAGCCGGGCGATGCTGCTCTTGCCCTCGATGCTCGCCACGATATTGTTCGGCAGGCGGATGATCTCGAGGGTCTCCGCAAGCATGAATCTTCCCGGTGGGAGGAGCATCTCGGGCGTGCGGATCTCCTCGACGCCGGTGGTGACGGTCTCTTTGTCGAAGGGGTCGATCACCTCGTCCCCCTCAATATACCAGACAAAATGGTCCCCCAATCGTATGTCCAGCGAATTCGGCTGGATGAGTTTCGGATCAAAGGGGTCGATGCCGATGTGCCCCCGCCGGATCCGGTCAAGAATCTCCCAATCGACAAGAATCATTGGATCAATATCTCCCCCTGATGCCTTACCTCTTATTGTTCAGGTGCCACTCCGTGCGCCTGAGCAGCCCGTGGAGGATGCTCACCTCCCGGGGGGTGAGAACGGTCCGCCCGAAGATGCGCCGCATCATGATCATGGTGTTGTCCCGCTTGTAGGCCGGATGATCGATCCGGTCGAGGAACCGCTCCAGGTGCGCGTAGAAACTCTCCATTTCCACCCTGTTCGCCACCCGCCAGGTGCCGCGGGGGATGTGGGCGAGCTCGTAGGCCACCACACCCACCGCGTGGGAGATGTTGATGATAGGATAGAGACGGGAGGTGGGGATGGTGCAGATGATGTCGCACCGGCGGATCTCCTCGTTGGAGAGGCCCCAGTTCTCCCGCCCGAAGAAGATCGACACTCTCCCCTCAACATCCTCGAGCATTTCCCGCAGTTCGGGGGGGGAGAAGTAGGGCATGCGCATGGAGGTGCAGATCGACTTGCTCACCTCCCCGGTGGTGGCGATGAGGATGTGGCTGCGGTCGATGACCTCCTCGAGCGTGCAGTGCTCGGCGTGCTCCAGCACGTCCCGGGCATGTGACGCACGGGCCACCGCCTCGTCCCCGAGCGCGGGCGGGTTGATGAGCACCAGGCGGGAAAAACCGAAATTTTTCATTACCCGGGCACAGAACCCGACATTTCCCTCATAGAGCGGATCGACAAGGACAAAATCGATTTCCGGCATGGTGAACGGGGTTATTTCACTGCCCGGACCGTGGTCTTCAGGGCACCAGGGCCCTCCTCATAGACGGCGTTGCCCACCACGATGGTATCGGCGTACTGCGCCATCTCGGCGGCGCGCTCCGCAGAATTGATGCCGCCGCCGTAGTAGAGCATGGCCTCCTCCACGGCTTCCGACGCGGCGCACACCACCGCAGGATCGCCAAAGGTCCCGGAATATTCAATGTAGACGATGGGGAAGCGGAAATATTTGTCCGCGACCACGGCATAGGCCGCAACATCGTCGGCTGCGATGTCGCAGAATGCTCCGGTCACCCTTCCCACCGCCGAGTCGGGGTTGAGGACGATGTAGGCCTCGGCAACGACCTTCTCCCATTCCACGGCATGGTGCCTGACCCACTGGTGATGTTTGCCCACAATCCAGCGCGCGTCGGCGGTGTTGAGAACGCTGGGCACGAAGAGGCCGTCCACCCCGTCGAAGAGCACGGCTTCCGGCCCTGCCGGCTCCACCACAAGGGGGAGAGCATACCGCTCAACCTGCTCGCGCAGCACTTCCAGGTTTTCCCGCGTCACGTTGAGCGTCCCCGAGAGCATCAGGGCATCGGTACCGCTGGTTGCAATCTCCTCGATGGACGCGGGATCGATCTCCTTGTCGGGATCGAGCTTTGTCACGTGCACCCAGTCCTTCCACGAATATCTCACGCCATAATCACTCCAGCTGTCGCCCGGGGCGCCGCTTCATGCAGCCCGGGCTGCTTCTTTATATGCATTGATTTTTTCAGATGATAATCCACTCTTTTCGGCGGCGGTTTTTGTATCGCACGCAAGGAGGGTGGCAATATCCACGATGCCCGCCATATAAAGCCTCTCAAGTGTCGATTCGCCGATCCCGGGGAGGGAAAGAAGGTTTTTTCGCCCCTCTTCGAACGCTTTTTTGCTCACCTTCTCGAGGGGTTCGATCCCCATCCCCGCACAGACATGTACCACGTGCCGGTATACCGTATCGATGGAAAGCCCGGTCCTCGTGCTGAGGTATGCCGGGTGGAGCGTGCAGAACTCCTCCGGTGCCGTAATGCCGGCTTCACGGTATTTTTTGAGGCTGACCGGGGGGATGCCGAATTCCCGCAATTTCGCCTCGTCCGCGACGTTGCGCGCTTCGCTGAGCAGGAGGGCGGCCTCCTTCTCCCCGACATGCATGGAACCGAGCATTCGTGCCGGGGTTGCCGCAAGGTCCTCAATGGTGTTGATGCCTGCCGCAAACATGGCGTTGAGGACCTTGCCGTGGCTTCTGCCCCGGCGGGGAGGGAGGTGTTTCCTGACGAATTTCCGCAGTTCGGTGCGTTTGCGGAGGATCTGGAGGACCGATTCGGCCTCTTTCTGCAGCCACGCCGCCTCCGCATCGCTCACGCCGAGCATCCGGGCGAGGGCGCCGGTATCGCGCTGGGCGATCTCGGAGACCGAATAGGCGTGGTGGGCGTGGAGGCGCTCGATCAGGGCGTCGTTCATGGAGGGCATCATGCGCAGCGTTTCCACGTTTGATTCAATATGGGTGCAGAGCGGGCAACCGATATCCCAGGGCCGCGCGCCTTTCCGCACGAGCCGCACGAAATGGAGATTGTGCTTCTCGCAGACAGTGTCCGTGCGCAATGCCCGCCCCCACTGTGCGCCGGGGAGGCCGATGTTGAAGGTGCACTCCGGGTACCCCGTGCAGCCGATGAACTGCCTCATCCCCCGGGTGTACCGGATGGCGAGGTCTTTGCCGCAGACCGGACAGGGGCCCACGATGCGCTCCTGGTCGGTGCGCTCCATGATCTCCTCTCCAATCTCCTCTTCGTGCTCCTCGAGGGCGTCGAAGACCTCGTGCAGCATCTCCTGCGACTCGGCCACCACATTCTCCTTGGACCGGCTGCCTTTCTTGATCTCCTCCATGTGGGACTCGAGGGTGCGGGTCATGTCCGGCTTGGTGATCAGTTCGACGTGGTTTTCCAGCGACTCCGTGACCGCACGCCCGACGAGGGTGGGGCGCATCGGCGTGCCTTCCACGTACCGGCGGACCATGAGCTTGGCGATCACCTCGTGGCGCGTGCTCTTCGTGCCGAGGCCCAGCTCCTCCATCCGCTGGATGAGCTTGCTCTGGGAATACCGTGCAGGCGGTTGGGTCTCTTTTTCCTCGAGCAGCACCTCGTGGATAGGCAGGTGCTCGCCTGCGGCGATATCGGGGAGGAAATACTCCTTGGCGTCAGTGTACGGATAGACGTGCCGGTAGCCCTCCTCCACCAACCGCTGCCCGGTCGCCGTATACGGCTCGCCCCCGGCCTCGAAGAGGTACTTCAGCGTCTTCCACTTCGCATCGGGGGAGAGGGTGGCGAGGAACCTGCGGACGACCAGTTCGTAGATCTTCCACTGGTCGTCGGCGAGCGCACCCCGTTTCACCGCCCCGGTGGGGTGGATGGGCGGGTGGTCGGTGCTCGACTTCTTCCCCCGGGTGGGCCGGTCGCGGAGGTGGTCGCGCACCCACGCAGCCTCTGCGGCGAATGCGGATGCGCCGAGCATGGAGAGCACCCCCGAGAGATCGAGGGAGGCGGGGTAGACGGTATTGTCGGTGCGGGGGTAGGAGATGTGACCGTTCATGTAGAGGTCTTCTGCGATCCGCATCGCATTCGCCGCGGAAAAGCCAAGCCGGGCCGCGGCGACGATGAACGATGTGGTATCGAGCGGCGACGGGGGTTTGCTGGTCTTTTCCCCGGTGCGGACCTCGGTCGCCTTCAATGGCTCTTTCGAGCGGTCCCGCGCCCCCTCGGCCTCTTCTTTGTCCCAGAACCGGCCGTGGGTGTGGCGTACCTCGAAATAATGCCCCCCCTTGTGCGTCTCTAAGGAGAGCGTCCAGTAGGGCCGGGGTTCGAACGATTCGATCTCTTTTTCCCGGTCCACGATCATCGCAAGGGTCGGGCTCTGGACCCTGCCCACACTGAGAATATTACTGCCGCCCCTGCGTGCGGCGATGCTGATGAACCGGGTGAGCGAAGCCCCCCACATCAGGTCCACGTGCTGCCTCGACTCGCCTGCCGCCGCAAGGTCGAAATCGATCTCCACGGGGTGTGCAAAGGCATTGTGGATCTCTTCTGCGGTGATGGCCGAAAACCGGGCTCTGCGCACCGGGACCTTTGTATTTTTCTGCCGCACCAGCTCGTAGGCCTCCTTGCCGATCAGCTCGCCCTCGGTATCGAAATCGGTGGCGATGGTGACCAGATCCGCCGATCGTGCCAGTTTGTGAATCAGGGCGACGATCTTCTTCTCGGTCGGTTTCTTTACCGTCGCAGCGTCAATGAGGCTCCGGGGGGTGTAGACGTCGCTTCGCCAGTTGGAGTAGCCGGGCTCGAAGTCCACCTCGACCACGTGCCCGCGCAGCCCCGTCACCACCACATCGTCGAAGCGGTAGGTGTTGACGCCCCCCTCTTTTGAGGTGCTGATCTTCTCCTTTCCCGCAAGAATCTGCGCGATGCGCTGCGCCGCGATGTTTTTCTCTGCGATTATCAGGTGCAAGGCCGTTTATGCCTCCTTTCTGTCGAGCAGTTCTTTGATGCGCCGCCCGAGGTCTTTCGCGTCGGCGCGTCCCCGCGTCTCCCGCATCGCCTGGCCCACCAGGAAGTTCAGCGCACCGCCTTTGCCGCGGTGGTAGTCGGCAACAGCCCCTGGGTGCGCCTCGACCACTTTTGCCACCACATCGTCAAACTCGTCACCAGCAGCTTTCCGCAGCCCGAGCCGGTCCACGATGACCGAGGGCATCTCCATCTCCCCGCCGCCTGCATGCGCATCGAGCATGGTGCGGAGCACATCTACGCCCGCCCGGTCGGTGATGGCATCCGCTTTCAACAGCGCGAGCAGGTCGGCGAAGCGGGCGCCGGGCACCTGGTCGATCTTCATGTCGCGGTAGTTGAGCTCGCCGAGCAGGGTATCGGCCACCCACGTGGCTGCGAGCACCGGGTCGTCGCCGGCGATCTCCTCGTAAAAGTTCGCAAGTTTCATGTCGCCGGTGAGCGTGCGGGCGTGGTTGATGGAGATGCCGTACTGCTCCACAAAGCGCACTTTGCGGGCGTCGGGCAGTTCGGGCAGGGTGATGGCGTCCAGCCAGTCCCTCACGTGGAGGGGCCGCAGGTCGGGTTCAGGGAAGTAGCGGTAATCGGTCTCCTCCTCCTTGCTGCGTGAAGACATGGTGATACCCCGCCCTTCATTGAAATGGCGTGTCTCCCGCGCGATCTCGTGGCCCCGGGTGATCTGGTTTTTCTGGCGGGTGATCTCGAAGGTGAGGGCTTTTTCCACTCCCTTGTAGGAGGAGATGTTCTTGCACTCCACCCGGTTGTGGCCCTCGAGGGAGATGTTGGCATCCACGCGGATGGCGCCCTCGCGCTCACCGTCGAAGACCTCAAGGTACTCGAGGGTGGCCCGCATCTTGTTGAGGAACCGCCGCGCCTCTTTGGGCGAGCGCAGGTCGGGCTCGGTCACGATCTCGATGAGGGGGATGCCGCTGCGGTTGTAGTCCACGAGCGAGTACCCGGCGCGGTCGCGACCGCTCTTGTGGACCAGCCGGCCGGGGTCCTCCTCCATGTGGATGCGCGTGATCCGCACATCCTTCGGGGTGCCGTCATCGGCCTCGATCTCGATGATCCCCCGCTCGGCGAGGGGGCGGTCGTACTGGGTGATCTGGTAGCCCTTGGGGAGGTCCGGGTAGAAGTAGTTCTTCCGTGAAAATTCGGACGCATCCGCCACCTCCAGGTTGAGGGCTTTTGCCACCCGGAGGGCGTACTCCACCGCCTTTCTGTTGACGCGGGGAAGGGCGCCCGGAAGGCCCAGGCAGACCGGACAGACGTGGGTGTTGGGCGGGTCGTCGCGGTAGTCGGTGGAACAGCCGCAGAACAGCTTGGTATTCGTATTCAGCTGGCAGTGGATCTCCAGCCCGATGATCACCTTCATGCCGATCCCTCCTGTTCGAATGCATATGCCGCATCCACCACCACCTCGTCCTCGAAGTGGCGGCCGATGATCTGCAGGCCGACCGGCATTCCCTCCACCCGGCCGCAGGGCACCGAGATGGCAGGAACCCCGGCAAGGTTCGCGGGGACGGTGAGGACGTCGGAGAGGTACATGGAGAGGGGATCCGACTTCTCCCCGAGCCTGAACGCCACGGTGGGCATGGTGGGGCCGGCGATCACGTCCACGGATTTGAGCACCCGCTCAAATTCCCGGCGCACGTTCTCCTTTGCCATCTGCGCCTTGGCGTAGTACTTCCCGTAGTAGCCCGCGGAGAGGGCGAAGGTGCCGAGCATGATGCGCCGCTGCACCTCGCGCCCGAAGTGCTCCCCTCGGAACTCCTGGAACTCGTCGTGCCAGGATCGTTTCGTCTCGACTGCGGGGCCGTAGCGGACGCCGTCAAACCGTGCGAGGTTCGAGCTGGCCTCGCTGGTGCAGGTCACGTAGTAGGCGGCGAGGGCGTACTCCATGCTCGGGATACTGCACTCCTCGATGACCGCCCCCGCACCCTCCAGGGTGGCGATGGCGTCGCGCACGCATTCCGCCACCGGGGGGTCGACCCCTTCCCCGAAGTACTCCACGGGGATGCCGATCTTCATCCCTCTGATCTCGCCGGAGGGCGCATGCGCATACGGGCGGTCGTAGGAGGTCGAATCGCGCGCATCATACCGGCAGAGGATTACCATGAGCGTCGAGACGTCGGCGGCGTTCCGGGCCATCGGCCCGATTTGCTCGAGCGAATTCGAATAGGCGATGAGGCCGTACCGTGACACGCGCCCATAGGTCGGCTTGAGGCCTACGATGCCGCAGAATGCCGCAGGACAGCGGATCGAGCCACCGGTGTCGGTGCCCAGCGCCATGGGGACCATCCCGGCGGCAACGGCGGCCGCGCTCCCCCCGGACGAGCCGCCGGGAACCCGGGCGGGATCGTGCGGGTTGGTGGTGGGCCCGAAGCCGCTGTTCTCCGTGGTCGTCCCCATGCCGAACTCGTCCAGATTGGTCTTACCGACGATTGCCGCCCCTTCCTTTCGCAGCAGTTCGACGACATGGGCATCGTAGGGAGGGATGTACCCCTCGAGGATCCTTGACCCGCACGTCGTCTGCATCCCTTTCGTGGAGATGTTGTCCTTGATGGCCAGGGGGATGCCGGAGAGCCGGCCGTCCCCGAACGCCGCGGAGTCCGCGCGGGTGATAAAGGCGTTGTGCCGGTCTTCGGCGTCGAAATGATAGGTTCCCGCCACTACATCACCCGCGGGCCCTTGATGAACGTATCTTCCGTGGATCCTGCATTGGCCAGCACATCGTCGACGGACAGCGAGGGCTGGACCTCATCCTCGCGAAAGATATTGATCAGGTCGGCACTGCCTTCTCCCGCAGCCTCCACCCGGTCGAGGATATCGAAATATTCAAGGATGGCGTTGAACTGGACGGTAAATTCTCCCAGTTCCTCTTTTTGGATGCGAATATCTGCAAGTTTCGCTATAGTTTCAACTTCCCTCTCTGAGACCATCAGTCAGCACCGTGAATGTGAATTAAGTACCCTTGTACCGAATTTTTATAACCGTTTTTACGTGCCAGCAGCTGGATTGTTTTCCAGATGCCACTGCCGTACTGCATGGCCTTCTTCTCGTAAAATGCCATGGAATGGGGCAAATACCGTTCGGCGACCTCCCTGAGCGGCCGTTTGCGCACCCCTCCCTGCACTTTTTCGGCTGCGGGAATCGCGCGGGCAGCGCGCACCACCCGGACATCGGCGTAGGGCAGGGAGAAGTAGGTGCCATGGAGAGCGGCCACGGCCTGATCGCGTGCCACCTGCTCGGGGAGGGCTGCAATATCGCGTGCGAGATCCTCGGCAAGCGTCGCAGAGGTAAGGTAGCGTGCGTAACCGCCGAAGAGCTCGTCCGCGCCCTGTCCGGCGAGGATGCGCTCGTGCCCGTTCCGTCCCGCCCATTCAGCCACAAAATAGAGGGTGGTGGCGATGGCGGCATCGACGGGGGTGAGCCGGGGGATCACTCCTGTGACGCGCCGGAGGGCGTCCTCGACCTGCCGTTCGTCGACGAGCACGGTCGCGAGGGAAAGATCCAGTTCGTCTGCCACATCTCTGGCACGGCATATATCATGCGAACCCGGCATCCCTACCACCACGCAGGGCCGTTGTGCAAGACGCGCCACCAGCGCCGAATCGACCCCGCCCGAGAGGGCGACCACGCCCTCGTCGCTCCGTAGCCGCACCGCCTCGGCAATGGCGTCACCGGCTTCCATCATGGGGGCGGGGGGATCGATATGACCCCGCACCGCGGTATCGCAGATCACCGTGCCCGCAGGGCAGCCCTCTCCCGGGATGATCCCGAAGTGATCGCGTGCCCTGCAGTGATCCCACCTCAGAAAAAATTCGCCTCCGCAGGAGCAGAGCGCTTCCCTATCGTAGCGGATTATATCCTCGATCTCGCGGGAGGCAAGGCGGACCCCACCACGCTCTACCCATCCAGTGATCTCCATGGCGTCACCGAAACTGCCGGCTGTCCGGCACCTGGTCACTCTAGCTGTTGATCGCCGGAGGGCATGAACCTGCCCGCAGGCGTTTCATATGAGCCCCTGGACGAGGGGGAGAATGACGGAGATATTGTGGGCTATGGTGAACGCGTAGAACCCGATGATCACCGCCAGGAGGTACAGCCCGGATCCTTCGATCCTGGTCTCGAGAAAAGAGGTGGTGATGGCAATAAACAGCAGCGCCATTCCTTTCACTGCCGTGTGCATGGCAGGTTGCTCCACGATCCCGGCCATGAACATGTTAAGTTCAGCTGCGCCACAGGAGAGCGCCAGTGTGGTGGTGACAATGTCGAGGCCGAACAGGATGCAAACAACCAGAATCCCCACCGACAGCACCGCTCTCATCCCATCACGTAGAACTATACACCACGAGGAGATTATTATACTTATTGAATTATAAAAATAGTGCTACAGAATGGCCCATCGTATTAAATGATTGCTCATATGGATTATCCCAGAACCAGATCCGGCCAGATAACCCGTAACAAAAAACTATTTAAACGATCGCCACTAAGGAGAGTTTGGGGAGTTCCATGTTGAAATTACGGTTCATCCTCCTCCCTGCAATGCCGGACGGGTTACGGGATCCGGAATATCACACTACCCACTCCCAGACCGCCATGCTCGGGCAGATGTGCAGAATTGCGTGATGTGTTCGGCACCGCTCTTCCCCTACTACAGGTCGGACCCCGGATTCGAAGGACAACAGATACCCGCATTGCAAAGAACCTCAGGACAAAGGTGCTCACCACACTCCCCTTACACGCACCTCTTTTTCAAACCAGGCGGAACACCCCCATCCCATACTACGGCGGATCCGCCTCTCGTTATGATGCCACCCAGGAATTTCTCTGCAGCAGTTCCCCCATGCGGGCCTCTGTGTCTGCCAGATGGGATCGCACCGCCGCGCCCGTAATCACGCCCCGCTGCAGAGGGGGGAAAGTGTGGCGATAAGGCGGTCCACCTGCCAGACCGCGGTGCCGATGTAGGCATCCGGCTCGAGAAACCCTGCAATCTCCTCCGGCGTTGCAAGGGCGGCAACCTCCGGATGGTCACCGAGGATCTCGGCCAGCGGGCGTTTCTCGCGGAGCGCCTGCATGGAGGCGACCCGCATGATCTCGTGGGCCGCCTGCCGATCCATGCCCCGCTTTGTCAGCTCGATCATGACCGATTCGGCCATATTCACCCCCTGCAGGAGCATGAGGTTTTTGCGGATGTTGTCCTCGTGGATCACGAGCCCCTCAAGCACCCCGGTCATCACCGCGAGCAGGTGATCGCAGAGCACCGAGGCTTCGGGAAAGAGTACCCGCTCGCAGGAGCTGTTGGTGAGGTCGCGCTCATCCCAGAGCGTGTTATTCATGAGCGCCGGCTCGACGGCGGCGCGGACGATGCGGGCCAGCCCGCAGACCTGTTCGCTCTTGATGGGGTTTCGCTTGTGCGGCATGGTGCTCGAGCCCACCTGCTTTGAACCGAACGACTCCTCGAGCTCCGCAATCTCGCTGCGCTGCATCATGCGGATTTCCACCCCGATCTTGTCGAGCGTCGTGGCTACGTTGGCCAGGAACATGAAATATTCTGCATACCGGTCTCGCTGCACAATCTGGTTGGAGACGTCGACTGCGGCAAGGCCGAGATGTGCCATCATCGATGCCATGACCGCATGACCCTTCTCCCCGAGCGCGGCCTGGGTGCCCACCGCACCGGTCATCTGGCCGACCGCCACGCGCGGCCGCAGCTGCCGCAACCGCTCGATATGCCGGCCGACCTCGCTCGCCCATATCGCAAACCGCAATCCATAGGTGGTGGGCACGCCGATCTGGCCGTGCGTCCGCCCTGCACAGACGAGATGGCGTGTCTCTTCGCTCCTCCTGAGCAGGACCGAGAGGAGCCAACAGAGCTTGGCCTCGAAAAGGTCGAGGCTCCCCTTGATCTGCAGGCCGGTGGCGGTATCAAGAATATCGTTCGAGGTTGCCCCGTAGTGGACCCACCTTCCTGCCTCACCGCTGACTTCGGTGATGGCCATAACCACGGCCATCATGTCATGATGGATCTCCTCCTCGATCGCTTTGGCGCGGTCCAGCGACGCAGATGCAGCATTTTGCTCGATCCCGGCGGCCGCATCGGCCGGGATTAGCCCGTGTTCGGCCTCCGCCATTGCCAGCGCCACTTCGGCGGCAACAATGCACCGGAAGCGGTTCTCTTCATCCCACACGGCCCGCATCTCGGGGGTGCCATACCGGAAGTCGATAGGGTGGATCGCCATATGAGGAGTATGGTTGGCGTTCACCGCTAAAAAATACGGCTGCCTTCCGCAGGGCGGCTGCCAGCTTCAAATACCCGGATGCCGACCTGCACAGTGGTATGCGTGGAGAACTGTGCAACGCGCTGAGCAACTATTACGGCGGCATCGCCGGCATCGCCGTCTACCTTGTCGTCACGGCGGGAGTGTACTTTCTCGCCTTTATAGCCGCGTTCGGCAACCCCACCCCTATCGCAGAGGCCATCCTGGATTTCGCCGCCCTTTACTTCGCGGTGGCCCACCCCCTCTGGATGATCCCCCTCGCCTATCTGCTGGGCGGGCTCCTGATTGGGAAAAAGCAGAGGCAGGGTTCAGGGGCCTGATTGACCTTTTTTTCTTTACTAACCGGGCCGGGGCCGACAGATTATCGTCCAGAGAATGCGTTGCAAGGGCAGGAAGAGGGGGCTGTTCACCGCCGGCAGCGGTCGAGCACGTCCGCGGCAAGCGTGCGTGCCGCCGCAAGGGCGGCGCTCCCCTCGGCGACCCACGCCACCGGCGAGCCCCGCAGATCCGCCTCCTCCACCGCCGCATCCTCGGGGATGGTGGCGATCAGGGGCAGATCCTCTGCGGAAGCGTCCTCCGGCGGCGCCATCCCCTCTTTGAAACGGTTTATCACGAGAAACATGGGCGTCTCTTCAAGGCCGAGCGATGCGGCGAGTTCCCGGATCCGCCGTGCCGTGCGCAGCCCCCGCACGCCGGGATCGCTGACGATGAGGAGGAGATCTGGCTTGTGAATGGTGCCCCGGGAGATGTGCTCGAGGCCCGCCTCCGAATCGACGACGGTGAGGGGATATTCCTCCCCGAGGAGGTGCATGCACTCGCCCAGAAGGTAGTTGGGGAAACAGTAGCAGCCCGTCCCCTCGGGCCGGCCCATGGCGAGCAGGTCGAAACCTTCCGCCTCGACGAGGACCTTCCGGAAGCGATATTTGATGTACGCGTTGCGGTCCATGCCGGGAGGGATGCTCTTCGTAAACGCCTCCTCACGCATGCACCCCAGGGTCTCGGCCAGTTCCACTCCCAGCGCCTCGTGGAGGTTGGCGTTGGGATCGGCGTCCACGGCGAGCACCGGTTTTTCGCCCGCCTCGAGAAAAGACCGGACGAGGAGACCTGAGAGGGTGGTCTTGCCGGTCCCCCCCTTCCCGCAGACGACGATGGTGCAGGAATCGCTCATGTCCACTCCTCCCGCGCCCGGCGGGCGAGTTCGGCGGTGGTGCTCATGATCTCCCCCGCCCCCCGCTCATCGGCGAGCCTGATGCCGCAGGTCGGGGTGACCATGGACTGGCGGGTGAAGACCTCCGGATCGAGCCAGGAACAGGCCTCCTCCCTGATCGCCTTGATGCGGGCGAAGAGCGATGCGTGCGTTTCTCCTTCGTAGACGTCATACTCCGCAGGTACAATGCCCCATGCCACCACCCCTCCCGCCTCCATAAACCGGGCGATGTCTTCACGGTAGAGGAGAAATTCCCGGGCATACTGGTAGGCATCAAAGGAGACGAACCCGAGGTCCATGCCCAGCACGAATGCCCAGTCGGTGTTGGAGCAGCAGTGGATCCCGATCGCCCCCTCGAGCAGGGCGGCGGTCTCCTCGAACCCGGCCGCCACCAGATCCCGGTCCACCGGGATCACCGACGAGCCGAACGACGCGAGGTAGGGTTCGTTGAGCACCGTCAGGGTGTGCGGGGCCCCGCAAAGTGCCACGAGCCGCTCCTCGTACCACCGTGCCCGCAGGGCGATCATCTTGTTGAGCAGGTCCGCGTAACTTGGATCGTAGTGGAGCGGGCGTTTCTCCCGGTCGACCACCTGCATGCCGAAGGTCAGGGGGCCGGTGACCTGCGTCTTGGCAAACAGGACCCCGGAGAGATCGAATTGCAGCATCGCATGGAACCCGGAGTTGTACTCCTCCGATGCGCCATAGGGTGCGAAATTTTCCTCCATGTAGTCGAGCATGATCTGTTCCATCTGGCCCGAATGATCCGTTGTGGAATCCAGGAACAGTTTATCGCCCTCAAACACCGCCCCGGGGAGATGTTCGGCGTCGTTGAAGACGATCGCCTCCCGGATGCCCCGGTTAGGGAGGGTGGGGGCGTACGGTACCTCCGGGAAGCTGTCCAGCACCGCCCTGCAGGCAGACTCAGGGTCGGTATGGGGAAGCGCACCCACACCGGTCGCAGCCAGATGAGGCGGGGGAAGGAGGGTGGCCATCACTCAACCCCCCCGTACCGGATCCGGCATTCATCGAGCACCCGCTGCACCCCGGGAAAGAGCGAGAGGTCGGTGTGAGGCAGAAAGCAGCTGGAGGTATACTGGTCCATAAAGGAAGGCTCCGCATTGAGCTCGATATAGGTGATCTGCTGGGCGATGCGGTCGAGATTGCGCCGTCGCTCCCGGTTGATCAGGGCGAGATTGGCCCCCGTGATGGCCCCGTTGCCGATATTTTTCACCGAATCGAGCGGGACCTCGGGGATGAGACCGATGGCGATGGCATTCTCCTTGTTCAGGTAGTTGCCGAATGCGCCGGAGAAGTAGATGGTGGCGAGGTCTTCCCTCGTCAGACCCGCAGCGTCCATCAGGGTCATGCAGGCGCCCAGTATTGCTGCTTTGCTCATGATCAGGTTCTTGATGTCGTTCTCTGTGATCACGATGTCCCGCTCCCCGTCCGTCTCATCCGCCCAGGCGATCACGAACTCGGGAAAATAGCGGCCCTGGCGGATCCGGGGATGCCTGATACCCATATTGATGTGCCCGGTCCGGTCGATGACGCAGGCGCGAATGAGCTCCGCGAGGAGATCGATGAGCCCTGAGCCGCAGATCCCTTTTGGCTTGATGCGGTTGATGGTCTCGTAGGTGGGCTTGAGGGTGCCGCCGTCGATGAGGACCTTCTCCATCGCTCCCGGGTTTGCCCGCATGCCGAAGAGCACCTCCCCCCCTTCAAGTGCAGGCCCGGCGGCACCGGCGCAGGAGAGCATCCAGTCCCTGTTACCGATCACCACCTCGAAGTTGGTGCCGATATCGATTAAAAGAGAAATTTCTTCCTGTTCGGGCATCCCGCAGGCGAGGATGTCCGCGATGATGTCACCCCCGATGAAGTTGGAGACCGCGGGGAAGGTGTAGACCCCCGCATTGCGGTACACGGCGAGGCCTATCCTTCCCGCCGCCGTGGAGAGCATCCGGCGGACCACCGGCACGTAGGGCTCGGCGATCATGTACCCGGGATCGATGCGGAGCAGAAGATGCGTCATCACCGTATTGCCGGCGACGACCGCCTCGCAGATGTCGTCCCGGTCGATCCCGGCACTGTCCGCCGCATCGGTGAGGGCCTGGTTGATACTCTCCGCAGCGAGCTTCTGCAGTTCAGGGAGGCCACTTTTCCGGGCAAAGTTGACCCTGGAGAGGATGTCCTCCCCGCACCCGATCTGCCGGTTGTAGTTGGAGGAGGTGGCGATCACGGTACCTTTCACGAGGTCCCAGAGATAGGCGACGATAGTGGTGGTGCCGAGGTCGATGGCCGCGCCGTAGAGACGCGCCTCGGTATTGCCCTCCTCGACCTTGATGAGGCGGTATCCTCCCGGCACGAGGGCCACGGTGCCGGTGACGCGCCAGTTGCCCTGACGCAGCAGCTGGGGAACGGACCGGAGCACCTCGAGGGGCGCGTAGATTTTGCTTGTGGAGGGGCCGCCTTTCGCCTCGATCCCCTCCAACAGCCGGGTGATATCAGGCGTGGTGTCATTGAGCGAGGGGGGGTTGAGCTCGATGAAGTACTTGACCACGGAGGGGCGGAAGGGAATCTCCGCACCACGGGTCTCGATGAGGATCTTCTGCTCCTGTACGAGCGAGGATTCCGGCACCTCCACGCGGATGTCGTTTCTCACCAACGACTGGCAGGCAAGACATGCCCCGCGGTCCAGTTCCTCTGCGGTGAAAAATTGTCCGAACTTTTCCCGGTCAAAGGAAATGTTCCCGCTTTTCAGGTAGACCACGCATTTTCCGCACCGGCCCTGCCCCCCGCAGACCACGTTCATGTGCAGGCCGGCACGCTGCGCGGCATCGAGGATGGAGCAGCCCCTGGCAACGTCTGCCTTGTGAAACCCGGGCAGAAAGGTGACGGTGGGCATTCAGGCCCCCCATTCGGTCTCCAGGTACTCGCCGATCTCGGCCGCATCGCGGGGGCCCACGCGCACCTCCCATCCCGTCTCCTCCTCGATCTTGCCGCTGAGCGGGGCCGCATAGCCGGGGATGATCAGGATCCGGTGATCGACCCGGCTCTCCAGATCCACAGACCTGATTGCATCCGCCACCAGGGTCTCGGTGAGCTTGCCGCCGGCAACCGCGGTGAGCACGGACATGCCCTCGGTGTCCACAATGAAGAGATAGCAGGGTATGCCTGCAGCCTCGAGGTAGCCGAGGAGGGTGAAGTAGGTGAGCGAGAAATTGACGGTCATCAGCACGGGAGCGTTGCCGCCCGGGGCATTGACCGGGTAGAGGCCGGGGGTTACCTGGATGGGCTTCTGCGGGTCGGTGTAGATGTTCTGGCGCAGGGTAAGGGCTGCCATCGTCGAGGAAGGGGCGAGCTCGTCGATGATGATGACGCCTGCGTATTTCAGGATCCCGAGTGCCGTCGCTGCATCGGGGAGGCCCAGGGGGACGGTGTCGAAGACCACCGGGTAGCCGAGCTCGGGATCGGTGCGCTCCACCGCACGCCTGCGTATCTCGACCGAACGGGCAAGGAAGGCGCGAAGCGTGTCGGGGGCGGGATCGAGCATCAGCTTGTCGACCCCCAGATCCCTGCACCTGCCCACAAGCTGTTTGAGCCCCGCGAGGTCGTCTGCACGCACCGCCAGCGCACAGCCGTATTTTTTGGCGAGATCGCACATCGCCTCTGCGGTGTCGGCCGTTGCCGCATGGATGAGCGGCTGGAAGTTGCCGCAGTGGGCGAGGCCCGCCGCCTGCGCCTCCGGGTCATCGGCCATGACCACCTCCGGAAGGCTGGCGCACTTCTCCACCATCGAAACAACCAGGCCGAACTGATCCGCATCGCCGCTCTCGCAGCGGAATGCAAGGCCGTCGATGGAGAGATCTTCGCCGACACGGTGGAAGGTCTCGTCGCGCATCCGGTCCACGACCCGCTGGATCCGATCATTCGGCCAGGTATCGCTGATCTGCATCATCAGCCCGGGCTGGTGGTAGAACGTCTTTTCGTGCCGGTAGAGCACGAACTCCTCGCCCACGGAAAACGACCGCACGCCTGCGCCGATGGTGACCAGGCGGATGGGGGGGCGGGTGGCCCCGCCCAGCAGCTCCCGTGTCTCCTCGTCGAGGTCGGGACAGAGATCCACATCCACCTTGCCCGCGGCAAGTTTCATGGCAAATGCGAGGCAGGTGGGAAACCCGCACGCTTTGCAGTTCGTTTTGGGGAGCAATTTGTAGATATCAAGCGCTTTCATCGCCATATGCTCCCTCCTGTGAGTGCGATCCTTCCCGAAGCGCCGCGCGCGCCTCCCGCAACAGTGTCACGGTGCCGGGGTGGCGGACGCACACGATCTCCGCCCCTGCAATGAGGGCAGAGAACGCCGCGTAAAACTCCCAGCGAATCGCCACCTCATCCAGACTCCCGGGTTCCGCATCCCGCACCTCCTTGACGTTGAGGGAATCGATGGCTGAACTGATCATAGGGCAGGCAAGATCAGCGTCTCCCTGCAGGGCGACGAGGCGTATCCGCTCCATCACCGAGTAGGAGTACTCGAAACCATACCCCAGGGCCCCCGTGTACGGGTCGATGATTATCCTCTCCGGGGGGAGGCCCGTTTCATGCAGCAGGATATTGAGCTGCTTTGCCAGGTTGATGTCGATGGGCGTCTGGGCCACCACTGCATGCCCGTAGGCAAGCGCCGATGCCGCAACACTGCGGTAGCGGTCGGCCTCCGCCGTCCCCAGCAGGATGCGTTCGCCTTCCGCGGCTTCCCCGATCCGCCGGTAGACCTCGCTGTCGATCTTCGGTTCACTGCTCCCTTCGACGATCAGGGGGTTTTTCGTCGCCCCGATCACCTCCTCCATCGTGGTGCCCAGCGAGGCGAAATCGTCAAACCCTCTCTGCCGGGTGCTGGTAAAGGAGAGCCGCACCATGTCCGCCCCGAAAGTGGTCTCGGCGGCCGCCGCCCAGGCCCCCACATCCTCCGCCAGATCGCCGGCGTGCCGGAGCACGATGGGCGACCATGTACGCGGGTCGTCGCAGATCTCGAGGGCGATGAGAGGCTGGTGGCCCGCAGTATACCCCTGGCCGAGGAACGGGAATCCACGGGCGCCTCCCACCGTAAAGGTACGCTCACGTGTCCCCCCCTCCGAAGACGTCGCTCCCAGGCGAACCTCCATGATCTGTGTGAATTTCTCCTGATTTGCTTCTCCACTCATTGCCTATCCTCTCCTAGATCAGCGACTTCATCTCGAGCGCGGGGTGCTCCACCCGCGCCAGGTAGTCGGCCAGGTCTTCAATCGTCACGGCGACCGTATCATCGGCAATTTTGTCAAAAAATCCAGAAATACCCATATTTTCGAGTTTTTCCACGAGACGGGTTTTCAATTCGTCTTTGAGGACCGACGGCATCCATACAACCCTCTGGATCCCGTTTTCTGCCTGCAAAAACCGGTCGCTGAGAATATAGCCCTTCGATATTCCCACGAACCCGGGCGTCTGGGCGCCTCCGCCGATGGTGCCGGCGAGGGTGGAGAAGGTCATCCCCAGCGGCGTGTCGCCGAGGTAGTCGCGGTTGACGATCATGATGCCGTTCACCTCGGGCAGGACCGCAGCGATGCACTCGAAACAGCCGCAGCAGGTCATCGGCTCATCCATCATGCCGTAGAGGGAGACGCGGTCCACCGCACCGTGCGAGGCCTTTTTCACAAAGCGGTTCACCCCCTCGAACTGGCCGCGCACCGGATCGATCAGATCACCTTTCTCCACGGGCTGGTTGGCCCCCGCGGGCGCGATCTCGTAGGCGATTTTTGCATCCAGCCAGGTGATCGCGCCGCAGAGTGCGGGGCGTTCAGGGGTAATGATGCAGACGTGGTTGGGAGCGAACGTCTGGCAGAGGGTGCAGGAATAGTAGATCCCGACATCCTCATCCTTCATGCCGGCGATGCGCTCGTCCCGCTCGTCGTAGATAGCCCGGGCCTCCTCGAGCATCGACACCACGCGGTCCTGCTCCGTCACGAACGTCACCTGCACGGCATCGAGCAGGTCAGGAAACTCCATGCGGAACTTGCTCGCGAGCAGCCTGCCCAGATCTGCGATCGTCACGCCCCGACGGACCACGTCTTTCGTGAGCCGGACCCAGATGAGATCGCGCTGGGCGACATGCCATGACCCCTCCCCGTAGTTGAGAAAGGTATGGATCCTGCGTTCGAGTACCGGCTCGTAATCCTTTTTCATCGATGTGCCGGCCACGTCCACAAGAATGGCGAGGGGGACCGTGGACCCCTCCGCAAGATCGCCCACCTCCGGGCCGATCACCTCGACACGGCCGTCCTCCACCTCGTCTGCAGGCCGCAGGCGGAGGAGTTCGAATGCGGGCGCCTTCGCCCCCCCGAATTCCACGTACATCTCCTCTTTTCGGATGCTCTTTCCCTCGAACGCCGGGGAGCAGGCCATGGGAATGGGGATGGCCACCACCGTCACCCTGATCCCCTGCCGCTCCATTCCCTCCCGCACCGCCTCCAGGTAAGGGACGCTGACCCACTCCCCGCCCTCGTAGCCTTCGGGGGCGAGAATGGGAACGCTCAGCACGCGGAGACCGTCGATGACCGCGATCTCCTCGTCCTGCAGGCCGGGAAACGCGATCACGAAGGCTTTCGCCCGGTCGGCAGCGTATTGCAGGAGACGGTCGGTATCCCCGGGCTGGACGCCCCCGAACATCATGGCCACGCGAGCGATGATATCGGCAAAATGGATCGCCGCCATTCCCGTGGACCCGAGAGGAACGAGGCGGTACTCGAGGCCCACCTTCACCCCCGCGTCGGTGAGGGTCTGGATCACCCCGCCGGCGAGAAAGGTGAGCAGGTACTTCTCCTGCATCTCCCGACAAACGGCGGCGGCCGCATCTGCGTCCGCCGGTGACCCGACGACAAGGCCGATCCCGGCAATACTCCCGTCCACCAGGGAATAACCGAGCCTCCGCAGCACCGTGTCGGGTACAAACCCTGTATAGGGCTCTCCTTCTCCACCTTCGGCAGTATACCGGCCTGCCGCCAAGCACTCTCCCGCCACGAGGGCGTTATCTCCCGATGCCGCGTATGCCTCCCGTGCACCTCCCGCGTTCTGCACCGCCATGCCGGTGACGGCATAGGTCACGGGGAGCGCATATGCCGTCTCCTCGTACCCAAGGCTGCCTTCAAGCGCAGCCATTTTCTCATCAAGGCGCTCAAGGCCCGATTTCAGGGCCATGTCAATCAATGTCATATCCTCGCATCACCCCTGTATCGAAGTGGCAGGGGTGCCACCTTAATAAGCTTTCGTCTTTGCTGCGCAAATGGAGGGGGCCGGTGTTCACAGCCACCCTCTGTTCCTGAAATACCAGACTTCGATGAGCCCCACCACGAGCATGAAAACAAGCACTGCCGGATAGCCGTAAGGATAGGAGAGCTCGGGCATCCTGGCAAAATTCATCCCGTAGAGCCCGGTGATAAACGTGAGAGGAATGAAAATCGTGGCGATGATGGTGAGAACCTTCATGACCTCGTTCATGCGGTTGCTGACGGCGGAGAGGTAGACATCGATCATCCCTCCCACCATATCCCGGTAGGTCTCGAGGGTATCGACGAGATCGACGATATGGTCGTAGACATCCCGGAGGTAGACGGGGGTGATGCCGGTAACGAGAGGCGATTCCACCCGCTCAAACGCACCCACCACCTCGCGCAGCGGCCAGATGGACCGGCGCAGCTGGATAAGGAGGCGCTTTTTCTCGTGGATCTTCTGCAGCGTCTGCGGACTGGCGCGCTCGAGAAGTTCGTCTTCCAGCTCCTCGATATCCTCGCCGAATGCTTCGAATATGGCATAGTAACCGTCCACCACGGCATCAAGGAGAGAATAGGCAAGATAGGAGGCCCCTTCCCTACGCAGTCGGTTCCCTCCTCCTCCTGCACGCAGCCGGGCACGCACCGGGTCAAATACATCGTCCTCATGCTCCTGGAAGGTGAGGACATACCTGTCTCCGAGGATGATGCTGACCTGCTCGATGTGGATCCCTTCATCTTCCACCGAAAGCATCTTGAGCACCACGTAGATGTACCGGTAAAAATTTTCGATTTTGGGCCTCTGCTGCGTGTTGAGGATATCCTCGAGGGTAAGGGGATGGATCGAGAATCGTGCGCCGATCGCTTCTATCGCCCTGATATCGCCAAAGCCCGCGCAACCGATCCAGGTCACCGCATCCTCCGGGAGGGGGGCCGTCACCTCATCCAGCGTCGCCCCTCTCCGCTCGGCTACTCCCTGTTCGTTGTACTGGAACAGGGTAAACGCAGCCGTGTGCGGAGTTTTTGAGCCGATGTGCACGAGCGAGCCGGGGGGCAGCCCCGCCTTGGCCGAAGGGGAGGACGCAGGTTCCGACATGGGATCACCGATTAAGGGGATATGCACGGGGGGAGCTTATAAGGTCACGGAAATGTCCCGCAACATTTCGGCCGGGACGCATAAAACCAGAAAAATGCCCGGTTTTTCGGGAACTCATGAAGGAAGGGTCAGGATTTGCTCTTTGCCTCCCCGGCCACCCTGCCAATCCAGATGGTCACGACGACGGCGATCAGGGTCACGAGAATCGCGTACCCCAGCAGTGCCGCAATATTCCCGGCTGCGCCGAACACCGCTGCAAATATCGCCTGTATCGCCTCGTTCCAGGCAAGGGCGGCTACCAGCCCGAATGCAGCGGTGACGAGCGCTGCGATCTTTTCAATCACCTCAGCCTGTAAAGCCATGCAACTTCCCCGAACCCTGAACTATATGTATGGAGAGATAAAAATTCCGGAGAGCGCCGGCGCATGCACCGGGAGACCGGCGGTAAAGGGGGCAATCCAAGGCTACAAGTGACAGGGGCGCCAACTGTACTGCAATCATGGACGACCTCGATGCGTGGTTTCCCTACAAATCCTTTCGCCCTCACCAGCGCAGGATGCTCGATCTGGTAGCCGAAACCGCCACGGGCGGCGGGATTGCCATGATCGACGCACCGACGGGGAGCGGCAAATCCAGCGCGGTGGCAGCCCTGCTCGCCCGTGCGAAGGGCAGGAAAGTGGTCGTCGCGGTGCGCACCGTCAGCCAGCTCAATACCTTTGTCCGCGAGCTCGAACTCATCCGGAAAAAACGGGGGGGCCTGAAATTCGCCTACCTGGTGGGGAAGGGGAACATGTGCCCTATGGCCGGTGCAGGGGACACCTACCGCCTCTGCGAAGGCCTCAAAACGTTTTCCACCTCACTCATGCGCGAACGGGCGCAGCGAGGGGCGCTCCTGCCCAGCAAAGACCCGTTCATCAGGCAACAGATGCGGAGGGTTTCCATGGACCACCCCGTCATCTGCCCCCACTTCATTCACACCCGCAACTACGCAGAGACCAGCGAAGGGCTCAAGATGGTGCCCTCGGCGAAACTGCGCACTCTCGGGGAGCGGGCCTGCTCACGCCTCGTCCCTCCCGAGAACCTCCACGAGTTCTGCGGCGACCTCTGTCCCTACGAGGTGATGCTCCAGGCGGCGAGGGAAGCGGATGTGGTGCTGGTCAATTTCTACCATCTCTTCGACAAGCAGATCAGGGAGCAGATCTACGATTCGCTCGACATCGAGGCGGAACGAACCCTCCTGCTCATCGACGAGGCGCATAACTGCGGCGATACCATCCAGAGCATCCAGAGCGTGAGCCTCGGGGAGAGAACGCTTGAATCGGCCTACCACGAGATCGGGGCCATGCGCTCGCGGCAGAGCAGCGCGGACGCCATCCTCAGGATCCTCCCTCGTATCACGGCGTTCATGGAATCGCTCCGCCGTTCATGGAAAGATGAGGACTGGTTCGATCCCGCGATCTTCTCCCGCCACGTGCTGGGCGGATCGCTCTATACAAACTTCGACCAGATCATCGAGGACCTTCTCTCTCTTTCCGAGGCGATCCGGGAGCGGAACATGCAGTCGGGGGAGTTTCGGGAGAGCGCCGCAGAAAGGCTGTGCGACTTCTTCTACCATATCCTGCGGTCCACGGAAAGCAATGCATTCCTCTCCGTATACAAAAAAGCCGATGATGAGGTTTTTTTAGAGGTGCGCAACATCGATCCGGCCGACACCCTCCAGGAGATCGCTGCCGCCCATCCCTGCACGGTGCTCATCAGCGGGACTCTCTCGCCGGTGGAGAGCTACCGCCGCTACTATTTCAGCGATGCACAGGTCGCCACCCTCTCCCTCCCGAACGCCTTCCCGCGGGAGAACCGGAAGATTCTGTGCACCGGCGATATCACCTCCGCCTACAGCCAGCGGCGCGATCCTGAAAACAACGCCCGCATCAGGGAATATATCAAGACATTTTCGAGATTGGGCGGCAACCTCGCCGTGTATTTCCCCTCTTACGAGCTCCTGAACACCTATACCACCGACCTCGGACCCGCGCTCTCCGGCAAGGAGGTCTTCATCGAGCCGGGAAATACGGCGGAGGCGTCCGCGGCCCTGAAACGGTTTCTCTCCCTGCCCGCGCAGGGGCGGGCGGGAATCCTCTTCGGGGTGTGCGGGGGGAAATGGAGCGAGGGGCTTGACTACCGTGGTGAGCTCCTGACCGGGGCGATGGTCATCGGGCTGCCCCTCGCCCCTTTCAACCCGGTGCGCAAGATGGTGATCGAGTACTACCGCACCAAGTTCGGCGAGGAGGGGGAGTTCATCTCCTACACCCTGCCCGCTGTCAACCGGGCCCTGCAGGCGCTTGGCCGTGTGCTGCGGACGCCGGAGGATACGGGCATGCTCGTCCTCGGCGATGCACGGTTCCTGGAAAAAAGAGTGCGGTCCGGGCTTCCACCGTGGATGCAGGAGGAGCTGGTCGCCTGCGATACCGCGTCGTGTGCGGAGGCGGTGGTTCAATGGCGCTGAACGGGGGGGCCTGCAGGTTCGGGCTCTGGTGGGTGCACGTCGCATGGCGCGATGATACGGTGCACCGGGTGCGTTTTGCGAGGAACGGGGAGGAGGGCCCTGTGCCCCCGGTGGTGCGCCGCTACCTGGCAGGACAGCCGGTCGATCCCGTGGGACTGCAGTCGGCCGCCACTGCCGAGGGGGCACCGTTTGCCGCCATCTACCGGGCGGCCAGAGAGGTGGGCTACGGGTGCACCGCAACCTACGGCACCATTGCCGAGAGGGCGGGCACCTCTCCGCGTGTCGTGGGCACGGCGATGAAGCAGAACCCCACACCGCTCATCATCCCCTGCCACCGTATCGTCGCCCGGGACGGTATCGGGGGGTTTACCCCGGACATCGAGATCAAACAGGCGCTCCTGCGCATGGAGGCAGGGGAAAGGCGAATTTTTTGCCGGTGAGGAAGATGTATCTACAGAGGTGGGATGACGCATGAATGTTGCAGTGCTCGGGGCGGGCGCAGTCGGGCTCGCGGTGGCGGCGAAACTCTCTACGGTGTGCACGGTGCACGCCGTCTGCAGATCGCGCCATGTGGACGCCATTGCCGAACGCGGATTTGAAATGACCGGCATCTGGGGTGACGGGACCTATCGGTTCACCTGCTCTGAAGCGTACCTCCCCGACCGGGAGTTCGACTACATCATCATCACGTCCAAGTCGACCGACACGAGGGCGATCTGCGAGCAGTTTTCGGACGCCATCGCCGGAACCGAGGTCGTCAGCCTGCAGAACGGCATCGGCAACGAGGAGATCATCGCCGAATACACCGACCGGGTGATCGGGGGGATGATCATCACCGGATTCGAGTGGCAGGGTGATGCCAGGGTGCATGTCTCGGTCGAGGCGGGGCCGGTGAAGCTGGGGAGGTTTCCCCGGGGCAGCGATGACGCAGTGCAAACACTGGTAGCGCTCTTCTCGGGAGCCGGGATACACTGCGAGGAGAGCCGCGAGATACGGGCGGACCTCTGGGGAAAGACACTCTACAACTGCGCCCTCAACCCGCTTGGTGCAGTGATGAATGTCCCCTACGGCGATCTGGACAATTCCTTTGCCTGGGAGATCATCGAGGATGTGGTAAAAGAGGCGTTTTCTGTCTGCCGTGCCGAGGGGGTGCCCCTCCCCTGGGAGACCCCTGCAGACTACCTCGCCTATCTTGCCGGGGTGCAGCTGCCGGCAACCGCTCGCCACCACTCCTCCATGCTGCAGGACCTCACCCTTGGCCGGAAGACAGAGATCGATTTTCTCAATGGAGCCGTTGTTGCGCGCGGGAACGCCCGTGGCATCCCGACGCCCGCCAATGCCATGATGGCCAGGCTGATCCGGTTCAAGGAAACACTCAACACAAGGGACAGGAGAGAGCAGGCGACGTGAGAACGGCGATCATTCTCGTCGGGGGCGAGGCGCGGCGTGCCGGAGGCAAGGAGAAGTATTTTTTCAGCTACCGCGGCCAGACCTTCATCGCCCGCCTCATCGATACCCTGAGCTGCGTGGTCGACGAGATCGTCGTGGTCGGCCGGGATGCCGACCAGTGCTCCCGTTTTGCAGAAATCGACGGCATCAGGGTGGTGCAGGACATCAGGCGCGGCATCGGCCCCATTGGCGGCCTGCATGCGGGCATCATGCATGCGCACGGGGAGGAGATCTTCGTGGTGGCCTGCGACATGCCCTGTGTGGACGCGGGGGTTGTCAGCCTGCTCTTTTCTCTCATCGACGGGTACGATGCAGTGATCCCGACATGGAACCATGACATGCTCGAACCTCTGCATGCCGTCTACCGGCGCAGTGCGCTGATGACGTATATCGAGAGCCACAAATCCCTTTCGTTGCGCGACATGGTCCTGTCGCTGAATACACGCTACGTGAATGTTCACGAGCTGCAGCGGATCGATCCGCACCTGCGAACCTTCACCAACATCAACAAGATCGAGGACCTGCACGACCTCCACCGCCATCCGGACCGGTAATTCCTGCGCCATTTCCCCCCCTTTTTTCCTGTATTTCGGCAAAAGGTTGAATAGCTCCTCCGGCATATGCACCACTATCGTGACGGAGGGGTGGATGGCGATGAAGAGCCTGATTATCTGTGAATCCTATCACCACGGCAACACCAGAAAAATTGCAGGCGCCATGGCGGAGGAACTGCACGCATCGGTGGAAAAACCAGCAGACGTGGAGTTTGCGTCCCTTGCCAGGTACGACCTCATCGGGTTCGGCTCCGGGATCTACGCGGGCAGGCATCATGTAAGCCTGCTGAACTTTGTGCGCAAAATGCCGCACCTGAACGGCACCCCCGCATTCATCTTCTCCACGGCGGCGTTCCCCGAGCTGAAGGTGGTCTGGCACCGGTCCCTCGCCCAGAAGATCCTGCGAAAAGATCTCGTCCTTGCCGGTGAATTCTCCTGCAAGGGCCTGTCCACTCACGCCCTCTGCGGGGTGATCGGGGGGGTCAACAAGGGCAGGCCTGATGCGGGCGACCTGGCACGAGCACGCCAGTTTGCCCGGTCGCTCGCGGAATCCATGCCAAAGACGCGGCAATCAGCTGCCGGGGAGAGCCCCTCACCGGGGCAGTGAAGGCTTCTCTCCTAAATCGCTTTTTTCCTGCCGCTCGCATCCCGGGTATACGAACCGAACTCCGATCCCAGCAGGATATCGCCCGTAAACACCGGGCCGTCCCTGCAGACACGCAGCCCCGAGGGGTCAATACAGCATGACCCGCAGATCCCCACCCCGCACTTCATGTACCGGTGCAGGGAGAACTGGCCCCGTTTTGCACAGCCCGCCCCGTCAAGCAGCCGGAGCACTGCCCGCATCATGATCTCCGGGCCGCAGACGCAGATGTGATCGTAGGCGGAAAGGTCGATCTCTGCGAGGAGGTCGGTCACGAACCCACAATGCCCCACGCTGCCGTCATCGGTCGCCACCACGAGATCGGCCATTCTCCCGATCTCGTCTTTGAAGGGCAGTTCGGCCGCGGTCCTTGCCCCGAGAAGGAAGGTCTCGACGCTCCCTTCGATAGCCAGGTGGCGCAGAGGAGCGGCTCCGATCCCGCCGGCGACCGCCAGCGTGCGCCCCCCGACCGAAAAGCCGTTGCCGAGGGGGCCCTTGATGCCGAGCATGTCCCCCTCATTGCAGGCAAAGAGCGCTGCGGTGGCGTCGCCCACCCGCTGGACGGTGATCGACCAGGGTGAGGAGAGCGCCATGGGGATCTCGTCCACCCCCGGCACCCAGACCATCACGAACTGGCCCGGCCGAAACGTAAAGGCGTGGGAGAACTCGAAGGTTTTGATGCCCGGCGTTTCATCGATGATGCGGGTGATGCTCACCGGAACGGATGAGAATTCACTCATGGGCACACCCCACGATCTCGGCGGCGCAAATTCCGTCTTCGGCGTAGAGCTCTTCGGCGATGACCTCGAAGACCTCAGCCCCCCCGATCACCGCACTGCCGATCTCCACGGCGCTCGCCCCGGCCATCATCATCTCCAGCACATTGTCCGCCGATGCGATCCCGCCGCAGCCGACGATGGGGATGCGGCACGCATCAAAGAGCTCGTACACGCAACGGACGGCTACGGGGAAGACCGCGGGCCCCGACAGCCCCCCGAACCGGTTGCCGAGCACGGGCCGACGCAGATCGGTGGAGATCCGCATCGCTTTTACGGTGTTGATGGCCACGATGGCCGATGCACCGCCTCTCTCCGCCGCCCGCCCGCATTCGGTGATATCGGTGACGTTCGGGGTGAGCTTCACCCAGGTGGGCAGGCCGAGGGAGGCCACCGCCCGGGTGCAGGCCTCCACCGTTGCCGGGTCGGTGCCGATGGCCGCCCCGTAGCCCTCTGCGTGCGGGCAGCTGAGGTTGAGCTCGAAACCTGCGGCGAGCCCGGCAAACCATGAGGCAACCTCCCCGAACTCCTCCGGAGACCCGCCGAAGATGCTCACCACCACCGGCATGCCCGCCAGCCCCTCCAGTTCGGCGGCGAACGCATGCGAGGGGTTTGGCAGCCCCATGGCATTGAGGATACCGTCCTCCAGCACCACCACGCAGGGGCCGGGGTGCCCGTCGACGGGCACGGGGCCGATGGATTTGGTGACCACCCCCCCCGCCCCGCTCGAAAGCATCCGTGCTAGCGAGGCCCCCGTGGTCCCGAGAATTCCCGCCGCGAGCAGGAGGTGGTTGTCCAGCGCCACCCCGCCCACCTCCACCGCGCCCGGTTTGAGTGCCAACATTGCAGAGAAATTGTAGTTATTAATTATTAGCATGCCCATATTGTAGTCACATGACCAGCCTCTCCGTGATGGGTGTGGGGCGTGTGGGGGGCGAGGTCGCCTACCTGGCCGCGGTGCTGGGCCTCGTCGATACGCTCAACCTCCATGACACCTACCGGCCGCTTCTCGAGGCACAGATCCTGGATCTTGCGCATACCGGGCTCGATATCACCATCTCCACCGATCCGGAGGATATCCACAACGCCGACATCTTCGTGTTTGCAGCGGGAACTCCCCGGAACCCGGATATTCGTAGCCGCGCCGATCTCCTGCGGGCCAACCTCCCGGTCGCGGACATCTGCAGCGGATACCTCCGACGCTTCGACGGCGTGCTCATCACCATCACCAACCCGATGGATGCGAACAACTACTATCTCCGGCAGAAGACCGGGCTCGACCGGACCCGCTGCATCGGCTCGGGGGGGATGCTGGATTCGGCGCGGTTTTCCGGCTTTCTGCACGAACGGGGGATCGCCGGAGAGGGCTGGGTGCTGGGAGAGCACGGGGAGCACCAGGTGCCCATCTTCTCGCGCCTCGGGGAAGCGGTGCCGGAGCCTGTCCGCGAGGAGATCCTCGGCGAGATGCGCACAGCGAGCATGAAGGTGATCCGGGGGAAGGGGGGCACCGTCTTCGGGCCCGCCTACCATATCATCACCCTGATCCGGGCGATCCTCGAGGATTCAAAGGAGACATTCCCCTGCTCCTGCGTACTGGAAGGCGAATACGGGGTCGAGGGCTGTTCCCTCGGCGTGCCGGTGCGCATCGGCAGACACGGCATCGAGGAGATCATCGAGTGGGAGCTCGATGCCTGGGAGCAGCAGCACTTCAGGGACGCGGCCGCATTCCAGAAAGACCTGATCAGGCAGACCAATGAATAACCAGAACCACCCACCCTCCGATCCGGGGGAACAGGACGAGCGCCTCGTTGCCATCAACCAGGTGGAGTACTCCGTCGCCGCCGAAGGCCCCATCGTGCATATCTTCGGCCGGGACGGCGATGGAGTGGCCGCCCACATCGAGGTCTCCGGGTTCAGGCCGTATTTTTACGTTCCCGCCGGGCAGGCGGCAACGATTCCCCCCCCACCGGCGGTGGAGCCGGATCCGGACACCCCCTACATCTCCATCCGGGGCGAGGAACTGCGGCGCCTCTACACCAAAAAACCCACCGATGTGCGGGACGTCCGTGACCGCTACACCCACTTTGAGGCCGACATCCCCTTCGCCACCCGCTTCATGATCGATATGGGGCTGACCGGGGGGGTGGCGGTGCCCTCGCTGCAGTGCGCGTACACGAGCGTCCGCCCCGCCGGGGTGCAGGCGCCGGCCCGCATCTGCCTCATGGACATCGAGTGCGAGGACGAGCGGGGCTTTCCCTCGCCGGATCGGGACAAGATCATCTGCATCACCTGCTGGGACTCCTTCGACGACGCCTACGCCACCTTCTATCTCGTCGCCGAGGGCTTCACCCTCAACGAGGAAGCGCTCCGCGCAGAAGGAGAGGGGCGGTGCTTCCGAGCAGACTGCCACCGCATCCACATCTTCCACGATGAGAGGGCCATGCTGGAGGGGTTCGCCGCCTACATCCGCGAGAAGGATCCCGACATCATGAGCGGGTGGAACTTCACCGAGTTCGACATCGACTATACCCTGAAGCGGATGGGGGCGCTGGGGATGCGGGGGGATTCGCTCTCCCGCCTGCCGGGGCCGACCGAGCGCAGCGCCATCCGGGGACGCGCCCTCTTCGACCTTCTTTCCGCCTACAAGAAGATGCACACTACCCAGAAGGAGTCCTACCGGCTCGACGCGGTGGCGGAGGAGGAGCTCGGCGAGGGCAAGATCCGCTACTCCGGGACCATCAGCGATCTCTGGAAGCACGATCCCCGCCACCTGATCGCCTACAACTTCCGGGACGTGGAGCTCTGCGTGGGCATCGACCGCAAAAACAACATCATCGACTTCTACCGCGAGATCTCCCGGTACGTGGGGCTGCCGCTCGACCGCACGCTCAACTCCTCGAACGTCATCGACATCTTCATCCTGCGGCGGGCGCACGGGAAGTTCGTGCTGCCCTCGAAGGGCTACGCCGCATCGGAGGAGTTCGAGGGGGCGACCGTCTTTGATCCCTCGCGGGGGGTGCGGGAGAACGTGGTGGTGCTCGACCTGAAATCCCTCTACCCGATGTGCATGATGACCATCAACGCCTCGCCGGAGACAAAGAGCCCCGACGGCGAACTGCGGGCCCCGAACGGCGTGCGTTTTGTCCGCCAGCCCGACGGGCTGACACGGAGCATCATCAGCGAGCTGTTGCGGGAGCGGGACGAGAAGAAAGCCCAGCGTGATGCGTATCCCTTCGGGTCACCGGAATATGTGCTTTACGACCTGCAGCAGAACGTCCTGAAGGTGATCATGAACACCTACTACGGGGTGAGCGGGTATGCGAGGTTCCGCCTCTACGACCGTGAGATCGGGGCGGCCGTCACCTCCGTGGGCCGGGCGATCATCGAGCACACCCGCACCGTGATCGACGGGATGGGGTATACGGTGATCTACGGGGACACCGACTCCTGCATGGTGCAGCTGCCCGCAACAGGACTCGAGGAGACCATCGCCATGGCCCGCGCCATCGAGCAGCGCGTCAACGCAAGCTACGCCGACTTCGCCCGGACAGTGCTCAATGCCGAATCGCACTACTTCTCCATCAAGTTCGAGAAGGTCTACCGGCGGTTCTTCCAGGCCGGGAAGAAGAAGCGCTACGCCGGTAAACTCGTCTGGAAGGAGGGCCAGACGATCGACCGGACCGACATCGTCGGGTTCGAGATGCGGCGCAGCGACTCCCCTCAGATCACGCGGGAAGTGCAGTATACGGTCATCGATCTCATCCTCAGGGAGACTGATTTTGCGCCGGTGAAGGCGTACCTCGCCGGGGTTATCTCCTCCTACCGCAGGGGCGAGTACTCCCTCGACGAGATCGGCATTCCCGGCGGGATCGGCAAGGAGCTCGACGCCTACGCCACCAAAGACGCCCATATCAGGGGTGCCATCTACTCGAATGCCTATCTTGGCACCGATTTCAAGCGGGGGAGCAAGCCCAAAAGGGTCTACATCAAGACCGTGACGGCGAAGTATCCCAAGACGGACGTGATCTGCTTCGAGTATGCCGACCAGGTACCGCCCGAGTTCGTGGTGGACTACGAGACGATGCTCGAGCGGACGATCAAGCAGCCCATCTCCCGCATCATCGAGGCCGTAGGATGGAAATGGGAGGATGTCGACCCGTCGCGTACCACGCTCTTTGATTTCGGGCTCTAACAATCAAGAAGGGATCAGCCCGGGGCCAGTTTGTCCAGGACCATATCCCGGTGTGTCCGGGCGGCAGTGCTGCACCGCAGCAACCACCGCGAACTCACGGTGACACCCCAGGGGAGCGGCCAGAAAAAAGGGGAGGCGGATCAGGAGACGTCCTTGAAGAACGGCTCGAGATCCCCGGCCCATGCCGCAATCTCATCCCAGTCGCGGAAATCGCCCTCCATGACACCCGCCATTTTGATGATCTCCGCATCGGCCCCGGAAAGCCCGTCAATGGCAAGTTTTCCCGCAAAAATGCCGATATCGAAGGGGTGCACGTAGGGGCGTATGACCGATATCGCAGCCCGCCCGCTCTCGCGGTTCTGCTCGGTCGGCTCCTTCATGGAAAAGCCCGCCGCGAACACCGCCACCGGCACATGCCGCAGATCGTCCTGGAAATTCTTTACGAAATCTACCGCTTCGGGGAGCCACTTGCCCATATAGATCGGGCTGCCGATCACCACACCGTCATAGTCCGCAACGGTCTCGATCTCCATCACGTTGCTGACTGCCACATCCACGCCCGAATCCTGCAGCACCTCTGCAATCTCCTCTGCAATCTCTCCTGTGGACCCATAGCGGGACGCATACACCACGAGAATATTTTTTTCTGCCATATCTGCACCTCCACCGATCGACATTGTGTCTATCACTGAGATGTCGCATCTTATCGATAAACCTTCCTCCCGTCGCGAAACCTTATGAACCATGAAAGGCAAGGAGGGGTCGATGAGCGATCCTCTACCGCACGGCAGGTTGCACTCAACCGGCCTCGTCATCGTGCTGCTCTCCCTCGCCATTGCAGTTGCAGGAGCGGCGGTGACCGTTGCAGCCGGCGATGAAATCACGCTCAGCGGTACCGCCGAAGGCGCCGACGAGGTTTACCTTTTTGTCACGGGGCCCAACCTCCCTGCTGGCGGGGCACGGCTGGACGATATCCGCGCCGGGGTGGTGACCGGCGATCCGGCGAGCTTTACCAGGGCGCAGGTGGCCGAGGGGCGGTGGCGCTATACCTGGGATACCCGGACTGCAGGCGGCGTGCCCGACGCCGGCACCTATACCGTGTACGTGGTAAGGGAACCGGCAGGCAGGCAGGATCTCAGCGGCGCGGCGTACGCGACGATTACTGTCACCCTCACCCGCCCGGGCCTCGACGCTGTTGTCGGTGAGGGGGGCACGCTCGCCGTGAGGAGCGATCCGCCGGGGGCAGAGGTCTACGTGGACGGCGTTCTCCAGGGCACGACACCGGTCGACCTGACCGGGGTTCCTGCCGGCACCCACACGCTGGAACTGCGAAAAGCTGGCTACATCGCCATCAACGAGTCGATCGAAATCGAGGCGGGGGCCACCACGGAGATTGTGCGGGAGCTTGCGGAACCGACTACACAGCCCACCACGCCTCCGGCAGGGGATGCCGGTGATGCGCACGAGCCGACACCGGCCGTCGATCTTTCCATCCTGCCCGCCATCGCCGCCTTCGCCATCTGCTCGTGCGCCCGTGCGAACCGCAGGCGGTAACCCTGCACGAGACCATTCGCAACCGATAAGCCTGCACACCGGAGACTGATAGGTATGCCAATCGTGACCATACAGATGTCAAAGGGCAGGACCGCCGAACAGAAGAAAAAAATCATCGAGGGAGTCACTGCAACCATCGTTGATGCCCTCGGCGTCGATCCCGACTGGATTACCGTCCTCCTCCATGAGCTCGACCGAGAGAACATCGGCAAGGCGGGCGTGCCCCTCAGCGAAAAGGACTGAACGGGAACCCTGGATTCAAACCACCCTTTTTTCAGGCCGCATTCAGATCCGCGATACCTGCCAGGAGTAAGAGATTTGCGAGAAGCACAAATGCGTTCAGGGCGGTGAGGTTTGCGGTGGAGCGCCGGACAAGGCACTTGCGGCTCTCACAGGGGAGCAGCACGCCTGCAGCACCGGTGCCCAGCATGATCAGGGAAAGGGCGGCCGGAATGACCGAATCGCCCCCCTCCCACGGGAAGAGGCCGTAGAAGAGCGATGCAGCGGCCGCACAGCCAAAAATTGCCCATACACTCGCCTTTCTTCCGTACCGCACGACAAAGGTCCGTTTTCCGCTCAAGCGGTCGCCTTCCATGTCTGGCAGCTCCACGCTCAGGATGAATATCATCCCGTAGCAGAGGAGGGGAAAGAGGAAAGGGAGCAGAGCGGGATTGACACGATCCGCCATGACCTGGTATCCTGTTGCCGGGATGAGCATCCCGAGCGTCGCGGCGGTGCTCGCCTCACCGAGCCCCCGGGCAACGAGCCGAAGCGGCGGGGCGGAATACCACCACCCAAGAAGCGCACCCAGGCCGACCATGCACGCGAATACGGGGGTGACGATACCGGCCACTGCCAGGCCCGTAGCGAGGGCGAGGGCAAGCGCATTCGGGGTGAGGGCGAGTTTCAGGGCGGGCGTCGCCATCTCGGCGTGGAGGACGAGCATCCCGCTGCCCCCCGAGATCAGCGTCCGCGACCCTGCGCGATCCGATATCCTGTCAAAATACTCGTTGCTGTAGGAAACCGAGAGGTGGACGAGGCCGAACGCCGCATAGCCCGCACAGAACGCCACAGGATCGGGGAGAGCACCGTGCACGACGGCGGCAAGTGCACCCATGCAAAAGAGCAGAAAGCCCCCGGCCAGAAACGGCAGCCTCCCCATTCAGAGCACCCTGCACACGAACTCTGCCGTCATTCCCTTCTCCCGGGCTGCATTGTGCGCCCAGAGGGGGCGCGCAAAGGAACCGATATAAACATTTCCTCGATACACACGGGGGAAATGTATATTGCCCCGGTCTGCTATGCCATTTCCGAGGTGAAGGTGGTGACGACGCACACGTTCCTCCCCCCGCACATCCTGATAAGCAGATGTATCGAATTCGACCACTGCCGGTACAACGGAGACATGATCACCAGCCATATCGTCCGGGAGCTGAAACGCGACGCAGCGTTCATTCACGTCTGCCCCGAGAGCGATATCGGCCTCGGCGTCCCCCGGGATCCGGTGCGAATCGTCAGGATCGAGGGGGAAAACCGGCTTATCCAGCCCGCAACAGGCCGCGATGTGACGGAGAAGATGCAACGGTTTTCGGAGGCGTTCCTGCAGTCGCTCCCCCCCATCGACGGGGTGATCCTCAAATCGAGGTCCCCCTCCTGCGGGCTCAAGGATGTCAATGTGTATCCCAGGCCGGAAAGGTCGGCAGCCATCGACAGATCGGCCGGCGTGTTCGCGGGTGCGGTGCAGGAACGCTTCCCCCTCCTCCCCATCGAGGACGAGGGCAGGCTGAGGAATGTGCGCATCAGGGACCATTTCCTCACCTGTATCTTCACCCTTGCCGATTTCGACAGGGTAGCATCCTCGGGGCGGCTCGAACAGCTCGCCCGGTTTCACACCCAGAACAAATTGCTCCTCATGGCCTGCAACCAGCGGCTGCAGCGTGAGATGGGAGAGATTGTCGCCCATGCCGGGGATCAACCCTTTGCGTCCGCAACGGCGCAGTACAGGGAGCATCTCCTCGCCACACTGGCGAAGGCGCCGCGCTACACGGCAAATATCAACGTCCTCCTGCACGCACTGGGGCACGTTTCCGACCGCCTCTCTCACGGCGAAAAATCGTTTTTCCTCGACAGCCTGGAGCAGTACCGGCAGGGATTCGCCTCGATCTGCGCCCCGAAAAATATCCTCAAGAGCTGGATCATCCGCTTCGATGACCCCTATCTCGGCGAACAGACCTTCTTTGCCCCGTTCCCTGACCACCTGATGGAAATCTCCGCAGCTGAAGCGGACCGGGGGCGGGATTTCTGGCAATAGAAATCAGGGCGTTTTTTCGCCTTTTCCCCCCGCATGTGCATCCCCGAGCTCCGGGCAGCGCATGCCGAGCCTATCGGCCCGTGCGGGTGATGAAGGCTACGCCCGGAAAGAGAACAGGGGGGATGTGCTAGTAGCCACCGCCGTTGGGGATATTCCACGCCTCGTGGATGAACATGGAACGCATCCCGATCCGCTGGGGGGCGAGGATGTCGTTTTCATAGGAATCCCCGATGAACAGGACCTTTTCAGGTTTGAGCCCCATGGGTTCGAGCGCTTTCCAGAATAAACGCTCGTCAGGCTTTTTGTACCCGTGATCCGAGGAAAATACGACCGTATCAAAATGGTTATAGAGGCCAAGGTGGCGCAGCTCCTGCTCGGAAAAGACGCGCTGGGCGTTGGAGACGATGCCCTTGGGCATATCGCGGAAGTGCTCGAGCAGGCGGAGACTTTCGGGAAATGCCTGTTTTCTCCGTATGGAAGCGGCCCGGAAGGTCCGTGCCGCCCTTCGCCCCAGCTTTTTCTCGTCGATGTCCCAGATTTTGTACTGGTAACAGATGTCGCGGAAGACCTTTTCGATCTTTATCTCCGCGAACTGCTCGCCCGCCTTCTCGATGCGTTTTTTGCACAGTCGCCGGTATTCGTATTTCAACGTCTCCGGATCGATGCTCACACCATGGTAGGCCAGCCATGAACTCAACGTTCGGTAGGTCTCTATAGTGCTCTCATCGGTCCTGATATCGATCAGCGTATTGTAACAGTCAAAGAGGACTCCCTCTATTCCGTCAAGTGCCGACATGCCGTATTCACCCGTAGATAAGAAAATATCGAGGTATTTGCGGGGCACGAAATCTGCCGCACCTTCATCCCCTGAAAGGGCCTCGACGGAGCGCCGCCGGGCAAACTACCGAAAGGGATCCTGGTATGCACCGGATGCTCCCGCCGATGAACCATCGTATGTACTCAAGGTAGCTTGCAGCTACATATAGGGCTTTTCAAATGATTCTATAGTGCACAATATTTATTTTATTTTTTATATATTTTTGAGGACTCGTGGGGAAACACGGCGGTTCCGGTCAGCGGCGGGCATAGAGGTACTCGGTATAACCGCGATCAGGAATGGTCCATGCCTCCCTGATGAACATGGCCTGCATGCCCACCTTCCGTGCCCCGTGAATGTCGTCTTCAAACGAATCGCCGATGAACAGGGCGTCTTCGGGTTCGAGGGCCATGGCCTCAAGTGCCGTACGGAAAATTCTCGGGTCGGGCTTTTTCACGCGTACGTCAGAAGAGAAGACGATCACGTCGAAGTACCGGTGGAGGTCGAGGAACTTGAGTTCGATCTCTGAAAAGACACGCTGGCCATTGGACACGATACCCTTGGCCACGTAGCCGAGGTGATCGAGGAGGCGAAGTGTCTCGGGAAACGCGCGAAAACGCCGCAATGAGGCTGCACGAAAGGCGCGGGCTGCAGACATGCCTACGAGCAGCTCGTCTATCTCCCAGAGGCGGTGGTCGGCACAGATCTCCCCGAAGATTTCCTCGATGCAGACCTCGGGGTGTTTCTCTTTGCTCCGATCCATCGAACGCCGGATACGCCGGTGATACTGGTCCCGCAACGTGTCCGGATCGATGCGCACGCCCTCGTACTGCAGCCACGAGCTTACCGTCGCGTAGGTCTGGATGTCGTCCTCATCATTGCGTATATCGATGAGGGTATCATAACAGTCGAAGAGGATCCCCTTCACACCTTCGAGGACAGACATGCCATCGCCGCCCTGATCAGGATATTCCGGTACTCCTTTGGCATATCCAGCCGTGCGATGCGCGCGTACCCCATGGCCATGAAAAACGGGAGGATATTGGTCACGTACTCGAATTCGTCATCATTCATGCAGTACTTCCAAAGATAGTGCCTGATATAGGGCTCGGCAAGGTCCGCGTCATGCTTCTGCAGGGCGAAAAAATGTTTCAGCTCCGCACAGAGGATCCCGAGATCATGCACCGGATGGGCATGCTCCCAGGCACTCTCGAAATCGACGGCGAATGCATGGTTGTTGGAGAAGATGTAGTTCGCGAGGGTCGCGTCCCGGTGGATCATACAGCCGTGGTCGCGATCGAGCATCCCGCTGTGCCACCACCTGCCCAGCAGGTCGTCGAAGTGCCGGCGTTCGGCGTCCGAGAGGTACACTTTTCCGAGCACATCGTGGAAGGTCGAAAACACGCGGGTTTTATCGTAGCCCCCGCAGGTGTGCGAGTGGAGCTTCCTGTGCATCTGGGCAACGGTGGCAAACCGTCGAAACGGCCGCCGCTCCTCTTTGAGGGAGTGGAGGAGGGGCCTGCCATTGACGTACTCGGTGACCAGAACACAGTGAAAATCGGCATTGCAGGCAACGGGGTGGGCAATAGGAATCACCTTCGCCACTTTTTTGAGAATCCTGTACTCGTTGTCCATCGCTTTTCTGGCATCATAGTGGGTTTCCTTTCCCTTCGGCTCGGCGAAGAATTTCGCCACCACGGCATAGTCCTCCCCGACAAAGCGGTACTTGCAGACCGTGTGTGAGGCAGGTTTGAGCAGGGAGACGATCACCTTGCACCTGGGGTTGCCGATGCGCCCCCCGATTTTGTCGATGAGCCATTCACGAAAGATATCGCCTTCCCGGAGCACACCGACCTCTTTTTCGTAGACCATCACGCACTCCTTTCCTGCCGGTATCCCGTCATCGCTGCTTCCCTACGCTCTTCATTGCTGCTTCCTCCTGTGCATTTCGATCGCCTCGCGGTAGACATCCAGGGTGCGCTGGGCACAGAGATCCCAGGTGAAGTGCTCCTCCACCCGTTTCCGCGCCGCCCGCCCCACCACCTTCCTCAGATCCGCATCCTTCAGCAGGCGTACGGTGAACTTGGCGATATCCTGTGGATCGTTCGGGTTGATGTGAAATCCGCAGGCATGTCTGCCGGCACAGATCACCTGTTCACGCATGCCGGAGGTCCCCCGTCCGCCTACGACCACCGGTTTTCCCATGGCCATCGCCTCGGTGGCGGCAATGCCGAACGGTTCGTACTTGGAGGGAAAGACCGCCACATCACAGGCTGCGTAATAGCGTATCCGCTCCTCCTCTTCGACGTAGGAGAGGTTGAGGATCACGGCATCGGCACACTGGCACAGCACCAAGTGCCCGAGAAGCTGCTCCTCCTCCCCCCTGCCCAGGATGACCAGTTTCGCATCCGGCACGCTGGCGAGGATGATAGGCATGGCGCGGATGAGTGAATCGACGCCCTTGGTCCAGGTCAGCCTTCCCACGTAGAGGATCATGGGATGGCTGCCAACCCCGATCTCTTCTTTGATCGCCTGGATCTCGTCCGCAGAATACCTATCAGGGCGGTACTTCCGCGTGTCGACCCCGTTGTAGACGACCCTGATGTCCTTCTCCCGCACGCCCTGGCGGACCAGTTCGTCGCGCATGGCGTAGGAAACGGTGATGATCCGGTCCGCTTCAAACGCGGCGATCCGCTCGATCTCCTTGACAGTCTCCGATCCGTTTCCGGTCCTTCCCCGCTCGGATGCGTGGAAATGAAAGACAAACGGCAGGTTGAGGTTGCGTTTCGCCATAATGCCTGCCATCGCAGAGAGCCAGTCGTGGGCCACCACGATATCAAAGCTCCTGCCGTCCACCCGGACGATCTGGTTGACGAGTGTGGATGCCGCCATGAAATTGTAGTGCAACGTTTCCTGAAAGAATTCCTGCCCTCTGGGCGACCATTTCCGGACATCGGGCGGCACCACAATGGGGAGCACCCCCGTGAAGTTCATGAGGTAGGGGCGGTACACTTCGGTACCCTCCCAGATACCCCGGGGGGGATCGTCGCCACTGTTGCGCGAAAATACCGTGATTTCGTGCCCCATTCTGACAAACTGCCGCGAGAGTTCCATCGCGTAGGTGCCAAGCCCCCCCAGAAAGTAAGGGGGGTATTCATCGACCATGCAGGCGATTTTCATGGCAGCACGTCCGCGTAGACGGTTTCAATGGTCCCGGCGATCTTCTCCCAGCGGAAATGCCGTTCCACGTTCTGCCGCCCCCTCTGCCCAAGGGCACGCACCTCGCTGGCATCATCAATGATGGAGGTGACGCCTCGGGCGATCCCGCGGGGATGTACCGGGACCTTGATCCCGTCGACCGTATGGGTAATATTCTCCGAGAGCCCCCCCACGTCGCTGGCGACCACGCACCTGCTGGCGCTCCATGCCTCGGGCAGGATCAGCCCGAAAGGTTCGTTGCGGCTGGGGATGACCACGATGTCGCTGGCGTTGAGGAGCCTGACGAATTCGCCGTCAGGCACGTGGCCGAGCAGGGAGACCGGCAGGTGCTTTGCCTTTTTCTGCAGCGAGCGGTACATGTCCCCGCCGCCAGCAAAAATAAACCGTGCATCCCATCGGTGGCGCAGGATCTCCGGAATGGCGGCGAGCAGCAGGTCGGGGCCTTTCTGGACTGAAAGGCGGCCCGCGAAGAACACGAGGGGGGCAAGGGGGTGAATACCGTAGCCCTGTTTCACGTCCCCGGCATCGACCTCCGCATAGAACCTCTCCGGTTTCACGCCGTTCCTGACCACCGTGATTTTCCAGTCCGGCACATTGTAGAGGCCAATCACCTCCCGGCGGAGTGTATCGGAGACCGCCGTACATCGCCCGGCGATATACGCCCCGTACCACTCCTTGCCCGAGATCTCACGGAATTCCCACCAGTCTCCGTGTTTATTCCCATTACGGCCCCATTCGGTGGAATGAAAGGTAAGGACGGTGTGGCGGTCCTTGAGAAGGTGCAGCGCTTCCACGAAATGCCAGTCGTGAAAATGCAGGATATCGAAGCGGGGGCGGTCGAATTCCCGGAATATTTTTTCCGCCTTGAGGCTCATGCGGCGGCAGTACTCGACGATATTGTCGCCGTAGGGGTGCACGTAGTGGTAGTGCACATTGTTGATCACCTCATCCGGCTTATTCCCCCGGGTGAAGTAGTGGACCTCGTGGCGGTCGGCGAGCGATTCGGCAAGGCAGGTCGCTGCACTGGCCAGGCCGCCCACTTTTTCCGAATATAGCGACTCCCAGGCAAAATGAGCTATTTTAAGCGTTTCCACAGGGCATCCCTCCGTGCATTCACCACCTCGCACAGCGCCTCTCTGTTTGTGCAGTCTGCAATCTGTTCTGCAAGCCTTGGTTCACCGAGCACGTCTTCCACCCATCGGGAGAAGTCCCCGCGTTCGCAATGATGGCGGAGCACCCCGGAGGGGACCCATACGAGTGCATCGGCAAATTCGGCAAGGCTGTAGGCCGACATGACGCGATGCCCGTTTGCATCCCTGAAGTGGAACGCGTGCTCGGGTGGGACGATGCGCAGGCTTCGTGCGGCGACGCGAGATTTCCGCAGGGCGGTGGACCGGCGGAAATACTCTGCAGCCACGTGCATATAGATGGAAAACGCGTCATCTGCGCTGTCCCGGGGATTGAAATACTCGTGGACATACCCGCAGGAGCCGTTTTTCGTGGAGAAGTAGTAGAAGTGATCGCTGGTCAGGAGGTAGCGGTAGAAGGGATCATGCGGTCGGAGCGCCACAATATCCTGTATTGCGCGAAACGCGCTCTTCTGCATCTGGTTGCCGAGCCATGCGGAGACGTCCTTTTCCTGGTCGGCCCACGAAACAGGATGATCGACGTCCAGCTCGCCGACCGGGGCAAGGCGGGCGATCTCCCCGGGAAGCGCGGTTCTGACCCCCTGCTCCTCGCATGCCAGGGGGAGGTGTTCCAGGAAGTTAAAAATCCCCGTCTCCTTCCAGTGGTGCTCACCGAATGACTCGTAATCGATGAATACGTGGACGCAGTCGCCGGGGGTCGCTGCAAGCCAGCGGGCATACGTGGATGCGTCGATCGGCCAGGATTCCCAGGTGCGGTCGGAGAAGCGGAAGGCAATATCATCCGAGAGCCGCGTGTGGCGAAGGAGCGTGGGGATCCCCCCTGTAGAGTAGACGTGGTTCGGGCTCCGTCCCCCGAGTACACGGTCTGCCCCCTCGGTATAGACCGCATCAAATCCAAGGTCTCCGGCCGTTCTGGCGATCCTTCCGTCAAAGATCAGCTCGGTGTTTTCGAACACCGAGGGCGTTTCGCAGAATACGTTCTCCATCAGCTGCCGGTGCTGACGGATCTGTGCGGCGAACTCCTCGTGATCATCGAGCAGGCCGGCAAGACTGTGGTAATAGGTCTGCCCCAGAATTTCCGCATTCCTGTGCGATGCTGCCTGGGAGAAGAGATCCAGCGCGTCGGGCGACCAGCGCTCAAGCTGCTCGACGAGGGTGCCGGAGAGGCTCAGTGCACACCGGAAATCTCGGTCCATCGATTCGAGCAGGATTTCCGTTGCCGGAATATAGCACTGCTCGGCGATGCGCACGCAGTAGTCCCGGTTCGATGGAGAAAAAAACCATGACTCCATGGATTCCTTCTGCCCCGGCATACTGCTGCGTATGGCTTCATTCAGCCGGAACGGTTGATGAATCTCAAATCCAAAACAGACGTTGGGTGGCGTCATAGGTACCTCCGGATGAGTGCACTGCAAAATTGTCGGTGATAAATCATCGCAATTTTATATCGGGGCAATAAATTTAAAATTATTCATATATTGACATACGACGGGATTTATAGAGGCCGCGGCGATTATGCCATTCCCCGGAAATGGCCATATATACCTATAGAAAAAAAACCGCATCACTATTTGGAGTGATGGGGGAAGAACAGGACCTGCCTGCGGGAAAAACGAGGGAAAATGAATTATTTTTCGCCCTTAAGGGTGCGTTTCAGGCCAAAGCCGTTCACATCACAGGAGATGCCGCATGATTCCCCGCTCGGGTCGACCACCCGGTACGCATCGGCGAGGACCGAGGCATTGGCGAGCGCCCCGGCGATCAGGATGACCTCAAGTATCTCCGCGCGGGTCGCGCCCTTCTTCAGCGCGGTCTGCATGTGGTACTCGACGCAGTGGCTGCAGTTGAGGGCGGCGCTCACTGCAAGGCTGATGAGCTCGACAAATTTCGGTTCTATGGAGCTCGTCTCCGCCACCGCGCTCTTGTAGAGCAGGTGGGAGAGGAGCACTTCGGGGCGCTCAGCCATGCGCCGGAAAATCAGGGGGACCGCCCCCGATTCCTCCTCGATTTTCTGCAGGCAATCCTCCGCTGTCTTCTCAAGGCCGCGTTCGCCAATTTCTTTCAGCATCTTTTCAAAATCCACTCGCATGCACCACGCTGCTGTTGCTGACCGGTGCGGAGCGCCGGACGCCGCCGCACCGGGAGATGGCCACCATTCAGACCATGATATTGGTTTCTGAAAAATGTCGTATCTTCAGCCATATGTAATTGCGCATTCGAGAGGGGATTACTTCGGCAACATCGCCCACCGTGACGCCCTCCTCGATTTCAAGCGCGCGCAACTGTTCTGCATAGGTCTCATAGGCCACCTTGACCCGCAGCCCCGCAATCTGGACGGTGATCGGGGTGGGGTGGGTGGACTCCGCCGTGATCTGCAGTTTTTCATCGAGGACCACCATCAATCGGGCAGGGGAGATCGAGAGCGGGTCCTTGGCGATCTCCTCGCGGTAGGCGCTAAGCACTCTCGAGACCTCCTCGACCAGCCGGTCAAGGGGATCGAGCTCCTCCTCTTTACGCATCCGGTGGGCAACCCGCCCCAGATCGCCGACATATCCCTCCGCCGGTGGGTCGATGATTGCTTGTAAGCGCTCCTTCGAGGGCGCACCGGCGACGATGACGGGGACGGTGATCCCCCGGCGCAGGGTGGGCAGCTTCTCCTTGATGCACTCCTCGAAATTGCCCAGCAGGTAGACGGCGCAATCGTGCTCATTGATCACGTCCCGCTCCTCGATGTTGAGGTTGGCAATCCTTTTTCCGAACCCTCGGGAAAGCCCGATCACGTTCGTCTTCGCCCCCACCCGGCGCAGGTACTCCGCGACATCACAGGAGGTGTGCGGGAGGTGGTGGATCTCAAGGCTGGGGCTGACCACTGCGATCTCGGTGCCCACGAGCGGGGCCTCGATCACCTCACCGGCGAGGGGGCGGGCCACCGTGCGGAGGTACTCGATATCCTCTTTGGGGACGAGGCACTGGAGCACGACCTCCTGTGCAAGATGGTGCTTCTGGATGACGTAGCCCCCGAGATCATCGATGAGATCGACGATCTCGTCATGGCGGTACACCCCCCCCTTGTAGGTGATGGGCACGAGTGTCATATGGTCACCCCGATTTTTGCAAACTTCTCCGCCAGCAGCCGTTCCACCACGCCCTCTTCAAGCGTGTTCTCGCTCGCCACGTAGTAAAATCTGCCCTCTTTCACGAGCTGGCGCCTGACCTTGAACCCCTCGGGGGCGATGTACTGCAGGGCGTAGATAAGGTCCTTTGCGAGGCTTTCGGTGGGATCGAACACGACCAGATTCTCGATGTCGGATGGGTTCACGTCCCCGCTCCTTATCTGGATCGTCCAGCGGTCGGGCTGTTCCACCAGATCACGCCCGAACCGCTCCCAGAGAATGTTCAAGAGCTGCGAAAGATAGGTCTCGTCGCTGATATCGATGACCACGCCGCCCCCCTGCTCAAGTACGTTCGCAAAATCCCGGAGACGCACCAGCCGCGGCAGTTTCCGGGTCACGCCCACGGCGAGAAAGAGGGGCACCTTCGGATCGATATAGATGTGCAGCCTGCCGATCACCTTGATCAGGTCCAGGTCGCCGAGGATATCCGCGGCTATCTGCCGGTAGGCATCGCCGCCCACCGCGTCCTCGCACTCCACCTCGAAATATTCAAACGCTTTCATCGGATCGTCCACCCCTGAACCCCGAGGCAAGCAGCGCACAACCGACCGAACCGATATACTGCGAGTGCGGGGGGACCAGGATATCCGTCTGCAGGAGCTCGCCCATCTCGTGGACCAGCCCCTCGATGAGCGAGGTGCCGCCCACCATGATCACCGGCTCCTTGATGTCAACCTCCTGCAGCTGCTGCTCGAACACCTGTTCGGCAACGCTGCGGCAGGCCGCAGCAGCCACATCTTCCGGGGTGCTGCCCGCGGCCAGGGCATTGACCAGGCTCTGCGTCCCGAAGACGATGCAGTAGCTGTTCATGGGGACATGTTTCGAATTGCCCTCCATGGCTATGGGCCCGAGCTCGGTGATGTCGACCCCCAGCCTTTTCGCGGTCATCTCCAAAAACCGGCCGCTGGCGCCCGCACAGATGCCGCCCATGGTGAACGATCCCGGGATGCCGTCCTGCACCGAGATCGCCTTGTTGTCCATGCCGCCGATATCGATGACCGTGGCCGGACCATGCTGGCGGTCTGCAAGGTAGACCGCTCCCTTGGAGTTCACCGTCAGTTCTTCCTGGATGAGATGGGAGTGGAGCCGCTCACCGACCAGGAACCGCCCGTAGCCGGTCGTCCCCATGGCTTCAATCTCGTCGATCGAAACCCCCGCCTCCTCAAGAGCCAGCGCCACCACTGCCTCGGCGCTCTCGATCACCTTGACGGTGGGGCGCCAGCCGGTGCCGACGATCTTGTTGTCCCGCATGACCACCGCCTTGGTGGTGGAGGACCCGCTGTCCACCCCGAGCGTGAGCCCTTCCTGCACTTCGCGGGCGAGCAGGGCGCGGCGCCGGGCGATGGTGGTCAGCGCCTCCATTCTGGTGAGCAGCGTGCCGGAGGTCGTCCGCTCAGTGAACGAGTAGCTGACCACCGGGAGATCCGAATTCTCGTGGATGTAGCGCCGCAATTCGTTGCGCACGATCGCCGCCTCGGCACAGCGGAAACAGGTGGCGATAAAGACGGCGTCTGCATCCACGTGTCCCTCGACGAGCGCTTTTGCCCGGGCGATGGCAAGTTTCAGGTCAGGGCTGCGGGCCTCAAGCCCGAATTCGTCATAGTTTTTACGGATGTCGGCAAGCGTGATATCAGGGAAGAACATCTCCGCATCCACCGCTGCCGCCGCATCGTAGATCTCCTTCTGCACCCCGGAATGTTCCGGGCCGCAGGAGAGCTGGGCCACCCGCACCTTTCCGGTCATTCGGACACCTTCCCGAGGCCCTTCAGGAACCGCTTGATGGCACCCACGAATGCCACCCCCTCCTCTTCGGACCGGGGGTAGGTCAGCTCGAGAATGGGAATGTCCCGATGCCGGATCAGGAGCTTGACCAGCTCGTTGGTCCGTGCGCATCCCATACACCCAAATGAAAAATCGGCATCGTTGATGACGATCGCCGCCTCCGCCTCCTCGATCAACGGCCCCAGGAGGGCCATTCTCCCCCGCACCCCCGAGGGCACCTCCACCGCGGCATACCGCAGGCCCCGCTTCGGGTCTTCGGGCGTCATCTGGAGGGGGGGCGAGTCGAATCCGGGCGTCTGGATCCGCTCCCGGATCTGCAGCGCCGCACCGAGTGGCTTGTGTCCCCACCGCTCCACCATATCAGAGAGTATCAGGCTCGTCGAGGGATAAATAAACACTTTCACCATGTCACTTCTCCTCAGCATCAATAAGTCGTTTGAGTGTTCTGGCATCGAGCCCCGGTCCGGTGATCCGCGGGTTTCTGGCCTCCGGGTAGTCCTGCTCGTCCATCCGTTCTGTTGCATCGAGACCGTGGGATATGAATCGGATCAACCCGATCTCGAACTCGTGCCCGTAGTACCCGGGTCTCGCCCCCCCGAGGTTGGCCCGGCACCGCCGCGGGTCGCCCGGCGGAAATCCCCGGTCTTTGATAAAGATATGGTGGGGGTCCATGCACCGGATATCCCCGATCAGCCGGTCGACCTCTTCGGGCGTGCCGGTGACCTGCAGGCCGAAGCAGGTCTCCTTGATCATCATCCCCTCCGAGATCTCGTAGGCCCGCGTGGCGAGCGTCTGGGGGGTGATGTCGGGTGAGTCCACAAAGACGTACTTGGTGACCGTGCCCACATACGTCGGGACGTATTCCTTCACGACCGCACCTCCCTGACCACGACCATATCCCCTTCCCTGAAGGCATCCAGTTTCTCCGGTTCAAGCAGCACGCCGAAGATGTTTGTGCCGCCGAACGGCTCCGAAGTAGGGCCGAACTCGGTGCTGGGAGCGGTGCGAACACCCACCAGACCGCTGCTCTTACGGGAATCATTGGTCATGGCGAGCATGAAGGCGGGGACCTCCCCGGAGGGAATGTTTTCGAGGTTGATCTTTCTGCCGCTCGCGATCTTCGGCTTGAAGAGATAGACATCCTCGAAGTTGAATAAAAACGGCATAAACCCAATACTGTGCTGTTTCAGCCCCGTAATGTCCCGGAAGATCATGCAGGTCATGGGTGCGTTTTTGTCATCGAGGCGGACGGCAAGCACCTTTTCGGCGGGGACCGTGGTGAGAGAGGCATGCTTTTGTGCGAGAACTTCAAGGGTGGTTCCGGGTTCCTGCCCCACCACGACCCGGTCGTTGCCCTCCTCATCGGTCTCGATGGCGACGCCCCGCGCCTGTGCGACACCTCTTGCCTCCTCGACGGTCAGCCCCATGAAATCGAGGCGTTCCGGCTCGATCCTGATGCAGAATGCATCCCCCTCGCTCACCAGTTTGGCCAGCTCGATCCCGTGCTCGACCCTGCCGACCACCGTGTGCGCCGGGCTGCCCGGGTTGTCCTGGGTATAGATATAGATGCAGCCCTTTGATTTGCCGCGTGTCCTGGCGGTGATGGTCCCTTCGAGGCGGGAGGCTTTGTTTTCCTGGGCAACAGACGTTCCTTTCAGTTTCTGGTCCATGATGTGGGTGCTTGTGCTGCGTTTCACCAGAAAGTACCCGTCCTCCAGCGTCATGAGCAGGTGCTCCACGCTCTCGGCCATTCCGGTATCAATGGCATTCGAAGAATACCCCTCGGCCACCGCCCGCACATAACTGACGATGTACATCCCGTCCTCGAGCACCAGGGCATCGTCCGTGGCGATAAAGGAACTGCTCTGGTCCGCCCAGCTGATCACCCGCTCGATGCGCTGCACGGCATCGCCGGACGTCCAGCGGTCGAGCACGCTCCTGCCGCTGACCACCTTTCCGATCACTCCGCCGTCTGCAGCGGCACCGTAATCAGCCACGTGGTCTGCCCGGGAAAAAATCAGGTACGAACGCCGGGGATCGTAGCCCCCGCAGCCGACGACGAGATCGCCCTTCGCGTACCGGGAGGGGGTGCGTGAAGGCGTGATCTCCGAGGAAAAGGGACCAAACGATGCCGCATAGCGGTCCCCCCACCCGAACGCAAGGCCACCCGTACCTTCCTGCGGGGAGAACAGCGACGCCAGGCTTTCCTCCTGGAGGAACGGCGTTGCGGCATCGTTGAGCTCGACCACGACCTCACCGGCAGTGGTGTAGAATTTGATGTTCCTTGTCTCGGCCAGTTCAGCCTTCACCGGGCGGACAATCGCCACAGAGCAACTTTTTTTGCGCCGGGGAAGAATATCCCCCAGCGATGTTCCTTCTTTTATCTCCAACCTCGTTCCGTCGAGGTGGATCTCGATCATCTCGTCACCTCAGGGTTCCGGTTTTTTCATGATCTCACGCTCTTCGGCGGAGAGCGCTTCGATCACATCTTTTGTGGGTCCTATTTTAACGATTTTGCCGCCCCTCATAAGCGCCAGGCGGTCGCAGATATCGGTAACGAAGTCCATATCGTGGGACACGACGATGAACGTTTCTTCGATCTCCTCGCGTGCGTGCATGATCGAATGCTTGACGTCGATCTTTGTGATGGGGTCCATGGTGCCGGTCGGCTCGTCAAGGAGGACGATCCTCGGTTCGCGAATCAGCACCTGGGCCAGCGCCACGCGGTGCTTCTCCCCCTCGGAGAGCTGGTCGGGGCGGCGTTCAAGGATTGCCCTGCTCTTTTCCTCCGAAAAACCCGCCATGCGCAGGGTGAGGACCGCCTTGCGGACTGCCAGTTCCTTGGGGAATTCGAGCCCGATGGCGTCGGTGAGGTTGTCGAGCACGGTGCGGTGGGGATAGAGGTCGTATTCCTGGTGGAGCAGGCCGATATAGGCCTTGGCCCGGCCCCGGAACTGGATGCCCGGCTTGGTCATGTCGATCCATTCCTCGCCGATGCGGATGTTCATCTCCCCGTCGGTCGGCTCGATAATCCCGGCGATGATACGGGAGAGGGTGGTCTTTCCGGCACCGCTCGTCCCGATGATACCGAAGATCTCCCGCTCGGAGACGTAGAAGGAGACGCCGTCCACCGCCTTGATAACCCCGCGGTCGACAGAGAGATAGCGTTTGGCAACATCGCGCGACACGAGAATATTTTCCCCGAGTTCCGCCTCCTCGAACTTTTCGGTGTCCGTCGCTTTTTCCATGAATTTGTGGATGATTTCGACGGGGGCCCCGATGGCCTCGATCTCTCCGTCCTCGAGCAGGATTGCACGGTCGGCAATATCCTCGACGACCTGGGAGAAATGAGAGGTGACGATCATTCCCATATTGTTCTTCTCGGCGGCCTCGTTGAGCAGATCGTGCACCACCGTTGCGGTCTTGGGATCGAGGGTGCCGGTCGGCTCATCGGCGCAGAGGAGGAACGGCTCTTTTGCCAGCTGCCGCGCCAGCACGACCCGCTGTTTTTCGCCGCCTGAAAGGTCACGTGCGATATGCATCATCCGGTGGGAGAGACGGACCTCGTCCAGCAGGTCTGCAGCCCGGCCCACGGCATCTTCGACCGGATACCGCACATCGTCGAGCGCATGGAGCACGTTCTCGATGACGCGGTCGTCGCCGTAGAGGGCGAAGGTGCGCTGGAACATGATGGCCGTCCGGCGCATGATCCGCTTCTTCATAGTCTCGTTTTCCGGGGCCCAGAAATCGACGTCACGGGCAACCATGGCGCCCCCGCACCGGGGACAGGGCGAACCAGCGGCACTCTGCACATCGATATAATCGCAGCCCTCGCACGCTGCAATATGGTAGATGATCTCTCCGCTGGTCGGGGCTTCGTCAACCCCGCGCATCAGGTGCATGAGCACCGTTTTTCCCGCACCGCTTCTGCCGATGATGCCGAGAATTTCACCGTCCTCCATGGTGAAAGTGATATCTTTCAGCACCTCGTTCCCATTAAACGCCATGCAAAGATTATTAACCGTGATTAAGGGGGCCATACGTTACCTCTCATTTCTACTCTTGCATTAACACAATATTAGTCTTTATATTGTCACATGACCGATTCGGTGCCACATTGCAGTTTTCTCACGATATCGGCCACCTCTGTCACACTTCTGACGATATGGTCTGCCGCTCCCACAAGCGCATCCGGTTTGTTGCCGGATTGCTGCTCGGAGAGAATGGCAACGTCGGCTTCCCGCAGCGCCGTCAGGTCGTTGATGCCGTCACCGACCATGACCACGGTATCGTACTGGGATTTTAAGTCCCTGACCACCTGTGCCTTGATGGCGGGGGTGGCCACGCCGTGGACATTATCGTGGGGTATGCCCAGATAGTCCGCCATCCGTACCAGCTTGTCCGTCCGGTCTCCGGACGCCACATAGGTGGCGACACCCATTTTATGCAGTTCCCTGATGGTCTCCCGTGCACCCCGGAAGGGACGGCCACCGGAGGTGATGGCGTACTCGATCCCTTCCAGCATCTGGTTGATCATGACCCCGCTGGCCAGTGCAACGACAGTTTCACGCTTGCAGATCGCCCACACCCTCCTGATGCAGTCCTGCAGGTCGCCGACGCGGGCATGCCTGTCATGGTAGAGAATTGCCGCCACGTCCTCCGCAGTTACCACCTGACATGCACAGGCCACTCCAAAACCAATCTGGTGGGCGGTGAGGAACTCGGAGAGCACCTCTTCGGGGGGAGCCTCCATGACGTCGAGCGTATGGAGATAGAGCATGACCAGCGCCCGGTCTGCGCATGAACACGCAAGCGTGGTGGTCTCCACGTCCACGATGAGCTCCCCACTCCTGATATCCTTCGCCACCCTGAATGTGCGAAGAAGCGTCCCCGCACTGTCAAATACCACGGCAATCGACATGGATTCACGGCAATAGTTCTATCTATTATATTATCATCTACTCATTGAAGGTAATGTCGCTCTACGAAACCGCGGAAAAGATACAGACTATGGAGATTCGGGGGGCGGGCAAAATCGCCCGCGCCGCGGTCGAAGCGCTCAAAGAACACGATCGCACGATCGACCCGACATCCCTCGCAGACTACCTGGAAGAGATGGAGCGGGCCGCGGGGATCCTCCTTGCCACGAGGCCTACCGCGGTGTCGCTTCCCAATGCACTTCATTTTGTGATGAACAGCGTGAGAAAGGCCTCCAGCCTCGAAGAAGCCAGGGAGGTCCTCCGGTCACAGGCAGACGCATTCATCGAAACTTCAACCACGGCAGTCGAGCGTATCGGCGAGATAGGGGCACGCCACATCTCCGACGGCGACGTCCTGATGACACACTGCAACTCCCAGGCAGCGCTTGCCTGCATCCTCGAGGCCCACCGGCAGGGCAAGGAGATCGAGGTCTTCGCCACCGAGGTGCGGCCCCGCAACCAGGGGCTCCTCACCGTCAGGACACTCAATGATGCCGGCATCCCCGCCCATTTCATCGTCGATTCCGCAGCGCGCTACTGGATGAACGATATCGATCTCGTCATCGTGGGATCGGATGCCATCGCGGTCAACGGGGCGGTGGTCAACAAGATCGGCACCTCGCAGATCGCCCTCGCCGCCCACGAAGCCCGCACCAACTTTGTCGTGGCCGCAGAAACCTACAAGTTTGCGCCGCGGACGATTCTCGGGGAGCTGATCGAAATCGAAGAGCGAGATCCGGAGGAGGTGCTCCCTGCAGACGTTGCCGGCTGCTTGCGTTACGTGACGGTTCACAACCCTGCATTCGACGTGACCCCGGCAGAATACGTCGATCTCATTGTCACCGAGCAGGGTGCGTTCCCCCCCGAACTCGCCTACCTCATCATCAGGGATTACCTTGGATGGGATATCAGGGAATTCCAGAAGACATTTGAAATTGATCACCGAGATCAGGAGTGAATATAGTATGCCAGATGTGATTGCCATCTATTTTTTCATCCCCGAGCAGGGGACCACCCCCGACGAGGCAGCACAAGCGATCTGCGAGGAGGAGACGACCGGCACCTGGACCGATATTTCCACCCGCACCGCCTACGTCCAGCGGCTTGACGGCACAGTGGAGAGCGTCGAAGAGGCTGGAGAGGGATATGTCACGAACATACACTTCCCGGCATAGATCTTTG